>Ga0075434_100000252_pt1 | contig 37697 bp, 35 predicted proteins | sample RhiMethybrSRZTD3_FD_75298 | JGI IMG/M metagenome (GOLD analysis project Ga0075434, IMG submission 75298) | Populus rhizosphere microbial communities from Tennessee, USA - Rhizosphere MetaG P. TD hybrid SRZTD3 | ecosystem: Host-associated > Plants > Roots > Rhizosphere > Soil | place: USA...
CCGTGCATCCGTCGGTGAAAACCATGGCGGCCGGACCATCCCAGGGCTCCTGCATCGGAGCGTGCGCTTCGAGGAAGCGGCGTAGGTCAGCGGGAATTTGCGGATTGGTCTCCCAAGCGGGCGGAACCAGCGCCAGCATCGCGGATGCAGGCCGATAGCCGCGCCTCAGCAGGAGTTCCAGACCGTTGTCAAAGCTGGCCGAGTCGCTGACGCGCTCCTCGAGCGAATGAACGCCATGCGGTAGCTGAAGACACTCCTTGAGATTTTTTTGCTTAGCATGCACCCAACGGCGGTTGGCGCTGATGGTGTTAATCTCGCCGTTGTGAGCAACGAACCGAAATGGTTGCGCCAGAGCCCAACTGGGCTGCGTGTTGGTCGAGTAGCGTTGGTGGAACAGCGCAAACGATGTCTCAAATCTCGGATCGGCGAGGTCCGCATAAAACGCGGGCAATTGCTCGGGTGTGACCAGGCCCTTGTAGACCACGGTTCGCGAAGAGAGAGAGCAGAAGTAACTGCCGCGGGGAGCTTCGGCTTCCACCTGCTTGCGAAGCCGGAAGAGAAGCGTTTCGAGGTCCTGCGTTTCTTCGGTTGCGCTGAAGAAGCATTGTCGCATTACGGGCAGAGTTTCCAGAGCCCGCGGGCCGACAATCGAAGAGTCACTCGGCACGACCCGCCAGCCCAGAAATCGCAGGCCGTTTGCTTCTGCGAGGGTTTCAATCAGGCTCGCCGCCACTTCTTCGTGCTGCGGCGGCAGAAGGACCATCCCCAGGCCAAACTCTTCGGGAAGGCGGATGCCGAGTTCCTGTGCGCACTTGCGCATGAACTGGTCTGGGATTGCCATGAGCAACCCGGCGCCGTCACCACTGCGGCCGTCGGCGTCGAGCCCGCCCCGGTGCGCCAGCCGCAGAAGTGCAGTCAGGGCGCGCTCCACGATCTCGTGCGACGGGCCGCCACCTAGGTGAGTGACAAACCCCACACCACAAGCGTCGTGATCCCGTGAATAGACCGGGTTGGGCATTTAGCATTGTTAGTTTGGGATGGGCTTTAAAGTACAACGCAGAATTTCGATGCGGGTGATGCGTTTTTCTGAAGGGCTGTGCTGAGCCGATTGCCCCAGTTACTTCCGGCCACTGAACGCTCGCGAGTGAAATTCCATCGTCTCGCCCAGATGGGAAAGGAAGTAGGTCAGGCTATGATCCCCGGGATAGGGATGGTATTCGTGCTTGATGCCTTCGTTGGTTAATTGTTTATCCAGCGCAGCCGCACCTTTCTCGAAGCCGTAGTTGTCGTTCTGGCCGCAGTTGAAGTAGATCCCCATTTTCATCAGGGCGACACGATTCTTCTTGGCCAAAACGAATGGGTCGTTCGCCTGCCAATGCGCAACATCAATGGGATTCCCAAACACTGGGCTCAACGCTCTCACCATGGGAGTACCCGACTTCGTCGCTGCGTTGAGCTGTTTGGGAGACTGTACGATCAGGGCGGCACTTTGGGAGCTGACTGAAGAAAAAAGTTCGGGGTGGGCGAAGGCGAAGCGCAATGCCCCGTATCCTCCCATGGAAATACCGCTGATCCCTCTGGAAGCACGGCCGGGAGCGACGCGATATTTCTTTTCAATCACAGGCATAAATTCGCGCAGAAAGAAGTCGCTGTAGCGCTCCGTGCCGTCGGCCGAGTTGATATAGAAGCTGGCCCGGCCTTCCGGGGCTACGACCAGAAAATCGCCAATCTTGCCCTGCTGGCGCAGATCCTCGATCAGGGTCCAGCCGCCGGTATTGAACAGCGTTTGTTCGTTGTCGCCGAGACCATGCAGGAAATAGAGCACGGGATAGCGTGCGTTCTGGCCTTTGGCGTCCTTCGTTCCATAAGAGGATGGCAATTGCACGCAGTAACGCACGGCTCGGTGCAAGATCTGGCTATCGATTGAGCTGCAATCGATGTGGCCCTGAGCAATGGCTCTTGAGACGAGGAAGAAAAGAACCAAAATGAATCGCGCGCACCGACTCATGAATTCGAACCTCTTTGCATGGTAACCGACGCCGAGGACCGAGAAGCGTCTCATAAATGATCTGGAAAGTGCATGGCTTCCAAGGCCGCTGAGAGAGTCCTGAAACAAGAGAAATGAGAGCGTCCTGAAGCAAGACAAAAAGGGAAGGGCACGAATTTATTCGTGCCGTAAACCGTTGAAAATCCGTCGGCGCTTTAGCGCCTGAGGTTCGTCTTGTTGACGGCACATGAGTTTTTCCGCAGCCGTGTCATCCCAGCGCGTCAATAGCGTCGGCTTCAGCCCCTCAGGTCTCCTGGTGCTAGTTGCCACGCTGTTGCAAGACGCGCTCTGAGTCCGTGGCGGCAGGCCACAAACGACATTGTGCACGGGCAGGGGATACTATGGAAGTAAGAGGTTTTCGAGGTGACGGGTGGATCACGCAGCCATGCTGGCTGTCGCACTCACTGAAGCGCGCAAGGGCCTGGCGGAAGGTGGCATCCCGATCGGCGCGGCCATCTTTGATGTCAACGGCCGCCTGCTTGGAGCCGGCCACAACCGGCGCGTGCAGCATGGCGACCCGTCCATGCACGGCGAAACCGACGCCTTCCGCAACGCCGGGCGTCAGCGCAGCTATCGCAATCTCATCATGGTCACTACACTGGCGCCTTGCTGGTACTGCAGCGGACTGCTCCGCCAGTTTGGCTTCGGCACCGTCATTGTGGGCGAGAGCCGCAACTTTCAGGGTGGCATGGAATGGTTGCGATCTCTCGGAGTAAAGGTGATCGATGTCGATTCGGAAGAGTGTGCTTCCCTACTTTCCGCCTACATCGCGGCACATCCGGAGATCTGGAATGAAGACATTGGCGAGGAGTAACAACAGCGGAGTCCTCGATGAAGCTTGACCGCAGCGTCCTGCAAAGTCTGCCCAAAGTTCTTCTTCATGAACATCTCGATGGCGTGCTGCGGCCAGAGACGATCATCGAGTTAGCCAAAGAAGCGAAGTATTCACACCTTCCTCATGGTGAGCCCCAGCCGCTCGCCCAGTGGTTCCATCAAGGAGCCAATCAGGGAAGTCTGGCGAAATACCTCGAAGGGTTCACGCACACGATCGCCGTGATGCAGACGTCAGAAGCGCTGGAACGCGTCGCCCACGAGCAGGCCGAGGATCTGAGCAAGGACGGCGTCGTCTACTTCGAAACCCGCTTTGCACCGGTATTTCATACCAAGAAGGGGCTAACCCATCAGCACGTGGTCACCGCCGTGTTGAAAGGATTGGCCCGCGCGCAGAAAGACTTTGGAATCGTTTCCGGGCTGATCATCTGCGCCATGCGCAACATGAACGTCTCGCTCGAAATGGCGGAGTTAGCGGTCGACTTCCGCGACCGGGGTGTCGTTGGATTCGACCTGGCGGGCGAAGAAGGTGGTTATCCTCCGAAGAAGCACGTCGACGCTTTTCACTATATTCAGCGCGAGAACTTCAACATCACGATCCACGCGGGCGAGGGCTTTGGCAAGGAATCAATCTGGCAGGCAATTCAATACTGCGGAGCGCATCGCATTGGGCATGGCACGCGTCTCATCGATGACATCGCGGTCGCGGATGGAAGAGCCGTGAAGCTTGGAGATCTGGCGCAGTATGTTCTCGACAAGCGCATCCCGCTGGAGATCTGCCTGCTTAGCAACGTCCATACGGGAGCCACTCCAACTTTGGAGCAGCATCCATTCAAAACTCTTTATCAGGAAAAGTTTCGAGTCACTCTCAATACCGACAATCGCCTGATGAGCGACACGAACATGAGCCGGGAGTTCGAAGCAGCCGCGGAAACTTTTGGTCTGAATCTTGACGACTTCGAAAAGATCACCATCAACGCCATGAAGAGCGCGTTCCTGCCCTATCAGAAGCGCATCGATTTCATCTATAAGGTGCTCAAGCCCGGCTACGCCAAGATTCGCGAAGCGCATCGGTAAAAAACCGCACGGGAGGATGTTGCGCTGTGATCCCGAGCGGAGTGTTTCGTTCGCGCAGCGAACGGAACATGGAGTCGAGGGACCTTGTGTTCTTTTAGGAACCACGCCGACAAGGATGGTTACTGCTTCGCGAACTGGCTGAATGCTGATTGCCGAGTTGCTGAATGCTGTAGATCTACCTGCAGAAATCGACTCCTCACTCTGCTATATTGGCCACGTCCGGAGGTGCTTCCATGTCCCGAATCGTTCGTTGCGGCCTGATCCAGGCGAGTAACGCGCTGGAGAGCGGCAATTCCCTTCCCGCAATCAAGAAAGCGATGATCGCCAAGCACCTCAAGCTGGTCGAGCAGGCCGCGCGCAAGAAGGTCCAAATCCTCTGCTTGCAGGAATTGTTCTACGGACCCTACTTCTGCGCTGAACAAAATATCCGCTGGTATGAACTCACGGAGCGGGTGCCCGAGGGTCCCACAATCAAACTCATGCAAAAAATCGCCGCCAAGCATCGCATGGTCATGGTGGTGCCGGTTTACGAAGAGCAGATGCCCGGGCTTTATTTCAATACCGCAGCCGTAATCGATGCCGACGGTCGCTACCTGGGTAAATACCGAAAGCATCACATTCCGCATGTGCACCCAGGGTTCTGGGAGAAGTTCTATTTCACGCCGGGAGATTTGGGCTACTCGGTCTTCGAAACTAAGTACGCGAGAATCGGCGTGTACATCTGCTACGACCGGCATTTTCCCGAAGGCGCACGCATCCTCGGGCTGAACGGAGCGGAGATCGTGTTTAATCCCTCCGCCACGGTCGCTGGCCTCTCTGAATACCTGTGGGAATTGGAACAGCCAGCGCACGCTGTCGCCAACGGATACTTCGTCGGAGCCATCAATCGCGTCGGCAAAGAAAAACCGTGGAACATCGGGGAGTTTTACGGGAAGAGCTATTTCTGCAACCCGCGGGGAAAAATCATCGCGCAGGCCAGCCGCGATAAAGATGAAGTCGTGGTCGCGGACCTCGACTTGGACATGATTAGGAGGTGAGGAGAGTCTGGCAGTTCTTCCGGGATCGCCGTCCGGAGACCTACGCGCCACTCACGGAGCAAACGGGACGAGCCGTAGCCGCGGATTGAAAGCTTCGGAATCTTCGGAACACCATGGTGGTATTGGCTTTCGCGAATGGCTCTGGCCGGGCTATCGAAGTGAAACCCAGGTGAGCCCTTCCTGAGGCCTGACCTGAGACCTGACCTGAGACCTGACACCCGACACCTGAGACCTCATGACAATGGCCTCATCCCACATCGAGTCCAGCCCGCTCTACAACAAAGATCTCGCGCCCACGAGCAGTGACCACCGAACCTGGGGCACGTACAACTACGCGGCGCTCTGGGTTTCGATGTCGGTCAATATCCTGACGTACATGCTGGCAGCCAGCCTGATCCAGGGTGGAATGAATTGGAAGCAGGCGGTGGCAACAGTGTTTCTGGGAAATACGATCGTCCTGGTGCCGATGCTGTTGAACTCGCATCCGGGCGCCCTCTATGGCGTTCCCTTTCCCGTGCTGGCGCGGGCTTCGTTTGGAGTGCTGGGCGCGAATGTGGCCGCGGTCTTGCGAGCCTTGGTGGCCTGCGGCTGGTTCGGGATCCAGACGTGGATCGGCGGTGAGGCCATCAATACGCTGATCGCCACGCTCGCACCCGGCTGGGCGCGCATCGCTCACGGTACCGCAATCTGTTTCATGGCCTTCTGGTGTATCAACCTCGTGGTGATCGTCAAAGGCATTGAGTACATTCGATTCTTGCAAGGCATCAGCGCGCCGATTTTGTTGGCGGTGGGTCTTCTACTCTTGGGCTGGGCGTATTACAGCGCTGGCGGCTTTGGTCCGATGCTGTCGGCGCCTTCAAAATTCAATAGTTTTGCAGACTTTCTGAAGTTCCTGGTACCAGCCCTGAATGCAACGGTAGGATTCTGGGCAACTGTCTCGCTGAACATCCCCGACTTCACGCGTTTCGCCCGCAGCCAACGACAGCAGGCCATCGGGCAGGCGCTCGCCCTTCCGACGACGATGACGGTGTACTCCCTGATCGGCATTCTGGTTACATCGGCAACGGTGATCATCTATGGGACAGCGATCTGGGATCCGGTGCAGTTGCTGAGCCGCTTTCATTCTCCCGTGGCGGTCGTGATTTCGCTGGTGGCGATTCTGCTCGCCACGCTGAACGTGAACATCGGCGCGAACGTAGTTTCGCCCGCGAATGACTTCTCCAACCTCTGGCCGCGCAAGATAAGTTTCCGGATCGGCGGAGTGATCACCTGCTTTATGGGGATCGCGTTAATGCCCTGGAAACTGCTCGCCGACTACCAAACTTTCATCCTAGGATGGCTCGGTGGATATGCAGCGTTTCTGGGCCCAGTGGCTGGGATCATGATCTGCGACTATTTTGTGGTCCGGGGAAGAGTGCTGGTTGTCGACGATCTTTACCTGCGCGAAGGCGTTTACGAGTATTCAGGTGGATTTAACTGGGCAGCTTTGGTTGCGCTGGGATTGGGTGCGGGGACTGCCCTCGTGGGATTGGTCGTACCAACATTGCGGCCGTTGTACGACTATTCGTGGTTCGTCGGATTCGTTATTTCGTTCGTCTTCTACTTTGCGCTGATGAAAGTCCAAGGGCGGTCCGCGAGGGCTGTGGCGGAACCTTCCTGACGCAACCTCGAGCCGCTACGACCGGACAGCCTTCGTGAATGCAGGCAGAATCTCTCTTTCGTACGCCGTCAGCGTCTCTTCCTCTTCCCCGCTCATCAAGTACACGTTGAATTGCGTCACGCCAGCTTGTGCGAGCGTCTCCAGTTTCTTTCGGTGTGCCGCGGCTGGACCCACGAGGCAGAAGCGATCGACAACTTCGTCCGAAACAAATTTCGAGTTGTTGCTGTCGACTTCGCAGTGCTGCTGGTAGTCGTATCCGGCGCGATTCTTCACATAAGACGTCAATGCTGGTGGCAACTCTTCGGGCTTGTATTTCGCAATCAGATCCATCACATGATTCGACACAAGCGCCGGAAACCAGCGAACGTGCGAGCGCGCTTCTTTCAGGTCGTCCGAAACCCATACCGCGGTCGCTGCCATCACTTCAATTTTCTTTGGATCCCGCCCCGCGGCCTCCGCGCCCTTCCGCACAAACCCTAAGCACCACTCGATCAGGTCAGGGTCGGCAAATTGCAGAATGACGCCATCGGCAATTCTGCCTGCCAGGTCGAGTACCTTGGGTCCGTACCCTGCCATCCAAACACGAGGAGATCCCTTCGCCCACGAGATACGCGTGGGCTGACCGTCGTATTGAATCTCGTGTCCGGAGGTCAGCTCGCGGAACGTTTGCACGGCCTCTTCGAGCTGTGCCGACGTAACCGGCTTCTTGCCCAGCACGCGCCGTGAACTGTCGCCGCGGCCGATGCCCAGTTCCATACGGCCGCCGGAAATCAGATTCAGGGTGGCAAACAAACTCGATGTCACAGTGATATCGCGCACGGCGGGATTCGTCACACAGGGCCCGAGCCGCATCTTCTTCGTATTGGCCGCCATCAATGTCAGAAGCGGATACGGTTCCAGCCACAGGATGTGCGAATCAAAGATCCAGCCGTATTGAAATCCGGCGGCCTCCGCCTGGCGTGTCAGGGCGATCACACGCTCAACGGCCATGTCAGGCTTGATCGTGATAGCAAACTGCATACGTCGTCTCCGTGTCCTGAATTCGCCCCTCGAAGGTGGGGCAGTTTAGCATAAAATGCCTGCTCCGCTTTGCGGAGGAATTTGCATGGGCTTTGACACAATTGTCGCAAATGGCCGCGTAGTTACTGCAACTGACACTTACACCAGCGATGTCGCCATCACCGCGGGCAAAATCGCTGCCATCGGTCAGAATCTTCCCCGCGAAAACGCAACCACGATCATCGACGCTGCGGGAAAATATGTCCTGCCGGGCGGGATCGACGTGCACACGCACCTCGACATGCCCTTCGGCGGAACTACCAGCGCCGATGACTTCGAGACCGGCACCCGCGCGGCCGCATTCGGCGGAACGACCACCCTCATTGACTTCGCAATCCAGTACAAAGGTCAGACCTTACGCACAGCCTTTGACGCCTGGATGCAAAAAGCCTCTTCGAAAGCAGTCTGCGATTATTCCTTTCATTGCATCATCACTGATTTAGGCGACGCTCAACTGGAAGAGATGAACGCCCTGGTGCGCGAGGGCGTGACAAGCTTCAAACTTTTCATGGCCTATCCGGGCGTGTTCATGCTCGATGATGCCAGCATCTTCAAAGCATTTCGAACGACGGCCAAAAACGGCGGTTTGGTCTGCATGCACGCGGAGAACGGCAATGCGATCGATGTCATCGTGCAGCAGGCCTTGGCCGAAGGCAAGAAGGCTCCGAAATACCACGCCCTCACTCGTCCGACCACGGCGGAGGCGGAAGCTACCGGACGCGCAATCGCGCTGGCTGAGATGGCGGGGGCGCCTGTTTACATCGTGCATCTGAGTTGCAATGACGCCCTTGAAAGAGTCCGCGAGGCTCGTGATCGGGGACTTCCTGTGTACGCTGAGACCTGCCCGCAATACCTGTATCTATCAATAGACAATTTCGACGTGCCCGGATTCGAGGGGGCCAAGTATGTGTTCACTCCTCCGCTGCGCGAGAAGTGGCATCAGGAAAAACTTTGGAACGGACTGAAGACCGACCATCTTCAAGTTGTTTCAACTGATCATTGTCCCTTCTGTTTCAAGGAACAGAAAGAACTCGGACGCGATGACTTCACGAAAATCCCAAACGGCGGACCCGGGATCGAACATCGCATGAGCCTGGTCTATTCCGGAGGCGTGGGCAAAGGCCGTTTCAGCATCAATCGCTTCGTGGAGCTGGTTTCCACTACACCGGCAAAGTTGTTTGGCCTATATCCACGCAAAGGCACAATTGCTGCGGGGAGTGACGCGGACCTGGTGATTTTCGACCCCAACCGCAAACACACAATCAGCGCCAAAACGCACCACATGCGCGTCGACTATTCCATGTTCGAGGGGATTCAGGTCACGGGCATGCCCGATGTGGTGCTTTCGCGCGGCCGCGTCGTGGTCGAAGGCGACAAGTTCCTGGGTCGGCCGGGCAGTGGAGAATTCATCAGAAGAGCCACTTATTCGCCCCAGTAAACTTCGCGCAAGTCCGAGCATCATCGCGATTTCAAGCAGTACTATTTGCGACTCTGCGTTGCGAAAGCGAAGCCTATGGACAGTCGTTTCATGACGCGCGCCATCCAGCTTGCCGTCGACAATGTGCGTTCTGGCCAGGGTGGGCCGTTTGGCGCGGTCGTGGTTATAGAGGACACCATTGTGGGGGAGGGAGTGAACCGGGTCACGTCCACGAATGATCCAACTGCCCACGCGGAAGTGGTCGCTATTCGCGAAGCTTGCGGGAAGCTCCGAACTTTCGAGTTGAAGGGTTGCGAACTCTACACTTCGTGCGAGCCGTGTCCCATGTGCCTGGGGGCGATCTATTGGGCGCACATTTCTCGCGTCTACTTCGGCGCCTTGGCAAAGGATGCTTCGGAGGCCGGCTTTGACGACTCCGCGATTTACCAACAGTTCGCGATGGAGCATTCCAGACGCTCGATTCCCATGGTCCAGATGATGCGCCAGGAAGCGCTCGCTGCTTTTCGCACGTGGGCGGATCAGCCAAACAAAATCCGATATTGAACGCTCGCGGCATTTGCAGTCATCGAACTCCGAGCCGAGAGAAACACTTGCTCGAACGCTACTTCAAGCTGTCGGAAAATCACACCACCCTCCGGCAAGAGATGCTGGGCGGCTTAACCACTTTTGTCACGATGGCCTACATCGTCGTCGTGAATCCGCAGATTCTTGGGCAAGCCGGGATGCCGGTGGAGGGAGTCTTGTTTGCGACCTGCCTTTCATCGGCGGTCGCCACGCTGGTGATGGGCCTTTACGCGAACTATCCCATCGCACTCGCACCTGGCATGTCTCTCAACGCATATTTCACATATTCCGTTTGTATTGGCATGCACGTTCCCTGGCAAACGGCCCTGGCGGTCGTGTTCTTTTCGGGAGTTCTCTTTCTCCTGCTTACCGTCACTCGAGTTCGCGAACAGATCGTCAATGGAATACCGGATTGCCTGAAATACGCCATCGCCGGCGGCATTGGAATGTTTATCGCTTTCGTGGGCCTGCGGAACGCAAAACTCGTAGTCGCGAATCCAGCGACGTTTGTCAGTCTGGGCAGTTTTTCGGATCGGGCCGTGCAAACGGCCTGCTTTGGCCTGGCGCTCACTGTAATATTGATAGCCCGCAGGGTGCGAGGGGCGATTCTGATCGGTGTCTTCGCGACCACGCTGCTCGGAATTTTGAGGGGCCTCGCTCATTGGCCTTCAGCCATCGTTTCCCTGCCCCATCCGGCCTCCACTTTTTTGCAACTTGATTTTCGCGGCGCGACACACTTGGGCCTGCTTGAGATTCTGTTTGCCTTTCTGTTTGTCGACCTGTTTGACAATGTGGGCACGCTCATGGGTGTGTGCGAGCAAGGTGGCTTTGTCGTGAACGGCAAGATCCCCCGGGTGGGCAGGGTCCTGGTTGCGGATGGCGTTGGAACGGTCTTCGGAGCCCTGACTGGGACATCAACCGTGACCAGCTATATCGAAAGCGCCGCGGGCGTCAGCGCGGGAGCGCGTACAGGTTTAAGCAACGTGTTCGTGGCCGGACTTTTCCTGTTGGCTATGTTTTTCTCACCGCTCGCGGCTTCGATTCCTGACTATGCCACCGCGCCCGCATTGATCTTGGTGGGAGCACTCATGACCGAGTCCATTGCCCGGATCCAGTGGGCAGACTTCAGCGACGCTCTACCGGCCTTCATCACGATACTGGGAACTCCTCTGACCTTTAGTATCGCGACTGGCCTGAGCTTGGGCTTGATTTCCTACACGGTCGTCAAGGTTGCTGCTGGGAAAGCGCGCGAGATCACTCCCTTGATCTGGATCCTGACTGTGCTTTTTATCCTGCGCTACATTTATCTCGCAGCAGCATAAGCGCGCCAGGGAAGCCGATTTCTGGCAGCACCCGCAATTCCTACCAGGATATAGAAACTATCTTCTCCACATATCCGCTTCCCGGTGGGAACTCTACTTGTAACTGCGAGAGATCGGGCAATGCCTTGGCCCCTTCGATATGCAGGCGATTCTTGGGAACATTTGGGCGAAAAAATAGCGATTGATAACTACCTGCGGGTGCGGTCAATCGCAGTGTCAGAGAGCGATCCGACACTTGCTGATCGAGAACCTTCATTTGTGAGGTGACCGATCCCGCTTCCGGCAAGCCGTGGGCAAGTCCCACCTCCACCGGCGGCAATGGGACGCGCAGCTCACCGTTCACGATCTTGGCCCCAGTTGCTCGCGAAGCGAGACGAATGACCTTCGCTCCCTCGCCTGTTAAGCGAACAGAAAGCACCGATCCCTGCCGCTGCATTTCGATGCCGACGCGCGTCGTGCCTATCGGTACTCTGACCATCTTCGCGCTGTTCCATTGCGCAGGCAGGTTGGGAGTCACGGTCAACGTCTTGCCGCTGGCATTCCATTCCAGCCCAAACATTCCGCGCACGGTTGGCGTGATGACCATCGCTGAAGACCAGAGCTGATGTGATGTGCTGCGACCGAACCACCGAAAGAATTCGCCGGAAAGTAACTCGGTGACCCCACCCAGGTCTTGTACCCACGTCAAGTCGGCGTTCTGCATCAGATGTGCGTTTCCGGAAAGAGTTCGGCCATTGCGGTACTCGAAGAGCGAGACCCACCCCGTAAACAGAGGCCACACACTTCCCTGGTGATAGCTGATGGGGTCATAAAAGCTCACCTTGGGACTCAGATCGCGCGTGCCCCAATCCGTGGAAAATTCCGGCGAGGCCCATCGGCTGAGCATGTCTTTAGCCTGCGATAGATTGAACGTCCCATCCCAGGCTGCGACTGCCGGGTAGATCGTCGGACTCGCATCCAGACTCCCATCCGCGTTTCGGCTGAATGCATAGAACTTCGCCTCAGACTGGAAATATTCTTTTTCGACCTGTGTAGCCAGAGACGCCGCACGTTGCTGGGCTTCCTCGGCGAGTTTTGTCCGTCCCGTGCTGCTTGCAAGATTGGAAAAGGCAGTGCTGGCTTGCTGATCCAGGGCAGCAAGGTAGATCTCCTGATGTGGCAGCTTTGGGACCCACGACTCCACCCAACCGGTGCCCTCGGTGTTCTCGTAGACTCCGTCGCCATCAGAATCATGCGAGCGTTCGAAGTTCCACGCTTTATCGAACGAATCCCAATGCTGGTTGAGAAACGCCTGGTCACCACTAACCTTAAGGTAGTCGTTCGCGGCCATAAGAAACAGCGGCGTGGCATCGGCGGAGGCAAATGGATAAGGCAAGCTCTTCCAGTCCACAAGATCAGCGGTCTGGGACCACTCGTGAATGATCTTCCCTTCCGGACTCTGCCGGTGCATCAAGAACTCCAGCTGATCGCGCGTGAGCGCAAAGTCGCCATAAGAGTTGACGGCGTATAAGGTCCACAGCGAATCCCGGCCGAAGAACCAACCAAAACCGGGCCGTGTGGATTCTCCTGAGGGGTAGAAGCCGGCCACGAGCGCAGTCTCTCGTGGCGTCCTCATCGTCTGCACCTTTAACTGCTCGATTGAGACTTGCGCCCAGGAGAATGCTTCGTCGAACTGCGAGTCAGGCGTTTCAATGGCCACATGATTCGCCAGAAAACCCTTCCAGTAGTCTCCGGTTTCTCTAAACAACGACTGCCAGGATTGCCTCAGCCCGGCCAGTTTTCCGGCCAGCGCAGCACTGTTGGCTTCGGCAACTGAATCGGCAGTCGCGAACAAGAGCGGAAAGTACGCATTCCGATCCCGAACCGGGTCGACGTGCAGAATGAACTGCAACGGATAGGTCTTTGGCCGCTCCTGATACGGAGCAAGAATGCCGGGCTCGGCTCCCGGTAGTTCGATCGCCGCAGCCTGGTCCGGAAAATTCAGGTGCAGCACATAGAACCCGCCCGTCGCGGATTTCACCCATTCAGGGGATGGCCGATCGTCCGACGCTGCTGGCCACATCCGTTTCATCTCAGGGGTAAATTGAAACGTCAGGGTGATTGGCCGAACGGCTTCAATCTCGAAATATGCAAGGACTCCGACTCCGTCCGGCGGATTGCGAGGCGCGAACAAAACTTCCCGTATGGTGAAGTTCGCATGGGAGAACGTAATTGTCGTCTGGTCAGGTTGAACCTCAATCCCCGCAGCCTGCTCGTTCACATCGATCGGGACCGGGTAGTCCTCCATCTCGGCAGTAATCCGAAGATTGCTGAAGATTTTCCATGGAAAGACCCAAGCCTCGAACGATCCGTCCTGCTGCCCAAGGATCGCTCCCCGCGGGCCGACAACCGTTAAGGGCCTTGATGGAACCGCGGTGCGCACAATCTTGAGCGGCACGCGGTTGTCGAGCAGAACCTGAGTCGGCGCAAGCGATGTGCTTGCCTGGCCGGCAGCGTGCAAAGTGGTTGTAATGCTGAGAATGGAAAGCAGAAACAAACGTACGGATTTCATTGAGTCTTCCTGGTCCTTGAAATCCTATAACGAGCGTGCACGTCGTGTGTGCTTCCCTGTTTCGTGAAGGTGCGGAAGGACCAAAATGAGTGAGGCCCGGCCTGGTTGCCGGGCCTCGCGTGCGCTGGGGAGGGCCTACGGTCGCGCGTTCAACGCACGCTCAACGCGGAATTTTGGGCACGGGCCGAGCGGAGGAGTTCCGCGGCCACGTTCACTGTTCCGCCGTTGACCTGAATCGTGCGCTGCCATGCGGAATATCCTGGCTTCTGCACGGTGATGGTATGAGTGCCCAGCGAAACGGGCACCGAAGATGGGGTACTGCCCACAAATACATTGTCGATCAGGATTTCCGCGCCATTGGGAGTCGACGCCACGGCCAGCATTCCAGCGGTGCCCGCCGACAGATTCGAACCAGCGGGCCTGCCTCCCTGCACAACGGCAGCGGCGTTCAGCGTAACTGCCCCGCTGCTGTACACGTTGAACTCGTGCCCCTTGGGCACGGTGATGTCCTTACCATGCATGAACAGGAAGAATGGTGCGGCCGGCCAGAAGACGATCGCCGTGCCGACCATGGCCCCCGTCATGGCGCCGGTGTGACCGCCGCCCTGGACCTCTTTTACGCCACGCAGCGAAACCTTCTCGCCCGTAACCGTCTTTGTGAAATCGATATTGACGTCAAGTTTCCCGCCGCGTCCCATGCGCCGTTTTGACTGCGCTCCCGTCACTGTGCCGATGGCCGTTGTCCCATGACGAACCACAACCACATCGCCCACCTTAATGTCCTCGACAACCTCGAAATCCACCCGATCGTCTACATGGGCATCCGCGGACGAAATCGAGTTCGTCGTCCGCAGACGAATCGGCGTACCGTCGTCCAGAGTGATCGTGCCCGGAGTTTGCGCGAGCGCCTGTGCTGCCAGAAGTATTGTGGCCGAGAATCCCGTGATCAGTTTGCGTAGCATGTCATCCCTCCTCTTGTTTTTCAGTTGGCTTTTCCGCCTCACCAGCTAACGCGCAAACGCAAACAAAACTGGCTCATCAAAATTAAGGACCTCAATATTTGTTGTGTACGAAATTTTTCTAAGAATCATTGAGCTGATTTCTTCACGCCCTCCGCGTGAGCCAGTGAGACCCAAACGGGCAAAACACACGCGGAGGAACAACAATGACTTTAAGGGGGGCAGTTCGCTGGGGATTGCGGCCGAAGCGGATCGCGGTCATGGTCGCAAAGCTTTTATTAGCGGGAACCACGGATTTGGCGGCACAAACGACGTGGCAGGAGGTCAACAACAGCATGCCGCAGGTCTCCATTCGCTTGGAGGCGCGGGCGCCATATTGTGACGTTTTGAACAGCCCGCGCGTGCCGGAGTGTTCATCCGTGCCTCGGAACATCGCGCCGATCAGTCCAGCCAAATAGATTCAACGAGATACACCATCCCCATTCTCTGCCGGGCGCCTCCAAAAGCGCCCGGTAATTTTTTTGAGCCATTTTGCGCCGATTTTCCGCGTTACCGGACGAGGGCGAATGCAACGCCTCTGGAGGGAGGATTCAATGGCGAAGGCGATGGTGGGGAAAATGAAGAAGATTGCAGCTTGGGGAGTGAGCGCGACGTTAACCGGCCTGGCGGTTCTGATTACCGTGACGATTGGGTGGAGACCTGTATTGGGAGCGCGCTCCCGGGCTTTGACCTCGAGACATTTTGAGCGCACTCCGGAGCGCCTGGAGCGTGGGAAGTATCTGGTGAATGGCGTGGTCCTCTGTTTCGATTGCCATTCCCAAGCGGTCAAAGATTTTCAGGATGTAAAGCCCGGGGAAGCGCCGATCTTCACCAAGGCCGGTTCGGGCCGCGTGCTGTTCCAAGAGGGCAAGGCGCGGATCGTGGCTCCCAATATCACTCCCGACATGGAAACGGGCGCGGGCTCATGGACCGACGACCAGTTCGCTCGCGCCATCCGGGAAGGCATTGGTCACGACGGGCGGACGCTGTTTCCGCTGATGCCCTACGACGACTTCAAGTATCTGAGCGACGAAGACCTGGCTTCGGTTGTCGTCTATATCCGTTCGCTGGAACCGGTTCGCAATTCGTTGCCCCAGACCCAGGTGCCGTTCCCGCTGTCACGTTTGATCAAGTCAGCGCCGAAGCCTATCACCGCGCCTATCAACGTAGACTTTCCCGACCAGATCGCTCGTGGCCGTTATCTCACCGAAGTGGCCCACTGCGCGAACTGCCATACCCCCAAGAAGAACGGCCAGCCGATCGCGGGAATGGAATTTGCCGGCGGCGAGCACTTCGGCCCGAAAGTGGTCAGCGCGAATATCACGCCCGATCCGAGCGGAATCTCCTACTACGATGAGAAGCTCTTCCTGCAAGTGCTGCGTACTGGACATGTCGGAGCTCGCGGACTGAATTCGCCCATGCCGTGGTGGTTCTTCAAGAACATGAGCGAGGACGATTTGAAGGCGATCTTCGCGTATCTGAAGACCGTGAAGCCGGCGCATCACCGCGTCGATAATTCAGAAGCTCTCACGCAATGCAAGCGTTGCAATGGCAAACACGGAGCCGGCGAGGAGAATGGCGGTCTCTAAGAAGTCGGATTGCTAACAGCGGCACGCCTAAGGATCGGTGTGCCGCTTTTTTGTTTCACTTTTCTCGATAAAAGCGACAACAGCACGATGAGGCAAACGACGCGCTAAAGCCTCTCAAACTGACCCAGTTCGGTTTCTTCCTCAGTCAGTTCCTCGCACTGAGCGTCAATCGCTTGGTATTCCTGCCGGTGGTCCGAGCGGAAGCGGTCATAGTCGGCTTTAGAAACCCACAAATCCAAGGTCAGATACCGTCCGGGATTGTTCAAGTCACGGTTTAACTCAGTCCGGATAAAACCATCTCCCTGCGCGAAAAACTTCGCCCATACACCATTCGGGCCATAAGCCGTTTCGAACCGTTTCTCGGCCCCCTGCTTGGGCCGAAACTCCCAAGCGACCAAGTACCCCCCAGTTGCTCCTCTCAGGAGCAGTCACTTTTCCTCCATTCGGCTGCCTAATCTCGCCAACTCTATGAAAAATCGTGGTCTGAACCCCACTTTGGTAACCGGTTCTAGACCGTCGGATTGGCGAGTCTGGGCCGAATTCAAAGTAAAATTTTAGGCGCAGCTTTAACTATCTTGCACTGCAGACGGTGCAGGACACGGGCCACTCTTGTCGCTAAAAATGCCGATTCCCGCGCGTATTCCGATCCTGTACGTCATCTTGGGCGTACTTCTCGGCATCAGTGCCGTCCCGATGTATTTCTACTCGACGAGGGTCGAGTCCATCAACCGGGACGCCTTGAAAACCAACGAAAGGATGCTGCAAAACACGGTCACGCGTTCGCTGGCGGACGACCTGTCGCAGCACGACGCCTCCCTGCGGATGAAGCTGGCGAACCTGTCGTCGGCGATCCAGATTGTCAGTGACGGAGATATTGAAGGCAACGCCGTGGAAACGCGGGAACTGCGGGCGCTGCTGGAAAATTTTGTTTCGTCCTCGGACGACATTTCCTACGCGACTCTTCTGAACACACAGGGCAAGGGCATTTACGCAGGGGACATCGTCCCCGACGCATTTGTCCGCCGCGAACTCGAACGTGGATTTGCCGCCGCGCGCGAGGGACGCGCCTATACCGGACAACCTTTGGTCGTAGGCAGTGGAAAATCCGCTCGCACCGTTGTCCTCGTAAGCAGCCCGGTCATGTCTGGACACGATTTCCTGGGGATGATCGGGGCCGAAGTTGATTTGCAATTTCTGATTCGTCGCTTGCAGGAGGTCAGCCGCACCGGCCTCACACCATATGTTGTGGATGCCCAAGGTCGCCTGGTGGCCGCCTATCGTCCCGACTTCGCGACCGGCCAGGATATGAAGAATCTGGAAATCGTGCGCAACTTCGTAGATGAGGGTATTAAGGCGCAACTTGTGGCGACCAAAGAATTCACCATGCAGGACGGCAAGCGGCGGATCGAAATGCTGGGCACGTACAGCCCGGTCACCGCCCTTGATTGGGCCGTCGTTGTACAAAAGCCCCAACTGGAAGCCTATCGCGGCGTATTCGAGATGCAGCACACTGCTCGGCTCCTCGCGCTCCTGGCCGTCTTCGCCAGCATGATCGTGAGTATCTATGCGGCTCGGCGAATCACGAATCCTCTGGAGGTCTTGACCGAATCCAGCCGCGCTATTGCTCGCGGAGATTTCTCCAAACGGGTGGAGTTGAAGAGCCGCACAGAAATCGGCGAGTTGGCGGACACCTTCAATGTGATGTCGGACGAGTTGCAGCGCTTCGTCGAGGACCTGAAGCGGGCCGCGGAAGAGAATCGCGCGCTGTTTATCGGATCCATTCAGATGCTCTCCGGCGCGGTCGACGAAAAGGACCCCTATACTCGCGGCCACTCCGACCGGGTCACGCGTTATTCCCTGCAGATTGCGCGCGAGATGCAGCTGGATGACGAATTCCTCGAGACCCTGCGCATTTCCGCGCAGCTGCACGACGTGGGCAAGATCGGAATTGAGGACCACATTCTCAAGAAACCGGGAGCGCTCACGCCCGAAGAATTCGAGATCATGAAGACGCACACCACCAAGGGCGCGAACATTCTGCGCCCCGTAAAGCAGCTGAAAGAAATGCTGCCGGGCATCGAACTGCACCACGAGGCCCTCGATGGCCGTGGGTACCCCTACGGCCTGCAGGGTGATCAAATCCCGCTTCTGGCTCGCGTGATCGCCGTGGCGGATACGTTCGATGCGTTGACGACGAACCGTCCATACCAACGAGCCTACGAGCCGAATGAGGCTCTGCGCATCATTCACAATCTTGCCGGCAAGCGTCTGGATCCGAAAGCCGTGGCTGCACTGACTGCCGTCTTCGAGCGCGGAGAAATCCGCATCCGGCGCTTGGTGAGAACACAAGCCTCCGACCCGGGAACCGCAAGCGCCCCAGTTGCTCCCGTAGTCTCGGCACCTGCCAACCTCCCTGCCGCAACCACTGCGACCGCTGTCGCGGTTGCACCAGCACCCGCAGATCCGGTTGCCGAAACTACCCGCTTCTGAGCATCGAAGATCGATCCTTCACAGACCGCTATAATCGAAGCTTGTCTCTTAGACGACAAGCTTTATGATTCAGACCCTTTTTGGCAGCCTCGAAGAAGAGCAGAAACCTAGTTTTCTTGATCGCATGAAGGAAGCGGTCTCGCGAACGCGCGAGAACCTGGCCGAGCGCATCGAGGAAGCCGTCTCCTTCGGCAAGGAGATCGACCGCAATACCCTGGATGACCTGGAGGCCACCCTGATCGGGGCCGATCTCGGGGTTACCACCACGCACGAGGTGCTCGGCAAGCTTCGTGAAAAGGCAGATCGCAAACAGATCAAGGACGTCGCCGAACTAAAGCGACTCTTGAAAGAGGAGTTGCTTGCCATCCTCACCGCGACAAACTCACAGCCCCCACAGAAAGTGGATGGCACGCCTGAAGTGATCCTCGTCGTGGGAGTGAACGGAACCGGCAAGACCACCACCATCGGCAAGCTCTCGCAGGTCTTCCGTTCACAGGGCAAGAACGTGCTGATGTGCGCCGCGGACACCTTCCGAGCCGCAGCCATCGAACAACTGGAAATCTGGGGGCAACGCACGGGCACCGAAGTCATCAAAACCAAGGCTGGAGGCGATCCGGCCGCGGTGCTCTTTGACGCGCTGCAAGCGGCCACTGCCAGGAAGACCGACTATGTCGTCGTCGACACAGCGGGACGTCTGCATACCAAGAGCAACTTGATGGCGGAGCTCGAGAAGATGCGGCGCACGGCACAGCGAATCATTCCCGGAGCGCCGCACGAGACTTTGTTAGTCATGGATGCAACCACCGGGCAGAACGGCTTGCAGCAAGCTCGCTTGTTTACCGAGTCAGCAGGCGTAACCGGCATTGTCTTGACCAAATTGGATGGCACCGCCAAAGGCGGCGTCGTAGTGGCGATTTCGCGCGAGTTGGGTGTACCGGTGCGGTACGTCGGCGTGGGCGAGAAGGCCAGCGACTTGCTTCCGTTTGATCCAAAAGAATTTGTGGATTCCCTGTTTGCGTAGAAGTCTTTGTCCCCTGACTATCAATTGTGAGATGTTGCTATGTCGGCACTCTTCGAGATTCTAATTGCGGCGGTCGCCGTCTGGTTCGTGTGGCGGTTCGTGAGCGCTTTGTTTAAACCCCGCCAACCGGTCGACCCAGTAGACGATCCGTTTGCCGAAGTACCAGCCTTGCGTAAGGGTTCACCCAAAGGGAGGTCGGGCGCTGTGGCTCTCGAAGAACCTGAGGAGGACTCGGGCGGCTTCTTTTCCCCAAGGACGTGAGTATTCCGTTGAGCCGGTGTCTTGCTCCTTTTCAACCGCATGTCTGACCATCACACCGACGAAAAATTTCTCCACCAGGCCCTGGACTTGGCGCGCCGCGGCATCGGCCTTACTTCCCCAAATCCTAATGTGGGTGCCGTGCTTGTGGATAACCTCGGCCAGGTTGTGGGCACGGGCACGCATACCTACGACGGCGTGAAGCACGCGGAAGTGCTGGCGCTAGAACACGCCGGAGAGAAGGCCCGCGGGGCCACGCTCTACGTCAATCTCGAGCCCTGTTCGCATCAGGCCCGCACAGGCCCGTGCGCCGATGCCTTGATCGCCGCCGGGGTCCGCCGAGTAGTGGGCGGGATCGTCGATCCAAACCCGCTGGTGTGCGGTCAAGGGTTTGCACGTCTGCGAGAGTCCGGAGTGGCAGTCGCTTCCGGGTTGCTGGCAGATGAATGCCGGCGCATTAACGAAGCTTTCGCCAACTACATTTGCCGCAAGACTCCTTTGGTGACATTGAAGACGGCGATGACCCTGGACGGAAAGATTGCACCTCCGCCGGGCGAGTCTGAAAATCCCACCGCGCTTGGCTCAGCGTCGGTCAGTGGAGGCTGGATTACCAGCGAAGTGGCCCGCGGGCACGTGCAGGAGTTGCGGCACCAGAACGACGCGATTCTGGTGGGCGTGGGCACGATCATTGCCGACGATCCGCTTCTCACCGATCGCAGTGGCAATCCTCGGCGTCGTCCCTTGCTGCGTGTGATTGTCGACTCTCGCCTGCGGCTGCCGCTGGAATCCCGCGTTGTCGCCACCGCCGACAACGACGTCCTAGTTATTTGTTCCTTGGCAGAAGAGAACCGGAAACAAGTTCTGCGCGAGCACGGCATCCGCATCGAGCAACTGCCGGTCGCGGCCCCCGACGGTCGACCAAATATGGAGAACATCGTGCGCCTTCTGGGTGAACTGGAGATCGCCAGCGTGCTCATCGAAGGTGGTGCGATGATTAACTGGGCTGCGCTGCACTCTGGCGTTGTCGACAAGGTCTTCTTCTACTATGCGCCTAAGATTCTTGCGGGAACTGGATCTGTACCGTTCGCGACCGCTTCGGGGTTCCCACGCATGCATGACGCCGCTTATGTGAGAGCGATTCGCCTGCATCGTTTCGGAGAAGACTTCGCGGTCGAGGGCTATGTGCGCGACCCATTCCGCGACTGACGTACGTCACTGCGCAGCTTTCCTGGCAGGTTTATGCTGAGACCTATGTTTCGGAGGAAATCATGTTTACTGGCATCATTGAGGAAGTAGGTCAAGTTACTGGTATCAGACAAGAGCGAGGAACACGCCGCCTGACGGTTGCAGCGGCTAAGTTGGTGAAGGAACTTGAGAAGGGCGACTCAATCGCAGTCAGCGGAGTCTGTCTGACGGCGGTCGATATCACTCCATCATCGGTCACCTTCGATTTGGCCGATGAGACCTGGCAGCTGACATCGTTCGCGCGCATGCAGAAGGGGGCGCTCGTCAATCTTGAACTGCCCATGCGCGCCGATGGGCGCTTCGGCGGACACATCGTCCAAGGGCACGTTGACGGAACCGGCGAATTCCTTGCTCTCGATCGAATCCCGGGTGCGGATGACTACTGGCTGCATATTCGAATTCCTGCGGACCTGGCTCGCTACGTCATCTACAAAGGTTCGCTCAGCATTGAAGGCATCAGCCTGACGGTCGCCGGCATTGAGGGCACCGAGGTCACGGTTGCCATCATTCCTCACACCTGCGAGATGACCAATCTCCGATCCCTCAGGGCCGGCGATCCAATCAATCTCGAGACTGACATGATCGCCAAATACGTCGAGAAGATGATGAAGGGTGAGTCCGCCAACAGTCCCCTTACTCTGGAAAAGCTGGTCCAGCAAGGATTCTAGAGATTCAGAAATCGCGTATTCCTTGCAGTTCGGGAAGAATTGACGTAGTGGTCCGTTGCTGACGTTCCGGGGCAGGGGCCGGCTTTTCGCGGATCAGCATCCATTCAGAGGCTCGCGCTTTGGCATTGGCTATTTGTTGGGGGCGCATTACGGAAGCCAAACTTTTCATCTGTGCGACGCTTTTCTTAAAGCCGCCTGCCGCTGCGGCGCTGTACCACATATAGGCGGTTTCATAATCCAAGGGCACTCCTCTTCCTTGTTCGTAGAGATACCCCAAATCCGCTTGCGCGACCGCATATCCCTGCTCCGCGCCACGCTGAGCCCAGTAAACGGCTTGTCGATAGTCGACTGGAACACCGGATCCAATGTAGTAGAGAACGGCCAGGTTATTTTGCGCTTCAGGAACTCCCTGCTCGGCTGCGGCGCGAAACCAATGCGCAGCAAGTTGATGGTTCTTGGGCGCGCCCCGTCCGGTGAAGTACATGCAACCAAGATTCGCTTGTCCAACGGCATTCCCATGTTCAGCGGAGGCCTGGTACCAGCGTAAGGCTTCGCGGGAATTCTTGTGAACTCCTTTCCCATGCCGATAGAGGAAGGCGAGGTTGTTTGCGGCGATCGCATGACCTTGTTCGGCGGCAGCACGATAATAACGAAACGCCTCGCGCTCGTCTTTCTTCATGCCAGTTCCGTGTTGGTACAGATATCCCAACACAAATTGGGCTTCGGCGGAGTCCTGCGCGGCCGCGGCTGCGTACCACTTGTGTGCTTCTGCAAAATTCTGCGGAAGTCCCGAGCCGGACAGGTAGCGCTCGCCTAGTGCAATCTGTGCCTGAGCATCGCCCTGCTCCGCCTTCTGCCTGAGCTTCACTAACTCACTCATCGCTGCGCTCTGCAACAAATGTTGCGTGTCAGGCATTGGATGTTTTTCCTGCAGCAGAGCGGTGGAAATTCCGAACGAAGACAACACGAACAACGTAATAGATGGAAAAGGTCGCATTCTCATGTCACTCCCTCGCACGAAAACGTGGACAGCTGGTCGTTTCGTCGACCCCACGAACTGTCCGCGACTTTCAGGCAAGTGGGCGGAGAGCGCAATGCAACCGGCCACATCTGTCCATCACGCGTATCTCACGCGGAAATCTGTTGCACTCATTGAACTTGTCTTCGGTGTCTCGAAGGAATTCGGAAGTGTTTGTCGCCGCAACACTAACGCTGGTGATTGAAATTCGTCCAACTCAATAAGGGTCCCAATGCCGCAAGTTGCCCTTCCCTCCTCGATTCGGTTTGCAGACTTCGAAGTCGACTTTCGTGCTGGAGAACTTCGCAAGCGCGGTCGGCGGATCCGCCTTCAGGAACAACCGTTTCGTGTGTTAAGCATGCTGGTGGAGCGATCCGGAGATGTTGTTTCGCGCGAGGAACTTCGCCAGAAGTTGTGGCCGGCCGATACGTTCGTCGATTTCGATCACGGCCTGAATAGCGCCGTGGCTCGCTTGCGCGAAACTTTGAACGATTCCGCCGAAGAGCCGCGTTATGTTGAAACCGTCCCAAAGCGCGGATATCGCTTCATTGCGGAGATCGAGGAACCGGTTTTTCCTGGCGAAGTTCGGGAAATCGCGGCAGAGGCCGCGATTGCGGCACAAACCTCCGCTTCGCGAATGAGTCGACGTTGGATCGTCGGCGCGATCGCACTTGTCTTTCTTATTGCTGGCAGTGTGGAAGTCTTGCGCCTTGCACGAGGGGCTGCCGAAGCGCCACTCGAAATCGTTCCTATGGCCGTGCTGCCCGGATATGAAGTGGAGCCTGCATTTTCACCCGACGGCAACCAGGTCGCCTTCCGGGAAATCAATGGTCACAGGAATTCGGGTATCTTCACTGCGCTCGTCGGTGGAGATAGTTCACTCCGCCTGACGAGAGATCCGTCCGACTGCTGCGCCGTGTGGTCGCCCGACAGCCGGCAGATTGCCTTTGTTCGACGGAATGGTTCAGAAGATGACATCTATGTTGTGCCCTCGCTCGGAGGTACGGAACGCAAACTGTACTCGAGCCCACGAGACCTGAGCCCGCACCTGACGTGGTCGGCCGATGGCAAGTGGTTAGCATTCCCGGAAAATAACGGTACCGACACACGCTCGTGGATCACCCTGCTGTCACTGGCAGATTCGACAACGCGACGGCTGACCATGCCACCCGGAGAGGACCGGGACGATACTCCAGCGTTCTCGCCGGATGGAACGCAATTAGCTTTTGTTCGCGGACCGATCGCCGGGGTGGTCAACAACGTTTATGTCGTGCCCTTGAAAGGTGGCCTCCCGAGGCGCCTCACTTTCGACAACCGGCCCATCTTTGGACTGACCTGGAATGCGGAAGGCCGCGAGGTCATTTACTCATCGATTCGTGAAGGTCGCTCAACATTGTGGCGGGCAGCGCTTGCGGGCGGACCGGCGCGCCCTATCGCAGGAGTCGGCCCCATGGCTTACTCACCGTCGGTTGCACTCAAGGGCAACCAACTGGCCTACCGGCAGGCGGTCGGAAGGGACAACATCTGGAAAATTTCACTGAAAAATCGGGAGCGTTTGGCGGGCCCGCCAACCATCGCGATCGCCGCCAAAGGTCGCAAATTGCGGCCCAGCTTTTCGCCGGACGGAAAGCGGATTGCCTTCGAATCGGACCGGCTCGGAGCTATGGAAATCTGGGCCTGCGATAGCGATGGTCGTAACTGCGCTCAGCTCACCTCCCTTCATGGAACCGCGGGCAACCCGCACTGGTCACCCGACGCGCGGTTCATTGCTTTTGAGTTTCATCCGGGCGAACGTGCTGAGGTCTATCTGCTCGACGTTGAAACGCAAGTTGCACGGCTCCTCTCGACCAATCCTGGCGCCGATAACCTTGCCCCCAGTTGGTCGCGCGATGGTCAATGGCTGTACTTCTCCTCCCGGCGCGGGACTGGCCCATTTCAGATTTGGAAGATATCGCCCACTCAAGGACATCCGATTCAAGTCACCAAAGCAGGCGGAATCGCCGCGGCCGAGTCCAGCGACGGACGATACCTCTACTACTCCAAGTATGAATCGGATGGTATCTGGAGAATGTCATTAGCTGGTGGGCCAGAAGTTCGAATCCACGATCAACCCTCCGGCACGGAGTGGTTCAATTGGGGGCTGGCTGACAAAGGCATTTATTATCTGAACACGACGACGCCACCCAGAACGAGCGTCGAATTCCTCGACCTCGCAACCCGCAAGACAACGACAATTTCTACCTTCGACAAACCCTGGGGCTGGGGCTTCGCAGTATCGCCCGACGGCAATTCCCTTCTCTACGTGCGTAGTGAATTCGAGGAATCGAATATCATGGTGGTCAAGAACTTCCACTGACCGCCGCGAACCCAACTTTTGTCTTTCATCGACACGAACAACTGGTGCGCGGCCAGCATATCGAAAGGCGCTAACGATGGAGACCATCGAATCCATTGCGCTACGCCAGGCTGCCGTCGCCGACGCGAGCGTGCTTGCAATGCATCGTCGTTCGATGTTTCGCGACATGGGCTACCTGGATGACGCAGCCTTGGATTCCATGATGGTCAAGTTCCGCCCGTGGCTCGAAGCGAAGATGGACTCGAGAGAATACTTGGCGTGGCTCGCTGTGACGTCCGATGACTGCATCGTGGCAGGTGCCGGCTTATGGCTGATGGATTGGCCAGCCCACATGTTGGGCCACAGCGCCCGCCGCGGCAACATTCTGAACGTTTACACGGAGCCGGAATACCGCCGTCGAGGACTGGCTCGCTCGCTAATGGTGGCCGCACTCGACTGGTGCAGGAGCAATGCGATCGATCTCGTGATCCTGCACGCGAGTCCTGAAGGCCGGAGTCTTTACGAGTCCTTGGGTTTTAAGGCAAGTAATGAGATGCGACTGAAATTGTGATCGCCCTCACGCTTCGATCTTCAACTCATCCAACTCCAAAAACTCCTGCACGATCGGCTCCTCCGACTTCTCCATCTCCGGATACGTCCCAAAGAAAATGGCCTTCGCCTCGTGCAGAAACACCACGCGATCGGCGAGTTTCTTGGCAAGCCGCATATCATGCGTGACCACCACGCTGGTCAAGTGCAGCTGAATTTTCAGGCGCTTGATGAGGTCCCCCAGTAACTGGGCCATGAGGGGATCGACCATGGTAGTGGGCTCGTCGTAGAGCACGCATTCGGGCTGGGCGGCTAACGCACGCGCAATCGCAACCGATCGCTTCATTCCGGTGGATAGATCGGAGGGCAGCAACTCGCGCATGTGTCCCACTCCCACCATCTGCAGTAGCCCATCGACAATCTGATAGATCTGATCTTCCGTCAGATCCCGGCGCTCGCGCAGTGGAAATGCAATGTTCTCCCCCACAGTGAGCGAGTCAAACAGGGCGCCATTCTGAAACACCATCGTGACCTTCTTGCGAATGGCTTCCATCTGCAACTCGTCATAGTCGGTGACGTCTTCATGAGCGACGATCACGCGCCCGAAGTCGGGCTTCAGGAATCCCATGATGTGATGCAGTGAAACGGATTTGCCTACGCCGCTCCTCCCAAGAATACAAACCGTCTCTCCATCGCGGACTTCGAAGCTGACGTCATCGAGCACACATTTGTCGCCGAACGACTTGCTTACGTGCTTGAACTCGATGTAAGGCGTTGTTTGAGAATCGTCGGTCATTTATCAGGTGTCAGGTCTCAGGTGTTAGGTCTTAGTCCCACAAGCTATCTCGTAAATTTCTTTGGGAAGGGCCCGGCTTCAGCCGGGCCACTCAAGTCCACAAAAGATGCGGGCTTCAGCCCCTGAGGAAACCCGCCGTTGACCTGTTTGGTTCACTATGAGATCGCTTCTCAGCTCCCAGGTCTTAGCTTGCGATCTCGTCAAGTCTCCGTGCCTCATTTAATTCTTCCGGAGTATTCAGATTCCGAAACATTTCCGGTGAAAAGCCCGCGGTCAGCAGTTCTGACTCAGCTATCGCGCGAACGTCTGTTTTGGCGAACAGCAAGTCAATCCTGTTCTCGGATTTCTGCAATGCCTTCTCTGCCGCGTCCGCGAAGGGCTTACGATAGACCGCGCACAGCGGTTGCCAGCCATCTCCGAAGCGGGGGACGATCGCCAGTGCATCCGTGTCTTGCGCTCGCGCGAGCAAGAAGCGAATCAGTCCGCTCTCAACAAACGGAAGATCCACAGCCAGCACAACGTTCAAATCATCCCCAGAGGCGCGCAACCCGGCATGAATACCAGCCAATGGACCCTGGGCAGGATAGACATCTTCTACGATCTTCCCAAACGCGGCGAACTTCTGCCGCGGACCCACAACCCAGACGCTGCTGCTCACTTCCTTCGCGAGCTTGAGCGCCCGCTCCAGCAGCGTGCTGCCTCTGAATTCAAGGAAAGCTTTGTCAGATCCCATGCGCGAGCTCTTGCCACCCGCGAGCACGAAGACGCTTACCCCATCCATTCCGCGATCATACACAAAGGTCTTGTGCTGGAAAAACATCCACAGGACAAGTGATAGCAAAGGCTCGACCTTACGCGGTCGCCGTAAGGATGTCTGACACGAAAGTAACCTATCCAAAGGCCGCGCCACCGTTAGATCATGACGATGTCGGAGGTTACTCCCAGGAAGTCGATATGCCACAGAAGCTCATGGACGTTCTCAGGCTCGGGCGCTGTTCTCACGAGTTCTCCTGGCCACGGCGAGCCGCCGACGGTCACTATTACCAGGTATGCCTGCTGTGCGCCGCAGAGTACAAGTACGACTGGACCACCATGCGCCGCACCGAACGCGTGGCTCTTACGGTTACCGAGCCGGGTACACGCAGACGGCCTCGCGAGAAAAAGCCCACGTGGGTTCCTCGTGCGCGCAGGCTGAAGTTGAATCTGCCGCTGCGCTACCGGGTGAAGAATCTGAGTACCTGGTCAGAAGGCACAATTGAGAACATCAGCCAGTCCGGCGTTCTCTTTCAGGGGGCGTCTCCTCTGCCGGTGAACGCGTTGGTGGAGATGGTGTTCGAAATGCCCGAAGAGATCTCCGGCCAGAAGAACAGCAACGTTCTGTGCCAGGGGCGCGTGATCCGCTCCAAGGAGAAGCGCGTCTCGGAAGAAGGCGCTGGCCTGGCCGCCTCGATTCTCGACTACAAGTTCCTGCACAAGAGCTGACGCCTCAAGGCAAATATCAGGATGATCCGCTAAATCCCTGGGCCTATGGCCTTTCCTGATATTGCCCAGTCCCTCACTTTTGTCTGGAGAAGACAACCTGCCTGCATCTAAACTAATATCATCCGAACCAGAACAATCTTCAGGAGTCATGCTATGAAGGCGAGAACGTCGCTCTATCTCTCCATCATTCTGCTCATAAGCGTCATGGGCGCAACCACCGCGTGCAGCAAGGCACCCAGCGACCCGCAGATCAGCAGTCAACTGCAAGACCGCCTCAACTCCGATTCCGGCTTGCAGGGTAAGCAGTTAAGCGTTCAATCGCTGAATGGCACGGTGACCCTCTCTGGCTCCGTGGACAATGACGCACAGCGAGATGCAGCGGCGCGTTATGCGGCCGCGATCCCAGGAGTCAAGCAGGTCGTTAACAACCTGCAGGTTGGAGCGCCTTCGGCACAGATGGTGGATCAGGAACCGCCGCCCGCCCCTGTCGAAACAGCGAAGCCTGCTCCTGCGACTCGAAAGACCACACCGCGGAAGCGCACGCAGATGACGGATTCCGCGCCCGTTAGTCCTGTTGCCGCTCCTACGGGGACGCAGATGGCAATGAACCATCAGGATGTGACCCCGGCTCCTCCGCCTGCCCCGGCTCCTCCGCCGCCTCCACAAAAAGTCACCATTCCCGCCGGAACAACGCTGGCAGTGCGACTGGTTGACACCATCGATTCGGAGAAGAATCAAGCGGGAGAGACCTTCAAGGCTACGCTCAATTCTCCGTTGTCGGTCGAGGGCGACGTCGCCATTCCGTCGGGCTACGACGTGGAAGGTCACATCGTGGACGTGAAGAGCGCCGGCAAGTTTGCCGGACAATCTCTGCTGGTGCTGCAACTGGATCGAATCTCCGTGGCTGGCCGATCGTATTCCATCCAAACCGATGAATACCGGCGCCAAGGCAGTTCCCGCGGCAAGAATACGGCCGCGAAGGTGGGCACGGGTGCTGCGATCGGCGCGATCATCGGCGGAATCGCAGGCGGCGGCAAGGGAGCCGCGATCGGGGCTGCAGCAGGAGGCGGCGTCGGTGGCGGCGTCCAGGCGGCCACGAAGGGACAGCAGATCAACCTGCCTTCGGAAACCGTTCTGAACTTCACGCTTCAGAATCCGCTGACGGTAATTCCGGCGCAGGGACCAGACTCGCACCGGCACCGGATGGATACGCCCAGCGACAATCCTCAGTAGATGTTTGTCCTGGCAGTTCAGGGGCACGGAATCCCGTGCCCGTTTGCTTTTGGTTGCCCCTACTCCGCCGATTGTGTTCCCATGACTGCGTTCCTTCATGCCGCCGATAGCTGCCATTCTTCGTGCTCGCAATGATGCGCTCCGCCTGGGCAGGGCCCTTGAGAGCCTGCGCGCTTGCGATGAGATCGTGATTCTCGATCACGGATCAACCGACCAAACTCTGCGCGTTGCCCGCGAGTACGGCGCGAGACTCATTCCGATGGATCCGACACGGGTCTGGCAGCACATCATTCCCACCGAACGCTGTGGCTGGTTTCTGCTGCTCCAACCCTCCGAAGCGATCAGTGAGGGGCTGGAAGCCGCGCTGTACGAGTGGAAGCTGCGGAGTGAATCGGATGCGGCGCAAGTAACTTCCTGTTTCATGGCTCTGCGAGAGGAAATCCCCGGGGGCTGGAGTGCGCCGACTCCGATCACTCGCCTCATCCCAAAAGACTGGCAACGATGGAATGGAGACTTCCCCCAGCACGATCCGCAAGGCATGATGCTTGATGGCGACCTGCTGCGCTTTCGCCAGCCCTGACGTAAGACTCTGGGTTTTTGCTCACACGCGATTGTGATCCACCTCACAGTAGGGCGTGGCGTTTCCCTCCTACACTTTCCTGTTGGTTGCAGTTCGGTTTTGTGGAGGAAGTTTCAGGAGGAAATCATGTTCGCACGCAAACAATACTGGATTGCTGCAGCCCTTTTGATCTTTGCCATCTTCGCCGTGGCACAACAGGCACAGCAACCAGCCGAGAAGGCCGACAAAGTCATCAAACACGTCCCCTTGAAAGCGACCAGTGCCGCTTCCGGGCACGAGATGTTCACGAACTATTGCGCCGTCTGTCACGGCACCGACGGAAGGGGCACTGGTCCGGCAGCCTCAGCATTGAAGATACCGCCCACCGATCTTACGGCGCTCGCGCAAAAAGCCGGCGGAAAGTATCCAGCCCTGCATGTGACCAGCGTCATTCGTGGCGAAGCCGAACTGCCTGCGCATGGCAGCAAGGATATGCCGGTTTGGGGGCGCCTGTTTTTCCGCCTTGCGCAGGGCCATGAAGGCGACGTGCAGCAGCGCATCGCCAACCTCAACCAATACATTGAGGGCATCCAACAAAAGTAAGCCGAAGTTTACCCTTTCCATGAAGGGAGTACGCGGAGAGCGCGCTCCCTTCTTTTTCTGCGTGAATCTCCCCTCTCCACCGGTGTGATGCACGTTGCGGGACGTTTCCCAGCCTGATACAGTGATGCCTGAAAAACGAACAGCCTTTCTCGAAGGTCCAGGCATCCAAGTAAGTAATCCTCCTGCAGTATCGGAACGCCGGGCATTCCACTCATGGGTCGCGAAAGCGAAACTACGTCTATGTGGACCCGCGCCAGCCGGCTTTCATGGCCGCTGCGCTATGGCGGAGCCCTACTCGCGGTCGCTGCCGGCGTCTGTTTCTGGCTCATCTCCTCGGTCATTCATCGGGATCCCTTTGCTATCTTCATCCTGGCAGTAATCGTCACCGCCCGCTTCCTTGGATTCGGCCCGGCAGTGTTGGGAACGGCGCTATCGGTGGCCGCCATTGACTACCTCGCATTCGAGCCCCGCTTTTCTTTGGACATGGCCGGGTCCGATGCGGCCAGGTTGATGATCTTTGTGGTGATCTCGCTGCTCGCCGCGAGCCTGGCGCGGCAAAAGACCCGAGCGGAAATCCTGGCGGATCAGACTTTGGAGGAGATGGCCGCTATCGTGGAATCCTCGGAAGACGCGATCTATAGCGTGACTCGCGAAGGCGTGCTCACCAGCTGGAACCACGGCGCTGAGGTGCTCTATGGATATCGGGCCGAGGAAGTGATTGGCCAAAAAGTACTGATCACCGTTCCCACTGAACGAACACACGAGACGCGGTCCCACCTTGAGAAACTTGCACGTGGGATCAGCATAGAGAGCTACCAGACTGAGCGACGTCGGAAAGACGGAACCCTGGTTAGCATCCTTTTATCCATTTCGCCCCTGCGCAATCGAAAAGGCGCCGTCGTGGGCGGGTCAGCGATTGCGCGCGATATCAGCAAGCAGTTGCGCGCCGAGGAAGCCTTGCGACGAAGCGAGAAACTCGCCACGGCCGGTCGGCTTACAGCAGCCATTGCCCATGAAATTAACAATCCTCTCGAGGCGGTGACCAACCTCCTTTATCTCGCACGACGCGATTCGGCGCACAGCGACCAGCATCTCGAGATGGCAGAGCGGGAAGTGCTGCGCGTGGCTGACATTGCGCAGCAGGCTATGGGTTTTGTGCGCGATGTTTCCGAAGCCCGCCCGGTGAACGTTTCGGCAACGCTGGAAGAGGTGCTGCAACTCTATGCCGTCAAGATTACGACGAAGAAGATCGCGATGCAGAAGGAACTTGACGAGAACTGCGAAATCAGTGGATTTGTCGGCGAACTCCGTCAGTTATTTTCCAACCTGATCGTGAACGCCGTCGATGCCATGCCGCCGGGCGGACGATTGCGACTACGGGTTTCTCGCGCACAGGAGCATTCTGGCGATCAACGCGCCGGAGTGCGCGTTATCTGCGCCGACAATGGCAGCGGCATCCCGGAAGCAGATCGTGCCCGCATTTTTGAGCCTTTCTTTACCACTAAGAAAGATTCGGGCACTGGTCTGGGGCTATGGTTGTCGGACGGCATTGTGCGCAAGCATGGCGGACAAATTAAAGTGCGCAGTTGCACCCGGAATGACCGCAGCGGCACTGTTTTCTCGGTGTTCCTTCCCCAGAACATCGTGACGCAGGCCTGAACAATCGTCCTTACCAAAGGGGTAGCCGGAACCTCCCAAGCCAACCATGTCAACTTACAAACCATTGTGATGCTTACACTTACGGACAAGCACGCCGGAAGGTCAGTGCCTTCGGTACTCCCCTCGGTGGGACGCTCCAACCGTATAATTTGAAGGGCAAACTATCCCGTTTTTCGACGTCTTGCAGGAGAAGGTGGATCTATTTCTGGCATCCGCGAGCGTGCTCCTCGGGCTGATCTTTGGCAGCTTTCTGAATGTGTGTATCTATCGATGGCCAAGGGACTTGTCCGTATTTCAACCACGCCGCTCAGCCTGCCCAAACTGTCACGCGCAGATCGCCGCGTATGACAACATTCCTGTCTTGAGCTGGTTGTTATTGCGAGGACGATGCCGCCAGTGCAACGTCTCGATTTCTCCGCGTTACTTGCTGGTTGAGTTGCTCACAGCAATTCTCTTCCTTGCCTGCTACGAACGCTTCGGGTTGACATTGTCGACGTTGAAATACTGGACGCTCGCTTTCTTGTTGCTTGGATTGATCTTTACCGATGCCGAAACAAAGTTGTTGCCGGACAAGATGACTCTGTCGGGTCTGGTGCTCGGGATTGCCTTCAGCCTGTTTGTCCCCGTGAACGACTTGGCCTCGCAGTATCTGCCGGGCGTCGTGTCCTTCCCCGTGAGTTCTGACATCTCCGCACGCTTCCTTTCATTGGCGGATTCGCTTTTGGGTGCGCTGGTGGGCTCGTCGTTCATCTACGGTGCGGGCGCGATTTATCTGCGCGCGCGCGGAATTGAAGGCATGGGCTTCGGAGACGTCAAGCTGATGGCCATGATTGGGGCGTTTCTGGGTGTGAAGCTTACGGTGTTCACGATCTTCACCGCCTCCATCGCCGGATCGATTTTTGGAGTAAGCACCATTTTGATGGTCTGGATCAAGCGCACGCGTCGCTTCGCCGAGCGGCAGCATGCCAGCCTGCGGGAGGCGCGACGCCGGGCATGGCAGTCGGCGCAGACTGTGTATCGACACTACGAGATGCCCTTCGGCGTCTTTCTCGGCAGCATGGCGATGATTGCATTCTTCTTCGGCAACCAGTTCCTTGCCTGGTATTGGAGGCTGCTGTGACCGTGCTGACCAATCCCATGTTCCTCAAAGTGGTGTTGGTGCTGTTCGCCTCGGGCTTTGCCTTCATGATGGCCGTGCTGCTGATGCGTCGCATCCGCAAGAGTTTTGCCGAGGACTTCGACATCCCCGAAACAACTTCGGCGGACCAACTTCCTTTGCACACCTACCACGCTGTGATCCAGCAACTGAAGCAGCAGAAGCACGAGTTGCTGGCCCTGCAGCAGGCCGAACAGCGCCGCGCTAAAACCTCGGAAAGCATCAGCGCCGCTGTGCTTTCGAATCTCTCCAGCGGTGTGTTGTTCTTTGGCACCAACGGACTTGTTCGACAGACAAACCAGGCGGCCAAGAGCATTCTGGGCATCGCTTCCCCAAGCGGCATGGACGCAGATGAGATCTTTCGCAACGCCACACCGGACACGGACGCGCAGAATCTCGCTGCGAGTGTAAAGACGACACTGATGGAAGGCACGCCCCTCCGAAAGACGGAAACCGAATACATGACTCCGGCGGGTGAGCGGCGAGTGATTGAAGTGACCGCCTCCCGAGTGCCGGCGCCGGACGGCAGCACGCTGGGTACGGCATGCCTGATCAATGATCAGACCGCCCTCGCTGATATTCGCCGCCAGATTGAATTGCGCGGTGAACTGTCAGCGGAGATGGCGCTCGCCCTGCGCACTTCCCTGGTCACAATCTCTGGATATGCACAGCAGCTGGCCAAGAATCGCGATCCGGATCTGGCGAAGCAACTCGCGGCCGACATCGCCGCGGAAGCCAAGCACCTGGACCATACCATCGGCGGCTTCCTGGCAGAAAAGCAGGGGCGAAGCGCAACAGCAAGTTCTTAGCAAGAACACGGCCTTGGGTTGTAACCCTTGGCCACAAGGATGGAAACAATGAAACGCATTGCATGGCTCTCGACGATCGCCGCATTCCTGATGACCTTCGCAGTATCAATGGTTGCCGCTCAGGACTCCGGCTTGGGGGATTACGCGCGCAAGGTCCGCAAGCAAAAGGGACAGCAGGCGCCCGCCGTGAAGACGTTCGACAACGACAACCTCCCCATGACCGACAAGCTCTCGGTCGTGGGCCAAGAACCGCCGCAGTCGTCGGACGGGAACGCAACCAATGCGGCGACTAATGATTCGACCGCAGCCGCCGCCCCGGCCAGCCCAAATGACCAGGGGCAGGCTGGCCAGGCAACCGCTCCAGCGGAGGATGAGGCCGCCCGCAAGAAAGCCCTCTACGAGAACTGGAAGAAAAAGATTCAGGACCAGCAAGGCCAGGTCGATACGCTCGCCCGCGAGGTGGATCTCTTAAGTCGCGAATACCGGCTGCGCGCCGCCGCCTTCTACGCCGATGCGGGTAATCGCCTGCGCAACTCGGGGTCATGGGACAAGGAAGACACCCAGTTCAAGGAACAGATGGCCGCCAAGCAAAAGCAACTCGAGGACGCGAAGAAACAACTGGATGACCTTCAGGAACAGGCACGAAAAGCAGGCGTGCCCTCGTCGATGCGGGAATAGCTCGCGCTGAAAAGATCAACTATTTCAAGCTTCCCGGTCCGGCGGGAAGCTTTGTCTTACAACGGGCCTGATGATCTGTTTGTTCATATCCTTAAGGGATCGGGTCTTCAAAACACTTCTATGCGGAAAACATGGCTCGCAGGTTCCGCATCTGTTTCACGTGATGCTGACCATGCACCCAGTGGAATTTCCTCCACTGCTGTCCGCGCAAAGGACCGAGAACCGGATGGTCAAGAAGCCGTGTTTGCTTTCCATACTTCTCCTCCGCTTGGGCAATGACCGCATCCATGGCGGTGATCTTCTGGGATACCTGAGCCAAAACCTGCTCCGCGGGTAATCCGCGAGGCGTCGTATTCTGGGGGGCGGTCCGGCCTTCGGGAAGATAACCGATCCCGAGCACGACGAAGCTCCGAAACCAATCATCCCAACGGAGATTACGTGCCAGCGGTCGACCAGCCTCGAGCGCCCGCTCGAAGCCTTTAATCGTTCCCGTGTAGGTCAGGTAGAGATGTTCCAGGATTTCGGCTGTGCACCACTTCCCCTCGAGGTGCCGCAAAAGCAACTCCGTGGTCATCCCATCAGTCACTGAGGCAATAGCATTCTGGAGTCGCCGCAGGTAGAAATCCATTTCAGCGAGATTCCCTTCATTTAGAATGGCCGCAGCAATTCAACAAAACGTTATTACAGGATAGTAACCATGCAGAAGCTGCTTGCGGTGATGTTTTTGCTTGCGCTGATGGCCGGATGCACTTCGACGCCCACCAAACCTGCAGAAACACCCAAGCCGCAGCCGAAGCCTGCAGAGGCTTTGACTGCCCGAAGTGCTTTCCAGAAATGTTATATTTCTGCACGCAGTTGGGCACAGGATGCCCGGCCCTACCGCCTCGAATCCTCCACGAACGCGGATTCCAACGGGCGCGACGGAAAGTCAGCCATCTGGCGGGCTTCCTTCGCCTCAGCCATGCAGCACGGCACCAAGCCCTATACCTGGTCTAGCGCCGAGGGCGTGAATCCCGGCATTGAAGACAGCTACAACCCGAACAACGCTTCCACCCAGGCGTTCGACATCGCCTTCCTGAAGGTGGATTCCGACAAGGCATTTGAAGTTGCGCAACAGCACGGGGGTTCCAAAATACTGGACAAGGCTCAGGACACTCCGGTTCTCTATATCCTTGAGTGGAATCGAGTCGAGAACATACTGCTCTGGCACGTGATTTATGGAAGCCGCGAAGCCCCCAAAATCAAGATCGCTGTGAACGCCAGTACCGGCGACTTCCTGCGTGTAGAAAAATCCTAGAAGAAAGTTAGCGGCGAAAATCCGTCCTTGACGGCAACGATTACTGAGGACGCTCGCCGCCTTTTTCCGACACCGGACTCTGCTCCTTGAGTCTTTCCAGGGCCTGGTGAGCCTCTGCGGCGAAGGGCCCTTCGGGCAGGATCTTCAAATAAGCCTCGTACGCCTTGCGAGCCTCCCCCGCGTCCCCAAGCTTTTCCTGGCATACCCCCAGGCGGAACGTAGCGACGGCGTCGTTGTATTTGTAATAGAGGGCTTCACGGTAGCGGTCGAGCGCAGCGCGATAGTTCTTGCGCTTGAAATAAAAATCTCCTACCTCAACATCCTTCGCAGCTTTGTGAGGATTCCAGGGCTTGAACTCCTGAACGCCGCCGAGTTCATCCCCCTCATAGAGACCCGCGGCATCTTCGGCCTCGTGCAACGCATTTGAACTGTCAGGATGGTTCTTTTCGTCGTCGGACGGAGCGCTCAGGTCCAACGGTACATCCTTACTGGAGCTGCCACCGGCGGTCGGCTGATCGCCGTTATTGTCGGGCGCATCGGAGCGAGGCTGATCCGACCGTGGCGGCGCCTGATTAGCCGGTGGGGTTTTCTTCGCTGGCTTGGCACTTTGCTGGGCCACCGCGGATGCCGTTGCCAGAACGAGGGCGAGAGACACCAGAACCATTCGCAACATCACTCCTATTTTAGCGCTGGAAGCGCAAGGTGTGCGACTGTGACTCATGTATGAGTTCCAGCGGGGCCTAGCCATCAGGAGCAAACATGATCTTCTTGACTTGCGCGCCGATGGCATTCGCAAGATCTCTCTCGAGCGTGAGCAGATCATCGTCATCGAGATCAAAGTCGTTACTCCAAACCCGTGCCTGATCGCTGACCCGCACCAGTTCTGCGGAAAGCCGCACGTGCTGGCGATCGCCACGAAGATTGCCCTGCATCAGGTAATCGGCATGGAGTTCCCTTCCGAGCTCCGACACCGTCTTCGAACTGTGCCGGTAGGCTTGCACGGACGCGCGTGCGGCAACCGCCAAGCGCGCAGGATCCATTCGGCCAAACTCCGTAATCAACTCCTGGCAAACACCCTCACTCAAGTGGTCAAGTGTGGAATCGTCACGCCAATCGTCGAATGGGAGAACTGCCAGCACGACAGGACCCGCCCGCCGATTCTGGGTGATCGGCGTGCGATGCGCCAACTGAATCGCGAGAAGAACAGCCACACTGCATGCAAGCAGAATCTTGCCAACTCTTCCCCGTGACGAAAAACCCGGCACGGGATCCGGTTGGGCATTTGTCGTTTCTTCTATTTGTGCGATTTCCGCATCCGGCCGCGTCGCATGAACTTCAGCGATAAACCGGTAACCTCGACGGGAGATTGTCTGCACATAGCGCGGCGCTGTGGCGTCATCGCCTAACGCACACCGAATCTTCTTCACTGCTGTGTTGAGCGCGTGGTCGAACTCGACAAAGGTGTCTTCCGGCCATACTTCGCGGCGCAGCTCTTCACGAGTCACCAACTGGCCAGCTCGAGTCAACAAAACACTCAAAACATGAAAGGGCTGGCCTTGCAAGTGAATCCTGATTCCGTTCTTGCGTAGTTCCTCCGCGTGCAGATCCGCTTCAAAGACTCCGAAGCGCCACACGTCAGAGGTCAAGCGGAGATCAGACATACCCACA
>Ga0075434_100000255_pt1 | contig 37590 bp, 40 predicted proteins | sample RhiMethybrSRZTD3_FD_75298 | JGI IMG/M metagenome (GOLD analysis project Ga0075434, IMG submission 75298) | Populus rhizosphere microbial communities from Tennessee, USA - Rhizosphere MetaG P. TD hybrid SRZTD3 | ecosystem: Host-associated > Plants > Roots > Rhizosphere > Soil | place: USA...
CTCCGGTGTGATCGGCTTGGCGCTTTGTTCGAGCGGTCCAGGTCCCGCGACCCCGGTCGGCTGCACCGACGTCACGGCGCCAGGCGTTCGCGTCTGCGATTGCATCATCGGGAAGGCGCCCACCGCATACCAGCTTCCGGTGAGCACCGCGATCGCAAGGACCGTGCATGAGACCACGATTCGCTTCGACGACATCACTGCCTCCTTCGAGATCAGGATCATCCTTCGCAAGAGATGAGGGCGCCGGGCAAACGCCGCGCTGGGCGTCAATGCCGACGCATCCGCGAACGCCAACAACGCTTCGAGATACGCACGACGGTGACCGGTGGCGAGCACGGTCAGCTCGTCGACCACTTCCTCGCGCGCGAGACGCACGCGCGACACCAGCCACCAGATGCCGGGATGGAACCAGAGGACGGCGCGCAGCACTTCCTCGCCCATCATCCAGATCCAATCGCGGCGCTGCACGTGCAGCAGTTCGTGGACGAGTACCACACGCTGGATTTCCGGACGATGCAACAGCAGCGTGTCGGGCAACAGCACCACCGGCCGTCGCACGCCGCACGTGACCGGCTGGATGTCCGGTACGTATCGGATCTCCGCGCGCGTGCCGAGTGCCCACTGCAGGTCGTCGTGATCGGGGTTGGGCGCAGCCACTGTGCCCTGTCGGCGGAAACGGCCGAGACGCAGCAGCCCGATCGCGATGCTCGCCAGCATCACCACGATGCCAACGACACCAACGACCGCAGCCATGACTGCCCACGGCAGGCCTGGTGGAGTGACCGTCATGGCGATGGCCGCGGTTTCGACGGCCGGCATCGCCGCCGCTGGAACGACCGAGAGCACTTTGATGACCGGCGCGGCCGGCTGATGACGCTGCAGCAATGGCAGCACGACGCAGAGCAGTACCACCGCGCGCCAATACTGGTATCGCACTGATGCCGCATCGATGCGAACGATCGTCGCGATCACGCCCGCCACCGCGATCACGCACGCGACCTGGGCGCTGAACGCCAGCACGTCGGCGACAAAATGTGTGAACGTCACTTGTCGGCCTCCTCGATGAGCTGCTCGACCATCCGCCGCTGCTTCTCGGTGAGCTTGCTGTCCTTCGCCAGGTGCAGCAACAGCGCGTCCGGCGCGCCATCGAACACGCGGTCGAGGAAGTCGCGAAGCATGGCGCCGACCACCTGCTGGCGCCGTTGCGCCGGGCGATAAACGTGCGCGCGATCGACGAGGGTCTTTTTCAGATACCCCTTGTCCTCGAGGATCTTCATCATCGTCATCACCGTGGTGTAGGCCACCGGGCGCGCGTCGCGCAGCGCTTCGTACACGTCACGCACGGTGGCTTTGTCGCGCCGCCATACGACCTTCATGATGGCGAGCTCTTGCGGCGTCAGCGTGGGGTGCGGCCTGCGCATTTGTCTACTAAGTATTTAGTACTAATTCTGGTGTGTCAAGAGGGAAACAACTCAAAACGCAAAACTCAAGACTCAAAACACGAGCTTTGAGCTCCTGCCCGTTTTTGAGTTTTGCGTTTTGAGTTTTGACGTTACGAAGGCAGGACGTCCGCCGCGACCGCTTCGCGAAGGGCTTCGGTGCGTCCGGCAAACAATTCCAGCGCGCGCACGTCCTGCGCCAGCTGCTCGATGATGTGCCCCGAGCGGAATGAGTCGACACCCACCACTTGCGTCGCGCGCGCGACGGCGCGCTGCGTCGCCTCGGTCGACAACAGCTTGGCCATCGAGGCATCAGACAGCGACAGATCGCGGGACGAGGCCGCTTTCCACAGCAGCATGCGCGCCGCCTCGAGCTCGGTTGCCGCGTCTGCCAGCAGACCCTGCACCGTCTGCTCGCCTCCCGCGCCTCGTCCGGTGTGACCGCGTGCGACGTTGAGCGCCTCGTGCAGCGCGCGGCCGCCCATCCCGATCCCGGCGGCCGCCAGCAGTACGCGCCCACGCGACATGAACGGCGTGGTGGGACCGGCCGCCGTGAACGCGGCACCGTCGAAGCGAACGCTCCCGCACACGAGACCACGCAACCCCGCGCACGCCATCGGTTCCGTCGCCACGCCGGGACGATCGAGCGGCACCGCCACGGCTTCCAGACCCTGTGCGCCTCTCACGCCAACGATGGCCAGAGCCTTTTTCGTCAACGGCGCCACCCAGGACGCGCGGCCTGACAACCGACCGGCTTCCGATGACGGCACGTCCTCGGAGGACAGCGCCAGCGCGCCCACCATCTCGCCATTCACCAGCGACGCGTCGTCGAGCCCGCACACGACGCTCGTGTGCATCGCCAGCACGATCGCCGCCACAGCAGATTCCCACGCCACCGCTTCGATCGCCACCGCTGCCGACAGCAGATCGACCCGCCGGTCGACCAGCCCCGCGCGCGCCGCCCGCGCAACGACGATCGAGGCCTCGGGCGCAACAGGCAGCTCGCGCGCAAACTGCTTCGCCTTCGTCTGCCAGGAGCGATCGGAGTCGCTGAGATTGAAATCCATCGCCGCTACCGTCGAACCTCGAACGTCGAACCTCGAACATGGAACGACACGATCACGATACTCCTTGCCCGAGTCTTTCGTAGATCGGCCTCAACCGCTCTACCGTCGTTGTCAGCTCCTCCGCGATGACGCGGGTGTCGGCGATGACGCTCATGAAGTTGGCGTCGCCGACCCAGCGTGGGACGAGATGGACGTGAAGGTGATAGTGAATACCGCCGCCAGACGGCTTGCCCAGATTCAGACCGACATTGATGCCGCCGGGCGTGTACGCCTCGCGCAGGGCTGCTTCAGATCGCTGTGTCAGCGCGGCGACCTCGTTCAGCTCGTCGATGTTCAGCTCGACGAGCGAGGCGACATGACGCTTGGGCACGACCATGACGTGCCCGTTGTTGTAGGGATACCGATTGGCGATGACGTAGGCGGTGCGGCCGACGAACAGAACGAGTGGATCCGGAAGCTCACCATCGAGTGCGCGACAGAAAACGCACTCGTCGTCGGCTTTCTTGGACGTCACGTAGTCGAGGCGCCAAGGAGTGTAGAGGCGATCCACTCACGCCGGGATGACAGTGCCTTCAGGTGGCTCTGACGCCGCCGTCTGCGGCGGCTGCGAGTTCGCCTCTTCCTCGCGGTTCAGCAGCTCCTTGAGCTCCTTGCCCGGTTTGAAGTACGGCACCTTCTTCGGCGGTACGTCGACCTTGTCGCCCGTCTTCGGGTTGCGCCCCTTGCGCGGTTCGCGCTTGCGTAAGCGAAAACTGCCGAACCCGCGCAACTCGATCTTCTCGCCGCGGTGCAGCGCGTCGATGATGCTCTTGAAGACCGTGTCGACGATGACTTCGGAATGTTTCTTGGTGAGGTCGGAGACTCGTGACACTTCCTCCACGAGCTCCGCCTTGGTCATGCTCCCGCCAGGTGTGTTCAAGCAGTTGCTCCTTGAAGCAGACGCTACCGGTTCCTGAAGTGATCCCCGAGTGTGGCCGTGCCGGTACCTTCACCCGAGTACGCTTCCCAATCCGCGCGGTAGTCTTCGTTCTTCAACGCGCGAATGCTGAGGCCGATCTTCCGCTCCTGGGGACTCAGCTTGATGATTTTCATCTGGTAGTTCTTGCCGACCGTCAGCTCGATCTTCTCGCCGCCGTGCGAGTCGTCGAACTCCGAGACGTGAATCAACCCCTCGATGCCCTCGTCGAGCTCGACGAACGCGCCGAAGTTGGTCATGCGCGTGATCTTGCCTTCGATGAGGTCGCCGACGTTGTGTCGTGAGAAGAAGTCGTCCCAGATGTCGGTGGCCAGCTGCTTGAGACCGAGTGACAGACGCTGGTTCTCGGCGTCGATGCTCAACACCATCGCCTCGACCACGTCGCCCTTCTTGAGCACTTCGGACGGATGCTTGATCCGCTTGCTCCATGACATGTCGGAGATGTGGATCAATCCGTCGATGTCCTCTTCGACCTCGACGAACGCACCGAACTCAGTCAGGTTGCGGACCTTGCCCTTGATGCGCGTGCCGACCGGATACTTCTCGCTCAGCTCGTGCCACGGGTTGCTCTCGACCTGCTTCAGGCCGAGCGAGATGCGGCGCGCCGCGGGATCGACGCCCAGCACCATCGCTTCAACCGAGTCGCCGACGTTGAGAATCTTCGACGGATGCTTGACTCGCTTGCTCCACGACATCTCGCTGACGTGGATCAGGCCTTCGACACCCGGCTCGAGCTCGACGAACGCGCCGTAGTCGGTGAGACTCACCACCTTGCCGCTCATGCGCGCGCCGACGGGATAGCGATCCTGCACGGTCGCCCAGGGATCCTGCACGAGCTGCTTGTGACCGAGCGACACGCGCTCGGTGGCGGCGTCGTACTTCAGCACGGTGACGTCGACTTCGTCGTTGACTTTGAACAGCTCCGACGGATGGCCGACGCGGCCCCACGACATGTCGGTGATGTGCAGCAGTCCGTCGATGCCGCCGAGGTCGATGAACGCGCCGTAATCGGTGATGTTCTTGACCGTGCCGCGAAGTACCTTGCCCTCGGCCAGCGTCTCGAGCGTCGTCTTCTTCTTCTCGGCGTTCTCTTCCTCGAGCAGCGCCTTGCGCGACAGGACGATGTTGCCGCGCTTCTTGTTGACCTTGATGACGCGCATGCGGAGCTCTTGCCCCTTCAGCGCATCGAGATTGCGAACCGGGCGCACGTCGATCTGCGATCCGGGAAGGAACGCGCGCACACCGATATCGACGGCAAGGCCCCCCTTGATGCGTTCGATGACGCGACCGATGACGACCTTCTTGTCGGCGTAGGCCTTCTCGACCTCGTCCCAGATCTTCATCTTCTCGGCCTTCTCGCGCGAGAGCACGATGTAGCCGTCGCGATCCTCGGTGCGCTCGAGCAGCACGTCGACCGTGTCGCCCCCTTGCACCGTCACTTCGCCGTTCTCGTCGAGGAATTCGTGGATGGGGATGAGACCTTCCGACTTGTAGCCGACGTCGACTACGACCGCGGACTCGGTGACCTTCAGCACCGTGCCCTTGACGACCTCGCCTTCCGCCATGTTGCGGAAGCTGTCGTCGTAGGCATTGAGCATGGACTCGAATTCTTTCGGATCCATGTCCTCGTGCTTCATCGGCTTGAAGGTGGGACCAGCCGGCTTCCCTGATCGGGTGCGTCCTGGTGCCCCGGGCTGTCCGCCCGTCTGATCGGGCGACACCAACCCGTTGTCTGCGTTCGCCATTACGTGTGCGTCCTCCTCACTCTGATGTGTGCCGTTTTCTTGCGAATCCTTCGAACGGGATCAGGTTTACCCTGAGCCCAATCGTTGGGCCTTTCGACTATGCTCAAGGCGACCTGAGTGTAATCGAAGGGTTGCCTTTCGACGTAGCTCAAGGCAACCTTGAGCGGCGCCTAAAGGTTGCGGGGATCGGCCCCCCGCGCTATAACGGCGATTGAAATGAGTGCAGGGCCTTTCAGGCGTGCACGGGGCGTGACGGGAGCCCCCGTGACCACTCCCCCTGCCGGGCATCCTCTTTCGCCGATAAGCATTAGATTTTAGGTAACTTATCGGACACTGTCAAGGTAGCTCGAGTAGCATCGGGACCCGTTACGCTCCGTTTCAGCAAGGGAGACTGCAATGGCCAAACGCAAGGCCGCGCGAGCCACACGACGAAAGGCCGCGGCTTCTCGCCGCAGTGCCGGCCGGGGACGGTCTGCTGCACGAAAAGCCGCCAGCCGTAAGCGCCCCGCTAAGAAAGCAGCCCGCGCGAGCGTCCGTCGGTCGGCCAAGACCGCGCCGCGCAAAGCCGCGAAGACGTCGGCGCGTAAGACCGCCGCCCGGCGCCCGAAAGTCGCGGTCAAGGCCAAAGCCAAAGCGCCCGCGCGCAAAGCCCCGGCGCGTGTGGCCGCGCCGCGACCGGCCGCACCGAGATCGGCGCCGCCCGCGTCGAAGGCAGTCCGACCCGTCGCCCGTACCGCACCAAGCCTCAATCGCGAACGCCGCACCATCGTCGACGACGACATCGTCCAGACGCCACCGTCGTCGCTCGATCTCGATCGCTCCGCATCGGCGGTGCGAAGCGGCCGGCGCGAGATGAAAGAGCGCATCGCCGAGCACACCGAGACGAGCCCGGCGATGACCGGCGGCGACGTCGATGCGGATTGGGAATCGGCCTACGCCGTCGGCGATGAAGCGCCGGGTGGCGACAATCCCACTCCCGATCAAGACATCGTCGACGACATCGGTCATGCGATCGGCGTCGAGTATCAGGACAACGAGGAGCTCAAAGGCGAGGCGAAGATTTCAAAGCGGGATCGCAATCGGTGGGAATTGGATCCGGCGTCTTCCGACGATTGGGACGATCGCTAGTTGCCGGACCTGAAGCCCTTTCAGCCCAAGTCGAGACAGGCGTGGCGTGCGTGGCTCACCAAGAACCACGCCACGTCTCCCGGCGTGTGGCTCGTCTACGCCAAGAAGCACACCAAGATTCCGAGCCTCACCTACAACGACGCGGTTGAAGAGGCGCTCTGCTTCGGATGGATCGACAGCCTCATTCATCCGATTGATGACTCGTACTACAGGCAGGTGTTCACGCCGCGGAAGCCGAGGAGCCTGTGGTCGGCGCTCAATCGCAAACGAGTGGAACGTCTCATCGAAGCCGGGCTCATGACCGCAGCCGGCCTGGCGCTCATCACGCTTGCGAAGAAGACCGGCACGTGGCACGGGCATGCTCCGTCCGAGACGCTCACGCTGCCTCCCGAATTACGCAAGGCGATCAACGCGAATCCGGCGGCGAAGAAGAACTGGCCCACCTACACCGAGAGCCAGCGCAAGATGTTCCTCTACAGTGTTCACGGCGCCAAGCGTCCGGAGACGCGAGCGAAACGCGTCGCGCGTGTCATCGAGATCGTCTCGAGCGGCGTCTCGTTCGCGAAGGTGGTGCAGGAGTCGATGAAAAAGAACCGGTAGCTATCCGATCTTTTCTCTCACCAACTCCATTACTTTTTCAACGACCGCGTCGATCGGCATCGACGTGGTATCGATGCGAACCGCGTCGGGCGCGAGAGTCAGTGGCGAGGCGGCGCGTGTCGTGTCGGAGGTATCGCGCGCCTGAATGGCTGCTGCCACGGCGGCTTGTCCCGACTGACTCCCGGTGTGCGCCGGATCGTTCGCGCGGCGGCGGGCACGCTCCTCCGCCGAGGCGTCCAGATAGATCTTCACCTCGGCCTGCGGGAACACCACCGTCCCGATGTCACGCCCTTCCATGACGACGCCGCCCTCGCGGCCGAGCGCGCGCTGGCGTGCGACGAGGACCGCGCGCACGCGCGGCAGTCGCGCCACCGCCGCCGCACCCTTGTCGATGTCCGGTGTGCGGATCGCCGCGGTGACGTCGTGTCCGTCGATCGACACGACGCCGCCCTCGACCGCGATCGTCGAGCGCTCGGCGAGCGAGGCAACGGCCGCCTCGTCATCGACCGCAACGTGATCGTGCAGCGCTTTCCAGGCCACGGCGCGGTACATCGCGCCGGTATCGACGTGCCGGTATCCGAGACGTGCGGAAATAGTCCGGGCGATCGTGCCCTTGCCGGCCCCCGACGGTCCATCGATCGCGATCACGATCCTCTTCATGCCAACCTGATCCGAACGAGTGTACCACGCGGTAAGATCGCGGGCCGATGCGCCGACGCCTGCTCACCCTCGCCGTTGCCCTGCTCGCCGTCATCCTGATCGGGATCTACCTGGCGGCGCCGTACGCGAGGGCAACCTCGCTCGTCGTTCGCGCCGCCAACCTCCAAGGAGCGATTTACTCGTTCGCGACCGAGCACGCGTATCACGTCACCGTGAACCCGCCGCAGGACGTGAACACGCGCTACGGCTACGTCAAGGTGCGCTTCTACACGATCGATGGCGACGTCAAGCGATCGATTCTGCTCGTCCCGGGCATCCATTCGATGGGGATCGAGGAACCGCGATTGACCGCTCTGGCGAAAGATCTCGCCGCCACCGGCTTCATCGTGATGACGATGGCGCTGCCCGATCTCCAGGCGTACAAGATCACGCCACGGGCGACCGATGTGATCGAAGACGCCGTCGGCTGGATGTCGCGGCAGAGCAATCTCGCCCCAGACGGCCGTGTGGGCATCGTCGGCATCAGCTTCGCCGGCGGCCTGTCGATATCGGCGGCGGGACGGCCCTCGATACGCGACAAGGTGGCGTTCGTGCTCTCGTTCGGTGGACACGGCGATCTGCCGCGCGTGATGAAGTACCTCGCCACCGGTGAGGCGCCGCACGTCGCCGGTCTGGCCGTCCATCCGCCGCACGACTACGGCGTGTCTGTGATCCTGTACGGCCTCGCCGATCGAGGTGTGGTGCCCGCCGATCAGGTGGCGGGGCTGCGTGATGGCATACGCACCTTCCTGCTCGCGTCGCAGCTCACGCTCGTCAACATGGATCAAGCGAACGCGACGTTCGCCAAGGCACGAGCCATGGCCAAAGAGCTGCCGGAGCCGTCGCGCACGTTCATGAACTACGTCAACGATCGCGCGGTGAAGAAGCTCGGTCCGGCGCTGGTGCCGTTCCTTGATCAGCTCGGCGCCAGCGACCCGGCGCTGTCACCGCAGCGCGCGCTCGACCCGCCGACCGCGCCGATCTTTCTTCTCCATGGCGACGAAGACACGGTCATTCCGGCGGCCGAGTCGGCGCTCCTCAATGACTACTTGAAGAGCAAGGGCACGCCCGTTCACTTGCTGCTCAGCAACTTGATCACACACGCAGAGGTCAACAAGAGCGCGACCGCATCGGACACCTGGAAACTGGTTTCGTTCTGGGCAGATGTACTGAGTCGGTGAATTGCAGATTGAAGATTGAAGAATGTGCAATTCAATGAGTCAATGCGGATCGCAGATTGTTGAATACTTTGGAGGGTAGATTGTCGGAAGGCTGAATGATCTTCAGGGATTTTTCGAGGGCACGGATCATGCGATGCGACAGCGCATGAAATCAGCTGCCCTCAAGGCGCGGACCTATACGTTTGGAGTTCAAGTCGTCAACTTCAGCAAAACGCTCCCCGAAACCGTCGAATCCAGAAGGATACGAGGGCAACTCACCGACGCTGCGACGTCGGTCGCTGCCAACTACCGCGCGGCATGCCGCGCGCGATCTCGTGCTGAGTTCATTGCGAAAATGGGAACGTGCTGCGAAGAAGCGGACGAATCACAGATGTGGCTGAACATGTGCGCGGACACCGGATTCTGCGCTCGCTCGACAATCACGGCGATGGCCGACGAAGCGGAGCAACTCGTGCGTATCTTCACGGCATCGGTGCTTACGGCGAAGCAAAGGCTTCGCTGAGCGACTCTGTCGTCCATTGAGCAATCGTGCACTCGCGCATTCAACACTATTCAGCACCCATCATTCCGAATTGAGTCATTGAATCTACCTTCTCCAATCAGCAGTCCACAATGCAGCGACTCCAAAAGGTCCTCTCCCAAGCCGGCATCGCATCTCGCCGCGCCGCCGAAAAGCTGATCGCCGAAGGCCGCGTGTCGGTGAACGGCGCGACTGTCCGCGAGATGGGCGTGAAAGCGGATCCGACCGTCGACGACATCCGCGTCGACGGGCGGCGCGTCAAGTCAGCGGAGCGGTCACGCTACATCCTGCTCAACAAGCCGAAGGGCTATGTGACGACGCGATCGGATCCGCAGCGTCGACCGACGGTGATCGACCTGGTGAGCGGCGTTCGCGAATACGTGTATCCGGTCGGGCGATTGGACTACGACAGCGAGGGGCTCCTGCTGCTGACCAACGACGGCGACCTGGCGGCGAGGCTGACGCATCCACGCCACGGCGTCGAGCGCACCTACGAAGCGCGCGTGGCCGGCATGCCCGATCGCGAGGCGATCGATCGACTCCGTCGCGGCATCCCGCTCGACGGTCATCGCACGCTGCCGGCCACAGTGATCCTCGTCGACGAACGCCGGCGCGATGGCAACGGTCTGCTGCGGATCACCATCCGCGAAGGGCGCAATCGTCAGGTGCGGCGGATGTGCGAAGCAGTCGGACACCCCGTAGAGATGCTCAGGAGGACACGAATCGGGCCTCTCGCAGATAGCAGGCTCAGGGTCGGACAGTGGCGGGAACTGACGGCTACGGAAGTGGAAAAGTTGAAAAGTGGAACAAGTGGAAAAAGTGACAGTCGAGAAGTGTTTAAGTCGAAAAGTAGAACCGAGAAGCGCGAGCGCCCCCGCCGTACTTCGCGGACTTGATCACTTCTCCACTTTCACTTCTTCCACTTATTCCACTTCTTCCACTTTTCCACTTTCGAAGTCTTCTTCGGTAAGCGGCAACACATCTTCCCTGGGGGTTTGTTCGACAAGTCCAGCCGGAGGTTCGAACCCCAGCGCCTCCGCCATGTCCTCGATCTTCGGCAGGTCGTTCAGATCTTTGAGTCCGAAGCGGATCTGGAATTCCTTGGTGGTGGCGTAGAGGAATGGGCGGCCGACCACGTTCTTGCGGCCGACGATCTTGATCAGGTGACGCTCGAGCAGCGTCGACAGCACGCCCGTGGTGTTGACGCCGCGGATCTCGGTGATCTCGAGCGCGGTGATCGGCTGCTTGTAGGCGATCACCGCCAGCGTCTCGAGCCCCTGCGCCGTCAGCTTCTGTGTCGATCGCTCGTGGAACAGACGCCTCACCCAGTCGTGAAGCTCGGGACGTGTGACGATCTGAAATCCGCCGGCGACTTCGACCATCTGCAGTCCGGGCCGATTTTCGTAGTCGGCCTTCAGCGCGTTCACCGCCGCGAGCACGTCTTCCTTGGGTTCGTCCGAGAGCAGCTTGTAAAGCATCTTCGGCGTGATCGGCTCGGGCGAGGCGAAGATCAACGCCTCGACGACGGCCTTCACTTCAGCCGACGCCGCTGGAATGGTCGGGGCGTCAGTCGTGACGGATGCGGTTTCTTCAGCCATGGATCCTCGGTGCCTCTGTGCCTCTGTGTGTCGTGATCTGAAGCCTCACGCGTTCTGCGGGTCGTCAATCGGATGCGGCGCGTCCGCTGGTCGCGCACGCTTGTATACCCGGATCGGACCCGCCGATCCCGACTGGAACACGCGAATCAGCTTCAGACGGATCATCTCGAGCATCGCCAGGAACGTGACGATCATGAACGCGCGCGAGCCGTCGCCGTCGTTGAAGAGATCCTCGAAGCCGCAGGCCTCGGTCTCCGACAGTCGGCTCAACAGCTGGTGCATGCGATCCTCGATCGAGATCTGCTCGGGCGGGAGCACCATGCGCGGGCGGCGGTTGGCCCGCTCGAGCACACCCTTGAACGCGGCCAGCAACGTGAACAGATCGACTTCGAGCTCCGGCTCGTACTCGTCGCCGGCCACATCGGCGACACGCGCATCGGGGCGCATGAATTGCGCGCTGCGAAGCGCTTCGCGATCGTGCAGCAGACCGGCCGCGGCCTTGTATTTCTGATGTTCGAGCAGACGACGGACCAGCGCCTCGCGCGGATCCTCTTCAAGACCGCCGTCGGAGAGATCGGTCTCCGGACGCGGCAGCAGCATCCTCGACTTGATGTGAATGAGCGTCGACGCCATCACCAGGAACTCCCCCGCCACGTCGAGGTTCAGGTCCTGCATCAGCGTGATGTAGCCCAGATACTGCTCGGTGATCAGGGAGATCGGGATGTCGTAGACGTTCACCTCGTTGGTGCGAATGAGGTGCAGCAGCAGATCGAGCGGCCCTTCGAAGGCATCGAGCTTGACCTGATACGCGTCTGGAGAGGACTCGAATTCGATGTGTTCCGCCACGTCCCTAGTACCGTAACCTCACCGCGTCTCTGACCCGTTCCATCGTCGTCTGGGCGATCGCGCGTGCCTTTCGCGAGCCCTCGACCGCGACGTCCTTTACGTAGCCAGGCTTCGCCAGCAGCGCTTGACGACGTTCGCGCATCGGCTCGAGCACTGCGTTGATGGCCTTCGCCAGCTTCGTCTTCACCTCGACGTCGCCCACTTTGCCGGCGCGGTAGCGGGCCTTGAGGTCGTCGACCTCCGCCGTATCGGCGTTGAATGCGTCATGGTACATGAAGACCGGGTTGCCCTCGACGGTGCCGGGAATATCAGCGCGAATTCGCTTGGGATCGGTGTACATCTGTCGCACCTTCTGCGTCACCGCCTCGGCGTTGTCGTTGAGATCGATCGTGTTGCCGTAGCTCTTGCTCATCTTGCGATTGTCGAGACCGACCAGGCGCGGCACCGACGTGAGCAGCGGCTGCGGCTCGATCAGCACGTCGCCGTAGAACTGATTGAAGCGCCGTACCGCCTCTCGCGACAGCTCGAGGTGCGCCACCTGATCGTCGCCAACCGGCACGAAGCGGCCGTCGTACATCGCGATGTCCGCGGTCTGCAGCAGGGGGTAGTTCAGGAAGCCGACGTTCGACAGATCCTTGTCGGTGATCTGCTCGCGCTGCTCTTTGTACGTCGGCACGCGCTCGAGCCACGGCACCGGCACGACCATCGACAGGAGCAACGACAGCTCCGCGTGCTCGGGCACCAGCGACTGGATGAAGATCGTGCTGCGCTCGGGATCGACGCCGGCCGCGATCCAGTCGGCGACGTTGTCGAGCGCGTTGCCGACCAGCGGCTGCGTGTTCGCGAACTCGCTCGTCAGCGCATGCCAATCGGCGACGAAGTACAGGCAGTCGTACTGATCCTGCAGCTCAGCCCAATTCTTCAGCGCGCCGACCAGGTGGCCGATGTGCAGCCGTCCCGTCGGACGCATTCCCGAAACGACGCGAGCGTGTGCCATCAGAGAAGGACGGAGAGAATCGCCGTTTGAATCGGCTCGATGAACATCCACAGAATGCCCGAGGCCGCGAGACCGATGACGATCAGAAAGCCCCACGGTCGCAGCTGCTCGAAGGGCTCCGCGAGATGGCGCGGGAGGAGCGCCGCGAGCACGTTGCCGCCATCGAGCGGCGGCACCGGGACGAGGTTGAACACCGCTAGCAGGACGTTCAGGTTGACGAAGAAGAACAGCACGCGCACCCCATACGCGCTCGTCTCGAACGGCGACCCCGCCGTGACGACCTGAAGTGCCACCGCGCCGATGATCGCCAGCAGCAGATTGCTCGCCGGACCGGCCGCGGCGATCAACATGTGCTTCTGCTTCCAGTTGCCACGCAGGTTCGCGAGGTTCACAGGTACAGGCTTGGCCCAGCCGATGAACGACCCGGTGCTCATCATCCCGACGAGCGGCAACAGCAGCGTCCCGATCGGATCGATATGGACCACGGGATTGAGCGACAGGCGGCCCAGGAGCCGCGCGGTCGGATCACCAAGTCGATTGGCGGACCAGGCGTGCGCCGCCTCGTGGACGGTCAACGAGATCACGAGCAGGACGAACTGAACGAGAACCGCAGTGAAATCGATGCTGCGCAAACAGCGTCAGCGTACCACACCCTTCGACTCGCTCCGCTCGCTCAGGGCGGGGCCCGACGCCTATTCGGCGGGACGCTCTTGAATCGACTGCAGGAATCGCACGAGCGCTTCGATGCGCGCCTGGGCCTTCTCGCGGCTGGCGTCCGTGGCCGCGCGCCTGAACGTGTCGCCCCACACCGGCATCCCGCCGTCGATGTGCGACGGCGCGTCGCGGCCCTCGATGATCTGCGCCAAGTGCTCGCTCGGAAAGATGCCGCCGTTACGCATCGCATACTTCGTGAGATCGGGCGGCGCTTTTCGCGAGTTCACTGCGCTCGCGCCGCCGCGACCCGATGCGCCGTGACAGCGCGCGCAGTGCTCTCGGTAGAGAACGGCACCGTTGTCGCTCGGCTGCAGCGACTCCAGGTGGTCGACGATCGCCGACACGCGCACGGCCGCGCGCCGGTCGGTTGCATCGAGTGCGCGAAACGCCGGACCCCACACCGGCATCTCGCTCGTGCCGTGCGCCGTGATCGGCCGGCCGATGCCGGTGATGTACGCGGCAACCCGCTCGCGCGGAAACGTCCCACCGTTGCGTTCGGCCAACGTCGAGAGGTCTGCGGGCCGACTGCGCAGCGATGGCGCAACAGGGCCGTCGCCTTTGCCGCTGCGGCCATGGCACGGCGCGCAGTAGAAGACGTACGAATCAGTCGCGCCAAGCGAATCAATCGCCAGCGGCCGCGATTCCTGGCGCGCGGCCTGTCCGCCCCCGCCAAAGGCCTCGGCGCCAGAACGTGCGCCACCGACCGAGGCGATCGCGACCACCACCGTAAACCAGAACGACTGAAACAGAAGCGATGCAACAGCGCGCGGTCTCACGGGTCACCCCCGGTGTCGCCGGCCGTCTGGGGAATTTCTCGCGCGATCGCGGAGATCTTCCGAACTTCCCCCTGCTTTCAGGCCGTTGCCCGTTGATACAGCAACGTTCAGGCCGAGGCATGTCGCTTGCTCTCGAACGAATCAGACTTTCATTCGGGAGAAGTCCCATGAGATGGTGCTGTAGTGCAGATTGGTGATTGGAGAGTGCAGATTCAGTGCTCGAATGTTGAGTGTTGAGTGCTGAATACTGCTCAATTGACAGTATTCACCACTCTTCGTTCAGCACTCAAAACTGAATCAGCATTCTGCAATCTGCAATCAGCACTCTGTATTTCAGAACCGGTATAAGAACCGCACATACGCCGTATCGCCCGTGTAGGGCCGATTCCCGTAGCCGGTCATCAACCCGCCGAGCCAATCGATGCGCGGCACTCCAGTCGCCGGATAGAAACCGACGGGACCGTTCGTGTCGATCGTGTTGTAGTCGCTCACGTCCAGCTTCTCGAAATAGTAGCCGACGCCAACGCCGGCGCGTTTCGTGAAGTAGTACTGCACGTCAGCCGTGAGCCGGTGCCACGCGTTGGTGACGTTGGGCAGCGGGATGAACTGGCCCTGCGCGCTCAGCGCGGCGACCCGCGGCCCGCCGTGCGCGAACGAGTTGTCCGAATCGCTGTAGTCGTAGGCGAAGCGGATGTCGGTGTTGTGAATCGCGCGCAGCAGGTCGAGATAGAGGCTGACGATGTTCATCTTGTCGTCGTTGTCCAGCGTCCAGTCGCGCGATGGATCGGTCCACGTCGGATCGGGCGGCGGGTTGGCGTTGCGCGATAACTGGAACGAGCCGTAGCTGTCGCGGCCGTAGTTCGCCCCGAACGCCACCACCATCGTCGGATGCACGTCGACGCCGACATTAAAGCTGCCGTTGGTCGCCTCGTGGAGGCCGAATAGTTCTCCAGGCCTGCTCACCGGAACCGAGTTGTCCGGCAGGTACTCGTCCTTGCTGCCGGACACCTGCACGTAGACGTCAACGATGTCGGTCGGCATCACGGTGACGATGACCGAACCGCGCTTGCGGTTGCGATCGGCTTCGTCGTAGTAGCGCAGCGTCGGCTGCGTGCCGCCGGGGCCGACGATCACGTCGGCCTCGTCGTTGCCGGATTCCGCTTCAACGAATCCCTCGCCTCTTCGTCGCCCGGCGTCGAACGACGCGCGTACGGTGACGTACTGGCTCGAGTAGGTATCCCACGACACCCGGAAGATGTGCTCGCCGACATCGGCGAAGCCGCGACCGTCGCGCCTGATTTGCTCGTGACCATAGCCCACTCGCACCGTGCCGGCGCGAGAGAGCGCGTACGACACGTTGGCGTCGAACAGATGGCGCGAGTTGTCGAACTGCGGCGACAGCCCCTCCTCGACCTCCTCGGGCACGGCATCGAAACGCACGTACTCGGTGGCATCGAAGATCGGTGTCTGGACGTCTCGCTTATTGAAGCGGTAGCGCACTGCCACGTTGAGGCCGCGTCGTGGACGCGTGCTCAAATTGATCAGCGCGTTCACACCCTTGGCCTCGGCTTCCGCGGTTGCGCGCGGCAGCGTGGCGAGATGCGGGAAGGCGGCGATCACGGCGGGATTGTTGAGAATCACCGAGTTGGTGGTCCACGGGATCAACGACTCGTTCTGACTCTGATCGGTGAACTGCAGCGTACCGTTGACGGCGGTCCGACCCGGCAGCTTGTACAGTCCCGTCGCGCTCACGACGTTCATCATGTTGTTGGGCGCGGTCGCCAATCGTCCGGTCGCCGCTCCGTTGCCGTTGCTGTAGCCACTCGGGTCGTACGGACCGTTGGGCGGCAACAGACCGTTGCTGAAGTCGGTGACGCGAATCGGGTTGTCCCACATGACGCTCTTGATCGCGTTGTTGAACCATGAGCCGTCCCAGCCGATTCGGAACATCGATTTCGGATTCGACCACGACGCGCCCAGCGTAAGGTCGTTCGTCCGCTGATCGATCGGCACCGGTATCTCCACCGCATCGTTGAACGAGAACGATGCGCCAAGCGGCTGCTGTCCGGTCCGCTTGGTCGACCTGAAGCCGGCGTCGACGGCGATCGCGCGGGTGGCGTCGTAGGTGAGATCGAAGGCCGCGACGTCGCGCTTGTAGCGCAGATCGAACGGGTTGGCCAGGCCTGTGTAGATCGAGCGGTTGGCGATCGCCTGCGCCACCTGCGTGGCGTTGCCGCAGGCGGCCGGAGGCGCTCCTGGCGCGCACGGTACACCGACAGCCGTGCCATCGTTGGTCGCGTTGGTCGGGCCCTGCACCGCGGATTGCGCGCTGTCAGGCAGTGTGAGCACGCTGCCGTTCGTCGTGTACGGCGTGCTGGTCAGATAGCTGAAGTTCAGCGGAATCGACGTCCAGTTGAAATCGAAGTGCGCCTTCGACGCGAAGAGCGACAGGTCGTACTTCTGGTCGCGATAGCCAACGTGTGAGGCACTCGCGTCGAACAGATACGCCGAGCTCTGTTTGTTGATCGCAAAGCTCGAGTAGAGGCCGTCGCGCTGATCGCGATAGCGCTCGAAGCGCGCGGAGTCGCCGTCGGTGCTGTTGAAGAGGCCGCCGACATCGACCGCTCCGTGAAAGTCGGAGGAAGCCGCCTGCCCCGCTGCGGCAGGAGCCTGCGGCGTGGACTGTGTCGGCTTGGCCTGCGGTGCCTGTGCCCGTCCGATCGACGGGCAGAGCAGGAGAACCGCGGCCAGCATCATGAGTCTGTTGCGCATCGCCGTATCCTCCCCGCCTACCGCAGCAACGCCTTGCCGGACGGCGCGTTCGACCCGTGCACCGCCTGATGGCAGAAGTTGCACGCCCGCCCGTACACCTTGTTGGCATTCGACGAGTTGTTCAGCACGAAGCCGTCGTACACCGTCGGCGGGTGGCGCGACGTGACATGACAGCGCTGACACAAGAACGGCACCTTGCTCACCAGCATGCGATCGTTGTTCGACCCGTGCGGCTCGTGACACGTGATGCAGCTCTCGCTCACCGGCGCGTGCTCCCACAAGTACGGGCCGCGCTTGTCGGCATGACAGCTCGTGCAGCTCTCATCGATGGTCGTGCCCGCACGCAGCAGGCGGACGTTCGTGCTGCCGTGGACGTTGTGGCACGACGAGCAGGTGAGGCTGCCCTCGCGCACCGGCATGTGATTGAAGCGATGCTGCTTGTTGACGACGCTGCGATGGCAGGTCGCGCACAGCTCGCGCTGCGACGCCGCCTTGAGTTGATGGTCGCCCTTCGGCTCGTGCACGCTGTGACAGGTCACGCAGCTCAGATTGCGTTGATCGTGCTGGCTTCCCTCCCACAACGCGTGTGACGCGCGGTTGTGGCAGGCCGTGCACGTCGCGCTGATGTCGTCGGGGCGCGTGTTGCGGTCGAAGGTGCGAATCAACGTCTTGTCGCCGCTGTCCGCGTGCGCCTTGCCAGGACCATGGCAGCTTTCGCATCCGTGCGTCGCCGCCGGCGTCCGGGGATTCGCGGCAAGTCCGTGCGCGGTGCCTTGATACGACTTGTCATGGCACCCGAGGCAGGTGTCTTGCCCGACGTATTCGCCGGCAGGCGGCTGTGCCGTGGTTGCCGGCGCCGGCTTCGGGGTCGACGCCTTCTGCGCGGGCTTGGCCTGGCCTTGCGGCGCCGTCTCCACACCGGCTGTCGTCATCGCACAGGCCAGCATCAAGGTCAGCCCTGCGGTGATGAGTACGAATCGTGATCTACTGAATTGCATGACACGTCTCGCAATCCTGTTTGATAGCCGCGCCATCCTTCGCCTTGTGCTCGTCGTCATGGCAGCGGAAACATCCGGGGGTATCGACGTGACCCAGGTGATTCGGATACGTCCCCCACTTCACACGCATCGCCGGAAACACGTTGTGCGACCACACATCCTGCGTGCCGGCGATCGCCTGCTGCACCAGACCAGAGTCGGCCCCGGCACGGGCGCGATAGAAGTCGGTCAAGCGCTTCGCGATGCCAGCGGTTGCCGCCGACGCATCTGAATAGTCGGCAGTGACCGCCGCCACCGCTTCGCGTCGGATGAACGCGAGCGGCCGTGGAATGCGGCCGAGCGCGATGGCGGTGTCGATCGCCCGCTCGGGGGTGAAGAACGTGGTGTGAGCGGGGCGATTGTGGCAGTCGAGGCAGTCCATCCGCCGTTTCGTGCCGGCAGCGATCTGCGACTGGGTCACTCCAGCGGCGACAAACTCCTTCGGGCCGCCGCGCACATTGACGACGCGAACCCAAGGGATCGTCGCGCGGGTGGTGTCAGTCGCGACGTACTCGATATCGAGAGCGAGGTGGCGATGAATGCCGGCCCCCGGTCCGCCCGCCGGATTACCGACGTGCATCTGGATCGTCGTCACCGTTTCCGTGTTGGCTTCGTCGTTCGCGTACTCGCGGATCACCCGGGCCTTGTCGCCGTGTGGACGATTGGCGGTGTGACAGCCGGCGCACGTGTCAGTGGTTCTTCCTAGTGAACGTACCGGTGTCGGTACCGGCTTCGGAACCTGATTCGTGATGAGGTGATACAGCTGACGGCTGCCGGCGAGCTTCGATTCGACGAACGAATCAACCCCCGGCCCCACATGGCAGCCCACACATTCGACCTGTGCGTGCGGCCAGACCTGATGGGCCTTGAACTCGGGCTCCATCGTGGTGTGACACACCTGGCCGCAGAACTCAGTTCGCTCCATGTAATGCACGGTGCCCACACCAGCCGCCGACAGGATCAGGAGGTTCACGAACGTCAGCGCCAGCACGGCGAAGAGCACGACGCGCTGATGCGGCACGCGGAGATCGATCACCGGCCATGAGACGTCGCGACCTTCACGCCGGCGTCCGGCACTCCACCACGCACCGATCGGAATCAAAAGGAGACTCGCAACGAACAGCGCCGGCACCGTGATGAACACCAGCAGGCCGATGTACGGGCTCTTCAAGTACCCGAGCAGGTCGAAGAGCAACAGGACGAGGAACAGCAACGAGGTCGACGTGGCGAGCGCCATGCCGACCACGGACACCGGGTTGTTGACCGTCTCGGGAAGCGAGAGGAAGCGCACAGAACGCCGGAACGGCCGCTACTTCTTCAGACTCTGGACGTACGCGACCAGCGCGTCGACGTCTTCCTTCGGCAGCGTGTAGGCCTTCATCGGCGGCTTGCGAGCCGCATTGCTCTTCGCGGCCATCCCCGGCGCGTCCACGATCCACTGCCGGATCTGGTCGGCTGACAGTTTCGCCGCGGCATCTTCGAGCGGACCTTTCTTGTTCCCGACTCCCGCCACCGAATGGCAGACGCCGCATTTGTTGGCGTCGTACACCTTCTTACCGGCATCCGCTGATTGCGCAGCGACTGCGGCAGCGCTCACGACGATGAAGCCGAGAGCAAGAGCAATTGCACGTAACGATGATTGGTTCGACATACCAGCACCTGCTTCAACAACCGTGCCCGTCATCACTTCGTTTCGAGAGTGCGGAGCAGGATTGAATCCGAGAATACGAACGTTTTCTGCTCTCGTGCCCGCGATACACAGTAGACAGATCTCACGCCGAAATCCATGCGAACAATTTCGCAGCTCCGCGAAAAATACCACGGTCGCACGGCTGTCACATCGACGCGTGCGTGAGGACCGCCTGGAGGCAGCCATCGGACGCGCGTGGCACGACACCTGCTCTGTCGCCCCGTGGGTCGACATGCCGATCGATCCAAGGAGGCCCATATGGCCGCCACGGTCACACGCATTCTCGTTGCCACCGACTTCAGCGCCGCATCTGCCTCCGCACTCGAATTTGCGAAGACGGTTGCGACACGCTTCGATGCATCGCTGCATCTGCTGCACGTCCTCGAAGACCCCTACGTCACCGGCGCATTTGCCGCCGACATTTACGCGCCACCGCCGGCCGGACTCCGCGCGTCGTGGCTGCGCAGCGCCGAGACGACGATGGCTGCGCTCATCACCGAGGCCGACAAGACGACGTTCAACCTCACCACCGACGTCGTGTTCGGTCCGATTGCCCACACGATCGTCGAGCGGGCGTCGCAGATCGGCGCGGATCTCATCGTGATGGGTACGCACGGCCGAGGCGGCGTCGCCCACCTGCTGATGGGCAGCGTGGCGGAGCGCGTCGTCCGGACAGCAGCGTGCCCGGTGCTGACAACGCGGGGGTTCGAGATCGCGAGAGAGAAGAAGACCGCTGCGTGACGCCGGCCCCTCGACTTTCTTCAGGTTGATTCGATCCGCGGCGACTGGAGGTGAGTTCCGCTACTGAACCGCCTGATCGCGCCCTTTCGAGAGCTTGAACTTTTCCATGCGGTATCGCACCTGATCGCGGTTGATGCCGAGCAGCGAAGCGGCGTGGGTCTGATTGCCACCCGCGCGCTCGAGCGCCTGCACCAGGAGCTGGCGCTCCACTTCCTCGAGGTTGACGCCTTCAGGGGGCAGCTTGAATTCCGTCGGGCTGACCGTGCGCGTCAGCGTGAAGTCCTGCGGCTCGAGATACTCGCGATCCGAGAGCAGCATGGCGCGCTCGATCGCGTTGCGGAGCTCACGCACATTACCCGGCCATTGATACTGTTCGAGCAGCGCCGTCGCCGCGGGTGAGAGCCCGCGAACGCGCTTGCGGAACTCGCGGTTGAATTGATCGAGGAAGTAGGTGGCCAGCAGCGCCACGTCGCCGCGGCGCTCGCGCACCGACGGCAGCGCGATCGGCATCACCTGCAGGCGGTAGAAAAGATCCTCGCGGAACTTCCCTGCGTTCACCTCGCGCTCGAGATCGCGATTGGTCGCCGCAATCACGCGCACGTCGACGCGAATGTCCGCCAGCCCGCCGACGCGCTTGAACGTCTTCTCTTCGAGAAACCGCAGCAGCTTGGCCTGCAGTCCCGGCGTCATCTCGCCGATCTCGTCGAGGAACACGGTGCCGCCGTCGGCGGTCTCGAACAGGCCCCGCTTCTGCTGGCGTGCATCGGTGAACGCGCCGCGCTCGTGACCAAACAGCTCGCTTTCGAGCAGCTGCTCGGGCAGCGCCGAGCAGGTGATGTTGACGAACGACCGCGACGAGCGGCTGCTGCTGTAGTGGATGGCCTTGGCCGCGAGATCTTTTCCGGTGCCCGTCTCGCCCGTCAGCAGCACCGTCGATGCGGGACTCGACGCCACCCGTGTGATGAGGCTCTTGGCCGACTGCATCGCCGCCGACCCACCGATGATCGAGTCGATGCTGTAGTCCTTGCCCTGGCTGCTGCGCAGCGCGCGAACCTCGCGCCGCAACTGGCTCGTCTCGAGCGCTTTTTCGACCAGCAACGCCACTTCGTCGAGATTGAACGGCTTGTTGACGTAGTGGTAGGCGCCAAGCTTCATCGCCTCGACGGCGTTTTCCACGGTCGAGAACGCGGTCATCAGGATGACCAGTGTCTCTGGCGACTGCTCCTTGATCTTCCGGAGGACCTGAAGGCCGTCGGTATCGGGCAGCTTGAAGTCGAGCAGCACGAGATCGACACCGCCGGCCGCCTGTTCGAGCGCCTCGCCGGCGCTGCCTGCCTCGAGAATCGTGTAACCCTCTTTAGACAGCCGCTCTCTGAGCGACCATCTGACCAGCGATTCGTCGTCAACGACGAGCAGCGTCGGAGCGGGCACGAACGAAGTATATCTGCAAGGTCCGGCGAAAGCCGGACGCTACGTACTCAAGCGGACACGCCCAGATCCGAGCGGAAGTAGTACGGCCCGACGTGGCGCAGAAACCGTCGATGGACGAGCCGGTCGAGCACCGCATTGGCGATGGTCTCGTCGACATTCCACAACTTCGACGCCTGCGCGATCGTGAGCCGCTGTCCCGGCATTTCGAGATACTCGCTCTGCACCCGGGCCTCGAGATCGCGGATCCGCGTCTTCTCTTCTCGTGCGCCGGTCATACGAACTGCCTCTATGCAACAGGGGCCGGGTACGAACGCATGTGTGTATGCGGCTGCGGTCGCACCAGACCGAACTTCTCGATTCGATAACGCACTTGATCCCGATTGATCCCGAGCAGCGTGCCAGCCATCGTCTGATTGCCGGCTGTGCGCTCGAGTGCCTGCACCAGCAGCTGACGCTCCACGTCCTCGAGGTTGACGCCTTCGGGCGGCAACCGGAACGTGGCCGCGGTCGCGTGCCGCGACAGCGTGACGAAGTCTTCGGGCAGCAGCCACGACCGATCGGCCAGCAGCATGGCCCGCTCGATCGCGTTGCGCAACTCGCGGACGTTGCCCGGCCAGCGGTACTGCTCGACCAGCGCCAGCGCGTCGGGCGTGAGGCCTTTGACGTGCTTGCGGAACTCGCGGTTGTAGCGATCGATGTAGTAGTCGGCCAACAGCTTGATATCGCCGCGCCGTTCTCGCAACGGCGGCAGTGTCACCGGCATCACCTGCAGTCGGTAGAACAGATCCTCTCGGAACGTGACGGCCTTCACCGCCTCCTCGAGGTCGCGGTTGGTCGCGGCCACCACGCGGACGTCGACGTGAATGTCGGCAAGCCCGCCGACACGTTTGAACGTGCGATCCTCGAGGAAGCGAAGCAGCTTGGCCTGCAGGCCCGGCGCCATCTCGCCAATCTCATCGAGGAAGACGGTGCCGCCATCGGCGGTTTCGAGCAGGCCACGTTTCTGCTGGCGCGCGTCGGTGAATGCGCCGCGCTCGTGTCCGAACAGCTCGCTTTCGAGCAGCTGTTCGGGAAGCGCCGTGCAGGTGATGTTCACGAACGGCTTGGCGGCGCGGTCGCTGTTGTAGTGAATGGCCTTGGCGGCGAGGTCCTTGCCGGTGCCGGTTTCGCCGGTGAGCAGCACCGTCGATGCCGGGCTCATCGCGATGCGATGCAGGAGGGCTTTCGCGTTGACCATCGCGGGCGAGCTGCCGACGATGGCGTCGAAGCTGAACTCCCGTCCTTGCGTCCCACGCAGGAAGCGCACTTCCTTCCGCAGCCGGCTGGTCTCGAGCGCCTTCTCGACGACGATGGCGACTTCGTCGAGATTGAACGGCTTGTTCAGATAGTGATACGCACCGTGCTTCATCGCTTCGACGGCGTTTTCCACCGTCGAGAACGCCGTCATCAGGATCACCGGCGTATCAGGAGTCTGTTCCTTGATGCGACGCAGCAGCGTCAAACCGTCGCCGTCGGGCAGACGATAGTCCAGCAGCACGAGATCGATGGCGCCCGACGCGAGCTGTTCGACCGCGCCCGCGCACGTGCCCGCTTCTAAGATCGTGTACCCGTTACGACCGAAGCGTTCACGCAGCGACCAGCGGACGAGTTCCTCGTCGTCGACGATGAGCAGTGTGGCAACAGACATATCTTCCTCATCAAAACGCATTGCCCACGAAGGGCAACATGCGTCCCCAATAGATCACGAAAAACCACGACACGATTGAAACGACGGCAATCGTCTTGAGCGCTCCAGGGGCGACGCCGGTCATCTCGTCGGCACTCACCTTGGCGCCGTACGCCCACTCGAAGAGCAGCGCGTTGGCGCCGGCGATCAACAAGAACAGCACCTTGCCGTAGAACGCGACGTTGGTCACGTACTGATCCGGCGCGCCGATGAAGAACGTGACGCCAGTCATGGCGGCAAGCGCGAAGCCGAACTTCCCCCACGGCACCAGCGACCACGCCGCACTCAGCGGCACCCGTCGAAAGAATCCCAGAAGCCGCAGATCGAAGAAGCCGACAACGCCGACGAGCAGACACAGGCCGACGAAGTGGATGATTTCGCAGACCGGCCACAACCACGGAAGCACCCGTATCGCCTCCGAGATTTCCGTGCCTCGCAGCCAAACGGCAAACGCATCGAGCGTGTGTCCCACTGCGTTCTCCTAGACGTACGCCATGTAGCGGCCGGTGACGATCGCGGCCAGCCACAGGGCAAGCGAAGCAGCGGCGAGCGCACGAACCCGCGGCGTCACCACTCCACGAGCGCCAGGTCCATACACGCGCCGCTTGATGTCGAACAGCACGACGACGGCCACGACGATGATTCCGAGCTTGGCCATGAACACCGTGGTGGTGCCCTTCGTGGTCGCGTCAGCAACGAAGAGCGCGACGCCGGTAACGGCGTTGAGCCAGAAGCCCGCCCACATGATCGGGAACAGCGAGCGCAGCGGCTCGAGGGGAATCCGTGGCGCGCATCCCACGAGTCGCAAGTCGAGCACCGCGCTCGCCCCGACGAGCACTCCCATGCCCAGGGTGTGTGCGGTCAAGACAGCGGGATAGGCCCAGATCGATCCCGACTCGCGGAGCCACGTACCGAAACCGCTCCCTTCGAGCGAGGCGAGGACATCCATCATGCCGGCACGTTGTGCAAAGGTGTCGCCACCGCGCGAAGTGAAGCGACATTCGCGTGAACAACAGGAATTCAGCGCAGGGTTCGTCGGCACTTTCCCGCAGCGCGGGGTTTTTCAGGACCGCTGCGAAAAATCCCCCGCCTCCGCCAAGGCTTCGGCGAGGCAGGCTCTCGCTGCTTGAGCAAAACCAGCGATTTCTATTCCTGAATTCGATGGCCGCGAGCTTGCACAACTGTCGAGCGCCTGCCTCGCCGAGTCGCGGAGGCGGGAGAGGTGGACATCATGTTCGACCTGATCACCGGCGAAGCCAAGCATCTCCCCCGACACGCCACGTTTCCGATTCTCGTGTCGACCACAGCGCAGGTGATCGTCGTTGGATTAGCGATCGCGATCCCCATACTCCTCGTCGCCGACAAGATTCCCGAGATCCCGACGATGATGGCGTTCGTCGCGGATGTTCCGCCGCCGCCACCGCCGCCGCCCCCTCCCGCACCGGCAGCACCCAAGCCCGCAGCGGCCACTGCGACAACACAAGTCAATCCCGCCGCGGCGCCGATCGAAGCGCCAAAGGAGATCGCGGCCGAGCGGCCGAGCGATGAAGGGATCAATGACGGCGTGCCCGGAGGTGTCGAGGGTGGCGTGCCGGGAGGCGTTCTTGGTGGCGTGGTTGGCGGCCTGCCCGAGGCACCTCCGCCCCCGCCTCCGCCACCGGTGCAGCGAGGCCCGGTGCGAATCGGTGGACAGATCAAGGCTCCCGCTCTGGTCAAGCGCATCGAGCCGTCGTATCCGCCGATCGCCGTGTCGGCTCATCTCGAAGGCGTGGTGATTCTCGAAGCGATCGTCGATCGCGACGGCAGCGTGAATGAAGTGAAAGTGCTGCGATCGCTGCACCCGCTGCTTGATCGCGAGGCCGAACTGGCCGTGAAGCAGTGGCGCTACTCGCCGCTCGTGCTCAACGGCACCGCCGAGCGCTTCATTCTCACCGTGACGCTGTCGTTCCATCTCGAGTCCGTGAGTTAAGGAGGCCGCCATGGTCAAGACCGCCGCCGCCACACTGCAAACCATCTGGGACTGCCGGTTCAGCCGCCCCGGCTTCCGGCTCTCGGGTGTCAAAGAGGAGTTCCAGCCTGAAAGCGTGTGGGTGTGTGTGCGCACGCACCGGCGCTCGGTCACGGATGGCGAATGCGAGCGCTGTCCGCACTGGGAGTACGACGGCCATCACAACGGTCGTCCGTCGACGTAGATCATGCGTGAACGGAGATTTGCGGAGGGAACGGGGGATAGATCACACGTCTCCTCCGTTACCCCTGGGATCGAGCGAAGTAATCGATCACGGCGGTTGCGGCTTTCGCGCCGACCACCGAGGCCAGGTCCTCGCGTGTGGCTCGACGGACGCCGGCAACGCTCCCGAATCGCGTGAGCAATGCGCGACGTCGCCGGGCGCCGATTCCCGGAATCACATCGAGCTCTGATCGCAGATCGCGCATCGACCGCGCTTTGCGGTGGAACGTCACCGCGAAGCGGTGGGCTTCGTCGCGAATGCGCTGCAGCAACAGCAGCGCCGGATCCTGTTCGCTCAACACGATCGGATCGGGCCGATCGCGCGTGAACAGCAGCTCTTCTTTCTTCGCCAGGCCGATGGCCACCAGATTGGCCAGCCCGATCTGCTCCAGCGCCTCGTACGCGGCCGAGAGCTGGCCCTTGCCGCCGTCGATCACGATGAGATCCGGAAACGGTCCGCCGCGCTCGAGCACCGCACGATAACGCCGGTGCACCACTTCACGCATGGCGGCGAAGTCGTCCGATCCGAAACGGTTCGCACTGATTGCCCCCTCGAGCGGCAGTGGCGAGCGCGGGCCTCGCACGCGGAATTTGCGGTACTCATTCCGCTTCATACGGCCGTCCTCGCACACCACCATCGACGCCACCGTCTCGCTGCCCTGAATCGTCGAGATATCGAAGCAATCGATGCGGCGCGGCAGCGCGTTGAGCTTCAGCTCGGCGCGCAGCGTCTCGAGCGCTTCGAAGTGCGCCGTCGTGCCCTCGTTGAATCGCGTGCGATACGACAGCTCCGCGTTGCGCGTGGCGAGCTCCACGAGCGCGCGCTTGTCGCCGCGCTGGGGGACCAGGAGGTGCACCCGACGGCCCGCACGCGCCGACAGCCACTGCTCCACCGCCTCCGTCTCTTCGATCTCGACGGGCAGGTTGATTTCGGGCGGGACCTGGCGCCCTTCGTAGAACTGCGCGATCGCGGCCTGCAGCACGTCGGCTTCGCCGCTGGCGATGGCTCCCGGATCGATCGCCAGGTGTACGCGTTCGACCACACGCCCGCCGCGAACCTGGAAGACTTCGATCGCGCCGCCGCTCGGTCCCAGCTTGAGGCCGATCACGTCGCGGTCGCCCAGCCCCGTCGTCGCGACCTTCTGCTGTCGATCGCGCAAGGTCTGCACCGTACGCAGCGCATCGCGCAGCTGGCCTGCTTCTTCGAAGCGCTCGGCGTCGGAGGCGGTGTTCATGCGATCGCGCAGCGTGTCGATCAGATCCTCGTTGCGTCCCTCGAGCAGCAGCTTCGTATTCTCCACCGCCACGCTGTACTGCTCCTCGGTGCAGATCTCGGCGACGCAGGGGGCGATGCAGCGCTTGATGTCGTACTCGAGACAGGGCCGCGCGCGCACCCCGGTGATCACCTCATTGCACGACCGGATGCCGAACAGTCGATGCGCGAGCGCCATCGTGCGGCGTCCGAGCTTGGCGGGCAGGAACGGACCGGCATAGAAATCGCCGTCCCTCTCCACCGACCTCGCCACCAGCACCCGCGGAAACGCCTCGCTCGTCGTCAGCCGCAGGAAGGGGTAGTTCTTGTCGTCGCGCAGCAGGATGTTGTATTTAGGCGACCGCTCCTTGATCAGGTTGTTCTCGAGCGCCAGCGCTTCCATCACCGAGTCGGTGACGATCACTTCGACGCCGGCGATCTCCTCGAGCAGCGCATCATGGCGGGGGCTCATGCCGTACGCGCCAAGGTAGCTGCGCACGCGGTCGCGCAGCGATCGCGCCTTCCCCACGTAAATCGCGTCGCCAGCGGCATCGACCCACAGATACACGCCGGGCTGCTCGGGGAGTCGCGCAATCTGATCCTTGAGGTCGTGAACGGGCATCGGCTACTATTGCGGGTTCATCAGTGACGCCAACCCTACATTTTATTCAATGGTTACACGCACCTAGGCACCGATGACCTTTACCGGCTTCATCGGGACTGTGTGCATGTACCCGCTGCGCGTCATCATCGGCGCCAGCGTCGCCCTCGGCATCCATCCGAACATCCTGACGCTCATCGGTGTGCTGATCAACGTCGGCGCCGCGGTCGCGCTCGGCTTGCGGCACTTCGTGCTCGCCGGCGTGATCATTCTCGCCGCCAACATCTTCGACATGATCGACGGCAAAGTGGCGCACATCACCGGCAAGGTGTCGCAGTTCGGCGCCTTCTGGGACTCGACGCTCGACCGTTTCTCCGACATCGCGCTCTTCCTCGGGCTCATCTATCTCTACGCCGATCTGCGGCGCACCGACTACGTGATGATCGCGGCGCTGGCCATGATGTTCTCGATCATGACCAGCTATGCGCGGGCGCGCGCCGAATCGCTGATCGACAAGTGCAAGGTCGGCTTCATGGAGCGGCCCGAACGGATCGTGCTGATCTGGATTGGATCCTTCCCGTCGCCGGTCCCGCCGTTCCACTACCCCATGGCTGCCGTGCTGTGGGTGATTCTGATCCTCTCGATTGTCACCGTCGAGAACCGCATCCACTACACCTATCTCGTCCTGAACAACAAGCCGATACCGACGGGGTCGAACGTGATCTCTCGGATTCTCTGGCGCGCGTTCTTCTGGCGCGACGAGCGCACGACGATCCCGTACGACGCGTGGGTGATCGCGATCCTCGCGTTCGTGTGGCTCACGCCGCCCGAGTGGCTACGCGACCCGATGCTGGGCGGGCCGGGGCTGTGGAGCTGGCTGCGGTGACAGCGGATGCGGCCGAGGTGCAGCGCGCCCTCGACCAGCTTCGACAGTTCGGCCCGATTCTGGCGGTGAAGCTCTATCGTTTGACGCTCGATGCGCCGCCCACGGTCCCGCTGATCCCGTGCCTCGATCACGAGGCGATGCTGCACGAGACCATCGCGCCGCACGCCGCCGCGTACCTACAGGACGCGTCCTCGGGCGACCTCCACGAGCTGGTGTTCATTCCCGCCTCGCGGAAGATTGAGGTCGATTCCGTCTCGACCTGGGGCGAGTGCACACCGGAGTCACGCGATCGGTTGCTGGCGATGGTCCGCGCGACGTATCGCGACTACCGCCCGACCGTGCGCGGTCCATCGTGGTGGCGCGGCGAGCGGCGCGTCGCCACCGCCTGCCGCGCGCAGGTCTCGCTGCGCGACGTCCTCCTCGGCCGCGACATCGCGGCGGTGAAGACGAGCATCGATCGGCTGCAGACCGTGGCGACGCTGATGGAGAAACACTCGCGCGTCGCATCGTGGGGCATCCGAACCGTCACCAGCCCACTGCTGGCATTCGCCGGCGTCGTGCTGTTCATGTTGTTCGGCTCTCTCACCGCGGTCCTCGGCGAAACCGGCGTGACAACACTTCGCTACCTACTCATCACGCTGCTCGGCGCGTGGTTCCTGTATTACGGTCTCAAAGCTGTCCAACTGACCGAGATGTCGAATCGGGTGTGGAAGAGAACGGCGGAGTACAACTTGATACTGACGGAGCGAAGGAGGCTTGGAGCCTAACGTTGCAGTTCCAGAGTTCCGAAGTTCCCGAGTTCCGGAGTTCGATCCGAGTTCCGGTTCGATCCGAGTTTCGAAAGTTGCCATAGTTCCAACAAGTTCCAGGTTTCGCAGATCGCTCAGCCAAATTAGCTGAACTCGGGAACTGAAAGTTCTGGAACTCCGGAACCCCGGAACTCGGGAACTCCGGAACTACTGCAATTCGGCCTGCGTTGCGCCGATAATGTCCCCATGCCTCCACGACCGACTTGGAAGGGTTACCTGAAGGTCAGCCTGGTCACCATCCCCATCAAAGTGTTTCCGGCAACGGAATCCGCCGCCGCCATCTCGTTCAACCAGCTTCACGCCGAGTGCAAGACGCGCATTCAGCAGAAACGCTGGTGCCCGCATTGCGAGCGGGAAGTGGCGAACTCCGAGCTCGTCAAAGGGTACGAGCACGAGAAGGGGCGATGGGTCGTCGTGACGGAAGAGGACCTGCAAAAGGTTCGCGTCGAGTCGACTCGCGTCATCGACCTCGCCCAGTTCACGGACGATACGGCGATCGATCCCATCTACGTCGACCGGGCGTACTATCTCGCGCCGGATGGCCCGATGGCGGCATCCGCGTTTGCCGTCATGCGTGACGGAATGGCAGGCAAGGCCGGGATCGGCAAGGTCGCACTGTATGGTCGGGAGTACCTGGTTGCGATCCGGCCGCAGAAGAAGGGGCTCGTGATGTACACCCTGCATCATGACGCCGAGATCCGCAGCATCGACACCATCGAGGAGCTTGGTTCTCTTCCCTCGAAGGTGAAGCCAGAGGAGATGAAACTGGCGAAGCAAGTGATCTCGACATTCGACAGCGAACTGAACTTGAAGGACTACTCCGACGAGTACAAGGAAGGGCTGAGGAAGATCATCGAAGCGAAGGTTGCCGGCGAAGAAATCGTTGCGCCCGAGGAGCAGGAGCCCCCAAAGGTCGTCGATCTGATGGAAGCGCTCCGCCGCAGCCTCGACTCGGTCAGCAAGGACAAGAAGAAGGCTGCCAAGGTTGCCATGCCGAAGGCGGAAGCGAAGTCGAAAGCCAACGGCGCAAAGAAGCGGAAGGCCGGCTAGCGACCCACGTCGCTACGGCGCTTCTTGATGCGCTCGGCATTGCGCCGCGCCTGTGGATCGAATCGTGCGTAGTCCTCACTGATATGACTCACCGCCGAAGCCGCCGCCTCACGCAGTTGGTGGCGGAGGCGTTCTTCCTTCTTGAAGCCCTCGTCGTCCGCCAGCTCGTGAAGCGACCGCTTGATCGCGAGCGCTGATTCCCACACCCGCAGCTCCCGAAAACTCTTTGCTCCGTTGTTCGGCATGCCGGACACGAGTGCATGCGGAATGCCGGTCAGGAATTCAGGGAGTTTTCATTCAGGCAGTCGGAAAGTACGCAGAAACATAAACACGGCCCCGCATCAAAGCATGCGGAACTTAGAACGTTGGAACTGCGACGTCCGGGAACTCCGGAACTCGGGAACTCAAGAACTTCGGAACTACGCTAGATCGAGTCTCCCCCCTCTCTGCTGCCCAAGTCCAACCCTACCGCCCCGATGTTGAGATCGTGCGCTTTGACCCGGTCCTTGAGCAGCCGCCTCGCCTCTCCGTAGTACACCGACGGCACGTCGAGCCGCCGGGCCAGGTTCCGCGCCTTGGAAATGAGAATCAGCGTGACGTGCTTCTCCTCCCTCCACGACACGCCCGAGATCTCCGACCACCGCATGTAACCGCTGTCGGACCACACGCCGTTGGCGAAGAAGCCACGCGGGATGCGCGCGCGCAACGGGTAGAGGCAGCTGTAGTAGATGAACATCATCGCTTCGCCGAACAGCGAGTAGGCCGGCCGCTTCAGCAGAATCTCAGCGACGATTAGCAGCCCGAGAATGACGCCCAGGAGAAGGTTGGCCCAGTAATACCGCGGCTTGGGTCGGCCCCAGATGAGCAAGGCCGTGCTCTTGTTGCGGCGGTAACGCACGAGCTCGAGGGCGACGACGACATCGGCGAAGAGAAAGCCGATGCCGAACAGCAGCAACACCCGCGGCGCGAGGTATGCGAACCACGACACCAGGGGCGCAGCATTCATCGGCGGGCAAACGATAGACGCTTAAACGTTGGCCTTCGAGATATCGGTGGGGGCGGACTCGATCATATCCGTACGCTCGGCCGCAGCCTTCGTACGGCTCAACAACGGATCGAAGCACCGGCGACACCGCGCCTCGTACAGCCCCTGCGCCCCGACGAGCACGCGATCGCCGCTCGCCACGAGCCGCTGCGTGTGGTTGGCCGGATTGCCGCACACCATGCAGATCGCATGCGTCTTGGTGATGTACTCCGCCATGGCCAGCAGCTGCGGCATCGGCTCGAACGGCTTGCCGAGATAATCCTGATCGAGACCGGCGACAATCACCCGCATGCCGCGATCGGCCAGCGCGCTGCACGCCGCCGGCAGACCGGCATCGAAGAACTGCCCCTCATCGATGCCGACGACCTCTGTGTCGGGTGTGACGCGGTCGAGCAGCTGCCGCGATCCATCGACCGACGCCGACGCAATCCGCATCTCGCCATGCGTCACGATGTGATCCTCGGAATAGCGCGTGTCGATCGCCGGCTTGAAGATCTGCACCTTCTGTCGGGCGATCTGCGCACGCCGCAGACGGCGAATGAGCTCCTCGCTCTTGCCGCTGAACATGCTGCCGACGATGACTTCAATCCATCCTTGGATGGGCTGACGTACGACGTCCATAGGCATCAACCCGTCAATCACGCCCTCGACAAGTACTCCCCAGTTTCCGTATTGACGCGAATCAGATCGCCTGTGTTCACGAACGGCGGTACCTGCACCACGAGCCCGGTCTCGAGCGTCGCCGGCTTCACCTGCGAGCTCGCCGTGGCGCCTTTGATGCCGGGCACCGTGTCGAGCACTTTCAGATCGACCGTCTGCGGCAGCTCGATGCCCACCGGCTCCTCGCCGTAGAACTCCACCTGGATCGTCATCTCGGGCTTCAAGTAGTTCACCGTGTCGCCGAGCGCCTCGGTCCCGATATGAATCTGCTCGTAGCTGCTGGTGTCCATGAAGTGGTACGCGTCGCCCTCGTGGTAGAGGTACTGCATCTCGCGCTCATCGAGCGTGGCCCGCTCCATGAAATCTTCCGAGCGCAGCTTCGAATCGTAGAGCGTCCCATTGCGGATGTTTCGCGCCTTGATGCGCACGAAGCCGCGCAGGTTACCAGGAGTCACGTGCTGCAGCTCGAGCACCCGGTAGAGGTCCTGTTCGAGCTTGATGAGCATGCCCTTCTTGAGACGCGTTGCTTGTATGGACGCCATAATCGAGTCAGCAGATCCTCGAGATCGTAACACAGCCGCGTCGACAGCTTCGTGGTACGATTCTGCCGTGGCCTTCGCGAGATGGGATCCGTTGCGCGATCTGCTGGCCATCCAGCAACGCCTGGAGCGCTACGCACCAAGCCAGGCGGGATGGCGACCCCCAGTCGATCTCCAGGAAACCGACGATCGTTACGTGCTCACCGCGGAACTTCCCGGGGTGAAGCAGGACGACATTCACGTCTCGTTCGATAACGGCGTGTTGACCATCTCCGGCGCGCGTCGCGAGCGCGAGCGCGAGGAGCCCTGCGAAGAGTTTCATCGCGTCGAACGCGGCCACGGCTCGTTCAGTCGCAGCTTCCATCTGCCGCTGCCGGTCCACGCCGACGCCATCACCGCGGACCTCCGCGACGGCGTTCTCACCGTGGCCTGCCCGAAACAACAGGACGGTGCCACGCACCGCATTCACATCACCTGACTGCCATGACTCGACGATTCGGGTTCGTCCTCGTGTTGTTGGCCTGCTTCACCGCCGGCATCCTGCTCGCGAGCCGTTTCCGGGCTTCGGCCGAGGCGGTCGCCGAGGCCCCGTCCCAATCGCCACAATCGCGCCCCTCGATCGCCACGCCCGGCCCGATTGGCGGCGCCTCGACACTCACCGATTTCACGCGCATCGCCGAGCGCACGATCCCGGCCGTGGTCAACGTGTCGGCGCAGCAGGTGGTGCGCCGGCGCGTGCCGATCGATCCGTTCTTCTCCCTGTTCGGCGACCCTGATGAACAGCTCTTCGGCACGCGACGCGGGGTCGAAAACAGTTTGGGCTCAGGCGTGATCGTGAGCAGCGACGGCTACATCCTCACCAACAACCATGTCGTCATTGGCGAAGCGCGCGAGCAGCGCGCACTGACGATCGAGCAGCTCGACGTGAGCGTGACGCTCGCCGACAAGCGCGAAGTTCACGCCGATATCGTCGGCGTGGATCCGGCAACCGACCTCGCGCTGCTCAAGGTCAGCGCCAAGGACTTGCCGACGATGGCGTGGGGCGATTCGTCGAAGCTGAAGGTCGCGGAGTGGGTGCTCGCCATCGGCAACCCGTATCAGTTGAGTCAAACGGTCACCCTTGGCATCGTCTCGGCGGTCGGCCGCACCAATCTCGGCGTAAACGCGTACGAGGACTTCGTTCAGACCGACGCGGCGATCAATCCCGGCAACTCCGGCGGCGCGCTCGTCAACGCACGTGGCGAGCTCATTGGCATCAACACCGTGATCTTCACGCAGAGCGGCGGCTATCAGGGCATCGGGTTCGCCGTGTCGAGCAACCTGGCGCGGAAGATCTTCAGCGACCTGCAGCAGTACCAGGAAGTGCGGCGCGGGTCGATCGGCTACTACGAAGGCGAGCAGTTGACGAGCCGGAGCGCCCAGAGGCTCGGCGTCGCCGACTCCAAGGGCGTGTTCGTGGCGCGCATCGCCAGTAACTCGGTGGCCTACAAATCCGGCATCCAACCTGGCGATGTGATTGTGAGCTTCAACGGCACGACGGTGGAAGACCCGTCTCATCTCAACCGCCTGATCTCGGACGCGAAGATTGGCAGCACGGTTACCGTCGGCGTGTATCGCCAGGGCAAGCGTGTCGAGCTGAAGGTCCCGATCGATCGCGTTGCCAGGCGCTGATCGCTCCTCGCTGTCGACATCGTGAATTCGAATCCAACCTGGCCTCAACTTGCGCTGGCCCTGGCGCTGGCGCTCGTCGGCGCCTACGTCATCGCCGATCGCGCCGGCCGGTGGCTCGAAGCGACACTCCACACGCTCATCGCCGACGAGCGCGAGCGGCACCTCGTCGATCGCTCGCGCCGTGCGATCCGCATTCTCATCTTCCTGATATCCGGCGCCGCGCTGTCGCTCATCATGCTGCGGCTCATCGGCTATCACCCGACCATCGGCCGCAACCCGGATGTGTTCGCCGAGCGCGTGTTCAGCAGCGGGCTGCACATCGCGCTCATCGCCGTCGCCGCCTTCATCGTCGTTCGTGTCGGGTCGGCGGCCATTCGGCGCCTGCAGCACGAGATGTCGACCGGCTCCGGCCTCAACGTCATCGAGCGCACGAAACGGGCGCAGACGCTGGGACAGCTGCTGCAGAGCGCGTTGGTGGTCATCGTCTCGGTGATCGCCGGCTTGACCGTCCTTCAAGAGCTTGGCGTCGACACCACCGCCGCACTTGCCGGCGCGGGCATTGTCGGTCTTGCGGTCGGCTTCGGCGCTCAAACGCTGGTGCGCGACGTCATCTCCGGCTTCTTCCTGATCCTCGAAGACCAGGTGCGCGTTGGCGACATCGCGGTCGTGAACGGCCAGGGGGGCTTCGTCGAATCGGTGAACTTGCGCACGATCGTCCTTCGCGACGACGAGGGCACGGTGCACGTGTTTCCGAACGGCGAAGTGAAAACGCTGGCCAACAAATCGAAGGACTTCTCGTACTACGTCGTCAGCGTGAACGTGGCCTACGACGAAGATCCCGAGCGCGTGATCGCCGCCATGAAGGAAGCCGCGGCCACGTTGATGGACGACTCGAATCTGCGCGTGCACATCCTCGAGCCACTCGAGGTCTTCGGCGTCGACGCGTTCGAGCAGACCTACCTGGTGGTGAAGACGCGGATCAAGACGGTGCCGATGAAGCAGTGGATTGTCGGTCGCGAGCTCCGCAGACGCGTGGCCCAGACCTTCCGCGAGAAGGGCATCTCTATCGCCGTGCCCGCGGCGGCTCCGCCAGTGAGAAAGACGTAACTCAAAACGCAAAAATCAAAACTCAAAAACAGAAACGACAAGAGCCCCGCCCGAGCTCTTGCCCTTCCTTTTTGAGTTTTGAGTTTTGAGTGTTGAGTTTCTACACTCCGTGTCCGTAACCGGATTCGTGCATCTGAGGCGTGGCGGTCGACGGAGTGTCGAACGGATCGATCGGGTCGTGTGACACGTGCGGCTCGGCGCGCAGGGTCGCGATCAGCGCGCGAACGTCCTGATCGGTGATGATCTTCTTGTCGTCGGCAATCGCCATCAGGCTGCGATAGATCTCGACCAGCTCGTTGCCTTCGACGTGGTAGCCGAGATCCGCGCACTTGCGCTGCACCGCGTGCCGCCCCGAGTGCTTGCCGAGCACGAGCGGGTTCCACGGGGCACCGACGTCTTCGGCGCGCATGATCTCGTAGGTGCGCCGATCCTTCAGCATCCCATCCTGGTGAATGCCGGCCTCGTGCGCAAACGCGTTGCGGCCGACGACCGCCTTGTTCACCTGCACGCCCTGGCCGGTGAGCTGCGAGAGCATCTCGCTCGACGGATAGATCTGCGTCGCTTCGACGTCGGTCGTGTACGGCAGCCGATCGGCGCGCACGCGTAGCGCCATGACGATCTCTTCGAGCGCCGCGTTGCCGGCGCGCTCGCCGATGCCGTTCACCGTGCACTCGACCTGCCGCGCGCCGCCCTGAATCGCCGCCAGGGTGTTGGCCACCGCCAGCCCGAGATCGTCGTGGCAGTGCGCGCTGAACACCACCTTGTCGGAGCTCGGCACCCGAGCGCGGATTCGTTCGAAGAAGTCTCGCGTCTCTTCCGGCGTCGTGTAGCCGACCGTATCCGGCAGGTTGATGGTTGTCGCGCCAACGGCAATCACCGCCTCGACGACACGGCAGAGGAAGTCGAAATCGCTGCGGGTTGCGTCCTCTGCGGAGAACTGGACGTCGAAGGTGTGATGCCGCGCGTAGCGGACGGCATCGACGGCGGCCTCGAGACACTGCTCGCGCGACATCCGCAGCTTGGCCTGCAGGTGCAGATCGGACGTGGCGATGAACGTGTGGATGCGACCCTGTGCCGCGGGCTTGATCGCCCAGGCAGCGCGTTCGAGATCGGCGCGATGACAGCGCGCCAGACACGCGATCGTCGGACGCCGCACCTCAGTGGCGATCTGTCTGACCGCTTCGGCGTCGGCTGGTGATGCGATCGGGAATCCTGCCTCGATGATGTCGACGCCCAGTCGATCGAGCTGACGGGCGAGCAGCAGCTTCTCCGCCGGACGCAGCGAAAAGCCTGGCGCTTGTTCGCCGTCGCGAAGCGTCGTGTCGAAGATGCGGACATGATCGGGCCCCATCGGACTCCCCTCCCCATTGGCAGTACACGCGGACCGGCAGATAAAGTCAAAATGATAATTGTTCTGTTTGAATTATGAATTATTATGAAAGGCCGCGCTGAACTTCCCGAGCAAGTGCTGTGGAACTGAGCGAATTACGCGTGTTTTTGAAGGTGGCCACCGAGCGCAGCTTCTCGCGGGCCGCCATGAAGCTGCACCGGACCCAGCCGGCGGTCAGCCAGGCGGTGCGCCGCCTCGAGGACAGTGTCGGCGAGCGGCTGTTCGACCGCGCCACCAAGGACGCGTCGCTCACCGACGCCGGACGGCTCCTCCGCGACTACGCCGAGCGTTTGCTGCGCCTCTCCGAAGAGGCGGAGAGCGCCGTCAAGGATCTGCGCGATCTGCGCCGCGGACGCGTCCTCATCGGTGCCAACGAAGCATCGGTCCACGTGGTACTCCCAATCACGGCGAAGTTCCGCCAGGCGCACCCGCTCGTTCATGTCGACGTACGGCGAATCCCGGCGCGGCAGGTCGGCGCCGAAGTGGCGCAAGGCAGCCTCGACTTCGGCGTGCTTACGTTTCAGCCGGCCGAACCGGGGCTCGGTTCTATCGTGCTCGGGCAGGACGAGCTCGTCATGCTCGTGCATCCCGCGCACGCGCTCGCGCACAGCAAGGAGGTCACGCTCTCCGAATGCGCGCGACAGACGGTGATCGCTCACAACGATCC
>Ga0075434_100000256_pt1 | contig 37557 bp, 30 predicted proteins | sample RhiMethybrSRZTD3_FD_75298 | JGI IMG/M metagenome (GOLD analysis project Ga0075434, IMG submission 75298) | Populus rhizosphere microbial communities from Tennessee, USA - Rhizosphere MetaG P. TD hybrid SRZTD3 | ecosystem: Host-associated > Plants > Roots > Rhizosphere > Soil | place: USA...
CGATCGCCATGGCCTTCGTCATGACGACCACCCCGCCCTTGGCCGCGCAGTACGCGACCGCGAGGTCTCCTCCCTGGATGCCCCATCCGGAGGCCTGGTGGATGATCACGCCGCGGCCCTGCGCGATCATCGTCGGCAGCGCGTACTTGGACATCAGCCACGCGCCCTTGAGGCTCGAATCGACCGTCGCATCCCATTCTTCTTCGGTGCAGTCGACCGCGTTGTGCGCGTAGTAGACGCCCGCATTGTTGAAGAGGATGTCGAGGCGGCCGCCGAACGCGCGGAGCGTCTCGGAGACGAGGCGCTCGCAGTCGGCGGCCCGGCGCACGTCGGCTCGGACGAAGACGGCCGTTCCGCCGGCATCGGCGATCGCCGCCACGACCTTCTTGGCGCGCGCCTCGGCGCGGCCCGACACCGCGACCTTCGCGCCCTCCTCGGCGAAGAGGAGCGCCGCGGCCTCGCCGAGGCCGGAGGTCGCGCCGGTGATGATGGCCACGCGGTCCTTGAGCTTCATCGCGGGAATCTCGCGGGTAGCTTATCTCGCGCCTCCCCGGCGCCGCGCTTCGCGACGCTTCACCTTGGTTTAGAATCCCCGCGACGACCAGCTCTTGACACTCCCAACCGGTACTCGCCTCGGTGCCTACGAGATCGTCGCGCCGCTCGGCGCGGGCGGGATGGGCGAGGTCTACCGCGCGCGCGACCGGAAGCTCGACAGAGACGTCGCGGTCAAGGTCCTCCCCGAGTCCGTCGCGAAGGATCCGGACGCGCTGGCGCGTTTCGAGCGTGAGGCGAAGGCTGTCGCGGCGCTGTCGCATCCGAACATCCTCGCGATCTTCGATTTTGGAACGCAGAACGGGACGGCCTACGCGGTCACGGAGCTGCTCGAGGGCGAAACGTTGCGCGGCAGGATCGACGGCTCGCCGGTGACACAGAGGCAAGCGATCGACTGGTGCCTGCAGATCGCAAAGGGACTCTCGGCGGCGCACGGCAAAGGCGTCGTCCACCGCGATCTGAAACCCGAGAACGTCTTCGTCTCGAACGACGGGCACGTCAAGATCCTGGACTTCGGTCTGGCCAAGCGCGTGGATGCGGCACCCGAGGAAAAGACGAGTGCTCCGACGGGGTCCGGGCACACGGAGCCCGGCACGGTCCTGGGAACGATGGGCTACATGTCGCCGGAGCAGCTACGCGGGCTGCCAGTAGACCACCGGTCGGACATATTTTCGTTCGGCGCGATCCTGTACGAGCTGCTTTCCGGCAAGAAGGCGTTCAAGCGAGACACCGCGAGCGACACGATCGCAGCGGTGCTGAAGGAAGACCCGCCGGAGCTGACGCAGTCGGGGCGCAACATCTCGCCGGCCCTGGACCACATCGTGCGGCACTGCCTGGAGAAAGACCGGGAGAACCGGTTCCAGACAGCGAAGGACGTGGCATTCGCGTTGTCGGAAGCCTCGGCGCCGACAACTCTCAGCGCGGCCACCAGCGGCTCGTATGTGATCCCGACCCGCCGCGGCCCCGGCAAGGCGATCCTGTTCATCGCCGCCTTCGCCGCCGTGTTCGCTGTCGCGGCGCTTCTCATGTGGCGACGCCCGAAAACCTCGGCTTCCGCCGCCGGCGTCAAGCGCGTCGCCGTCCTCCCGTTCGAGAATCTCGGCGCGCCCGAGGACGACTACTTCGCCGACGGCATCGCGGACGCCGTCCGGGGCAAGCTGACTTCGGTGCCCGGTGTGGAAGTGATCGCTCGCGACAGCTCGATTGCCTACAAGAAGACTTCGAAGACGCCTCGACAGATCGCGGAAGAGCTGGACGCCAAGTACCTGCTCAAGGCGACGGTCCGCTGGCAAAAGAGCGCGGGCACGAGCCGGGTTCAGGTAAGCCCCGAGCTGATCGAGGTCAGGGAATCGGGCGCACCCGCATCGAAATGGCAGCAGCCGTTCGACGCAGCGATTACGGACGTCTTTCAGGTGCAGTCGGACATCGCGTCGAAGGTGGCGCAGGCTCTGGGCGTGGCCCTGGGGGCGGGCGAGGAGAAGCGGCTTTCCGAGAAGCCCACGGAAAACCTCGCGGCCTACGACGCCTTCCTTAAGGGAGAGGAGGCGTCGAAGGGCATGGCCGTCAGCGATCCTCCCAGCCTGCGCAAGGCGCTGGGCCTCTACGAGCAGGCCGTGGCACTGGACCCCAACTTTGCACAGGCCTGGGCGCGGGTCTCGATGGCCAGCTCCCTCCTGTACTTCAACAGCACGCCCACGCCCCAGCTGGCCGAGCGCGCTAAGCAGGCTGCGGAGAAGGCCGTGGCGCTCGCCCCCAACAGCGCCGAGGGACACCTCGCGGTTGCGCGCTATCAGGATTCTGTCGTCATCGATAACAGCCGTGCGTTGGAGCAGTACGAAGAGGCGCACCGGCTTGCGCCGAACAACGCAGAAATCCTCTCGGGGGTCGCAATCGCCGAGGAAGCGCTCGGACGGTGGGATGCCACTGTGGAGCACCTAAGGCAGGCCGAGCGCCTCGACCCACGTTCCGTTATCACGCTGCGGCGGTTGGGTGACGCACTTCTTCGACTGCGACGCTACCCCGAGGCGCGCGAAATTCTCGACCGAGGCCTTGCCATCGCGCCCGCAAACCTCGTCCTTATCGAGTTCAAGGCGATGACGTATCTCGCCGAGGGCGATCTTGCCGGGGCTCAAGGCGTGCTCAAGGCGGCGCCGAAGGACGTCGAGCCCACGGCGCTCGTGGCCTTCTTGGCGACCTACCAGGACCTCGTCTGGGCCCTCGACGAGGGTCAGCTTGAGTTGCTCCTGCGCCTGACGCCGAGTGCGTTCGACGACGACAGGGCTAACTGGGGCCTCTGCCTGACGCAGGCCTACGCCCTTAAGGGCGATACGGCGAACCTGCATACCCATGCCGAGGAGGCGAGGAAGACGCTCAAGGAGCAGCTTAGCGCAGCGCCCGATGACGCTACGCGACACGTCGGCCTCGGTCTCTCGCTAGCGTATCTGGGCCGAAAGGAGGAGGCGATGCGGGAGGGACAGCGCGGCGTCGCGCTCCTACCCGTGGCGAAGGATGCTCAAGCCGGCCCCTATTACCAGCACCAACTCGTGCGCATCTACATGCTCGTCGGCGAGCCGGAAAAGGCGCTCGACCAGCTCGAGCCGCTGCTCAAGATCCCGTACTACCTCTCGCCCGCCTGGCTCAAGATCGACCCGAACTTCGATCCGCTCCGCAATAACCCGCGCTTCCAGAAGCTCGTCGCCGGCGCGAAGTGATTCGAGCACGCAAGCTCGGCCACGCGGTTCGGGTCCTGTCTCTCGGCGTACTCCTCTGGGACGCGGACTCGTCGGCTCAGGTTCCCCGGTATCCCGAGACGCCGCGAGGACAAGTCGTCGAGGAGATCCACGGCGTCCGAGTCGCGGATCCGTATCGGTGGCTCGAGGCCGCGAGTCCGCGCACGTCGGCATGGGCCAGGACGCAGGCTGCGTTCACGCAGGATTTCCTGAAGCGCCTTCCGGGCCGTGAGGCGATCCGGCGCCGGCTCACGTCGCTCTCGAGCTACACACGAACGGAGGTGCCCTGGCACGAAGCGGGGCGTCTCTTCTTCGTCGAGAACGCCGGCTCCCAGCCCCAGGGGGTCCTCTACTCGCAAGAGGGCCTCCAGGATCCGCCCCGGGCCATCCTCGACCCCAACACGATCTCGCCGGACGGTTCGACCGCGATTCGGGACTTCTCCGTTTCGCCGGAAGGGCGCCTGCTCGCTTACATCGCGTCTCGCGGAGGCGAAGGCGAAGGCGAGATCCGGGTGCGGGACCTCGCGACGGGAAGGGGCCGCGGCGACGTCCTTCGCGGCGTCCTGAATGCGGCCTGCTGGACTCACGATGGCCGCGGATTCTTCTACGTCGGCCGCGGAGTCCCAACGACGAGAGCCACTGGTGGCCCGAGCCTGGAGAAGCGGATCCTCTACCACCGTCTCGGATCCCCGCAATCGCGCGATTTGCCGATCCGCGAGTGGAAGGACGCGACGTGGGTCTACTGCATGGCGAGCCAGGACGGGCGTTTTGCGATCGCCGTCGCCGAGAAGGGCACCGAGAGCGAGATCTTCGTGGCCGACCTCGGCGATCCCAACCGCCCCGATCTCGCGGCGCGCTGGACACGAATCCTCGCGGAACCGGCGGCCTTTCACACGCCGATCGACGTCGTGGGCACGGTGTTCTACCTCCGGACCAATCTGGACGCGCCTCGCAAACGCGTGATCGCGCTCGACCTGGCCGATCCGTCCACCGCCAGTCCCCGAACGATCGTCCCCGAGTCCGCCGACGTGATCGCCGACGCCGTCATCGCGGGCGACCGGCTCGTCGTGCACTACCTCGCCGACGTCCAGAGTCGGCTCCGCCTGTTCACGCTCGACGGGCGGCCGGCCGGCGAAGTAAGCCTTCCCGGGCTCGGTTCCGTCGGGTGGCCGCTTGGCGCCCGGGTGTCGCAATCCGACCTCTTCTACTCCTTCACGTCCTTCCTCGCGCCGAGCACGGTCTACCGCTACGACGTGCGGACCGGTGCGAGCGCCCCCTTCCGGGCGCCGCGGGTGCCCTTCGATCCCCGCCGGTACGAGACGCAGCAGGTCTTCGTCGCGTCCAAGGACGGCACGCGGGTCCCGCTGTTCATCACGACCGCGAGACGTCTCGAGCGGGACGGCACGCATCCGGCTTTGTTGACCGGATACGGAGGCTACGGGATCGTCACGGCGCCGAGCTTCGAGCCCGACATTCCCCTGTTCCTCGAAATGGGGGGCGTGTGGGCGCTCGCCAACATGCGGGGCGGCGGCGAGTACGGAGAGGACTGGCACCGCGGGGGAATGCTCGAGCGCAAGCAAAACAGCTTCGACGACTTCTTCGCGTGTGCGGAATACCTCCTCGCGAAGGGATACACGACGCGCGGCAAGCTCGCCATCTATGGTCACTCCAACGGCGGGTTGCTCGTCGGGGCGTCGATCACCGAGCGGCCCGACCTGTTCGGAGCGGCCGTCGCGAACGCCGGTCACTACGACATGCTCCGCTACCATCGGTTCACCGTGGGCGCCGGCTGGGTGCCGGAATACGGCTCGCCCGAGGAACCGGCGGCCTTCCGATATCTGCTGGCCTACTCGCCGCTCCAGAACGTGAAGGCCGGCACCTGCTACCCGGCGACGCTCCTCCTGGCGGCGGATCACGACGACACCGTGGTACCGAGCCACGCCTACAAGTTCGCGGCGGCGCTGCAGGCGGCCCAGTCCTGCGAGGCCCCGATTCTGCTGCGCCTCGCTCACGATGCCAGCCACAATTACGCCGCGGCGCAGGCGCGCATCGCGGAACGGTCGGACATGTGGACGTTCCTCGCGTCGCGGCTGGGATTCTCGCCTCCGGGGGCCTGGGCGAGTGCTTCCGAAGACGTTCGGAAACTCGCCGCCGGCACGAAGTGACACAGCGGCCCGAGCAACGCCGCAGCTTCGCGAGTCCGATGTAGGATTCGACCCCTGGTGTCGCTCCAATGACCGAGACCGATCTCGTCGATCGTCTGGCGAAGCACAGAACCCTCGGCGCCGCGCCCCGCGAGGAGCTCGAGTGGCTCGCGGCGCATGGGTCCATCCGGCAGTTGAAGGTCGGGGACGAGCTTTCGGTCAAAGGCGCCCCGGTCGAGAATCTCTACGCCATCCTGTCGGGCTTCATCGCGTTGTTCATGGATCGCGGAGGCGCCCGCCGGAAGCTATCGGAGTGGCGAGGCGGCGAGGTGACGGGATTGCTTCCGTACTCCCGTCTCGGCGTCGCGCCGGGTTACACCTATGCTCAGGAAAATTCGGAAGTCTTCGTACTCAACCGCGAACATTTCCGCGCTCTGACTCGGGAGTGCCCGGAGCTGACGGCGATCTTCGTGCACAGGATGTTGGACCGGGCCCGGGAATTCACGTCCAACGAGCTGCACGACGAGAAGCTGGTCTCGCTCGGGCGCCTCTCCGCGGGCCTCGCCCACGAGCTCAACAACCCGTCGGCGGCGATCGAGCGCGGTGCCGCTCTTCTCGCCAGCCGCCTCTCGGACCTCGAACAGGCGGCGCGCGACCTGTGCCGGTGTGACCTGACCGACGCCCAGTTCGACGCGATCGACGCGGTGCGCAACGTCTGCGCCGCGGCGCCCGAACAGGGCGTCCGGTCTCCGATCGAACGGGCCGAGCGGGAGGAGGCCATTGCCGACTGGCTGGACGACCGCGGCCTCGACAGCGCGGCGGCCGAGGCGCTTACGGAAACGGCCGTCTCCATCGAGGCGCTCGACCGTCTCGCCAAGGTCGTCGAGGGACCCGCGCTCAACGCCGCGCTGCGGTGGGCCGCCGCCGGATGCTCGGTTCGCCTGCTCGCCTCGGAGATCCAGGACTCCTCGACGCGGATCGCGGGGCTGGTCCTGGCGGTCAAGGGATTCACGCACATGGATCAGGCGACCGTCGCCGAGCCCGTGGATCTCGCCAAGGGGATCGGCAATACGGTCGCCGTGCTCAAGTCGAAGGCGCGCGCGAAGGCGGTCGCGGTGGCCGTGGACATCGAGCCCGGACTGCCGAAGGTCCGCGGTTTCGCCGGCGAGCTCAACCAGGTCTGGGGAAACCTGATCGACAACGCCCTCGACGCCGTGCCCGACGCAGGACGCGTTCAGGTGCAGGCGCGCGCGGAAAACGGCCGCGTCGTCGTCCGCGTCATCGACAACGGATCCGGGATCCCGGAGGCGATTCGCGCGCAGATTTTCGACCCGTTCTTCACGACCAAGCCGGCGGGTCAGGGAACCGGGCTCGGTCTCGACATCGTCCGGCGGCTCCTGCAACACAATGACGGCGCAATCGAGGTCGACTCACAGCCGGGTCGCACGGAATTCCGGGTCAATCTGCCCGTCGCCGAATCCGGCGGCTCCCGCGGAACGGCATGAACAAGCCGGTTCTGCTCGCCGTCGACGACGATCCGCAGGTGCTCGCGGCGGTCCGCCGCGACCTGCGCGCCCGCTACCGGGAAACCTACAGGATCCTCAGCGCGGAGTCCGGGCCCGCGGCACTGGAGACCGCGAAGGAGCTCAAGAGCCGCGGCGACGCGGTCGCGTTGCTGCTCAGCGATCAGCGCATGCCCGGAATGCTCGGCGTCGAGGTTCTGGCGCGCTCCCGCGAGGTCTATCCCCTGGCGCGGCGCGTCCTGCTCACGGCCTATTCCGACATCGATGCTGCGGTTCGGGCAATCAACGAGGCGCACATCGACCACTATCTCTCCAAGCCCTGGGACCCCCCCGAGGAGCGGCTATTCCCCGTGATCGACGATCTCCTCGAGGCCTGGCAGGCCGAATCACCGCCCGAGGAGAAGGGCCTGAGGCTGGTGGGTCACCAGTGGGCCACCCGCTCGCACGCGATAAAGGAGTTCCTCGCGAGCAACCTCATCCCGTACCGGTGGGTCGACGTCGAACGCGATCCGGAAGCGGCGCGCCCGCTTCTCGAGGCGGCGGGAATCGGCGCCGACGGCCTCCCCGCGCTCTTCTTCGAAGACGGATCCGTGCTGCGCAATCCGGAGCCGCGCCAGGTGGCCGAGCGCCTCGGCAAGTCCCTCTCCGCGGCCTTCGACGTGTACGACCTGGTCGTCGTCGGCGCGGGGCCCGCGGGACTGGCCGCCGCGGTTTACGGCGCCTCGGAGGGACTCCGGACCCTGATGCTCGATCGCCATTCGCCCGGAGGACAGGCGGGCTCGAGCTCGCGGATCGAGAACTATCTCGGGTTTCCGTCCGGCGTCAGCGGCAGCGAGCTCACCCGCCGCGCCCTGGCGCAGGCACAACGGCTCGGCGCCGAGTTCCTGGCGCCCCTCGAGGTGACCGGCGTTTCCGTGGACGGAGGGTACAAGCACCTCATGCTCTCCGACGGCGGCGAGCTGGTCACGCGCACGATGCTGGTCGCCACCGGAATGGCGTACCGCGAGCTCCCCGCGCCGGGCGTGGCGGAACACGCCGGAGCCGGCGTCTACTACGGTGCCGCGACCACGGAAGGCTCGGCGTTCCGCGACCGGCGGGTTCTCGTCGTCGGCGGAGGCAACTCGGCGGGACAGGGCGCCATGTATCTCGCCCGATACGCCAAAGAGGTCCACATCGTCATTCGACGCGAGACCCTGCGCGAGACGATGTCGCAGTACCTCATCGAGCAGATCGCGAAGACACCCAACATCCTGATCCGGCCTCGAACCGAGATTGCGAGCGTCGAGGGCGAAGGCCACGTCGAGCGCGCGACGCTCCGGTCCCTGGACGACGGCTCGTGCCATTCCGAAGAAGCCGACGCCGTGTTCATCTTCATCGGAACGCGTCCGCGGACGGAATGGCTCCCTCCGGGCGTCCTTCGCGACGCGAAGGGATTCGTTCTGACCGGCCGCGACCTGATGGCGGCCGAGGCTTACCCGCGCGTCTGGAAGGAGAAGCGGGAGCCGCTTCTCCTCGAAACCAGCGTACCCGGAGTGTTCGCCGCGGGGGATGTCCGGACGGGGGCGATGAACCGCGTCGCGTCGGCCGTCGGCGAAGGCTCGATGGTCGTGCGGCTCGCGCACGAGTACCTCGCGCTGACCTGATCTCAGCCGGCTACTTCGAGCTCGCCAGCAGCCGGTTCAGCTCCTTCCGTACGTCGTCCATGTCGACTTCGTGGTCGGGCTGCTTCCAGAGGACCTTCCCGTCGGAAGAGCGGATCACGAGACCGTGGTTGTCGAAGCCGAGCGACCGGACGATCTTCTTGTTCTCCGGCGTCGTAGCGTCGAGATTCTCGCCGCGGACCTTCCCCTTGTACTCCGCCTCGAGCCCGCTCACGGCAGGCTTGATCCTCGCGCAGACGGGTCAGCCGGGAAGGTAGTAGTAGGTCACCTGCAGCGGCGCCGTGTCCGCGAGGACCGGCGCGATCGCTGCGGCCAGAAGCAGCGCGGCGAGAGCGAGCACGCGTCGGGACTGCATGGAAAAACCATACCACTCGAAGCGTCACGGCAGCTCTCCATTTCCGCGCACATCGCCGGGGACGGCCAGAACCAGACGCATTCGAATGTCGGAGCTACGGAGAGCACTGCGTTGCTCCGGAGTGTATCCCTCGTATTGATAGGGCAAAAACTGAAGCGGGTGCGGCCTCGCCAGGAGAACGGGACCCGCAGAGGTTGGCGTAGGCGCTGGGATCGGATAGATGCGGTCGGCATAGAGCAGAAGAGTCGGCGCATTCGTTCGGGTTTGAGAAAGTCCAGCAAGGCGCCGGAACTCCGGCGGGAAGACCTGCGTGACCGGTGCATGAAAGTTCGCGGCTGCCTGCACCAGAACCGCCACGACCACTGCGGCGACGGCGATCCTGGCATTGCGCGCCCCTGTCCAGATTCTCTCGAGCGCCCCCGCGGTCAGAATGCAGGCAAATGGAACGAGCTGCCGAGACAGCCTCCCATAGACCACCATTCTTTCCATCCCTACCGACATCAGAACCAATCCGCCGTAGACAACGCCGATTCCCGCAAGGCCGACGATGAACACCTCGGCGCGCGAGCCTCGGATGAGGCTCCACACGCCGAAGAGCAAAGAAGAGGCCCACAGGAGTGCGATCGCATGTTCGGCGTGCCAGAAGTAGGCGAATGGCAAGCTCCAACCCTCCGAATAGCGACCCTGGGACACCGCGTCGGAGAAGGCGCTCCACTCCCCGAGGAGATGGCCGCCAGCTGCCGCGTCCGCGCCAAGAATCGTGAGGATCGGCAGGGCGAACGCGGCAGCGGCCACGATCGCCCTGCTCGCATGAGAGCGCCACGTTCGCGGTCCGTGCAGGACATGGGCCATGAGAGCGAAGCCGGCGAGGAGCCAGTACCCGTTGTACGTCAGGAACGCAGCGCAGGAGAGGAGGCCGCACGAGATCGACGTGCGCAAGGAGGGCGAATCCTGCAATCCGACGTACAGGGAAGACAGCGCGAAGGCCATCGCCGCGTCGTAAGGGAGCAGATGTCGGGAATAGTAGAGGTTTGTCGTCGCGACGGCGAAAAGAACCGCGCCGAGGCAGGAGGCTCGCTCGGTCTCCCCCACGCGGCGCATCAAACCGTAGACGAGCAGGACGCTGGCGACCGAAAAGAGCGCGAAGAACGAGGCCGGAATGCGCGCGTCGGGTCGCGTGACGAGTTCGAGAGTCGCCGGAACCATCCCGAGAACGCCGAACAAGAGGTGGTCGGGGTGAGCCAACTCCAGGCGAGCGGATGTCCAGTTCCGGTTCCGAATTGCGTCGACCGCGCGACGAGAGCGCTCGTATCGAATCTCGTCGGGCCAGAAGTTCTGTCCTCCCGACAGCACGAGCACGATACGGAGGAGCAGCGATATCGCCACAACGCCGAGCAGGAGCCTGGAAGCGGGCGATTCCTTTTTCCTAGCGGCGTGCGCGACCGAATCCACGAACCCAGACTATCCAAGAACGGTCGCCGCTCGGCGTTCGTCGCGGCAGACCGTTCAACGGCGTCTTTGCGCGACCGCCTTCCACCGCGTTGCCGACCCGCGGTGCCCGCCAAGGAGCCGCAGAGGGCTTACCTTGCTCCTTGCTTCTCGCCGACATCATCGGCGTCCGGCGCGAAAGCATCGAGCAGCCCGAGTCGAGACGCGCGGAGCTTTCGAGCCGCGGCGCTCTTGGCGGGCTGCGCGCCACGGTCGCACGCCGATGCGAGGTTGTTCAGGGCGTCGCCGATGGCCAGGCGGGTATCCCGATCGCTCAGAAGCTGGAGGGCGCTCGGCTGGCGGCCTTCCATCACGTAATAATGCAGGTCGGGAAACCCGCCGTACTCCGCCAGCGCGGCGGACCGGCTGAAGACCAACGCCGATCGGACAGCGGCGACCGACTGCTCCTTCGACATCCGGCTCATCGAACCCCGGCCAGCGGCGAGGAAACAGGACCGGATCGAAGACGTCTTCCCCACGATGGCTCCGTCCTGTCCGCAGCGATGGGAGCGACCTCCGGGTGAAGCGTCGAGAATGAGGACAAGTAGTCCCGACTTGGTTGAATGGTCATCCTCGCGGCGCAGTGCGAGCATTTGGCGGTCCCATCCAGAGCGACGACCGTACGGTTGTGACGACCACAATGCGTGCACTTCCAGGTTTTCAGGGCGTGTTCCACGAAGCACTCACTTTCTGCTTTCAGCGACCCCGAGTGACTTCGCCGCGGCGAGCTTCGACGCCACGGCCACGAGTTGGAGGCGGCGCACATCCGCGACCAGCGGGTCCTCGAAGCCGACCCGGGCTTTGACTTGTCCTCCGATCGACGAAGCTGCGTCCGCAGTCCACCGGCGGAGGATCCTGCCCACCCTCGGTCTCACGGACTGGAAGCGCATGCGGTCTGAGCAGATCTCGCACTCGCGCGTCTCCGAAACGGACGCGATCCTCGTCGAGCCGCACTTCTGGCAGTTCCACTCTCCGAGCACATACTTCATGAGGCCGCTCGCTTTCGGCCGAAATCCGCGGCGGGCTCTCGATTTGTCGGTGGGATACCGGAGACGTCCGTCGAAGGGAATCGGAGAACTAACCGTATCACAACATGCCGGCGAAGCTCTCGTGATACGCTGGTGCTGTTCGAATTCGCTAGCCTGCCAGACCGGCTATCTGACAGACCCAACGAAAAGCGAAAGACGGTTGAGCGACGGGACCTTCCCGCCGGGATCAGCCGCCCGAATTGTGGGTTTTGTGGCCGACATGGTCACGAAAGGACCGTCGAGATGCGCAGGAACTGGATCACGAAGACACTATTGAGGCTCGCCGCTCTTCTGCTGTTGGGATCCGCTGCTTCGGGTCAGTCGGCGCCTGGAGCCCGGGCCCACGCTCAGACTGTCGGTGCCGAGAAGGACCAGGTTCTCGCGGTTGTGTGGCGCTATCACAGAGACGGTCCACCTCTCAAAGCCGCCGTTGCCGAGATCATCGCTGCGGAAAAGGCGCTGGGCCACACGATTACGGACGAGCTCTGGACGGCGGATCGCTCTCCGACCACGGAGCGTGGCTCCAACGGCCAGGCGCGGGGAAAGTGGTATGTGGTCCAAAGCTACTCGAAGGACGGCGTCAGCCAGGTCGCTCAGTGGATCGTTGATCCTCCGTCGGGCGACGGCATTACCGAATTGTCCGCATATGCGCTCCAAATCCAGAATTCGCCGGATGCAGGCGCTGTCGAACGGGCGGCCATGCCCATCGCCGAGCATGGAAGCGGCTGGCTAGCGAAATCCGTCGAAGCATCGCCTTCGGAGCTGAGAGACTTGCGCAACGCCGCATCCGCCAGAGCTCAGGCAATCGACGCGGTTCTGATGGAGGCGGCCATGAATCAGGTGATGCAGCGGTGGGGTGTGAAGCGTTACTTCGACGTCACGCTGCCTGCGAACTTGCTCGCGAAATCCCCCAGGCGCTCCTCCTCGTCTCGGCTCGTTGAGGTGGCCTATCGAGTGCCCAACCGTTACTCGCCGCCCTCCGGAGCCTCATTCATGGCCCCCGCGACGCGGGTCGACGGCAAGCCCGGATACTGGCTGGTCACCGCCTCTTGGACCGTCGATGGACGGCGATCGGAAGCGGCCTGGATCTCCAACCCGGAGAACGGAATCGTCGATCCGGTCAATGCGGAGGCGAAACAGATCGACGCCGCCCTGAGGGCCGAGAGCTCGAAGTAAAAGGGGTCGCGCTGCATTTCGCTTCGAGGTGGGAAGCGCGTGCTTCTTACGTGGTCTGCCCGGAAAACAACCGGTCAGGCCGTTTGGCCTTCAACGAGCGGGATCCGGCCACTGTAGAGGTTGGCGAGGAGCCACGGCTTCATCTTCAGCAGCTCGACGATGGGAGGTCGTACGACGTCCTTGGAAGCGTTGCGAGCCTTGGCCGGTGACTCGGGCCACTGGAAAGGCAGCTCGACGTCGGTGTCGGGCTCGGACGCGCTCGCGAGCACTTCCAGGGTCGCGCGCAGTACGGCGCGCTGACTGTCGGCGTCGTGCGGACTGCCGAGAGGCCGGCCGAACGGGTAGCTGATGCCCGCGAGCCGCGGCACGCCGACGGCGCGTGTCAGGTCGGGGATCATCGAGAGCGCGACCGTCGAGATACCGCTCGCCTCGAGGACCCGCTGGACCAGTCCCACGGACCGGCAGCAAAACGGTCAGGCGGGGACCAGTGCCGCCGCGTCGACGCGCTCGGCGCGAAGGCGATCGGCGACGGCCGGAGCCGTCTTCTCGACTAACTCCGTGGGATCGAGGATGTAGCCCATGAGCGAGTAGTGCGTGGGAGCGGGGCGGCCGACGAATCCTTCGCGGGAGAGCTCGGTCAGCCGGCGCATCGGCAGGACGACGTCCAGGTCGGACTCGCCGAAGCGCGGATCGATGTGCATGTGGTACAGCCGGACGTCGTTCTCGGTCGTTCCGAGAGGAATCTCGCGGAAGCTCGCATCTCCCCACCAAGGGTTTCGCCGCTCGCCTTCCTGGTCAAATGGCCTGTCGTCGTTGCGCGCAATGCCGGCGGTCGAGATGAGCGCCACGGTGCACGCGGCGAGCGGCCGGGAGAGCGGCGTGAACGGAATGACCCCGGGCTTCTGCCGGGCGGCCCAGGCCGTCATGATCTGCCGCGACGCGTAGTCCAGGAACCGATACGAGTCGATCGCCATCGATGCAACGTCGACCGGCGGGCGCCGAAAGACAAGATGCATTTGGATCAGATGCATCCCACGGATCCTCGGGAGACCGAGTGATTACTTCAATCCCACGCGCCGCAGAAGATCCTGAAATCGCGGGTCCGACCGTAGAGAGTCGAACATGGGCTGTACCTTGATGTCGGTGGCCCAGGGGTCCCGTTCCTCGTTGGCTCTTTCGAGCCAGGACATTGCCTGGTCCTTGTCGCCCAGACCGGCAAAGACGATGGACACCGCCGCGGGAGCCAGGTAGCGCCCCTTCGAGCTCGTCTCCAGTCGGTCGACGACCTCGAGCGCCTCCGCCCGGCGGCCGGCGACCGCGTAGGCGTATCCCAGAGACCCGAGGACCACGCCCCCGCCTGAGAGCTCGACGGCCTTTTGAAGCTCGGCGATCGCCTCTTCAAGCCTGTTCTTCTGCATGAGGGTCAGCCCGAGGAGCCAGTGCGCGCGAAGAAAGTTCGGATTCATGTCGAGCGTGCGGCGAAACCATGAAATCGCGTCGTCGTCGCGCCGAGCGAGGTGCAGGACGAGTCCCACGTTGACATTGGCCTCGAGCGAGAGCGGATCGATCTCCTGACCGCGCTTCGCTTCCTGGATGGCCTCGTCGAATCGGCCCAGTCTCGCCAGGAAGACTGCATAGGACCGACGCGCGCTCGAGTAATTCGGATTCCGCTCGATTGCCTTTTGGTACTGGCTCTCGGCCGTCGTCCAGTCTCGATCGAAGACGAAACTGCTCCAGGCCAGCGGAACATAGGGCTCCGCGAGCGTCGGATCGAGCTCCAGGGCGCGCGTCGCGGCGGCCTTGGACTTCGGAAAGGCCTCCTTTGGAGACAGCACGCTGATCGCCGAACTGCCGAGCCGGTTGTACGCATCCGCGATTCCCGCGTAGGCCAGGGCGAAGTCCGGCTGAATCTCGGCCGCCCGGTGGAAGTCCTCCAGGCTCTTCTGCAAATCGGCCGCGTTGCCTCCGAACAAGTGATAGCGGCCTTTCAAGTACGCCTCGTAGGCCTCCGGGTTGACCGCCTTGTTGGCGGCGAGCCGCGAGCGCTCCTGCGGCGTCAGCGTGACTCCGATTTCGGCGGCGATCGCCCCCGCCACTTCGCTCTGCAGCGCGAGGACGTCGCGCAGCTCCCGCTCGTAACTCTTCGCCCAGAGATGCTGGTCCGTCGAGGCGCGAACCAGCTGCGCGGTGATGCGCACCCGCGAACCGCTGCGCTGCACCGAGCCTTCGAGCACGGCGTCGACGTTGAGCTCGCGCCCAATGTCCGGCACCCGCTTCTTCGTTCCCTTGTAGCTCATGACCGACGTCCGCGAGATCACGCGCAACGAACGGATCTGTGCGAGATCCGTGATCAGCTCCTCGGTCATCCCGTCGGCGAAGAACTCCTGCTCCGGGTCCTTCGAGAGGTTGTCGAGAGGCAGAACGGCAAGCGACTCGATCCTCAGGAAAACACGCCCCCGCCGGGGCGGCGGGGCCCTCGTTACATCTGGGTCCGGTTCGTGCGGACCAACTTCTCAGCGTCCCGCGATGTCGGGCTCCGGCGTGCCTTCGAAGAGACTCCGATAAACGCCACCAGCAAGGAGCGCTCCGATGATCGGCGCGAGCCAGAAGAGCCAGAGCTGCGACGTCGCCCAGCCGCCGACGAAGAGCGCCGGCCCCGTGCTCCGCGCGGGGTTCACGGACGTATTCGTCACCGGGATGCTGATCAGGTGAATGAGCGTCAGCGCGAGCCCGATCGCGATGCCCGCAAAGCCGACGGGGGCGCGCCGATGCGTGGCACCGAGGATGACGATCAGGAACATGAACGTCATGACGATCTCGGTGACGAGGGCGGCGGTCAGCGAGTAGCCGCCAGGCGAATGCTCGCCGTAGCCGTTGGACGCGAATCCACCGGAGAGGTCGAATCCCGCCTTGCCGCTCGCAATGAGGTAGAGGACGCCGGCGCCTGCGATGGCTCCGGCGACCTGGGCGATCACGTATCCGAGGACGTTGCGTCCCTGGAATCGGCCGCCGGCCCACAGGCCGACCGTCACTGCGGGGTTGAAGTGACCTCCGGATATCGGGCCGAGCGCATAGGCGCCGGTCAGGACGGTCAGGCCGAAGGCGAGCGCCACGCCAGCGAACCCGATGCCCAGGGCCGGGAACGCCGCGGCCAGCACCGCGCTGCCACAGCCGCCGAGAACGAGCCAGAAGGTCCCGAGGAATTCGCTGGAAAGCTTGGAAAACATGGCTCTCCTCCTTCCGTCCGTTTCGGAGAATCTATCCCGTTCCGCTGTCTCCCGTGGTTTCGCGCCGGCCCGACGCCAGTCTGGCTGAAGTCGGCGTTCATCCGGGCGACCCGCCTTAGTCATCCCGGGCACCACCGGACATTTTGAGCTGGGTGTATAGGGGCGCAATGGGAATTGCGACGCCCGTTGGCGAGCAGGAAGCGGCCGGTTTCTGACCGTTAGCAACCGCCCGTTGTTGGGTTTCTTGGGAGACTGTGAGAAGGAATGAGTGGTGAGCCGTGTAGGACTCGAACCTACGAGAAGTTCACAACAGGTCAATCACTTGGAGCCACGTGTCCGAGTCCTGTGTCCGAGTCCGGCGCGGAACGGTTTTCGACTGGCCGATCTGAGCTTCGACGCGCATGACGCGGAGACGGTTTCATCGCGGCGAAACGCCGGGCCATCCGGCGACAGGCGGCCGATTCGCGATGGACGCGTCGAGCATCTCGATCGGATGTAGGGAAGGCAACGCGACGCCGCGACGGCGCAGGGACCGGCCGATCTGGAGGGTGCAGCCGGGATTGGCGGAGACGAGCAGGTCCGCCTTCGCCGCCAGGACGTTTTCGACCTTGCGCTCCCCGATTTCCCCGGCGCTCGCCGGCTCCATCAGGTTGTAGATTCCCGCGCTCCCGCAGCACTGGTCGGGGTCGGCGATCTCCGCGATCGTCAGTTCCGGGATTCCCCGCAGGAGGTCGCGCGGCTGCTGCCGGATGCCCTGCGCGTGCGCGAGATGGCAGGCGTCGTGATAGGCGACGCGGGCGCGGATGGGATGGCGGGGTGCCACGGGCGGCAACGCCGCGAGGAACTCCGTGACGTCGCGGACGCGGGCCCGGAAGTCCGACGCCCGGCGCGCCCAGGCGGCGTCTTTCGCGAACAGGCGGTCATAGTCCTTCAGATGCGATCCGCAGCCCGCGGCATTGACGAGGATGGCGTCGAAGCCGCCCTTCTCGAACGACGCGATCAGCTTGCGGGCAAAGGCGAGCGATTCCTCCTCTCGTCCGGCGTGGATCGACAGCGCGCCGCAACAGCCCTGATCATCCGGCACGACCACCTCGCACCCCTCGGCCGAGAGCACGCGGACCGTGGCGGCGTTCACGCCGGGGAAGAACACGCGCTGCACGCAGCCGGCGACCAGGGCGACGCGGGCCCGCTTCTGCCCGACGGCCTCGACGCGCCGGGGCAGCAGATCGACCGAAGCATCGCCGCCCGTCTCGGGCATGAGCGACTCGAGCTCGGCGAGGCGGCGCGGCAGCATCCGCAGCAGCCCGCTCCGGCGCACGAGCCCCTTGAGCCCCGCCTTCTCGTAGAGCGCGGCGAGCCGGGCCAGAACTCGCAATCGGGAGGGATACGGCAGCACGGAAAAGAGCAACTCCCGGTATATTCGATCGAATCCGCGGCGCGGACGGCGTTTCTCGCGCTCGGCTCGCGTCTGCTCGATCAGGACGTCGTAGCGAACTCCCGACGGGCATGCGGGAACGCATGCGAGGCACCCGAGACATCGGTCGAAGTGCTTCGCGACCGGCTCGGTCCACGCGAGCCGCCCCTCGGCGAGCCCGCGCATGAGGTCGATGCGGCCGCGCGGCGAGTCCATCTCCTCCGCCCACGACACCCAGGTCGGGCAGACCGGCAGGCAAAAACCGCAGTGGACGCAGTCCTCGTAGAGGGGCCGTCTCGGGGGTGCCGGCGCCGCCGCGGACATATCAGAGGCCGCCCACGAAGCGCCCCGGCGCGAGCCTTCGTGTCGGGTCGAACCGGGTCTTGACGCCTTTCATGAGGCCGATCGCCGAAGGCGGCGACCCCCAGACATCCACTCGCCTCCTCAGCGAGTCGGGAGCGGCATGCAGAACCAGCGAGCCTCCTTCGGCACCGAGCGTCGTCCGCGCAGAGAAAACCGCCACGGCCACGCCCTCGGTCGCACGGGCCTCGCCCGTCACGAAACCGAGCCCGAGCGTCGGATACCAGAGCAAACCGGGGCTCTCGAGCGCGGAGAGGAGCGGCACGAGCGTTTGCCCGGCCACAGTGGCAAAGGCGGCTGGCAGCGCCGCGAGTTTCGCGCGGAAGGAGCCCGCACGAAGCAGCGCGTCGTGACGGGCCCAGAGCGCTTCCTGCGCCGCGGCGTCGAGAGTGTGGCATTCCGACTGGGCCTCGCTCGAGGCCATCGAGGCGAAGCGCTCGCGCTGCTCGGCGACTCCCCTGCCGAAGCCCTCGAAGCGCACAGCCAGATCGAAGCGGTCCCCTTCGCGCCACAGCGCCACGACCGACGTCGGTTCGAGCTGCGCCGCGTGCATCCGCGCCACGAGACTCACGATCTCGGTCGCGCGCCGGCCCGGAGAGAGAAGCGTCACGGTCTCCTCCGGCAACGGGTGGAGCCGGAACGTCACGGTCGTGATCAACCCGAGGGTTCCGAGCGAACCGACCATCAGCTTCGGGAGATCGAAGCCCGCCACGTTCTTGACCACCTTGCCGCCGCCGTGCGCGAGCCGGCCGTCCGAGCGCACGAACGAGATCCCGATGATCAGGTCACGCACCGACCCGTAGCGAGTGCGACGCGGTCCGAAGGCGTTGGCCGCGACGACGCCTCCGACCGTGGCGCGGTCGGGGAGCGGCGGATCCAGGGCGAGCCGCTGGCCGTGAGCAGCGAGAACGCGGGCGAGCGCGGCCAGCGTCACGCCCGCCTCCGCCACGACGATCTGGTCCGAGGGCGCATGCTCCAGAACCCTGTCGAGGCGCCGGGTCCGGACGACGACATCCAGTCGCTCCGGGTGGCTGCCCAGCTCCAGGTCCGTTCCGCCCCCGACGAAGGCGAGGCTCTTCCCGGCGCTCACCGACTCGCCGACGATCCGCGCCGCCTCCTCGACGGTCGGCGGCTCGAAGACGACCTCGGGCGAAACGCCGAGGACGGCGTCCCCGTCGGTCGGCGGCCGCCCCGATGCCAGGGTCATTCCCGCCAGGCCTGACCCGTCGTCTCGGTGGCGTGGGCCCGGTACGGCCCGCGCCGGTCGCCACAAAGGCGCGGCGTGGGAAAGACCTTGCCCGGATTCAGCAGGCCTTCCGGATCGAAGGCGCAGCGAACGAGGTTCATGGTGTCGAGATCGTCCTCCGAGAACATCACGGACATGTACGCGGCCTTGTCGGCTCCCACGCCGTGCTCTCCGGTGATCGAGCCGCCGTACCGCACGCAGAGCCGCAGGATCTCGCCGCCGAGCTCCTCGGCCGCACTCTCCTGGCCCGGCAGGTTCTTGTCGTAGAGGACGAGCGGGTGGAGGTTTCCGTCGCCGGCATGAAAGACGTTAGCGACCCTCAGGCCGGCTTTCGAAGCCAGACCCTCGATTTCCCTGAGGACCCGGGCGATCTCCGAGCGCGGAATGACGCCGTCCTGCACGAAGTAGTTCGGGCTGATCCGCCCGACCGCCGCGAAAGCGCTCTTTCTTCCCTTCCACATGAGCGCGCGTTCCGCCTCGTCGCGCGGGCGGCGAATCTCGATTGCGCCGGACCGCCGCGCCAGCTCGATCGCGTTCTCGGAGGTGTGCTCCACCTCGGCGAGCGGCCCGTCCGCGTCCATCAGCAGGGCCGCGCCCACGTCCGGCCAGTCGAGCCCCGTCGCGGCCTTGGCCGCCACGATCGCGAGGCGGTCCATCATCTCGATCGCGGCCGGCACGATGCCGGACGCGATGATCGCGGACACCGCCGCGCCGGCCTCGTCCGTGGACGGAAACGTGGCGAAAAAGGTCCGCGTGGCCTGCGGCTTGCGGAGCACGCGGAGCACGACCTCGGTGACGATGCCCAGCAGCCCCTCGCTGCCGACGACGACACCTGTGAGGTCGTAACCAGGCGTGTCGAGCACCGGCCCGCCCAGGTCCACCACGCTCCCGTCCGCCAGCACGACCCGGGCGCCGCGAACGTGATTGACCGTGAAGCCGTACTTGAGGCAGTGCGCGCCTCCCGAATTCTCCGCGACGTTGCCGCCGATCGTGCACACGCCCTGCGAGGATGGGTCCGGCGCGTAGTAGTAGCCGTCCCCGGCGATTGCCTTCGAGACGTCGAGGTTGATGACGCCCGGCTCCACGCGAATCCAGCCGTTCGCCAGGTCCACCTCAAGGATCCGGCGCATCCGCGAGAGAGCCACGACTATGCTGCCCCGCACCGGAAGGGCGCCACCGGAAAGTCCCGTTCCAGCACCCCGCGCCACGACCGGGATCCCCGCCTCGAAGGCCACCCGCACAACGGAGGCCACCTCCTCGGTCGAAGCCGGCAGGACGACGAGCCGTGGTCGCACGCGGACGCCGGTCAGGCCGTCGCACTCGTAGGTCGAGAGCTCCCCTTCGTCGTCGATGACGTGCCGGGCGCCGACGATCGCGACCATCCGGGTCGCGAGGTCACGGGCCGCCGCCGCGGGCGCGGTACTCAAGGAGGCCTCACTTGCCGGGCAGAGTCGGGATCGCCCCGGGAAAAACGTACGCCTGAAGCAGGGCGATCAGCCCGATGATGCCGGCGCCGACCACGGAATGCCACCAGACCTTGCGAAAGATGGGCCCCAGCGCATGGCGCCGTTCTCGCGGATCCTCATAGCACGCGGCACAGGCAACCATGATCGACTGCGCGTCGATCATCTTGCCCATGACGCCGCCGGTCGAGTTGGTGGCGACGATGAGGACCTCGTTCAAGTGCAGCTGCTGCGCCGTGATGCGCTGGAGGCTGCCAAAGAGCGCGTTCGACGCGGTGTCGGAGCCCGTCAGGAACACGCCGAGCCATCCGAGATACGCCGCGAAGAACGGATACGCGGCGCCCGCGCTCGTAAACGCGAGGCCCAGGACGGCGTCGGTCCCCGAGTATCGCGTCAGGAACCCGAGGCCGAGCACCTGCCCGATGACGAGCACCGGAACCTTCATGCGCCGCGCCGTTCGGGAGACCGCCTCCCGCCATTGGGCGGAGCTCATGCGCAGGTAGAGACCCGACAGCAGGGCCGCGAGGAAGACGCCAGTGCCGGCCGCCGACAGCCAGTTGATCGTGAACTTGGCGGCCTCGGGCTTGGCATCGGGCTTGACCACGGGCGGCGTGCGCTGCACCTTGTTGTGCAGGGAGGGCATCTCCCAGGCCGGCAGCGAGAGCGTTCCGGTGAGGGGAGATCCGAACAGCGTCGTGTCGACCTTGACCGATTCGAAGACGTTGTTCAATTTCGTCTTCCACGCGGGCATGCCCCAGAGCGCGCAGCAGAAAATGAGGATGGCCCACGGGGTCCAGGCCGAGGCCGTCTGCCCGCCGGTGTAGGAGTACTTCCAGTCGCCCGCCTCCGCGCGGGCGACGGCTCCCGCCCCCTCGCGCTCGGAACGCAGCAGGAAGCGCGTCTTCGGTTGCCACACAAATCGAATGAAGAGCGCGGTGCAGATCACCGAAAACACGCCGGCGACGACGTCGGTCACGAGATGGAGAGTGTTGGTGCCGGAGGCGAAGTACTGCATCACCGCAAACGAGAGTCCGGAGCAGAGGGCCCCAGGCCAGACCTCCCAGACGTCCTTCCAGCGCCCCCCCTCCATGAACACGAACGTCGCGATCAGCCAGAAGGGCACCAGCACGGACACCCAGGGCAGCTGGTGGCCGGCCATCGCGGACAGCGTGCGCTGGTCGAGTCCGCTGACCGCGGCGAGCGTCACGATCGGCGTTCCGATCGCGCCCCACGCGACCGGCGCCGTGTTGGCGAGCAGGTTCAGGACCGCCGACTGGAACGGCGAGAAGCCGAGGCCCACCATGACGGCGCCCGCGATCGCGACCGGGGTTCCGAATCCGGACGTCCCTTCGATGATCGCGCCGAACGAGAAGGCGATGAGTAGCACCTGCAGACGCCGGTCGAACGAGATGTGGATGATCGATTCCTTGACGATCTCGAACTTGCCGGTGATCACCGTCATCGTGTAGAGGAACATGGCTGCGAGGACGATCCAGATGATGCCCAGGAAGCCCGAGAACACACCGAGAGCAAATGCGGAGAGCGCCGAGGGAACCGACATGTGAAAGGCGAGACAGGACACCAGCAGGGCCGCGATCACGGCAAAGAACGCCGCGTAGGGTGCTGGCACGCCGAGATGTCGAACTCCCATGTCATCCCGATGGGGATGGAGAGCGATGAAGTAGAGGAGGGTCAGGATGGGAATCGCGGCGACCAGGGTGGACAGGAAGACGTTGCCGAGCGGGTTGTAGTTCTGAAAGTACATGAGACCTCGCTCTCGTCAGTGCGGCGTCGACGACCGGCTGCAACGAAGGTCGGGCCCATTCCCCTGAAAGAACCGCCGCGAGTCTATCGCTCAATTTCGGACCGGCGCGAGCCGGCGGGTTTCACACCACGTTGACAGGGGGCCGGACGCGGCCCCGGCGGCGTCGTGAGGATATGATCCGGCACAAAAGTAGGAGGGATCGATGAAATCCGCCACGTCGAAGGCCGCCGCGCTCTGCGCGATGATCGCGCTCGTGTGGGCCGGGACCATCGGAGCGCTCCAAACCTCGCAAGCCCCTACCGTCAAAAGGAATGTTGTCCTGAAGCAGGACATGACCATCCCCGGCCGGGAAGCCGTCATGGTGGTCGTGGGGATACCGCCGGGCGGCGCGGAGGGACGGCACAGTCACAACGCCGAGGTGTTCGCCTTCGTCGAGCAGGGCACCCTGACTCTCGAGACGGAGGGCAAGCCGACTGAGACGCTCAAGGCCGGCGACCACTTCTACGCAGCCCCGGGGCAAATCCATCACGGCAAGAACGACGGCAGCGCACCCGTGAAGCTTCTCGTCGTGTTCGTCGCCGAGAAGGGCAAGCCGCTGACGACGCCGGCTCCTTAGGCCCCGACTCCACCGCAGATCTTCTCGGGCCGGGCACACGGCCGCGCCTACACAGGGACCAGCGGCGATCGGGAGTGGTGAGCCGTGTAGGACTCGAACCTACAACCTAGAGATTAAGAGTCTCTTGCTCTACCAATTGAGCTAACGGCCCACTCGGGGCGCGGAGGATAACCGATCGGCCGGAACCGAGCAAGAGCGCTGTCCTCTCGAGCCGAGGACGGGATCCTTCGTCGCTGCGCTCCTCAGGATGACGGCTTCAGGCTACCCTCCGCCCACCAGTTCCACGACCTCGAGCTCGTCACCCGCGGCCAGGCGCGTCTCCGGATACCGGGCCTTCGGCACGATGTCGCGGTTGCGCTCGACGGCGACGCGCGGCGTCGAGACCTCGAGGCTCCGGAGAAGATCCGCCACAGTCGCGCCCTCGGGAACGAGGCGCTCCTCGCCGTTGACGGTGATGGACAGCTCCGCGCTCATCGCCGCTTGATGGGGTACTGGATCTCGGCGCTGGCGTCGGGAGCGGTGACGCGGATGACCGCTGCGGCCATCCCGTTTCCGCCGGCCGGGATCATGAAGGACATCGGGCACGATCCGTCCGACGTGGTGCGGCCCTGGAACACCGTCGCCGCGCGGGCGGACGTCGAGAGAATCCGCACCTGGACGAGCGCTCCCTGGACCGGCCTCGCGGGCGAACCCGAAGCCGCCTTCAGCTTGGTCTGCACCGAGCGGCCCGCGACGAAGTCGGGAGCCGGCAGGAGCGAAAGCTCGATCTCTTCGGGCATGTCGTCGGATGCGAGGTAGTCGAGGATCATCTGATCGAGGCTGCGGTCCGAGACGCCCGCGGCGGGCGTCGCGCGGGGAACCGGAGCGGCCGGCGCGGCCGCCGCCGCCGCGGCCGCGGCCTTGTCCGCCTTGGAGATCTTGCCGGTCTTCTCCTTCTCCGGTCTCTCCGTCAGCGTCGCGGCCTCGACCGACGTCGGCGACATGCCTTCCGGAATCTGTACCGATCCGTTGGGACCGTCGAACCGGCCGCGCTGGATCGCCGCGATCATCGTCCGGTGCTGCTGCTCCATGAGGTCCTGGATCGCATGGTCGTCGCGGCCAGCCTTGACGACCTCGGCGTACGAGGTGCGCTTAGTGGCCAGGATCTCTCCGCCGACGTACACGAGGGATTCGACGTAAGGATTGGCCTCGCCCTTGTCTTCCGTCTGGATGTGGAAGACGCGGTTGCGATGCTTGACGTCGGTGTTGAAGCCTGTAATCACGGCAGCGAGGAATTGTAGCGCGCCCGTTCGCCGTGACTTCGGTCACGTGGGCGGTCTTCGTTTATTCTTGACGCGATGCGGCGCGCGCGTTCGGCCGGAGCCTGGCGCAGAGCGCTCCTGCTGGTGGTCTTCACCCTCTCGGGCGCGAGCGGGTTGATCTACGAAGTCCTCTGGACGCGGCGCCTGACCCACATCTTCGGATCCACGACGCTCGCCGTCTCGACCGTCCTCGCGGCGTTCATGGGAGGACTCGCCCTCGGCAGCGTCTTGCTGGGAGCCTGGGCCGACCGGAACCGCGACAGGACACTGCGCGGGTACGGGCTGCTCGAGATCGCGATCGCCGTCCTCGGAATCGCGATTCCGCTGCTGCTGAAGGTCGTCGAGGCGGTCTACCTCGCCGTCGCGCCCGCCCTCGAGAACGTGCCGATGGCGTTCTTTCTGGTCCAGTTCGTCCTCGTCGGCGCCGTGCTCGCCCTTCCCTGCTCGCTGATGGGCGGGACGCTTCCGATGCTCGCGCGCTGGTTGGTCGGACGCGAGGAGGAGATCGGCGGACGGGTCGGCGCGCTCTACGCCGCCAACACGCTCGGAGCGTTCGCGGGCACTGCCGCAGCGACGTACGGTCTTCTGCCTCACACGGGCGTGCGCGAGGGCGAGTTCATGGCGGTGGGACTGAACCTGCTCGCGGGGCTGACGGCGCTGGCGATGGCGGCGAAGGCGAGTCCCAGGTCCCAGGTCCCAAGTCCCATGCCCGAGGAACCCACGACCGAGATCCGGCCGCTGCGCGATGCGCGGCCGATTCTCTGGGCGACGTGCCTGTCGGGATTCGCCTGCATGGTCGCCGAAGTGGCGTGGGCGCGACTCGTGAGCCTCGTGTTCGGGAGCTCGGTGTACGCGTTCGGGCTGATGCTGCTGCTGTTTCTCGGCGGCATGTCGATCGGCAGCGCGATCTTCGCCCGACTGCGGTCGAAGGACTCGGCGCGCGTACTGGGAGTGGCCCTCGTCGCCAACAGCGTGGCTTCCCTTCTCGGCATCGCCGCGGTGCCGCACCTCGCCGCGGTCTTCATGCGAGGCTTCCCCGCGGTGCGTGACTCTTTCGCTCTCCAGCAGTGGCTGCAGATCCTGGAGACCGCGCCGCTGCTGCTGCCCTTGTCCATCCTCTTCGGCATCGCGTTTCCCGCGGCGGTCGCGGCGGTCTCGGACGTGGCGGGCATGGGCCGCGGCGTGGGCCGCGTGACCGCGTGGAACACGGCGGGGACGGTGGGAGGCGCGTTTCTCGGCGGATTCGTGCTGATTCCGGGGATCGGGCTCCGCGCGACGCTGACGGTCGGCGCCGCCGCAGCGGCGGTAGGAGGCCTGCTCGCCTTGCGGCGCGCAGGGTCTTCGACATGGCTCCGGGCGGGGCTCGCGGTCGCCGGGATCGCGCTCCTCACCGCACTGCTGCTGCCGGCCTGGCCGAAAGCCGATCTGACGGCGGGCGCCGGCTTCTACGCCACGCTGTACGGGACGACGCAGGGCCTGGAGACCGCCGAGGGCCGTTCCGAGCTGCTCTTCTACAAGGACGGCGTCGCGACGACGCTCTCGGTCGACAAGCAGGGCGAGCGCCGCTTCTACCGGTCCAACGGGAAGACCGACGCCTCGACGGACCCCGGCGACATGGCGAACCAGCTCCTCCTCGGCCACCTTCCAATGCTCCTTCACCCCGACCCGAAGGACGTGTTCGTCCTCGGTCTGGGGACCGGCGTATCGGCCGCGGCCGTGGCGCGCTACCCGGTGAAGTCCATCGACATCTTCGACATCGAATCCGCATCGCGGGACGCGACGAAGCTCTTCACGCCCGAGAATCGCGACATCCTCTCGGATCCGCGTGTGCGCTTCGTGGTCGCCGACGGGCGCAACGCGCTCCTGGCGCGCAAGAAGACCTACGACGTGATCATCTCCGACCCGTCGGACGTCTGGGTCGCGGGCGTCGGCAGCCTCTTCACGCGTGAGTTCTACGAGATCGCGCGTTCGCGCCTGAATCCGGGCGGCGTGATGGTCCAGTGGTTCCACGGACACTCACTTCCGCCCGAGCAGATGAAGCTGATCGTCGCGACGTTCCGGTCGGTCTTTCCGCACACGTCGTTCTGGCGGCCGAACCGCGGCGACGTCATCCTGCTCGGCACCGTCGAGCCCACGCCCTGGGACTTCGCGAGGCTCCAGCAGCGCGCGGCCTCGGTCAAGGGCGTCCACGACGACCTGGTCCAGATCGGCTTCTGGCAGCCGCTGTCGATCTTTGCCGCCTTCGTCCTCGACGGCGACGATCTCTCGCGCATGCTCGCGGGCGTCGAGGGTCTCCACACCGACAACCGGCCGGTCGTCGAGTACATGGCTCCCCGCGCGACCTACGACGACACCGCGACGGTCAACGACGTCGGCATCCAGGCTCTGCAGACCAAGATGCTCCCGCGGATCACCAACTTCGACGAGAAGCGCGACTTCGACGCGCGAGCGAAGTACCTGCTGGGATTCGGCATGGCTTCGATCGGGAGAGTCGATCCGGCGATCCGTCTGATGGAGCAGAGTGTGGCGGGCGGGGTCTCGGACCCGAAGTTCCTGGTCGGGCTCGGGAATCAGTACCGGGCCAAGGGCTGGAACATCAAGGCGATGGCCGCATACGCGCGGGCGCTCGCCCAGTCGCCCGAGGACGACGAAGCCGCGAGAAACCTGGCCGATCTCCAGCGCAGCCTGGGAGACGACGCGGGCGCTGAGGCGACGCTGCGAGGAGCCCTGCAACGCGTTCCGGACAACGCGCCGCTGGCCCTGGCCACCGGCAAGCTCCTCCTCGAGACGGGCCGAGGCGCCGCGGCCGAACCGCTGCTCACCCCGGCCCTGGCCAAGGAGCCTCAGAACGCCGAGCTCCAGGTCGTGGCCGGAAGGGCCGCCGCGGCCTCCGGCCAGGCCGACCGGGCGAAGGCAATCCTGCGCAACGCGGCGACGCTCGCACCGCAGGATGCGCAGATCCAGCGCGACGTTGCCGCCACGATGCTCGCGATGGGAGACGCGGACGAAGCCGCGGCCGCCTATGCACGCGCCTGCGAGCTCGAGCCGGGAAGTGTCGAGGCGCACGCGGGACTGGCGCAGGCCTCTTTCCGCCGAGGAGACGCCGCCGCCGGGAGAGAAGCGAGGCGGCGCGCTCTGGAGCTCGATCCCTACAACGCGGCGATGCTCGCGTTACCGGGGAACTGACGGCGTCTTCGAAGGCTCCGGCTTCTTTCCCTGTTTGCGGAAAACCAGAAACGTGTCCCGAGCGGTTCCGTCGTTCTGCAGCGTGCGCGTCTGGCGGGTCCAGGTCTTCCCGTCGTCCCGAAGCCTCCAGATCATCCGCTGACTGGCCTCACGCGGGTTTTCGTCTGTGACCACGACCGCCTCGATCCAGAGGGAGGTTCCGTCTTTGCCCCACGCCGCTTCCACGGTCCCCTTCTGGCGGCCCAGGTGCTTCTCGTAGCGCTTCCCGTCGACGACGATCTCATCGGCGCCGAGGCGGCGCCGCTTTTCGCCGATCGGTTCGACCCAGATGTGATTCCCGGTCTGCCGGACCCGGAGGACCGCGTCCTCCATCGACGGCGAGACGCCCTGACTGGCCTGCGCGTCGAGAACCCACTCGCCCGAGAAGTCGAGCGGCGCTCCGCCGGTCTTCTTCGGGACCGGCGCCTTCGTGATCTTCGGCTTCGGAGCCGCCGGGCGGGTCGGGACGGGCGTCTGCGCGGCGGCACCCGCCGCCACGAGGAGCGTGGCGGCGATCCCGCGGAATCTTTTCACGCTCTGGCCTTCTCGCGCGCGGCCGCCAGCGAGCGGCGCAGGAACTGACCCGTGTAAGAGCCCTTCACCGCGGCCACGTCTTCGGGCGTCCCCTCGGCGACGATGCGGCCTCCGCCGTCGCCGCCCTCCGGCCCGAGGTCCACGACCCAGTCGGCCGTGCGAATCACCTCGAGGTTGTGCTCGATGACGATCACGGTGTTCCCCTTCTCGGTCAGCGAACGCAGGACGCCCAGCAGCTTCTGGATGTCGTCGAAGTGTAGACCGGTCGTGGGCTCGTCGAGAAGGTAGAGCGTGCGGCCCGTGGACCGCCGCGCCAGCTCGCGGGCGAGCTTGACCCGCTGCGCCTCGCCACCCGACAGCGTCGTGGAGGACTGGCCCAGCTGGATGTACCCGAGGCCCACCTCCACCAGCGTGCGGCAGATGGTCGCGATCGCCGGAATGTTGGCGAACAGCTCCAGCGCCTGCTCCGCGGTCAGCGCCAGGATGTCTGCGATCGACTTGCCCTTGTAGTGCACCTGGAGCGTTTCGCGGTTGTAGCGTTTCCCCCCGCAGACGTCGCAGGTGACGTAGATGTCGGGCAAGAAGTGCATCTCGATCTTGATCTGTCCGTCTCCGCAGCAGGCCTCGCAGCGGCCGCCCTTGACGTTGAACGAGAAGCGGCCGGGCTGGTACCCGCGGGCGCGCGCCTCGGGGGTGCGCGACATCAGCTCGCGGATGGGATTGAAGACGTTCGTGTAGGTCGCGGGATTGGAGCGCGGCGTGCGGCCGATCGGCGACTGGTCGATGTTGATGACCTTGTCGATCTCGAAGAGCCCCTCGATCTTGTCGTGCGCGCCGGGTTTCTCGGAGGCTCCGTGAAGCGCCCGGGCCAGCGCCCGATGAAGAATGTCGTTGACGAGCGTGGACTTGCCGGATCCCGAGACACCGGTCACCGTGGTCATCACGCCCAGCGGGAAGCGCACGTCGATGTTCTGGAGATTGTGCTCGCGCGCGCCGCGCACGATCACGGCCTTGCCTGAACCGGTGCGGCGGACCTCGGGAACGGGAATCGCCCGCTCGCCCGAGAGGTACTTCGCGGTCAACGACTCCGGGAAACGCTCGAGATCGTCGGGCGGGCCCTCGGCCACGATCCGGCCGCCGTGGACGCCGGCCCCCGGCCCGAGGTCCACCACCCAGTCGGCCGAACGAATCGTCTCCTCGTCGTGCTCGACCACGATCACCGTGTTGCCCAGGTCGCGCATATCGATCAGCGTGTCGATCAGCTTGCGGTTGTCGCGCTGGTGGAGCCCGATCGAGGGCTCGTCGAGGACGTACAGGACGCCCATCAGCTTGGATCCGATCTGCGTGGCGAGGCGGATGCGTTGCGACTCCCCGCCCGAGAGCGACGCCGCCGTGCGCGAGAGGTTCAGGTATCCGATCCCGACGTTGTCGAGAAACCGCAGCCGGTCCCGGATCTCCTTGAGGATTTTGCCCGCGATCTCCCGCTCCCGCGGGGTCAGCTTCAGGTCCTCGAAAAAGGCGATGACGTCGGTGATCGTCTCAGAGGAGACCTCGTCGATGGACCGCCCGCCGACCTTCACCGCCAGCGCCTCCGGCTTGAGCCTCCGGCCCTTGCACGCCGGACAAGGCTCCGCCGACATGTAAGCCTCGAGCTCGGCGCGATGCTCCGCGTTCTCGGTCTCGCGGTACCGCCGCTCGATCATCGGAACGAGCCCCTCGAAGGAGGAGCGCCAGTGGTACTCGCCTCTCTCGGCGACGTATGAGAACTTGATCTCGTCCTCACCCGACCCATAAAGGATGACCTTCTGGGCAGCCTTCGGAAGCTTCGCGAAGGGCTGATCCAGCCGGAACTTGTAATGCTTCGCGAGCGTCGCCATCTGGCGCGAACGCCAGTTGGTCGAGCCGGGTTTCAGGATCGCGATGGCTCCGCCCTCGATGGACTTGTTGCCGTCGACGACCAGCCGCTCGGGATCCGCGCGAAGGTTGGTGCCCAGGCCCGAGCACTTCGGACACGCGCCGTAGGGTGAGTTGAAGGAGAACAGGCGCGGCGTGATCTCGGTCAGCGAAGTGCCGCAGTCGGGGCACGCGTAGTTGGCCGACAGGACTTCCTCGGGCCCGTCGGCCACGGACAGGACGATGAGCCCGCCCGAAACGCGCGCGGCCGTCTCGATCGAATCCGCCAGGCGCTTGCGGTACTCCTCGTCGCCCGCGGGCTTGGCCACGAGCCGGTCCACGACGATCTCGATCGTGTGCTTCTTCTGTTTGTCCAGCTCGGGCGGGTCGTCGAGGTCCACGAACTCGCCGTCCACGCGCGCCCGCAGGAACCCCTCCTTGACCATCTCGGCCATCTGCTTCTTGTATTCGCCCTTCTTGCCCGAGACGTACGGCGCCAGGACGACGAACTTGCTTCCGACGGGAAGCCGCAGGGCCCGATCCACCATCTCCTGGATCGTCTGGGCCTGGATCGGCCGGCCGCACTTGGGGCAGTGCGGCTGCCCGATCGAGGCGTAGAGAAGCCGGAGGTAGTCGTAGATCTCGGTGACGGTACCCACGGTCGAGCGGGGGTTCCGCGAGGTCGTGCGCTGCTCGATGGAGATCGCGGGCGAGAGGCCCTCGATCGAGTCGACGTCGGGCTTCTCCATCTGCTCGAGGAACTGCCGCGCGTACGCCGACAGCGACTCGACGTAGCGCCTCTGGCCCTCCGCGAAGATCGTGTCGAAGGCCAGGGACGACTTGCCCGAGCCCGAGACTCCGGTGATGACGATCAGCCGGTTGCGCGGGAGGTCGAGCGAGACGTTGCGGAGATTGTGTTGCCGCGCGCCGCGGATGCGAAGGGCGTCCATTTGGGGAGGCAGATTCTATAGGAGGTCGCGGTCATCCCGAGGAGCGGAGCGACGAGGGATCCCGTGCTCATACGCGGGTATGGCGTAACAGTCCGGGATCCCTCGCTGCGCTCGGGATGACCGTCTCATGCCACGTACTAGTATTCCCGCAACGTGTTTTCCTCGGCCGACGCCAAATTCGTCGTTCTCGCGTTCTCTTCGCTCTTCTCCGTCATCAACCCGATCGAGGCCGCGCCCATCTTCGTCGCGATGACGGCGGGCGCGCCGCAGGAGCGGCGGAGGATGGCGTTCCGGGCGTGCCTCGCCGCGGCCCTGATCCTGGCGCTCTTCGCGCTGACCGGAGGCGCGATCTTCTCGTTCTTCGGCATCACGCTGCCGGCGTTCCAGATCGCCGGAGGCATCCTCTTCACGAGCATGGGCCTGGCGACGCTGCGCGACGACGACCGGCACGATCGCGTCGAGCCGAGCGACGCCCGCCCGAAGCGGGATCCCTCGGTGGTGCCTCTCGGGATGCCCCTGATCGCGGGGCCCGGAGCGATTTCCACGGTCATGGTTCTCGTCGGACAGGCGCGTGACGGAGGTCACAGAGCGGCCTTGGCCGTCGCGATCGCGGCCAACATCGTGCTCACGCTCGTCATCCTGCTGGCCGCTCCGGCGATCGTCACGCGCATCGGCGAAACCGGCCAGCGAATCGTCTCGAAGATCATGGGGTTGATCACCGCCGTCATTGGCGTTCAGTTCGTCTTGAACGGAGTCGAAAGCGTCGCGCTGTCCATCCTGAAAACGGCCCGGACCTGAGGACACGCGGCGCGCGCGACCTGTCCTTCCGAGCAGCTGGAGCGAGGGCAAGGACAGGAGACGTAAAACCCTGACGTCCCTATAATTAGAGGTACGCGATGAGTGTACCTGTCCGGGCACTGCTGGTGGATGACTCTGCGTCCAGCGAAGCGCTCGTTCTCGGCGAACTGCGCGGCGGAGGCTTCGAGCCGACGCTCCAGCGGGTGACCACTCGGACAGGTCTCGAGGCCGCGCTCGCCGGCGCGCCGTGGGACGTCGTTCTCTCCGACCTCTCGACCGCGGAGCTCGACGCGTTCGACGCGATTGCGCTGCTGAAGGAGCGCGACGTCGACATCCCGTTCCTCGTCGTCTCCGAGACGCTCGGGGAAGAGACGGCGGTGCGCGCGATGAAGGCCGGTGCGCAGAACTGCATTCCGCGCGCGAGCCTCGCGAGGCTTTGCCCCATCCTCGAACGGGAGCTGCGGGAGGCGCAGATCCGCCGGGAGCGCCGGCAGGCCCAGAAAGCGCTGACCGAGAGCGAGCTGCGTTTCCGCTCTCTCGCCGAGTCCTCGCCCGACGCGATCCTGACGATCGACAGCGTGGGCACGCTCCTCTTCGCCAACGGCGCGGCCGGGGCGCTCTTCGGCTATCCCGTCGCCGCCCTGATCGGCCAGGCCGTCACGTCGCTCGTGCCCGACTATCGCCCCCGGCGATCGCGGGAACCGGGAAGCCCCGTCTCCCGGCACGCCGCGACGGGACGCCACGCCGACGGCCGGACGCTGCCGCTCGAGCTGTCGTTCGGCGAGCTCGTCCGGGATGGAAAACGGCTGACCACCGTGTTCGCGAGGAATTCCGGAGAGGAGGTATTCGGCGAAGAGGCGCTGCGCGAATCCGAGGAACGCTTCCGACGCGCGGCGCTGCTCTCGAGCGACTTGATCCACGAGTGCGACCGTCAGAGCAACCGGATCGAATGGTTCGGCGACGTCGACGGCATCCTCGGCTACGCCAAAGACGAGCTTCCGCGGACCATCGAGGGCTGGCAAAAGGTCATCCACCCCGAGGACCAGGCCCGCCTGGCCGCGGCCATGGCGACGCACTTCGAGACGGGGTCTCCGTTCTTCGAGGAGTACCGGGTCGTGCGGCGGGATGGCACGATCCTGCACTGGCACCACTCCGGAACGATGTTGCCCGGCGCGACGGGCCGGCCGACGCGCTCCGTCGGAACCATCCGCGACGTCAGCGGGCGGCGGCAGATCGAAGAGGCGCTGCGCGTTTCGGAGAAGCGCTACCGCACACTCTTCGAGCGGAATCTGGCCGGCGTCTACCGCTCGACACTCGAGGGCCGGATCCTCGACTGCAACGAATCCTTCGCGCGTATCTTCGGCTACTCCTCTCGCGAGGAGGTCCTCCGCCAGGCGGCATGGGACTTCTACCAGAAGCCCGAAGACCGCGAGGCCGCGCTGGCCAAGCTGCTCGAGCGCCAGAGCCTGACGAACTACGAGCTCTGCTTGAAGCGCAAGGACGGGAGTCTGGTCTGGGTGCTCGAGAGTGAGAGCCTGCTCGAGGGCCCCGACGGACGCCTGTCCGTCATCGAGGGAACGACCATCGACATCACCGAGCGCAAGCGCGCCGAGGAGCAGGTCAAACACCTCGCCTTCCACGATCCGCTGACCAGCCTGCCCAACCGGCTCCTCTTCAACGACCGCCTGACGCTGGCCGTGGCGCAGGCGCACCGGCACAACCAGAAGATGGCCGTGCTGTTCCTGGACCTGGACCGCTTCAAGGTCATCAACGACTCGCTCGGCCACTCCGTCGGCGACGAGCTGCTGCGCCAGGTCGCCGAGCGGATCCAGGAGCACGTGCGCGAGGGCGACACCGTGGCGCGCCTCGGCGGCGACGAGTTCACGCTCCTGGTGCCGGGAATCAACGTCGAAGAAGACGCCGCCAAGATCGCCCGGAAGATCTGCGACGCGATCCACGCCCCGTTCTGGATCGACGGCCGGGAGCTCTTCGTGACGACGAGCCTGGGCGTGTCTGTCTACCCCTCCGACGGCCACGACGCCGAGACTCTGGTGCGCAACGCCGACTCCGCGATGTACCGGGCCAAGGAACAGGGCCGCGACAACTACCAGCTCTATACGCCGGCGATGAACGCCAAGGCGATCGAGCGGCTTTCGCTGGAGAGCCGGTTGCGGCAGGCCGTCGCCAACGACGAGCTGGAGCTGCATTTCCAGCCGTTCATCGACCTGAAGACGGCGGAGGTGCTGGGCGCCGAAGCGCTGCTGCGCTGGCGGCACCCCGAGCTCGGCCTGATCCCTCCGGGAGAATTCATCCCGATCGCCGAGCTCTCGGGCCTGATCGTGCCGATCGGCGAGTGGGTCCTGCGCACGGCGTGCGCCGAAGCGCGCAAGTGGCATCAACAGGGATTCCAGGGGCTCACGGTCTCGGTCAACCTCTCCAGCCGCCAGTTCCAGCAGACCGACCTCGTCAGTCAGGTCACGCAGGCTCTCGAGGAGACGGGCCTCGAGGCCGACAAGCTGGACCTCGAGATCACCGAGTCCAACGCGATGCAGAATGCCGAGCATTCGATCAACACGCTCTGGGGCCTCAAGAAGCAGGGCGTGCGCATCTCGATGGACGACTTCGGCACCGGATATTCGTCCTTGAACTACCTCAAGCGCTTTCCGATCGACCGGATCAAGCTCGACCAGTCGTTCGTCCGTGACCTTCCGGGCGACAAGGACGACGCGGCGATCGCGATGGCCGTCATCGCGATGGGACGGAGCCTGGAGCTCGTCGTCATCGCCGAAGGCGTCGAGACCGAGGAGCAGCTGGCGTTCCTGAAGGGACATGAGTGCGACCAGCTGCAGGGCTTCCTGCTTTCGCGCCCGCTTCCCAGCGATGCGTTCGAGACCTTCCTCAAGGAGAGCCGGGCGCCGCAGGCACGGGAAGAAAGATCGCGTTTCGCCCGAACGCACTAAACGATCTCAAGTCTCAGGTCTCAAGTCCCAGGTCAAATCCGGGTTAGGATTCGGCCCATGGAAGCTATTGCCGAAACCGCATCAGAGTCCCTGCGTCTGAAATCCATCTTCTCCCCGGCCACGCCCGACGAGCGCGAGCGGAACTTCGAGTCCTACTGGGCTTTCAGCCACGGCCGGGATGGGGACATCCTCGAAGCCGACAAGGACCTGACCGTCAAGCGCGACATCCTGGCTCGTTTCCAAGCCAACCCGGTCCGATCGAAAAAGCCCCTTCCCGATCCGGAGCTCTTCTACCGCAACTACCTCAAGCTCGTGGACGATCCTCAGACCTTCGACCGAAAGACGCTGCTTCTGACCTTTCTCTACAAGTTCGCCCGCCACGAATGGGCCGGCATCTCCTGCGCCTGGGATGCCACGCCCTCGATCACCCTCGCGACGCGGACGACCCAGCGCATCAGCCGCTACCACCTCTGCGAAGAGTTCAGCCACGTCCGCCTCTTCCACGAGATGTTCCGCACCTTCCATCTCGACAAAGTCGAGTGGGTCCCTCCGGGCAACGGGATGCGCCGCATGTACGCCGTCTTCTCGCGCTTTCCCGGCGTGCTCATGAACCCGCCCGCGTTCGTCAGCGAATTGATGGGCCTGACTCTCTATCTCCACATCGACGCCGTTCTCGACGACATTTTCGGGGACGAGCCCGAGGCCCGGGACCGCGTCCGGGCGCTGCTGCGCGAGATCATGACCGACGAGATGGCCCATGTCGGCCAGCGGCGCAATTACATCGGGTCGACCGGTATCCACGTCGCGCGGGCCATGGTCGGCCCGATGTTCCGGGCCTTCTACAAGGACCTGCCCGAGGCCAAGCACCTCTTCGACATCGAGCGCATGGTGGTGGAGGCCCGCGCCTTCCGCTACACCACGATGCCGCCCGACGTCATCGCGAAGAGCTGGGTGCCCTCCTACTGTCAGGGTTAAACGGGCTGAGCGCGCGCGTCATCCGGATTCCGTCGCGCCCGAGGCCGTAGTAGTCGGGCAGAGGACGAACCTTCCGAAATCCCATCCGCTCGTAGAAGCGAATGGCGGTCGCGTTCTGGACGTCGACTTCGAGCCGCACGTCCCGGGCTCCGGCCGCCGCCATCCTCGTCCAGACCTCTTCGAGGAGCCTCTGCCCGAGCCCGCGCCGGCGCTCCCCACCGGCGATGTCGATCGTGATCAGGTGGCCGCGGCGGCCCGCGACGTCGCCGATGGCGAGGGCGACCATCTCGTTCCCCCTCTCCGCGATGAGGCCGATCGCCCCTTCGCGGGACAGGAACGCGCGGATCTGCCCCCGCGTGTACGCGATCCCGGGCTCGAAGCACGATTGATCCAGCTGGTACATGGCTTCGAGGTCCTGCTGGAGCTGAACGTCCCGAATGGTGATCACGCTCGAGAGTCTCAGAAACGATTACCGCCGTCGCATCTCCCGCTCGGCTTCCCGTCGCTGGTCCCGTTCCCGGATGGCGTCGCGCTTGTCGTGCAGCTTCTTGCCCTTCACCAGCGCGATCTCCGCCTTCGCCCTGGGCCCCTTGAAGTAAAGGGACAGCGGCACGCACGCCACGCCCCGGGTCGCCACCGCTCCGGCCCACCGATCCAGCTCGCGGCGGTGGGCCAGGACCTTCCGGTCCCGCTCCGGGGGGTGGTTCGTCCACGAGCCCGAGGCGTAGGGAGAGATGTGGACGCCAACGAGGAACGCCTCCCCTCCCCGGAACTGGACGTAGGAGTCCTTGAGCTGCGCCCTCCCGTCCCGCAGCGACTTCACCTCGGTCCCTGTCAGGACGAGCCCGACCTCCATCCGGTCGTCGATGAAGTAGTCGTGGAATGCCTTTCGATTGGTCGCCACGGTCCGGATCGCGTCGGCCGACGGCTTCGCGCTGTTCGGCTTCATGGTGGGCCGCGAGTCTAACCCGAGCATCCCGGCCGGCCCGCTGTGGCTGTCCAACCACAGTGCTGTGCAACTTTCGCCACTCTGATCTTCCTGGCCAGATTTCGGTCGTTTGTGCTAAGCTTCTCAACCGTAAGGGGATAGCAAAAGACTTCACACATCCCCTGAAATTGGCACTGTTACTGCGAAGGATCCGTTCGCGTAGACGAGGCATGAGACAGCAGGCAACTCTCCGAACTACGGTTTCCATCGAGGGCGTCGGACTTCATTCAGGCCATCCGGTACGCGCCCATTTCCGCCCCGCTCCTCCCGACCACGGGCTGGTTTTCGTCCGGCTCGAGCACTCCGCCATGCAGATTCCGGCCCGCCTGGAGTCCGCGGCAACCTTCGACTACGCGACGACGCTCAAGCGCGGAGACGTCTCGATCGGAACAGTCGAGCACGTCCTGGCTGCGGCAGCCGGTGTGGGACTGGACAACTGTCTGATCGAGATCGAAGGCCCCGAGGTCCCGATCCTCGACGGCTCGAGCCTTCCGTTCGTGCGCCTTTTCCATGCCGCCGGCTTCGAACGGCAGGATTCCCTGGCCCGGCCGCTGGCCCTCAACCGACCTGTCGAGGTGACACGAGAGGATCGCCGGGTCCTCTATGTGCCCGACGGTCCCGGCCTGACCATCAGCTACGAGATCGACTTCCCGCACCCGATCGTGGGCCGCCAGGAGATGACGTTCACTCTCCGGCCCGAGGAGTTCGCTTCGCGCATCGCGCCGGCCCGGACCTTCGGCTTCGCCAAGGACGTCGCCGAGCTGCGGTCGCGGGGCCTCGCCCGGGGCGGCAGCCTTCAGAACGCGGTCGTTCTCGACGACACGGGCATCGTCTCGGGCCCGCTGCGCTTCCGCGACGAGTTCGTGCGGCACAAGGTCCTCGACCTGATCGGCGACCTGGCGCTGCTGGGTCAGCCTCTCCACGGCCGGATCCACGCCCGGAAAGCCGGCCACGCGCTCCACATCGAGTTCGCGCGCGCGCTCCACGCGGCAGTCGTCAGCCCCTCCGCCGGCGTCGCGGAGACGGAAGCGGTGGACGAGCAAGCCTCCGGAATCTAGTCTCCCCTCCCGTCCCGATACAATCCCGCCGGATGCGTGTCCGGAAGGGAGTCGCCGTCCTCGTGCTCGTGGGCCTTGCGGACGGCGCGCCGGCGGCCGCCGCGAAGGACCTCCCCGTCCCCCGGATC
>Ga0075434_100000261_pt1 | contig 37401 bp, 33 predicted proteins | sample RhiMethybrSRZTD3_FD_75298 | JGI IMG/M metagenome (GOLD analysis project Ga0075434, IMG submission 75298) | Populus rhizosphere microbial communities from Tennessee, USA - Rhizosphere MetaG P. TD hybrid SRZTD3 | ecosystem: Host-associated > Plants > Roots > Rhizosphere > Soil | place: USA...
CACGGGTCACGGACCCATCGACAACTCCCTCATCGACGAGCCGGGAATCTGGTATCTGGACGGCGGCCAGGTGTCCGGGACGGCCGACGCGCACGGAAACCTGACATCCGTCGCGGTCAAGGGGAACCTCGTCAATCTCTGCACGCTGCTCGCCCCCTGACAGTCGCGTCGGGGTGGCTACCTCGTGGGTAGCCACCCCGAACGCCCCTTGTCCAAACGCGCTGTGCGAGGACCGCGACCGCTAGCGACGGCGCCTAGCGGCAAGAGGCCGCTAGCGTAGGAGGGTGCCGGCCGACTACGCCGTCGAGACCACGCACCTGCAGAAGAGCTACGGCGACGTCCACGCGCTCCGTGGCGTCGATCTGCAAGTCGCCGCGGGCAGCGTCTTCGGGCTTCTCGGCCCGAACGGCGCCGGCAAGACGACGGCGGTCCGCATCCTGACCACGCTGCTCAAGCCCGACGCGGGTTCGGCGCGTGTCGTGGGGCTCGACGTCGTGCGCGACGCGGCGAAGGTTCGCCAGCGGATCGGCCTGGCCGGCCAGTACGCCGCCGTGGACGAGAACCTGACCGGCTTCGAGAACCTCAACATGGTCGGTCGGCTCTACCACCTGCCGCGGGGACAGGCCGGGACGCGGGCACGGGACCTCCTGTCCTCGTTCGACCTCGCGCAGGCCGGGGACCGCCTCGTTCGGACGTACTCCGGCGGCATGCGCAGGCGCCTCGACCTCGCAGCGGCGCTCGTCGCCCGGCCGCCGGTCCTGTTCCTCGACGAGCCGACGACCGGCCTGGACATCCGGAGCCGAATCGGGCTCTGGAACGCCATCGAGGTGCTCGTCGCAGAGGGGACGACGGTCCTGCTCACCACGCAGTACCTCGACGAGGCCGATCGGCTTGCCGGCCAGATCGCCGTGATCGACCAGGGGCTGGTCATCGCGGAAGGAACGCCGACCGAGCTCAAGGCACAGGTCGGCGGCGAACGGCTCGAGATCCACCTGTGCGACAGCCAACGCGGTGACGAGGCCGTCGCCGCTCTCGCCTCGATCGCGAGCGATCGCCCGTTCCTCGAGGACGGGTCGGTCCGCGTCCCGGTAGCCGAGCGCCGGGGGACGATCGCCGATGCGGTCCGTCGGCTGGACGATGCGGGGATCGCGATCGACGACATCTCGGTCAGTACACCGACCCTCGACGACGTCTTCCTGAACCTGACGGGACGCGCCGCCGAGTCTGAGGCCGAGGAAGCCGCGGTGCAGGCGCGGTGACGGCGCTTCGCTACGGCGTCTCCGACACGCTTGTTCTAGCTAAGCGCAGCCTGCTCCGAATCCCACGCCAGCCCGACCTGCTCGTCGGCTTCACCGTCCAGCCGATCCTCTTCGTCCTGCTCTTCGTCTACGTCTTCGGCGGAGCGATCCAGACTCCCGGCTTCGACTACGTCGACTTCCTGATTCCGGGAATCATCGTCCAGTCGATCGTCTTCGGCGGGTTCGTGACGGCGCTCGGGTTGTCCGACGACCTGAAGAAGGGGCTGATGGACCGGTTTCGGTCGCTGCCGATGACCCGCTCCGCGTTACTGACCGGACGGACGCTCGGAGACGTGGTCACGAACATCTTCCAGCTGATCGTCATGTTCGGCGTCGGGCTCGCCGTCGGCTTCAACTTCTCCAGCAGCGTCGGCGAGGTCGTCGCCGGGATCGCGCTGCTCCTGTTCATCGGGTACGCGTTCTCCTGGGTCTTTGCCTTTATCGGGCTCACGGCGTCATCCCCGGAGGCGGCGAACGCCTACGGGTTCACGATCCTCTTCCCGCTGACGTTCGTCTCGTCGGCGTTCGTACCTGTGGCTTCGATGCCCGGCTGGCTCCAGCCGATCGCCGAGCACAACCCGTTCACGACCATGGTCAACGCCGCGCGCGCACTCTTTCTCGGAGTCCCGGCCGGGAACGACGTCTGGCTCGCCGTGGTCTGGACGATCGCCATCATCGTCGTCTTCGCCCCGCTCGCTGCGTGGCGCTACCGGCGCGTCGTCACGCGGTAGCAGCGACGCGCGCCGGCCCGTGCGAGGTGCGCACTCCGCTCGTGCTGACGTCCTCCAGCCAGTAGCGAGCTGCGCGGTGCCGTGGGGCGCGCGAGTCGCGGAAGGAGTACGACGACCCCGCGACGGCGCCGAGTGCCGGTAGCAGCCGCCGGTTTACCCGGACACGCCTGCTGCCCAGCTGCCGATAGACGTTGAAGCCGAGCGTGTCCGCCTCGGTGCCCGTCCGCCACCGCAGGACGACGCCCTTGTGTGAGCGGGCGGCGCGAAACGACGTGAGCGTGACCGCCAGCGGCGTCCCGTCCAGCAAGACGTTGTCGAAGTTTGCCGTTCCCTTGTTGACGAGCAGGTAGATCTCGACAGCCTGCGTGTTGACGGGCGCCGTATCGGTGTCGCTGATCAGGTGCCAGCTCGTGTCGTGCGCCGGCAGTGTCGTGTTCAGCATCGAGCCGCCGATGTAGGTGCCGAGAGCGCAGTTCATGGACGCGTAAAAGTGCTCTCCGCGTTGGATGCTTGCGACGCCTGCGTCGGTTGTCCGGTACCAGAAGGACCTGGTCAGGGGGCCCGGAGACAGAGGCACACAATCGCTCGTCGCGCCGTTACCGCCCTGTGGTGCGGTCGTCGTCACCTTCATGCTCGCGGAGCCGCTGAGCTTGACCGACGTGTCGTACTGCAAGGTGACGCCGGTCGTCGGCGACCAGTTGCACGGCACCCCCGCGCAGTTGTTCTCGAAATCCCAGTTCGGGACGACGTTTGCCGCCTGCGCGGCAGGCACGACTCCCAACACGGCCGTCGCGCCGATCGCAATGGCCACCAAGAATCTGCGCGTTTTCGATCGCGCTGGTCCCAACATCGCGTGCTCCTTTCGCTCTCCGCTGAATCCGAAGCGCGTCGTCTGCTTCGTTCAGCGTGCCGCGTTCAGCACCGGACGAGAAAGGGGGCCGTCCGCCGAGTCAGCGGCGGGTTTCCGCCGAACGCGGGCCCTGCCGGGAGCCGCAGCTCAGTTTCCGACGAGCTCGCTGAACGCCGGTTCGTCGCGGATCGGATCGAGGTCCGAATCGCTCTTCGCGAGTTCGCGAAGATCGTCCGAGACTTCCAGGGCTTGCCGGAGGTGCGCGAGTGCCTCAGCACGGCGACCGGCCAGGCTCTCGAAGCACGCGGCGTTGTAGAAGAGCACCGCGTACCGAGCCTGTCCTGCGTACTCCGGGTGTGCGTCGATGAGCTCGCGCACCCGATCCGCGGCCTCGCCGTACTCCCCGGCCTGGTAGAGCGGGCCCCAGACCTCCCACGCGGCCGGGACATAGGCCCGGCCCGGCGTCGCCCCAACCGCCATGATGGCCGTGTCAGCTTCCTCGGCGAACGCCGTCCGCTTCACGCCTGGACGGGCGAAGACGAGCGTGCCGGCGGGCGCGTCGACCCGCTCGCCGTCGAGCTCGAACACGGCCCGGCCTCGTACCACCACGTAGAGCTCCTCCGGCGAGCGGCTGTCCGACTCGTCGTGCTCAGGGTTAAGGCGATCGCCTGCCGCGCGAGCGGTCCACGCATTGACGCCGAAGGCGGTGATGCCGAAGTGAAGCCTGACCGGCCGCAGACGGCAGTCGCTGTACGACAGATCGTCGAGCTGGTCGAGATGGGCGACGGCGTAGCTCACGGGCGGCGTAATCATGCCAGCCGATCGCGCACCGCCGCCGCGTTGCTAATCACGCGCGATCTAGCCTCGAGACGTGCCTACCTGCGCCAGATGTAGACGCACAAGCGAGGGCGACTTCGCGTTCTGCCCGCATTGCGGCACGCAGCTGAGCACCGCTCCGACGGCTCAGCGGAAGACGGTTACTGTCCTCTTCTGCGACGTCGTCGGCTCGACGGCGCTCGGTGAGTCGACCGACCCGGAAGCGCTGCAGGCGCTGCCTGCCGGTTATTTCGAGCAGATGAGGCAGATCGTCGAGCGCCATGGCGGCCGGGTGGAGAAGTTCATCGGGGACGCCGTCATGGCCGTGTTCGGGATCCCGAGGGTGCACGAAGACGATGCGCTCCGCGCCGTCCGGGCTGCGGAGGAGATGAGGCAGGCGCTACCGGTCCTCGGAGTCGAGGCGAGAATCGGCATCAATACGGGCGAGATCGTAACCGGCAGCGAGGAGCGACTCGCAACGGGCGACGCCGTCAACGTCGCGGCGCGGTTGGAGCAGGCGGCGGAGTCCGGTGAGGTCCTGATCGGGGAGACGACGCTCGGCTCGTCCGCGGCGCAGTCGCGGTCGAGGCACTCGCACCGCTCACCGCGAAAGGCAAGACACGGCCGCTCGTCGCGTACCGGCTGGGCGCGGTGCACGATGTTCCGGATCGACGGCTCGACGAGCCGATGGTCGGACGGGAGACCGAGCTCGCTCAGCTGCGTGCCGCCTTCGATCGGGCGGTCGCCCACTGTTCCTGCGAGCTGTTCACGATCGTCGGCGAGGCAGGCGTGGGGAAGTCGCGGCTCGTGCGAACTGACGGGCTCAACCCCAGGGCGAAGCGCTCACCGACCTCGCTGCGGTGCGGGCAGCCGCGGGCCGGCGAGAGGAGGCGGTGGCGACGTTCGAGAAGGCCCTGGACCGTTACGAGCGCAAGCGCAACCTCGCGATGGTCGCTCAGATGCAGGAGCGGTTGCGCGGCCCGCGCGGCGAGCACGTTCCAGCGCCGGACCTGTCGTAGATCTCGGGCACTACGCGACATCCGGCGGAGTTGGCCGTTCTTCCGGTCACCGCCGTTCGACTGCGACGACGATGTGCGTCCCGGCGTCCAGCGCCCCGGGCTCGCGGCACGCAGCGATCTCGAGCTCGAGGAAGCGGTCGTCGAACACGTCGCCGTTACCGACCGAGAGGAAGTTCGAGGCCGACGCCGCGACGACCTGGCACGGTTGACGCGAGAGCAGCGCCTCCAGCTCGCTCCACCGGTACATGCGCAGGACGTGTCCCGCGTTGACGTCGGCCGTCAGGTCTCCGGTCTCAAAGATCGGCGCGACCGCCCGCTCCCACCCGAACTCTTCGATCAGGCCTGGGAAATGCCCGAAGAACGCCCGCGCCGAACCGAGCAGCGACATCACGCTCACGAGCGCAGTGCCGCCGCGCCGCATGACCCGCAGCACCTCGGCGAGGGCGCGGTCGGCCTCGCCGATCACGTAGCTGACTGGACCGCCGTAGCAGACAACCGCATCGAACGTCTCGTCGGCAAAGCGCGAGAGATCGACGATGTCGAGCAGCACCCGCTCTTCGACGGAGCTCTCGGCGGCCGCGGTCTTCTCGGCGTGAAGCTCGAGCTGTCGCGAGGAGATATCACCGACGACCACGCGTGCGCCGATGCGCGCGAGCTCGAGCGTGAAGCGTCCCGGGCCGGCGCCGGCTTCGAGCACGCGATCCCCCGGCCGAATCCACTCGTCGAGGAACCTGCGGTGCACCTCGAAGTTGACGCGGTCCATCGCGGTGGCCTCGAACCGCGCCCACTCCCGGTCGCCGTAGTCGTCGTACCAGCGAGCGAGGTGCTCGGGGTCGTAGCGCAGGCTGCAGATCCGGCCAGCGTACCGTCATACGTGCGCGGAACCGGGAAGCCGGCCGGCCGCGCTTCGCGGTTGACAGCTCGCCCGGCGCACACGACGATCGCGCAACGTCCGACTACCCCGTCTACGGAAGTACCACCGGCACCATTGGCGTTGGCCGCTTCGTGCTCGAGGTCGGCGCCGTCGCGGGCACGCGCGCCGATTTCGCTGCGCAGCCGACGCGCAACGACCCGCGGGCGCTGAACGGGGCGCTCCGGCAACCCGGCCACGCGCCGGTGGACGAGGTCGAGCGCGCCGTCACGGACGCCGGCACCGTGACCGCCAGGGTCGAGCGCGCCGTCGACCTGTTCAACACGGTCGCCTCGGGGCGCGGGTTCGACCCGCAGGCGATCGCGAGGGAGACCGATGCGCTTCTTGGGCTCCTCGAGCGTCTCGACCGGGAGGGCAGCCACCGCGACGCTCTACGGCTTGCGCGCGCGCTCTCCGCGCTGCTGGCGCTGCTGCTCCGCTGGGTGGCGCTCGCCCAGTCGCTCCACGTCGCGCTCAGGTCGGCGCAGGCGCTCGCCGACGCCGGCGGCGAGGCGTGGGCGCACCACGAGCTGGGCACGTTCTGGCTCGCCGCCGAGGACGCGCACGCGGCGGGCGATCACCTGACACGGGCGCTCCGTATCCGGGAGCAGATCGGCGACGTCGACGGCATCCGGGTCACGCGCCACAACCTCGACCTCCTCGCCCCTCCCCCGCCTCCGCCGCCGCCGCCGAGGAGCCGATGGCCGGTCGTGGTCGCCATCATCGTGGCGCTGCTCCTGCTCGCGGGCGGCGGCATCGCAGCCTGGTTGCTCACGCGGGACTCGGGCAATAGCGCGTCCTCGTCGACGAGCACGACGCAGTCGACGACGAGCACGACGACCACGACGACCGGGTCGACGACGACGGCTTCGTTCACGCTCACGGTCTTCGCCACGGGACCGGGCCGCGTCTCCAGCAACCCGGGCAACATCGTCTGCCCCTCGATCTGCACGGCGGACTATGTCTCGGGAACCCCGGTGACGCTGACTGCGGCCCCCGAGAACGCGACAGTCGACTGGGGAGGCGCCTGCCAGGGAACCGCAGGCGACCAGTGCGCCGTGACCCTGGACGACGACACGAGCGTCTCGGTCAACTTCGTGCCGAGCTCGTCGAGCAGCTCGAGCTCGTCATCGTCGATCGGCTGACGCGGGGCTCTATCGTCCGCGGATCGCCGAGAGCACGGGCTCGGCGTCACCCTCGACGAGCAGGTCGAGCAACCGGCGCGGCGACCCGACCACGCCGACGCGGCGGTTCAGCACCTCGTCGAGCGCCGCCTCGTCGAGACCGGCCTCGTGAGCCGCGCGCAGCACCCGCTGGACATCTGGCCGCGGCTTCCAGTCGGACCCAAACTGCCACGCGGGATAAAGCCACTCCTGCGAACCCGACCGCCGAACCGCGTAGAGCTCCCCGGCGCGGCGCATCGCGTTGACGAGCACCGGGTCGACGCCCATGCGCATTCCGACCCACGAGGTCGAGAGCGCGTGCTCGGCGTCGGTGTCCATCTCCTCTCTCTGACTCCGATCAGGCCGGTCGTGCCGTCAGGCGCGACCGCGGCGACAGGAGCTTACGGGTTGCGCCTACCGCCCACCCGCCGAGCGCGAGGAGGATCAACGCGGCGACGAGGAGTGAGATGAAGAGCTTCCGTCGCATTCCCTCGCACGGTACGGCGCGGCCCGGCCGAAGTCGTCGGCCGGAGTGGTGATCCCGGGTCGCCGCGGAGGGTGACTCGCGATCACCCCTAACGTCGTCCTCCGGGTCTACGGGGGGTCGTCCTCGAGGATGACGGGGGAGGTGGCCGGCGGCGGTCAGGCGGCGCCCGGCTGGACGATCCCGGACTCGTACGCGAGGACGACCGCCTGGACTCGATCGCGCAACCCGAGCTTCATGAGCACGCGGGCGACGTGTGTCTTCACCGTTGTCTCGCTGACGAACAGCTCCTTGGCGATCTCGGCGTTGGAGAGACCGCGAGCGATCTGCTTCAGCACCTCGAGCTCGCGATCCGTGAGCTCCTCGACCTCCTTGGGCGGCCGCTGAACCGAAGCAGGCGGCCGGCGCACGAACTCCTCGATCACCCGGCGCGTTACGGACGGCGCGAGGAGCGCGTCGCCGGACGCCACCGACCGGATGCCCGTGATGAGCTGCTCGGGCGGAACGTCCTTGAGCATGAAGCCGCTCGCGCCTGCCTGCAGCGCCTCGTAGACGTACTCGTCCATATCGAAGGTCGTCAGCATCACGACCTTCGTGTCGACGCCGTCGCGCTCGAGCAGGCGGCGGGTCGCCTCGATGCCGTCGAGCTCGGGCATGCGAACGTCCATCAGGACGACGTCCGGGAGCAGGCGCCGCGTCTCGTCGATCGCCTCGCGGCCGTCTGCGGCCTCGCCGACGACCTCGATGTCGCTCTCCGCCTCGAGGATCATCCGAAACCCGGTGCGGACGAGCTCCTGGTCGTCCACGATCAGGACTTTCATCACCCGCCGTTCACCGGAATCCGGGCGCGCAGCTCGTAGCCGCCGCCCGGCCGCGGGCCGGCGTCCAGGTTTCCGCCGTAGACGGCAACCCGCTCGCGCATGCCGACGAGCCCGTGGCCGCCCCCCTCGCCGGCACCGTTGCCCTCGCCGTCGTCGGCCACGACGAGCTCCACCTGCTCGCCGCCGTAGCGCACGAGCACGTCCGCGCGCTTCGCCCGCGCGTGCTTGAGGGCATTCGTGAGCCCCTCCTGGATGACGCGGTAGGCGGTCAGGTCGACGCCCGGCGCCAGCTTGAGCGCGTCGCCCTCGACGTGCAGGTCGACGGGAAGCCCGGCGTCGCGCACCTGCGCGACGAGGCGGTCGAGGTGCTCCAGGCTCGGCTGGGGCGCGCGCGCCGGAGCCTCCTCCGGGCGGCGCAGGACGCCGACGAGGCGGCGCATTTCGGCGAGCGCCTCGCGGCCGGTCTGCTCGACGACGAGCAGCGCCTCGCGCTCCTTCTCCTGGTCGTCCTTCAGCAGCCGCCGCACCGCCGACGCCTGCACGGTCATGACGCTCACGCTGTGACCGACAACGTCGTGGAGCTCCCGAGCGATCCGGGCCCGCTCCTCTACCACCGCCGTGCGCGCGCGCTCCTCTCGCTCGCTCTCGAGCTTCTCGGCCTTCACCCTCAGCTCGCGCATCTTGAGGCTGCGCTGGTTGAGGAGGACGCCGACAAGCCACGCTGCGCTGAAGAACGCGCCCGGCCAGATGTAGTCGCCGACCGAGGTGTCGGGGAAGCGCTGGTCGACGAAGACCAGGACCGCGAGGATCACCGCGAGCCCGGCCGCAGCGTGTCGAAGGTCGTTGTAGGCGCCGATGACGCCGGCCGCGAGGATCGCGGCAAAGAACGGCGACGTCGAGGCGCTCAGCGCAGCCGGTGCAACGATCGCTCCGATCACGAATGAGAGCGGGAGCGCAAGCGGCCCCGCCAGCGGGTACCACCGTCTGGCGATGATTCCCAGCGCGGTGAGGCCGCACAGGGCCACCATCCACGCGTTTGACTTGTCGATGAACGGGCTCTCGACGATGGCGCCGATGGTGAGCGCCACCGCCACGACGTCGATTCCGTAGTTCCGAGCCCAGGCTCCGAGCCGTTCTGTCACGACCTCAACGTACCCCACAGCTCGGCTCACCGCGTCGTCCGCGCGGACGACATTCGAATCGTCCGCGTGAACGACACAGGATCGATGCCGCGGCCGACGACGCTGCGGACGGCGGCTCCTACCGTCGTTGCATGAACTCGCCAAGGAAAGGAGCAGTCATGCAACCAGCAGTCGCGCTCGCAGACGAGCACGTCTTGCTCGACCGGAAGCCCGCGGTCATCGAGGCTCGCGACGTCAGCCGCCGCTACGGCGAGGGCGACGCCGCCGTCGACGCGCTACGCGCCGTCTCGCTGGAGATCCAGGCGGAGCGCCTCACGGCGGTCGTCGGGCCCTCGGGCTCGGGGAAGTCGACGCTCATGCACATCCTCGCCGGGCTCGACCGGCCGACCTCCGGGACCGTCTCGATCGCGGGCACGGAGATCACGACGCTCGGCGACGACCAGCTGACGAAGCTGCGCCGCACGCACATCGGCTTCGTCTTCCAGTTCTTCAACCTGCTGCCGATGCTCAGCGCGGAGGAGAACGTGGTGCTCCCGCTTTCGCTCGCCGGAAAGAAGCCGGACCGTGAGTGGCTCGACCAGCTGCTCGAGACGGTCGGCCTCGACGGCCGCCGACGGCACCGGCCGGCGCAGCTGTCCGGCGGGCAGCAGCAGCGCGTGGCGCTCGCACGCGCCCTCGTGACCCGCCCGACGGTGCTCTTCGCCGACGAGCCGACCGGAAATCTCGACTCGGCGACGAGCGAGGAAGTGTTGCGGCTGATCCGCAACTCCGTCGACGAACTCGGGCAGACGACCGTAATGGTCACGCACGACGCCCGGGCCGCATCGTCCGCCGACCGCGTGGTCTTCCTCGCGGACGGCGAGATCGTCCGTGACATGAAGGGCTGCTCGCAGGCCGGGATCCTGGCCGCGATGGAGGGGGTGAACGGGCGATGACGACCGTCGCGCTCAGAGGACTCCTCGGGCGGAAGCTCCGCACGATCCTGACCGCGCTCGCGATCGTTCTCGGCGTCGCGCTCGTCAGCGGCAGCTTCGTTCTGACGGACACGATCTCCAAGGCGTTCGACAACATCTTCGCGGCGTCGTACGACAAGACCGACGCGGTCGTCAGCGGTCGCAAGATCGTCGACTACTCGTCGGGCGGCAACGCCACCGTCACGCCGGCGCTGCTGAAGAAGATCCGGTCGATGCCGGACGTCCAGGCCGCCGCCGGTCAGGTGCTCGACCTGAACGGGAACTCGACGCAGGCCAAGCTCGTCAAGGACGGGAAGGCGATCGAGTCGAGCGGCAATCCGACCTTCGGCTTCGGCGTCGACCCGTCGTACCCGCGCTTCAACCCGCTGCATCTGACGCAGGGGCGGTGGGCGCACGGCCCGCACCAGGTGGTCGTCGACGCCGCCGTAGCCGACAAGGAGCACCTCCATGTCGGCGATCCGATCGGCGTCTCGGCCGACGGCCCGACGCGGACGTTCCGCATCACGGGTATCGCGACCTACGGCGGCGTGAAGACGCTCGGCGGGGCCACGATTGCGGCCTTCGACCTCCCGACCGCCCGGGCGCTGCTCCGCAAGCCCGGGTACGACGCGATCGCGGTCACGGCAAGGCCCGGCGTCGCGCAGGCGCAAATCGTGCGCGAGCTGCGCTCGACCGTCCCGTCGAACGCGCAGGTGAAAACGGGCAAGGCCTACGCGCAGGAGCAGGCCAACGGTGTCGAGAGCTTCATCTCCTTCATTCGCTGGTTCCTGCTCGCGTTCGGCGCCATCGCGCTGTTCGTCGGTGCGTTCGTGATCTTCAACACGCTGTCGATCACGGTCGCGCAGCGGACGCGGGAGTTCGCCACGGTGCGTACGCTCGGCGCGTCCCGCCGGCAGGTGCTCCGAACGGTGCTCACCGAGTCGGTGGCGCTCGGCATCGTCTCCTCCGTGGTCGGGCTCTTCCTCGGGCTTGGGCTCGCGAAGGGCCTCGCCTCACTGATGGACACGTTCGGGCTCGCGCTCCCGCAGGCCGGAACCGTGTTCGCCGTGCGGACGGTGATCGTCTCGCTGGCGATCGGCATCGTGATCACGCTGCTGGCTGGCCTGACCCCCGCGCTGCGCGCAACGCGGATCCCGCCGATCGCGGCCGTCCGCGAGGGGGCGGTCGTCTCGCAGCCGCGCCGCTGGACGCCGTATGCGGGCGGCGCCCTGGCGGCCCTCGCCGCCGCGCTGCTCGGCTACGGGCTGCTCGCGGGTGGCGTCGGCACGGCCGTGCGGATCACGGCCATCGCCTTCGGCACGGTGGCGCTGTTCGTGGGCGTCGCGGTGCTCTCGCCGCGGCTCGTCCCGCTGCTCGCGGGGCTCGTCGGGCGGCCCTCCGCGAGCTTCGGCGTCGCCGGCCGCCTCGCGCGCGAGAACACGGTCCGCAACGCCGGCCGCACCGCGGCGACGGCGGCGGCGCTGATGATCGGCCTCGCGCTTGTGACCTTCGTCGCGGCGTTCGCCCAGGGCCTCCGGACGGCCGACGAGAACGCCGTCCGCCGGCAGCTGGACACGAGCTACGTCGTGACGAGCAAGAGCGACTGGCAGAACCTCCCGGCGGCGGCGGGACCGGCCGTCAGCCGGACGCCGGACATCCGGTCGGCGACCAGTGTGGTCAGCGACCGGGCCCGTTTCGACGGCGCAAACCTCGACGTGAGCGGCGTGCAGCCGGCCACGATCGTGGGGCCGTACCGGTTCAAGTGGTCGCGGGGATCGGACGCCGACGCACGGACGCTCGGCCGTGGAGAGGCGATCGTCCGGAAGTCGTTCGCCGACGGGCACCACCTCGCAGTCGGGAGCTCGTTCCGGCTGCTGACCGCGGCCGGCAACTCCCTCCCGCTCCGCGTGAAGGCGATCTACGAGCCGGCGCGCTTCGACCCGCTGCTCGGCAGCGTCGTCGTCGCGCGGTCGACGTTCCGCTCGGCCTACCCGCGCTCCCCGCTCGCCTTCGCGCTCGTCCAGGGCGGAAGCCGCGCGTCCATCGAGCGCTCGCTGGCCGGCTTCCCGGCCGCGACCGTCCGCACGACGGACGAGTTCGTCTCCCAGCGGAGCTCGTGGCTGTCGTCCGTCCTCAACCTGCTCTACGTCCTGCTCGCACTGTCCGGCATCGTCAGCCTGCTCGGCATGGTCAACACGCTGGCGCTGGCCGTGTTCGAGCGGACACGGGAGCTGGGGATGCTGCGGGCGGTCGGCATGACGCGTCGGCAGACGCGGCGGATGGTTCGGCACGAGAGCGTGATCACGGCCCTCATCGGCGCGGCTCTGGGCATTCCGCTCGGGCTCGGCTTCGCCGCGATCGTGACGAGGTCGCTGTCGAAGTACGGCGTCGGGTTCTCGCTCCCGGTCGGGCCGCTGGTCGCCTTCGTCGTCGTGGCGATCGCGTGCGGCCTGATCGCGGCGATCCTGCCCGCCAGGCGCGCCGCGCGGCTGAACGTTCTGCGCGCCCTGCAGTACGAGTAACGACGTCGCGGTGCCGGGCCTCTCCAACAGGCCCGGCACCGCGCAGTAGAGTCGCTGGAACGACGAAAGGAGACGTCGATGGCCGACGCAGGGCTCTTCATCGGGTGGGGCGGTGCCGTTTACGGCCGCGAGGAGAAAGGGATCCAGGTCTTCAACGAGGCGGTGGACTACTTCACCGGCTTGCAGCAGGCCGGGCAGATCGAGGGGTTCGAGACCGTTTTCCTCGAGCCGCACGGCGGCGACCTCAACGGTTTCTTCCTGCTCCGGGGCGGGCGCGAGCAGCTCGGGCGGATTCGCGGCAGCGACGAGCTCAATCGGCTGACGACCCGGGCGGGCCAGGTCGTCCAGGGCTTCGGTGTCGTCGGCGCCCTGCTCGGCGACGCGATCCCGTCGCAGGTCGGCGCCTACCTCGAGGCCGTCAGCGAGCTGTCCTGAGAGCGTCGCCGGGATGAACGTGTCCCGCCGGCAAAAGAAGCGCATCGCCGAGTTCGCCGAGCCGTTGCGCGTCGAACCCGGCTCGAAGGTCAGGCTGGGGAAGGACTTCGACCCCGCCTTCAAGGCGGGAATCGAATCGAAGAAGGAGGGAGTCGAGTTCCTCCCGCGCGGCGTCGAACTGCTGGCCGAGTATCAGCAACGGCTGGCCGCGCAGGACACGTACGGCGTGCTGGTAGTCCTCCAGGCGATCGACGCCGGCGGGAAGGACGGGACGGTCCGCCACGTGATGAGCGGCGTCAACCCGCAGGGCGTCTCCGTCCACAGCTTCAAGGTCCCGTCCGACGAGGAGCTCGACCACGACTATCTCTGGCGCTACGCGCAGCGGCTTCCTGGCCGCGGGCAGATCGGGATCTTCAACCGATCGCACTACGAGGAAGTCCTTGTCGTCCGTGTCCACGAGGAGCTCCTCGACCGCCAGAAGCTCCCGAAGTCGGCGAGGCGCGCGGGCATCTGGCAGCGCCGGTACCGCGAGATCAACGAGTGGGAGCGCTATCTGACGAACAACGGCTTCCGGATCGTGAAGCTCTTCCTCAACCTGTCCAAGGAGGAGCAGCGGACCCGGTTCCTGCGACGGATCGACGAGCCGGATCGCAACTGGAAGTTCTCCGCCGCCGACGTCCGCGAGCGGCAGCGCTGGGACGACTACCAGCGGGCGTTTTCCCAGATGCTGTCGAACACGAGCACGGAGTGGGCGCCGTGGTACGTGATTCCGGCGGACCGCAAGTGGTTCGCACGGCTCTCTGCCGCGGCCGTGATCGCGAACACGCTGATCGAGATCGATCCGCGCTTCCCGGTCGTGAGCGAGGAGGCGCGCCGCGAGCTCCAGGACGCGAGGAAGCTCCTGGAGGCGGAGAAGAGCGCCTAGACGCTACGCCGTGGGGGCGACCGGCTCGCGCGGCGCGAGCGCGCGGGCGAGGTCGTTGCGCGAGGAGATGCCCAGCTTGCGGTAGACGCTCGACAGGTGGACCTCGACCGTCTTCGGCGTCACGAACAGGGCCTGCGCGATCTGCCGGTTCGTCAGCCCCTCGCGGGCCATGTCGGCGACGCGCCGCTCGCTCGCCGTCAGCGCGTCCGGCCCCGAGGGCCTGGCCGCGCGGACGCGTGCTCCCGTCGCGCTGAGCTGCGAGCGGGCCTGATCGGCGAGCGGAGCGGCGCCGCAGCTTTCGGCGAGCTCGAGCGCCGCCGTCAGGCGTTCCCTCGCCTCGACGCGGCGGTTCGCGCCGGACAGCGCCGTCCCGAGCTCCAGCATGGTGCGCGCGCGCTCGAGGCGGGCCGGCGACGCCTCGAGGACTTCCACGCTCTCCCGGAGAAGCGCAACGCCCCGTTCGCCGCCCTCGACGACCCCGGCCGTCCGCAAGGCGACTCCCAGCGGCCGGGCGGCGCCCCACTCGCGCGCCAGCTCGAGCTCGCGCTCGGCGAGCGCGCGCGCCCGATCGATGTCGCCGAGCCGGAGGTAGCCGAGCGCGGCGAACGGACGCCACGCTGCGAACCCGGGCGTGGTCGCAGCGAGCGCCTCGTCGATGCGTCCGACCGCCTCGAGGTCCCGGAGCCCTTCGCGGACCTGTCCCTGCAGCATCCGCAGCCGGCCGCGGGAGGACAGGAAGAAGTTGAAGTGGGCGCTCATCGGCGGCTCGTCCGGCATGTCCGCCTGGGCCAGCGCCTCGGCGGCGGCGCCGAGCGCGCCGAGGTCGATCAATGCATCGCCGAGGAAGGCCAGCGCGTAGGGCAGCCCGGTGTCGAGCCCGTGCGCACGGGCGGCATCGAGGGCGGCCCGGGCGTCTTCGGCGGCCTCCGCGAGCGAGCCGCTCAGGTAGCGCGTGCGCGCCCGGAACCCGGAACCGGCGGCAAACGCGAAGATCGAACCGCGCCGCCGGGCCACGTCCAGCACGCGGTCCCACACAGCTTCCGACTCGTCGAGGAGGTCGGCAGCGTCCAGGACGAGGCCGGGGAGCGAGTAGAAGGCCGCGTCCTCCTCCTCGAAGAGCGCGTCGCCGTCGAGGGCGAGACGGGCGCGCTCGACGGCCTCGGCGCGCGGGTCACCGCACCGCGCGCCGCGGTAGGAGAGCACGGCGAGCAGCATCCGCCCACCGGGGCTGGTCAGAAGGTCGAGCTGGGCCGCCTGGGCGAAGTGCGGCTCGGCCGACCGCAGCATCGCGGGGTCGGACAGACAGACGAATAGGTAGCCGGCGAGGGCGCGCCGGCGGGGCTCGGAGTCGGATTCCGAGAGCTCGGCGATCGCTGCAGCGAAGGCAGCGGCGCCGGCGTCGATCTGCCGACTGAAGAAGAGCGCTCGGGCGAGCTCGATGCGCGTCTGCACCCGCCGTTCAGGATCGGTGGTGCGCGCCAGCGCCTCGCGGAGGTGCTGCGCGGCGGACGGCCCGTGCACGAGCTTCTCGGCGGAGCCGAGCTCGTACAGCACGTCGGCGCGGAGGGCGTCGGGCGGCGGCTCGGCGAGCGCCCGTCGCAGGTAGGTGACGGCGCTCTCCGGAGCACCCCGGCCACGAGCGACCCGAGCCGCGGCCTGCAGCACCTCGACCCGCTGCGCGTCCGCGGACGGCGCCGCGTGCAAGACCTGTGCCGCCACCTGCTCCGGCGCGGCGCCCTCGTCCGCGAGGATCCGGGCCGCGCGACCGTGCGCATCCTCTGCGTCGGCCGGGTCGAGCTCCTGGTAGACGGCCGCGCGGATGACCGGATGGACGAAGGTCAGCGTCCGCTCCGAGCGCAGGATGTCGGCGCGCGTGAGCGCTCCCGCGAGATGCGCCGCGAGGTCGCGATCGAGGTCCGCGTGCGCGGCCGCGCGCTCGAGGCTGACGTTGTCCCCGAGCACCGCGACCGAGCGCGCGAGCGTGACCGCCTCGGACGGCAGTCGCGACAGCCTCGCCCGCACCGCTCTGGAGGCCGCCTGCGGGCCGAGCTCTTTGACCCGACCGACGCTCTGCCGCTCCGGGCGTACCTCCTCCGCGGCAAGCGTGGTCAGGAGCTCGCGGAGCAGGAACGGGTTGCCGCCCGTCACGCGTGAGCAGGCCGCGACGAAGTCTGGGTCTCCTTCGGCGGTGAGCAGCGTCCGCACGAGGAGCTGCACGCCGCTGTCCGTCAGCGCTCCGGGGCGCAGGACCGTCGTCGCAGTATCGGTGACGAGCTCGCCGAGCATGCGCTCGTCGCCGACCGCCTCGACGGGATGGACGGCGAGGAGGAGGAGCACCGGCACCCCGTCCAGCCTTCGCGCGAGATACGTGAGCCAGCGCAGCGAAGGCTGGTCGCACCAGTGCGCGTCGTCGACGACGAGCAGCACGGGGCGACGGGCGGCGAGGTTGGCGGCGAGCCAGTAGAGGCCGTGGAGCGTCGCGAACGAGGTATCCGCGGAGAGGTCGAGCGCGTCCGTGAACCGCTCCTCGTCGAACAGCGGCGCCGCGAGCGCCGCTGCGCCGGAGAGCGCGTCCTCCCGTTGCTCCGAATCCGTCAGGGCCGGCTCGAAGAGCTGCCGCACGACCCCGAACGGGAACTCGCGCTCGAGCTCGCCGCCGCGGGCGCCCAGCACGGCCAGCCCCGCTCCGGCGGCGAGCCTCCGCGCCTCGGCGAGGAGCCGGGTCTTCCCCATCCCCGCCCCCGCCTCGATCGCGACGACGCGCCCGCTTCCGAGCCTGAGGTCCTGTACGAGCGCCTGGAGCGTCGCGAGCTCCGCCTCTCGTTCGAGCAGCGGCGGCCCCGCCGTCGGGGCGCTATCGGCAACTCTCTTGAGGAGCGGCGGGAACTCGTCCTGTAGGCCCGCGACGGCGAGCTGGAACAGGTGCTCAGCGCGGTCGATGTCCTGGAGGCGAACGCCGCCGAGGTCGCGCAGGCCGACATCCTCCGGCAGCTCCCTCTCGACGAGCGACGCCGTCGTTGCGGACACCAGGATCTGCCCGCCGTGACCCGCGTCGCCGATCCGTGCCGCCTGGTGGACCGCGAAGCCGACGTAGCCGTCACGGCCGATCGTCGCCTCGCCGGTGTGGAGTCCCATCCGGACACGCACCTCCTGGCCGTGCGGCCAGCCATGCGCCGTGAGGGCGCGCTGTCCGTCGATCGCGGCCCGCACGGCGGCGCCGGCGCTGCGGAACACCACGACGAAAGAATCGCCCTGGTGATGCGTCTCCAGCCCGCCCTCGCGCTCGAACTGCGCCCGCAGCAGGGCGTTGTGATCCGCGAGCACCTCGGAGTAGCGCTCGGCGCCGAGCGCGCGGAGCATTCGCGTCGATCCCTCGACGTCGGTGAACAAGAACGTGACTGTCCCGGTGGGCAGCTCAGACATCGGCTCGAGTCCCCTCGTCGGAGGTCAGCAGCGGGCTGTCGCCGTCACGGCTGGATGCTCGGGAAGCAGGTTGAGGAGGACGTTCTGATCTTAGCCTCGGGCGCGCGAAGGTCGTGGTTAGCGGTTGGGAGACCCGGGTAGCCCTAGTGAAGACCCAATCAAGACGACAAAGGGGGTCACAGACAGCATGGCTAAAGAGCTCAACGGCAAGAAAGTTGCTTTTATCGCAACCGATATGGTCGAGCAGGTCGAGCTGACGGAGCCGTGGAAGGCGCTCGAGAAGGCCGGCGCGGACGTCGAGCTGATCTCGATCGACTCCGGCAAGATCCAGGGCTTCAACCACTACGACAAGGCCGACACGTTCAAGGTCGACCACACGATCGACGAGGTGCAGCCCGACGAGTACGACGGGCTGGTGCTCCCCGGCGGCGTCGGGAACCCCGACACGCTGCGCGCGAACGACAAGGTCGTGCGCTTCGTCCGCGAGTTCGTCGAGTCCGGGAAGCCGACGGCCGTGATCTGCCACGGCCCGTGGACGCTCGTCGAGGCCGACGTCGTTCGCGGCCGCACGCTCACGTCGTGGCCGAGCGTGAAGACCGACATCGAGAACGCCGGCGGCAAGTGGGTCGACAAGGAGGTCGTCGTCGACAACGGCGTCGTCACGAGCCGGAAGCCGGACGACCTGCCCGCCTTCTGCTCGAAGATGATCGAGGAGTTCGCGGAAGGGCGCCACGCGCCCCAGCGCATCCACGCCGGCGCCACCGCGAAGTAGGGCTTACGCAAGCCGCAGCCCCAGCGAGGGCGGGCTCAGCCCGCCCTCGCGCTTTCTGGCCGTCGCGCCGGGGCCGGGTATTCTGTGGTGCAGCGGGGTGGCGGTAGCTCAGTTGGTAGAGCCCCGGGTTGTGGTCCCGGTGGTCGTGGGTTCGAGTCCCATCCGCCACCTATGTCCGCCGGCGCGGCGCCGCGGTGACTCGGAGCCGCCTCGGGCATACTCAGACCCGGGCCCCGTAGCTCAGTGGATAGAGCGGCAGACTTCGAATCTGCGAGCGGAGGTTCGACTCCTCCCGGGGCCACACGGAGAAGGCGCTGGAAACGGCGCCTTTCCTGTTTCCTGGGCGGCAACGGATCGGGCTGGAGGGCCACAGACGGGCCACAGGCAGCGTGTTGCGCAATAAGCGCGCGAGCGGTGTCTGCCGTGGCGGCGGAGCCGCGCGTCACACTCGACATTGCGAAAGCTGTTGAGCGGCGCTTCGCCGCTGTCACACCCTGGCACGTGCGCGTGCGCGTCTCAGTGCTAGACGGCGGCTACGCGTACCGGTACTGGAGCCTGCGGTGGCTCAACGTCCGGAAGGGTTCCGGCCACGGCGCCGATGCGAGCGGGAAGGGGGCTTTCTGGCGTCTGCTTTCCAGCCTCCAGTCATATATTTCGTCGAAAACGAAGCGATGCTGGCCCCCGTCGGAGCCCGCTCCGGCCGAGCATTGGCCGGAAGGGTTGTCTAAGGAGGAGGTTCGGGCGTTCTTCGTCGCCCGCGACGAGCGCTTTCTCGAGCCTGGCGTCGCCTACGGCCACGGTGAAATCCAGCTGTGGTACGGAGCCCCAGACCGTCCCGTGCTCGAACTCGACCCCATCCCAGTCCCTGAAAGCTGACCCGGGGCCGCGCTGGCGCATTCACTCCACCGGCCCACGCCGGCCGAAGCCCCATCCGAGTATCTTCGGAGGTTCGACTCCTCCCGCCAGTGTCCACCGTGACGCCACTCGAGTGCACGGGTGACGTGGCGTCGGGATAGGAGTAACGTGGTGACGGGGAGCACGTGACCGCCACCGTCCCACAGCAACCGCCTAGCGCGGTGACGCTCAGGCGGATCGAACCGGGTTCCTTCTCCATCGAGCGCGCTAGATGACCGAGGTGCAGGCGACCCTCGCCGACGCCGATCGGACGCACTTCCAGACCGACCGGCCTGACGCCTTCATCTCGTACTCGCGGAAGGACCGTGACTTCGTGCAGGAGCGCCTCTGTCGAGCTCTCGTCGCCAACGGCAAAGATCTCTGGATCGACCTAGAAGATGTTCCTCCTGCCGCGGACTGGAAGTCGAAGGTGCAGGAGGGTATCGACTCGGCGAAGGCGTTCGTCTTCGTCCTCAGTCCCGACTCGCTGGCGTCCCGGATCTGCGCCGAAGAGCTCGAGCGCGCTGTCGAGACGCACAAGCGGCTGATCCCTGTCCTGTATCGCGCTGTCTCGGTCGAGCGCGTCCCGGCGGAGCTGGAGGCTCCGAACTGGGTTTATCTCGGCGACCAGGCCGACTTCGACGGACAGCTTGAACGACTCCTCGACGCGCTCGATACGGATCTCGAGTGGCGTGACATGCATGCCCGTCTCGTCGCGCGGGCGCACGAGTGGACGCGCGAAGACCGAGACAGGAGCTTCCTGCTCCGCGGCCGTGACCTGGTCGCGGCCGAGCACTGGCTTGCCGGGCAGGGCTCGCACAAGGAAACGGCGACACCGCTTCAGACGGAGTACATCGTCGCCAGTCGACGCGCGGCCACCCGCCGCCAGCGCGTGACCATCGCCGCCGTCCTGACCGCCCTCTCCGTAGCGATCGCTCTTGCAATCGTCGCCTGGAACCAGCGAAACACGGCGATCAGCGCCACCCATACGGCCGAGTCGAGGCAGCTGGCCGCGCAGGCGAGCGCAAGCGTCAACAGCGACCCGCATCTCTCCAGCCTCCTGGCGCTCGAGGCGCACCAGGTCGCTCCCACCGAGGAAGCAACGATCGCGGCGCTCGACATCGTCCACCATCAGCTCGCAGGTGTGGTCACGGCCGGTAACTGGGTCTGGAGTGTCGCGGTCGCGCCGGGCGGCAACCTCGTTGCGGCAGGGCTCGACAACGGCACGATCCGCTTGTGGGATCTACGGACGCGCCGCCCGGTTGGACCGCCACTGCTGGGCCACACGGGACCGGTCAACAGCGTTGCCTTCAGCGCTGACGGAAAGATGCTCGCGTCCGGAAGCGACGATTCGACCGTGCGCCTCTGGAATGTCGCAACGCATAAGGAGATGGTGGGCTCGCCCTTGCCCGGGCATGGAACATACGTCAAGGCAGTCGCCTTCAGTCCGGACGGAAAGCGGGTCGTGTCCGGCGGATTCGACAGCAAGGTTCGGATCTGGAGCGTGACGAAACGACGAGAGGTCGGCGAGCCGCTCAGCGGACACGCCGCCGCCGTGCAGAGCGTCGCCTTCTCCCCCGACGGACGCACGGTTGCCTCAGGCAGTAACGACTGGACGGTCCGGTTGTGGAACGCGAGGACGCACACATCCCGCGTGCTCGGGTCGTGCGGCGACCTTGCCCTCTCCGTTGCCTTCAGCACGGACGGGAGAAGACTGGCAGCGGCGTGCGGCAACGGCACGGTGCGCCTCTGGGACGTCGAAGGTCATCGGCAGCTCCGACCGCCTCTCAGGGTCGGCGCTGTACCGAATAGCGTTGCGTTCAATCCAGAGGGGACGGCGCTCGCTTCCGGCAGCGAGGACAACGTCACGCGCCTGTGGGACACGACGACGTCCAACACCATCGGTCCCAGGTTGACCGATCCGGGAGATGCGACACTGGCCAGCGGAATTCAAAGCGTCACCTTCGCGCGGCGCGGCGCGCTCCTCGTCGCCGGAAATGCCGACGGCCACATCCTTCTGTGGAACGTCCTTCAGCGCCGTCTATCGGCGCCGGATGCAAGCTCTCCGACCCCCTCCGCGTCGACGATCGCGTTCAGCCCCAAGGGCCCGCTCCTCGTCTCCGGCGCGCAAGCGCTGCAGCTCTGGAACACACGAACCGGACGCACGGTCGGTCGGCCCCTGATGCGATACCCAGAAGGGCATGCGATGGGACAGTCGACCACGATCAACGGCGTCGCTTTCTCGCAGAACGGCAAGCTTGTCGCATCGGTCAGCGAAGGGAGGAAGAGCGAGCTCCGGATCTACGATGTGCATCGCCGAAAGCTTGTCAGTCCCCCCGTGCCCGCCAGCACCGCGACCGCCGTCGCGTTCGCACCGGATGGCAAGACGGTTGCTTTCACCAGCAACAGCGTCATCCGACTATGGGATCTCGCGGCTCATCGCTTCCTCCAACCGGCACTCCGCGGACACCAGGGCATCGTGCGCGCAATCGCAATCGCGCCCGATGGCGGCCTGCTCGCCTCGGGCGGCGACGACCATACGGTTCGGCTCTGGAGTCTGCGCACGCATCGCCAAGTGGCGCCGCCGCTTCGCGGCCACGCGGACGTCGTGTCAAGTGTTGCGTTCAGTGAGGACGGGCGGACGCTCGCGTCCGGCAGCTGGGACAAGACAGCGAGACTCTGGGATGTCGCGGCACGGCGTCAGATCGGTGGCCCGTTCACTGGCAATACCGCGCTCATCTCGAGCGTGGCCCTCTCTCCCAACGGCTCGACGCTCGCATCCCAATCGGAGGACGGCAAGATCCTTCTCTGGGACGTTGCGACCCATCTCGCACTTGCGCGCCCGATCGTCACGTCCGAGGGCATTACGAGCTCGACGAGCGTGGCTTTCGCGCGTGACGGTACCGTGCTCGCATCGTCGGGCGACGGAGCGCCGATCCTCTGGAGTAGCCGCCTCTGGAACACCAACCCGGCGACACTCGAGCGGGAGCTCTGCCCCCTCGTAGACCCCCACGCCGAGCAGACGCTGAACCGGATCGCGCCGAACGTCTCCTATCGTCCGATCTGCGTCGGCGGATCCTAGGTGTAATCCGCCCGAGCCTAGTCGACCTGGGCCTGCGTACCGGCGCTGGCCTCGGTCTTCTCCTTCTCGCGCACGACTCGCGTGATGTATGTCTCGACATCGCGCTGGAGGACGCCTTCGACCGTCGTCGCGAACAGTGGGAACGCATCGGCGTGCCTCGACCAGTTCGCGTACGGACCGACGAGTTCGAAGAACTGCCAGCCCTCGATCTTCAGCCCTTCGACCGTCCGGCGATAGTGACGCCAGCGATCGCCGTAATGGAAGAACTCCTCGATCGCGGCGCTGACGGCGACAACCAGGCTGACGGCGAAGGTGACCCAGGCCACGCCGTTATGGACGTCATCGCGGTTGATGTTCAGCGTCACGAGCGCAGGAACGATGACGCCACCGACGATCGTCAAGAGCCGAAGCAGGTAGTAACGATTGCGATCCTTATCCGCGCGGGCTTCCATCCAGAGGACCTGATCCAGCCAGCGGGAAAGCAGGAAGCGGCGCTGAAGGTCGTCCAGGCCGTTGAGGCTTCCCTCGATCACTTCGCGGAACTCGGCTCTCATCCGCTCGCCCTCGGCACTCTTCCTCGCGCCCATCCCTACCTCCCGGTTAGAAATGATCCGAGCCGATCTGGTAGGCGCGGATCGCCTACGTGAACCGCATGGATCAGCCCAGTGGCAACAAGCGCGGACGCACGTCGGTCGGTGCTGTGTCCGGCCGCTGCCTGGGCAAGCTCGTCCGCCGTCCGGCCCGAATCGGTGAGGACGGTAACCGGCCGACTCGCCGAGACGCTCGCCCGGACGTCCTCCCACGCGAACTCACCGCCGTCGACGAGAACGGTGACCGACGGCTTCGAGCCCGCGACGACGGTCGCGAAGCGCGCCAGGCACTCGGCCTCGTCTCCCCACTCACTTCCCGGGACGAGCACGAAGTGGGTATGCCGGGGCTCCAAGCGCTCAGCGGTAATCCGGCCGTCGCGGTCACGGAGACCAGCGAGCTCGGCGACGAGTACGCCGACAAGCGGAAACCGGGCCTCGCCGGCCTCGCGGGCCTCACCGATCAGCGCCATCACGCCCGCGTCCGTGCCACCATCGACCACGACCGCCCCCAGCGATTCCGCCAGCGGCGCGAGCGAGTGCTCGAACACCGGTCGGAGACGGTCACGCTCGACCTCGCCTAGTCCATCGGCACCCCCGACGAGCACGAGCGTCGAGCGCGGAGGGACGAGGCCCAGCGCATCTCTCGCCTCCTCGAGCTCGCCCTCGTTTTCGATCCGCACCGCAGCGGCCCCGCGACCGTCGGGAAACGTGATCCGAACCGGACCCTCCACGCTCTGATTCTTCCACCCGGTGCGATGAGCAGGAGCGGCCTCGCGCTCAGCCGGCTGTCGCGGGGCCCGCGATCTCTAGCGAGACCCGGTACTGATCGACCAGGTTGATCGCGTGGTGCCTCTTCGGGCTCGTGCAGGACGTTCTCGCGGCTCGCATCGCACACGCGTGCCTCGACGCCGTCACAGTTGCACTCCTGATCTACGGCTTTAGCCGGTTCATCACGTGGCGGCACGCCTACAAGACGTCGTCACCGCAATCGTGGCTCACGCTCGCCGTTGCTCTCCCCTTCGCCACCGCCCCGCAGCCGAACCCGCGAAACCCGGCAGGCCGAGGGCCGTCGTGGCCGACGGGAAGACGAACCTCTGAGACAAGGGGGTGCCTACGCCATCTGAACTGCGGGCTGCAGAGGCCGACCGAGGATTGTGGCCAGCCGCGAAACCTCTGCTTCCAGCGCCTCTCCCGCGGGCGGCGGTGCTTCGGCGAACCAGGCAACTACGAGGCGGTCGTCCTTGAGGGACCACGTCCCGGAGACGACGCCACCGGCGATCACGATGTTTGCCCCACGGGTGACCAGCGCCCTCCTGGCGGTCGGCACCACGTGGGGGTCGGCTGTGCCCGGACCGAGGACCCATTGGTCGTATGCAGGCAGGAGCCGGGTCGTGGTCGTCGCAGTCGTCGACGCCAGCTCCTCCAGGTGCTCACGCAGGACGTAGGTGGACTCGCCATCGACGTCGACAGACGGCAGGCCGTCACCGAAGCCGGCGATCCAGGACTGGATCCGCTTGCGCCCTGCGCCCAGGCCGTTGCCGAGCCAGTAGTGCACGTGGTCGGCCGTGGCCGGCCCGTACGCCCGGAAGTACGCCTCCACCGCACGCATTCCGGCCTCATCGAGCTCAGGCACGCCTCCCCAGCGCGGGTTGCTGTCCAGGCTCTGAAACGTCACACGTCCGTCTCGCGGCGGGCCGATGCTCATAACTCCCTGCCACGCCAGCGGCTTGAGGAACGTGAAGGACTGGCCGGAGAAGGCAAAACCCAGATGACGGAACCTCGGCCGGGCTGTAACCGCGGCCCCGAGCTCAGCGCGAGTCAGCGGCCCGTCGGCAAGCGCCTCTCGGACCGTGTCGAGGAGGAGTGGCCAGTCGGCCGGCGTCAGGCCGAAATGACTCTGCCAGCCGGGGCGCTCCCACATCCGGCTGGCGCTGCGCAAGGCCAGGTACGAGCCAGCGTCCTCGGCGGTCATCAGGTAGGTCGCGCCGCGAAAGGCGAAGGTCTTGATGATCCGGCCCTCGGCGAGCGCGCGCGCGACGTCGCCCGACCGGGACCGTTTCCGCCTGGCGCGCACGGCAAGCTCGGCCGCCGGATCGGGTTGCGCCGGGACGGCGCAGAGACGGCGCACGACACCAGCGACCGATTCGGTTCCGACGGGGTCCAGCAGCTGCTGCCGCATCCGCCATGCGAGCGCGCTGGACCAGCTGAGTGGCACGCGGGGACGATAACGGCGGCCGTTTCGTCAGGGCGGGCCCCGGAAGTGAGTCCTTGCGCGCTCAATCAAGTACTCCGAGAGCGATAAGGGGGCCTCTACGTGCGCTGCTGGACGGCACGCGTCAACGGCGCCCGTAGCCGACCGCCGCCGTGATTTCGCGAACGTCAATCAGAACCGACCGGGGCGGGCTTCGAGGTGTTCCGAGACGTTCCTTGCGGGTATAAGGCTCGGCGTGGAACGATCCATGGGGGTGGATGCAAACCGACTCGCAGCTGTTCCGATTCTGGCCGAGCTTCCAGAACCGGAGCGGGATGAGCTCGCGACGGCGCTGAAAGAGGTCCAGCTCGACGCAGGCCGCAACGTGATCACGCTCGACGCCTACGGAACGGCCGTCTACTTCATCGAACAGGGAGAGGCAGAGGTTCTGGCGGAGGACGGCTCGACCTATACCCGCGGCCCGGGCGACGCGGTCGGCGAGATCGCAATGCTCTTGACCGGGCAGCGAACCGCCTCTGTTGTTGCCCGCACCCCGATGCGGCTCCTCTCGCTCTCCGGTCAGGACTTCGAGCGTGTCCGACCACGCGTGCCCGAGCTCGAAGGCTCGCTACGCCGCCTCGGACTCGAGCGCGCAGGTCAGTAGACGAGGGCGACTGCCGGGCGACTAGCATCGCGCCCTCCGCGGTCGGGACGAGACGAATGGGGCAATTCGACGAGATCTACCGGCGCTCCCTGGAGCAGCCCGAGCAGTTCTGGGCCGAGGCGGCCGCGGCGATCGACTGGGACGAGCCGTGGGAAACGGTGCTCGACGACTCCCGTGCGCCCTTCTACCGCTGGTACGCCGGCGGACGCATGAACAGCTGCCACAACGCGCTCGACCGCCACGTCGAGCGAGGCCGCGCCGATCAGCCGGCGCTGATCTACGACTCGCCCGTGACGGCCACGACGCGGACGTACACGTACCGCGAGCTCCGCGACGAGGTGGCGCGTTGCGCCGGCACCCTTGCGGCACTCGGTGCGGAGCGTGGCGACCGCGTCGTCATCTACATGCCGATGGTCCCCGAGGCCGTGATCGCGATGCTCGCCTGCGCGCGCATCGGGGCAGCCCACTCGGTCGTCTTCGGCGGGTTCGCCGCGCACGAGCTCGCGAGCCGGATCGAGGACGCCAAGCCGAAGCTAATCGTCTCGGCCTCGTGCGGCATCGAGCCGAATCGCATCGTCCCCTATAAGCCGTTGCTCGACGCAGCGATCGCGATGGTCGACGCAAAACCCGAGCGCTCCATCGTGCTCCAGCGACCGGAGCAGCCGGCCGAGCTCGAGGGGCCGCGCGACCTCGACTGGGAGGACGCGATGGCGAGTGGCTCGCCCGTTGCGTGCGTGGCGGTCGAGGCCACCGATCCGCTGTACATCCTCTACACGTCGGGAACGACCGGCCGGCCGAAGGGAATCGTTCGCGACAACGGCGGTCATGCGGTCGCGCTCGAGTGGACGATGAAGCACGTCTACGACGTCGATCCGGGCGAGGTTTACTGGGCGGCGTCCGACATCGGCTGGACCGTCGGGCACTCGTACACGGTGTACGGGCCGCTCTTCCACGGATGCACGACCGTCCTGTACGAGGGCAAGCCGGTCGCGACGCCGGACGCCGGGGCGTACTGGCGCGTGATCTCGGAGCACGGCGTCTCGACGCTGTTCACCGCGCCGACCGCCTTCCGCGCGATCCGACAGCAGGATCCGGAGGGCGACCACATCGCCCGCCACGACCTGACCGGATTCCGTGCGCTATTCCTCGCCGGCGAGCGGTGCGATCCGGAGACGCTGCGGTGGGCCGAGCGGAAGCTCGACGTTCCCGTGATCGACCACTACTGGCAGACCGAGACGGGCTGGCCGGTGTGCGCGAACTGTCTCGGCATCGAACGGCTGCCGGTCGTGCCGGGATCGCCGACGCGCGCCGTGCCCGGCTGGGACGTGCGCGTGATGGACGAGGACGGTAGCGAGCGTCCGCGCGGCGAGATCGGCGCCCTGGCGGTGAGGCTACCGCTGCCGCCCGGCTCGTCCCCGACGCTGTGGAATGCGGACGAGCGCTATCGCGAGACGTACCTCTCCGCCTTCCCTGGCTACTACGAGACCGCCGATGCCGGCTTCATCGACGAGAACGGCTACGTCTTCGTTATGGCACGAACGGACGACATCATCAACGTCGCCGGGCACCGTCTCTCGACCGGCGCGATCGAGGAGGTGCTCGCGGCGCATCCGGACGTGGCGGAATGCGCCGTGATCGGCGCCCGCGACGAGCTCAAGGGCCAGTTGCCGGTCGGCCTGCTCGTCCTCAAGGCGGCCGTCGACCGCCCGTACGACGAGATCGTGGCCGACGCGGTGCGGCTCGTTCGCGAGCGGATCGGGCCCGTCGCCGCATTCAAGACCGCCGTCGTCGTCGATCGCCTGCCGAAGACGCGCTCGGGGAAGATCGTGCGGGGCACGATTCGCCGGATCGCCGACGGCGAGGAGTACACGACGCCGGCGACGATCGAAGACCCGGCGGCGCTCGACGAGGTCGGCGACGCGCTGGCGTCTCTCGGTTACGGACGGCCCCGCCTGGCCCAGGCGAGCGACTAGCAGGGCTCCGGATTGGACTCGCGGCGCCCAGCGGACACCGCACCGCGCGCGCCACGACGCCCGCCAGGGAACCGGCAACCTGTCGCAGCGGCATGCGCGCGGGCGGCTTCGGCGGGACGAACTCACGTGTATGCGAGTCGTTTCGCGCAACGAGCGTGGCAGCGAGCGCCTTCATCTGCTACCTAGACGGCCGAGTGCTCGCGTTACCTCCCGCTAACCGCGTCGGCGTCTCGGTCGTCGCAAGCAACAAGTGAGATCCCGCCGCTCTCTCTTCGTCCTCGCCGCCGTGCTGGCGTTCGCCGGCTGCGGCGGGAGCGCGCCGACGTACCCGAAGCAGGCGAGCGAGGTGGGGCCGATCGGCTCGGGCGCCGACGGCGCCTGGCTGTTCCAGCCTGCCGGGAAGCCGAAGAGCCTGGTCATCTTCTTCCATGGGCAGGGCGGGGCGGACGAGGCGACGCCGATCAACCACCTCCCGTGGATCAATCACCTCGTCCGACGCGGGAACATCGTCGTCTACCCGCGCTACGAGATGGCGTACCTCGTCAACCCACTCGTCCACGCGGTCGCGGGCGTTCGCGCCGCGACCGATCGCGTGGACGCCGACGACCTACCGGTGTTCGCAATCGGCTACTCCCGGGGCGGCGGGCTCGTCGTCGAGTACGCGGCCGCCTCGAAGGCGGACAAGACGCCGGTGCCGGGGACGGTCATGGCCGTCTTCCCGACCGGGACGGGTGACCAGGGCCGGATCACCAACCTCGCGCCGCTCAATCACTCCACCCGCCTCGACATTCTGGTCGGCGACAAGGACACCATCGTCGGCAACCGTGGCGCAAGGCTGATGCTCAGGCGGCTGGAGGTCGGCGGGTTCCCAGGACAGAACATCCGGCTGCACTTCATCCACTCGACGAAGTCCTTCACCGCTGACCACCTCGCCCCGATGCAGACGTCTCCCGGCGCGCAGAGAGCCTTCTGGGGACTCGCGGATCGGCTACTCGCGGCGCAGCGCGCCGCGGCTAGTTGACGACGACGAGCCCGTTCCTCCGCTGCGCGGTACACCACGAGGCGCTGGCGCTGGGGAAATCCGCGAGGACGACCACGCCCACCGTCGGCAACTCGGCCGCGATCTCCCCTGCCGCCTGCATGGAGCCGCCGGGGAGATCGAGGTCGAGGAGGCAGATGTCCGGCTGGGTGCGTCGTGCCCTGGAAACTGCGTCCGCCGCCGTTTTCGCATAGCCGCAGATACGAAAACCCGCCCGACGAGCGGCCGCGCGAATCGCCACGCGTCCGCTCTCGTCGGCGCTTGCGATCAGGACGCGCCGGAGTCGTTCCATACCCGCATGAAATCGCTCGCCTGGAGCCGGGACAAGCCGCCGCTGCGTCGATGGGGGTACGGTCCGTCCCCCACGGTGTACCTCGGTCGGTGGGCCGCTTAGCCCGAACTCACGCAGCGCCGGCGAGCGCCACGCGATGGCTGCGACTCGTGAGCGGGCCCGACCTCGAGCGGCTCCCGTACTCCTCCACCGTGATGTGCACCAGCCGGAAGCACCGGTCGTCCGAGCACTCGCAGATGAATGGCACAGGGCCGCTGATGCCGAGCTGCCGCGCCCGCTCCGCGATCGTGTCGTTGGCAAGCCTGAAGACTGTCGGTTCTTCCACTCACCGCGGTAGATCCCACCGAGCGGCGGGTCCCAAACCTCTCGCCGGCGAGATCGCTAGGAGGAGGCGACGGCCTCTGCGACGCCGTAGATGCCGCCCAGCTTGGTCGTCAAGTAGCGGATGTAGGGGCCCGCATCCATCGGCCCGCCGACGACCCGCTCGAGCATCTCGCGCGGGAGGAACTTGCGGCCGTGGCTGTGCAAGTTCTCCCGGAGCCAGTCGCGGAGCGCGCCGAATTCGGCCTGCTCGATCTGGTCGTCGAGATCGGGAATCGCCTCGCACAGTTTCTCCCAGATCTGCACGGAGACGACGTTGCCGAGCGAGTACGTCGGGAAGTAGCCGAACCCGCCGAAGGACCAGTGCACGTCCTGCAACACGCCGCGGGCGGCGTCCGGAACGTCGATGCCGAGGTACTCCTCCATGCGCGCGTCCCAGGCCTCCGGAAGCTCCTCCAGCGCGATCTGCCCGGCCATGATCTCCTGCTCGAGCTCGAAGCGGAGGATGATGTGGAGGTTGTACGTGACCTCGTCCGCCTCGACGCGGATCAGCGAGGGCTGAACCTTGTTCACTGCGCGGTAGAACTCATCCAGCTCCACGTCTTCGAGCCGCGAGAACTGCGAGCGGAGTTCGGGATAGTAGCGCCGCCAGAACGGCAGGCCCCGCCCGACGAGGTTCTCCCACATCCGGCTCTGCGACTCGTGCAGCGACATCGACACGCCGCGCTGGAGCGGCGTCCGGTCGAGTGACGCCGAGACCTGGTGCTCGTAGAGCCCGTGCCCGAACTCGTGCATCATCGAGAACAGGCTCTCGTACCGGTCGGGGAAGTACCGCGTCGTGATCCGGATGTCGGTCGGGCACGTCGCGCTCGCGAACGGGTGGACGGTCGGATCCATGCGCCAGCTCTCCGAGTTGAACCCGAAGCCCTCGAGCACCATGCGCCCGAACGCCTCCTGGTCGCCGAGCGGAAAGTCGCCGTACAGGCATGAGTCGTCGACCGCCTCGGCGCCGTCGGCGAGGTCCCGAATGAACGGCACGAGCTCGCGGCGAAGGTCATCCAGCACCGCCCGCGCTTCCGCCGTCTTCATCCCCGGCTCGAAGTCGTCGAGCAGAACGTCATAGAGCTCGTCGGTCGGCTCGAAGCACTCGACGTAACGGCGCTTGAGCTCGACGTTCCTGCGGAGGTACGGCAAAAACGCGGCAAAGTCGGAATCCCGGCGCGCCTGCACCCAGGCCTGGTACGCGACGGCGCCCGACCGCGTGATCTCGGCGCTCAAATCGGTGGGCACGCGCCGCTCCTTCTCCCAGTCCCGGCGGGTGATTCGGATCAGCGCGGCCTCGTCGGAGTCGTAGGGCTGCTTCTCTTCATAGGGCCGGAGCGCGTCGAGCAGGCGACCGATTTCGTCGGAGATGAACCGCTCGTGCGCGACCTTGCCGAGTGTCGCCAGCTGCTCGGCTCGAGCGGCTGCACCGCGCGGCGGCATCATTACGTGCTGGTCCCAGGACGCCAGCCGCGCCACGACGCGCAAGTCGACGATCTCGGCCAGGCGCTGCTTGAGCTCCTTGTACGTCGATTCCATCGGCGCCAGATTACTGGTCGATGGTGTTCCCGGAGGGATGGCCACCGTCGGCGCCCGAGCTCGTCGCCGCACAGGAGTCGCTGGGGCGAGCGAATCCCGAGCGCTTGCGGCCTGACGGCCGGAGTGGCGTCGGCGCGGTCTTCGTCTGCTTCGCACGAGGGGGCAGCGGGCCAGGCAGTGCCGGCGATCCCGCGTGGGCCGCCGCCGTCTTCGAGACTGCGAAATGCGTTGTCGAGGGAAGCGGCGGGGCGCCGTACGAGCCGGGCCTACTCGCGCTGCGCGAGGGACCGCTGCTCGAGCTCGCGGTCCGCGGCCTCGAGCGCGTACCGGACGTTCTGCTCGTCGACGCCACGGGCCGCGACCACCCGCGGCGGGCCGGACTGGCCCTCCACCTCGGAGCCGTCCTGGACCTGCCGACCGTCGGCGTGACGCACCGCCCGCTCGTCGCGACGGGTCCGTGGCCGCCCGACGCCGAAGGCGCCACTGCCCCGCTCCACCTGGACGGCGAGGAGGTCGGCCGCTGGCTGCGCACCCGCCGCGGCACGCGTCCGCTCGCGGTGCACGCAGCGTGGCGAACCGATCCCGCAACCGCGGTCGAGGTCATCACGAGCGCACTCAGCGGACGGCGTACACCCGAGCCGCTGCGTCGCGCGCGTACCCTCGCCCGCAGCGCGCGCGCTCGCGCTTGACTCCGGTTGGCGACCCTCGTACCTTCGGCGCCGTGGGAAGCCGATGGCGCACGGTCGCCGCGATGGCGCTCTCGAACGGCGCCACCTCGATCCCGACCTCCGTCGTCGCCGTCGCGTTGCCCGCAATCCACAGCGAGTTCAACGCATCGCTCTCCGAGCTGCAGTGGACACTGACCGCCTTCAATCTCGCCTATTCCTCGCTCCTGATCGTCGCGGGCAGGCTCAGCGACATCTTTGGGCGCCGCCTCTTCTTCCTGGTCGGATCTGCGATCTTCGGGGTTGCCGCGCTCGGCGCCTCGCTTGCTCCGGACGCGACCCTCATGATCGTCGGCGTCGCCATCATGGGTGTCGGCGCAGCAGTCCTGACGCCGGCCTCGCTGTCCATCCTCCGGCAGGAGTTCGCGGCGGACGAGCTCGGTCTGGCCGTCGGCATCTGGGGGACGATGGGGACGATCGTGGCCGGCGTCGGGCCGGCGCTCGGCGGCGTCCTGACGGACTGGGAGTGGCGCTCCGTCTTCTGGATCAACGTCCCGATCGCGGCGGTGTTCTTCCTGCTGGCGCTGGTGTCGACCCCCGAGTCGCGCGACGTCGACGCCGACCACCACATCGACGTCGCCGGGCTGAGCATGCTCGTCGCGGGCCTAACCTGCCTCTCGCTTGCCCTGATCGAAGGGCAAGTGTGGGTTTGGACGTCTGCGCCGACACTGACGCTCTTCGGAGCCGGGCTCGCCTTGCTCGTCGCCTTCGTCTTCGTCGAGCGGAGGGTTCGCAACGCGCTCGTCGATTTCGCGCTGTTCCGGCACCGAAACTTCCTCGGCGCCAACGTCACCGTGTTCGCGCTGAACTTCGCCATCGCCGCGTTCCTGTTCTTCCTGCCGCTCTACCTGCAAGAGCTGCTCAAGTACACGCCGCTGAAGTCAGGCCTGCTGCTCTTGCCGCTCAGCGCGACGATGGCGGTCACGCTGCTCACGGGCGGCAAGATCGCCGACAAGATCGGCACGAGGATCCCGATCACGGCCGGGCTCCTGCTGATGGCGGTCGGTTCGTACCTGCTCACCCGGCTGACGACGACCTCCGACTACTCGCGCCTCTGGCCCGCGATGCTCATCCTCGGAGCCGGGCTCGGCCTCACGATCACCCCGTTGAACATTGCGGCGATCACCGCCGTCTCTCGGGCGAAGGCCGGCGTTGCCGCAGGGATTCTGACGACGATCGGGGGCCTCGGCGGCGTCTTCGGCGTCGCGTTGACCGGTGGCATCTTCCAGGAGCAGCAGGACCAGAAGATGGATCAGATCCTCGCGAGCGCCGGGCACCCACTTCCCGACTCAACCGAGCGTGAGCTGCTCGGCATCCTCTCGGGAGCGCCCGACGCCGCGAAGGAACTGGCGAAGTTCCCCGCCTCGGTGCAGCACATCATCGTCGGCGCGGTTCACGACTCGTTCGTGTTCGGGATCGCCAACGTGATGTGGCTGACCACTGGGCTCTCGATCGCGAGCGCAATCTTCACGGCGCTCGTGATGAAAGGGAAGGCGCCGCCCGAGGAGGAGCCGGTCGAGGAGCCCGCGCCGAGCGCGGCGAGTGTCGCCTGAGTCGTCGTCCGACGGAGTGCGGGCGAGAGGACTCGAACCTCCAAGGGCTTTCGCCCAGCGGGACCTAAACCCGCAGCGTCTCCCAATTCCGCCACGCCCGCGCGCCTCGCCAGTTTAGCTCCTGCGTCGAGCCTCGTCGATCCGGTCTTTTGTCTGTATTGACAACAATGAGACTCGACAACGAGGTCACGTGCGCGCTCACGCTCCTGGTCGCAGGCCATACGCCGACCGAGGTCGCTCGGATGACCGGGCTTCCCCGAGAGACAGTTCGGGATTGGAGTTACGGCCGCCGTCTTCGCCAGCGGCGGCGCCATGCGACGTCTCCCTGCAGCTCGAGCCGTCACCTGTCACAGCTCAGCGCCGGCGAAGACGGATACCTACCGGGATGTATCTCGGTGACGATGCATCTCCGAGTATCTCCGCGGCGTGATGCGGATGCGGGTCACCCTCGATGCCATCTACCCCTTGAGCATCCGCGAGTGCGCCGCCGTGGCCGCGCTCGGCGGTGGGGTTTTAAAGGACCGGTCCGAGGATGTTCTCGGGCTCTTCGTCGAGGCCTGTGACGTCATCGAGGTTTACGTCACCCGTCGAACTCCCACCGAGATCGCGATCTACCGAAAGGCTTCAGTCGCGCGGTTGGACGAGTTCATCGGCCCGAAGCGCTGATCGCAGCTGCGGTGACCCTCTCGCCTGACCAATGGGAAGCGATCGAGGAGACGCTCGAGATCCTCCAGGACTCAGAGGCGATGGCGGCACTTCGCTAGAGCGACGACAACGTCAGGGCGGGCCCGGCTGTTCTCGCCGAGTGAGGTCTGCCGCGACCTCGGCGACTGACTGAGCTTCACCCGCCGCGCCGTCACCGCCGCCGCCGAAGTCGCGAGCCCGATCCAAACGGGCATTATGGGCGGGTGCAAACCCAGGTCGAGGAGCTCGCCGACAACCGCGTTCGGCTCGAAATCGAGGTCCCGCGCGAAGACGTCAAGCACGCTGTCGACCACGCGGCGGCGGACCTCGCGCAGTCCCTCCGGATCCCCGGTTTCCGCAAGGGCAAGGTGCCCATGCCCGTGCTCGTCGCGCGCGTCGGCCGCGACCGGCTGTTCAGCGAGGCCGTCGAGAGCCACATCGGCGGCTGGTTTCGCAGCGCGGCCGTCCGGACGGGGATCCGCCCGGTCGCCGCGCCCGAGTACGGCTACGAGCTCCCGACCTCGTCCGACGAGACCTTCAGGTTCACCGCCACCGTCGCCGTCCAGGAGAAGCCGGAGCTTCCGGACTGGACGCAGCTCGAGGTGCCCTGGCCGGAGCCAAACGTTCCCTCCGAGGCGGTGGACGAGGCGCTCGACGAAGTACGAGCCTCCGTGGCCGAACTCGCTCCGGTCGAGGGCAGGCCGGCCACGGACGGCGACGCGGCCGTCATCGATTTCCTGTCCGACGGCGACGCCCGGCGGGACTACGTCGTCGAGCTCGGCGCGGGCCGGCTGCTCGAGCCGATCGAAGAAGCGCTTTCCGGCCTGAGTCCCGGCGACAGCAGGGACGTGGAGTACGACACACCGGACGGGACGACCAGCACCGTCGAGGTCGCGCTGAAGGAGCTTTACGAGCGCGTGCTTCCGCCGCTCGACGACGAGCTGGCGCGAGCGGGCAGCGAGTTCGACACGCTGACTGACCTGCGGGCAGACATCGAGGCGTCCCTGCGGTCGCAATTGGAGCGCGAGTCGGAGGACGTGTTTCGCGCGGCGGTCGCGGATGCGCTCGTGGAGGCGTCGGCGCCAGAGCCGTCCGAGCAGCTTGTCCGCAGCCGCGCCGGTTCGCTGCTGCGCGCGCTCGCGGAATCGCTCGAGCGACGCGGCGTGCCGCTCGACACCTACCTCGCGCTCGTCAACCAGTCGCAGGAGCAGCTCGAGGAGCGGCTCCTCGCCGAAGCGTGGCAGTCGGTCGCCCGCGAGCTCGTGCTGGAGGCGGCCGCCGACAGGCTCGAGCTCGTGATCTCCGACGCGGAGGTCGAGGCCCTCATTCGCGACGAGGCGGCCACGGCGGGCGAGGATCCAGCGGAGGCGATCAGGGTGCTCCGCGCGACGGGGCGATTCGAGCAGCTTCGGGACGACCTCCGCCTTCGTCGAGCGCTCGATCGCGTCGCCGCGGAGGTCAAACGGATCTCGACCGATTTAGCCGCGGCGCGCGAGCGCTTGTGGACTCCGGAGCAGGAGAAGACCCCCCGTGATACGAAGTTGTGGACCCCCGGCAGCAAGGAGAGCAGATGACCCCTCTGATCCCGATGGTGATCGAACAGACCTCTCGCGGCGAGCGCGCGTTCGACATCTACTCGCGCTTGCTGAACGAGCGCATCATCTTCCTCGGCACGCCAGTCGACGACCAGATCGCGAACCTGATCGTCGCGCAGCTCCTGCACCTGGAGTCGGAAGAGCCCGACAAGGACATCTCGATCTACATCAACTCGCCGGGCGGCTCGGTCTATGCAGGACTCGCGATCTACGACACCATGCAGTTCATCAAGCCCGACGTCTCGACCATCTGTGTCGGCATCGCGATGTCGATGGGTGCGCTTCTCCTCGCCGGGGGCTCGAAAGGAAAGAGGATGGCGCTGCCGAACGCCAAGATCCTCATCCACCAGGTTTCGAGTGGATTCCAGGGCCAGGCAACCGACATCGAGATCCAGGCGCGGGAGACGATCAACATGAAGCGGCGGATGGAGGAGATCATCGCTCAGCACACCGAGCAGCCTCTGGAGAAGGTCTCGCGGGACATGGAGCGCGACTACTTCATGACCGCGCAAGAGGCCAACGAATACGGCATCATCGACACGGTCATCACGCACCGGTAGATCCTCGTGGCCCGGACGACTGACTCCAACGAACAGCTCCTCTGCAGCTTCTGCGGCAAGAGCCAGCGCCAGGTCAAGAAGCTGATCGCCGGGCCGGGCGTCTACATCTGCGACGAGTGCATCGATCTCTGTAACGAGATCATCGATGAGGAGCTCACCGCTCCCACCGAGCTCGACCTCGGAAACCTCCCGCGGCCGACCGACATCTACTCCGTCCTCAACGACTACGTCGTGTCGCAGGAGGAGGCGAAGCGGACGCTGGCCGTCGCCGTCTACAACCACTACAAGCGGGTGCAGATGTCGGACCAGGAGGAGGCCGACGTCGAGCTGCAGAAGTCGAACATCCTCCTGCTCGGCCCGACGGGTTGCGGGAAGACGCTGCTGGCGCAGACGCTCGCGCGCATCCTCAACGTCCCCTTTGCGATCGCCGACGCGACCGCGCTCACGGAGGCGGGCTACGTCGGCGAGGACGTCGAGAACATCCTCCTGAAGCTGATCCAGGCGGCCGACTTCGACATCAAGAAGGCCGAGACGGGGATCATCTACATCGACGAGGTCGACAAGATTGCGCGGAAGGCGGACAACCCGTCGATCACGCGCGACGTGTCCGGTGAGGGCGTGCAGCAGGCGCTCCTCAAGATCCTGGAGGGGACGGTGGCCTCGGTGCCGCCGCAGGGCGGCCGCAAGCACCCGCACCAGGAGTTCCTGTCGATCGACACGACGAACATCCTCTTCATCTGCGGCGGCGCGTTCTCTGGGCTCGAGAAGATCATCGCCAAGCGCATCGGCAAGAACGCCGTCGGGTTCGGCGCACACGTGCGGTCGAAGCGCTCGGTCGAAGCGAGCGAGCTGCTCTCGCAGGTGATGCCGGAGGACCTGCTCTCGTACGGGCTCATCCCGGAGTTCATCGGCCGCCTGCCCGTCGTCTCGGCCGTGCACCAGCTGACGCGGGAGGATCTCGTCAAGATCCTCATCGAGCCGAAGAACGCGCTCGTCAAGCAGTTCCAGCGGTTCTTCGCCTACGACGACATCGAGCTCGTCTTCACCGAAGACGCTCTCTGGGAGATCTCCGACAAGGCGCTCGAGCGCGAGACCGGCGCGCGTGGGCTGCGGTCGATCATCGAGACCGCGCTTCTCGACGTGATGTTCGAGCTGCCGTCGCGCAAGGACGTCTCCAAGTGCGTGATCACCAAGGAGACGATCGGCAAGGGCCTGAAGCCAACCCTCGTCACGACCGGCGGCCCGATCGAGGACGAGGAAGAAGAGCTCGCCGAAGAGACAGCCTAGTAGGCACGGGGGGAAACCAGGTTTCCCCCATGGACCCCCTTCTTAAACGGCTGACGCGCTTCCCGCGCTGTAGCTGCGGCGAGCCAAGCTCGCCTCCGCCGGAAAG
>Ga0075434_100000267_pt1 | contig 37125 bp, 37 predicted proteins | sample RhiMethybrSRZTD3_FD_75298 | JGI IMG/M metagenome (GOLD analysis project Ga0075434, IMG submission 75298) | Populus rhizosphere microbial communities from Tennessee, USA - Rhizosphere MetaG P. TD hybrid SRZTD3 | ecosystem: Host-associated > Plants > Roots > Rhizosphere > Soil | place: USA...
CCTTACCGCTCAGCTCATTCAGGTGAAGGACCAGACTCATTTGTGGTCCCACGATTACGACTATCCCGCCAAAGACATTCTTAATGTGGAAGACGATGTGGCCAAAGCGGTTGCGCACGAGATCGGGCTGCGTTTGACTTCGCAACAACAAGCAAAGTTGGCGCAGTCGCACCCAGTGAATCCGGAAGCCTTCGATGCCTACTTGCAGGGGTATTGATGGCCAGGACAAGATCGGAGCTTCGCGTTGTGCTGCTTTCAATCTCCTTCAGGAGGTTCGCAACTTCGACTGAGGCTGCAAGTCTGATCAGGGCCGCGCGGGCGGTGTCTGCATCCAGGTTCGCAAACAATGATTCCAGCGCCGCCGGTTTGACTCCCCGGCGCGCCAAATCTGCCGAGAGTTGCCACAGATCGTTTTGTCCATGACTGCGCAACAGCGCATCGATCTTCTCTTCCATGTCGCTGGCACTCAACGCATCCGGCGGAGGTTCGTCCCGCTGAATGAGCGACGTTTCCAGATTTTCGATCTCGGCTTTCTGCGCGGGAGTGAGCTCACGCCTTCCCAGTTCATGACTTGCATCTTTGATTCGTTTCAGGATTTGACGCAGCTGGCTGGTAGCGCGCTTTGCGGCCGAGGCCGGATTATTGAGCTCATGCGCAAGACCGGCGGAAAGTTTACCCATGCGTCCGTGAGAGCTCGCCCAGTCACGGTAAACTCTTTCATTCTGGAAAAAGGCAGCACCCCGGTGACATCGCCGGTCTTCGCCGGGAATACGACGGTTTGGCCACCGAACTCACCGCGAAACTGAAATTGACCTTCGAGTAGGACAAACATGGCATCTGCCGGATCGCCTTGCTGCACGTAGGTCTGCCCGGCCGTGAGCTGCGACTCTTGGGACTTGCCCAGAAACCAGTCGATCTGATCGTCAGGCAAACCGGCGAAGGCCGGCACCCTGAGGAGCTCTGCTTTGTCGGCCATTTATACCTTGCTCAAGTATTGATGGATAAATTGCACAGCGACCGAACCCTCGCCAACGCCGGATGCGACCCGCTTCACTGAGCCATGGCGAACATCCCCAACTGCGAAGATGCCGGGAACATTGGTCTCGAGGAGGAACGGATCTCTCCCTGGCGTCCAACCTTTGGGCCTTTGCCCATCGCGAATGAGATCGGGGCCGGTCAGGATAAAGCCCCGTTCATCGCGTTCAACCAGGCCGGTCAGCCAGTCGGTTCGCGGCAGCGCACCAATGAAGATGAACATGGAGCTCGCGGGAACCCTCTCAACCTTATGAGTATCCGAGCAGAGAACCGAAAGCTCCTCCAGGTGTATCTCGCCATGTACTTCGGCCACGCTGGCATGTGTCCATATCTGAATGTTGGCTGTGCGCTGAATCTGGTCAATCAGGTATTGTGACATCGTACTAGCAAGAGAAGGCCCACGCACCAGGATGACAACGCGATCAGCGTACTTGGCGAAGTTCATCGCCGCTTGACCTGCAGAGTTCGCGCCTCCGACTACGTAGACGATTTCGTTCTTGCAGGACAGGGCCTCCGTGGCGCCTCCTCCGTAATACACACCCGCGCCTTGTAATCTATCGACGCCTGGAGCTTCCAGCCGGCGCCACTGAACTCCGGTGGCAATCATTAGCGCATGGCAAGAGAGCTCGTTGTCATCAGCCAACTTTAGAATCCGGTAGGGGCCCTCGATGCGCGCGGCAATGACTTCCTGTGGAGAGAGAATTTCCACCCCAAAACGCTGCGCCTGCACCACCGCGCGCCGCGCCAGATCAGTTCCGCTCAAGCCGCTCGGAAAACCAAGATAATTCTCAATGCGGGAGCTCATCCCGGCTTGGCCACCGGGAGCTTCCCGCTCAATAATCACCGTATGCAGGCCTTCCGACGCGCCATAGACTGCAGCCGCCAGGCCAGCCGGGCCACCACCCACGATTGCTAGATCGTAAAAGTTCGTTTGCGCGCGGGTGCGTAAGCCGACTTTTTGAGCGACCTGCGCCGGCAAGCTTTCCAGTAATTTCGTGCCATCCGGAAAGAGCACCACGGGAAGATTAGAGACCTCAGGACCTAACACCTCTAACAATCGCTTGCTCTCCGGATCATTTGCGGATAGTTCAACGTCGATCCATTGATATGGAACGTGGTTGCGTGCCAGAAAATCGCGCAGCTCGTAGGATCGCGGCGACCAGCGCGTGCCCAATACTCGGATACCTTCAAAAACCGGACGATATGACGCTTGCCAATCATCGAGCAAATCGTCCAATTGAGGATATAAGCGCTCTGCAGGCGGGTCCCACGGTTTCAGAAAAAAGTAATTTATGCTCGCGTCATTGATGGCGCTGATCGCAGCGTTGGTATCCGCGTACGCGGTCAGCAACGCTCTCTTCGCCTCGGGATAAATTCGCATGGCCTCCCGCAGAAAATGGACTCCGTCCATGCGCGGCATGCGCTGATCGGCGAGCAGCAGGGCTACACTGTCGTTGCGCACTTTCAGCTGTTTGAGAATATCCAGGGCGCCTTCGGGGGAGTCGCTCCCCATCACCCGGTATTCGGCGCCGTATTGCGATCGCAAATCGCGCTCAATAGCTCGCAACACATCCGAATCGTCATCCACGCTGAGCAATACAGGCTTCGGCATAGTCGGTCTCACATCTTGTCGAAAGAAGATGATTACAGATTTCCGCGGCTCGAACAGATTCAGGAGTCACTTATGCGCCGCTATCCTGGACGACTACGAAATCAGCTCTCCCGATTCAAGCACTGTGCTGTTCTAGCTTAGATACAGAAACTCGCTTTTGGTCGCGGATAGATTTGTAGTCAGCTGCACCATTCCAGTCCATTCCGCAACATTACCTTTCTAGCTCTGCGTGGGCAGCCATTTGGGCGAGCGTTTGACGCGGTTACCGCCGGGGAGGTGTTCCATCGCAGCAAGTAGTGACTCGGCCGATTTCGCGGTTCCCGGCAGCTAACCCGTAATGGTGCGCGCTCAGCAGTAAGTAACGGCCAAGGCCGGCCAACCCTGTGCCATCAAAGGGCCTTCCATCTTCATGTTCGCCGTAGTCGCAATCGCCAAACTAGGAAAAGATACACGATGAAATGCTCCAAGCGCATCTTCTGGATACTAGCGTTGAGTGTAGTCACGCTGATATCGCTCACAACCGGCTGCGCATTTTCTTCGAATGTGGACACCCACCCGGGGTCATTTCGCTGGAAGCTTGCGACTGGCAGATTCAATACAGCCCTGGAATGCCCTCACATCCATCTGCTACGACAGGCGCGGCCTGCTACTTCAATTTCCCGAGCGACCAGAACTACCATGCGTGTATTGATGACGCGAATGTTCCCTGTAACTCTGTGCACTACGTGACTACGCAATACAGTTGGGCGCAACGCACTCTGCGATGACGGCGAAGATCCGATTGATGTTTGATCTAGGGACAGTCTTTAACCACAAGATGCATCCGGACAACACGTGCACTACGCCCGCAAGTGTGCGTCTTTTCCTTTGAGCGCAAGAATGACGATATGCAGGGAGAGTTCTACCGGTGGTGGTCAAATCGCGTTAGCTATGAACTCGGCTCCGAGACCGGTACAGACATCATCATGACCGTGCCATGACTCCTGACCAATGGTCAAGTATCAATGGTAAGCTCGGGAATCAAGATGCGGAAGCTTCGGCAGGCTTCGAGGACGCGCTGCTGAATGTCGGTCGAGTGGGAATGACTTTCGGTGGCGGGTGCTTGTTCGGTCAACGGCGTAAACGTGTCTGGAGGAGCGGCCAGCGTCTCGATGATCGATTTTAGTGTTCAGTGATGGCAGGTGCTGTGGGATTTCCCTTCAACAGCTCCAAACGGAACATTCCCTAAGACATGCAAAGTGCGCCTCTTTAACCAATTGTCAGGACTCAAAGCCTGAATGAAGATTTGGAGGAGGCAAAGCACGCTTGGTCGAAGATTCAAACGATAGACTCCTTCACGCCTGCAGCTTGACGGTCACCTACGGCCCGGACGACGAACGCCCTGTGCGGGCCTTGAAGGACGTCAATCTTGAGATACGGCCTGCCGAGGTTGTCGGTGTCATGGGAGAGTCCGGCTCTGGCAAGAGCACGCTCGCCCTGTCGCTACTGCGGATGCTTCCTCCACATGCGTCCTGTGACAGCGGTTCCCTGACGTTCCAAGGCCGTGATCTGCTGCTGCTGAATCAACCGGAGCTTCGCAAAATTCGTGGTGCGCACATGTGTTTGGTTGCACAGGACCCAGCTCTGGCACTGAGTCCCGTGATGAGGGTTGGTGACCAGATCGCTGAGGTAATCCGCGCTCATAGTTCCATTGGCCCGCAGGAGCGCAGTCTTCTCGTTGAAGAATTACTGCGAGAGGTGGGATTTCAGGAGCCGCGCGAAATCTATCCTGCTTATCCCCACCAGCTCAGCGGAGGTCAGCGGCAGCGCGTCACAATCGCCCAGGCGATCGCCTGCAATCCGTCGCTAGTGGTGGCTGATGAACCCACCAGTGAACTCGATGCGGGGCTACGTGCTGAAATTATCAGGCTGATGGCTGAGATTCGGCGAAAGCATCGTACGGCTTTCCTGGTGATCAGCCATGATCCGACCATCTTCGCGGGATTCGCCGACCGTATTGCGGTCATGTACGCTGGCCGAGTTGTCGAGGAAGGAAAAACTGAAGATATCTTTCGGAGGCCACTCCACCCGTACACCCAAGCGCTGGTGAATCTCTCGACCAGTTGCTTCGGAGGCCCTGCAGCGAGTCGTGCGCGCTTTCCGGCGTTGCAGGGTGAATCTCCGGACTTAGCCTGTCTTCCCCGCGGGTGCACTTTTGAACCCCGCTGTCGCGAGAGGATGGAGGTGTGCACAAGCCGTGATCCGCAGGAATTTATTCCCATTCCCTCACACCGGGTGAATTGCTTTAAGTATGGGAACTAACGAAAGCGCACCGAATGCGAGCACCGCGTCGTTCCTGCGGGTGCGTGGACTAAGCAAACGATATGTGCGCCGGAAGGCGCTCTGGCGCAGATCAACGCCTGTTGTAGCGCTTCGCGATGTTAGTTTCGAAATCGCCGCCGGGAAGACTCTGGCGCTGGTTGGAAGTTCTGGGTCAGGCAAATCTACGGTCGCACGCTGTGTTACTCGGCTGGAGAAGCCGGATGCAGGCGAAGTTTGGCTGGGGGAAACAGACATTTCTCGGCTTGAACACAGAGATTTGGTCCCGCTCCGACCTCTGATGCAGATGGTTTTTCAGGATTCCGTTACATCTTTGAATCCGCGGTTCACGGCAGCAGAGATTATCGAGGAGCCGCTGCGGATTCAGCGGCGTGGGAATCGGAATGAACGGCGAAATCACGCCCGAGAGTTGATGACGGAAGTTGGCCTGTCGCCAAATTGGGCGGATCGTCCGGCGACGCAATTCAGCGGCGGGCAGCGACAAAGATTAGCGATTGCGCGGAGCTTGGTGCTGCAGCCGAAATTGCTCGTGCTCGACGAGGCTCTTTCGGGGCTGGATCTTTCCACGCAGGCGCAAATCGCGAATCTATTACTCGATCTTCAAGACGCGCGCTCCCTCACATACCTCTTTATTTCCCATGACCTCGCATTAGTCGCCCGATTGGCCGACGTTATCGCCGTGATGTCGGCAGGGCAGGTTGTTGAACAGGGACCGGCGGCACAGATTACCTCGCATCCTGAGCACCCGGAGACCAGATCTCTGCTTTCATCGGCATTAGCTTTTCAGAATAGCTACGCGGCAACTTTGGCAGGGCGGGTATGAAGTTCCTGGCGCGAAGACTGCTCCGGGCTGCTCTGCTTTTCGTCGGCGTGTCGGCTCTCTGCTTCTTGTTTACGGAAATGGCGCCGGGGAACTTCTTTGATGAGATGCGGTCTAATCCGCAGATTTCCCCTGAGACCATCAAGGCATTACGTGCGCGATACGGATTAAATCAACCATTGCCGGTCCGATACGGCCGCTGGTTGAGCGCGGCGATGCACGGGGACTTCGGATACTCGATCGCCTACAACGTGCCGGTCGGACCGTTATTGTGGACTCGGGCCAAGAACACTCTTCTGCTCACCACCACGGCAACGTTCCTGACTTGGCTGGTCGCGTTGCCGATGGGAATCTGGGCCGCAACCCGTCACGAAAGATGGCTCGACAAAATCGTTGGAGTGGGCACCTCGCTGCTGATTTCGATTCCCGAGATCGTGATCGCCATCATCTTGCTCGCAGTGGCAGTTCGGTGGCGCGTGGTGCCGACGGGCGGAATGATGTCGCTCGATTTCGAAGGGTTCTCGCTGTGGGCCAAATTTCAGGACATCACAATGCGGATGTTACTGCCTGCATTGATTCTGGTTTTAGCTGGGTTGGCCGTCGTGGTAAGGCACGTTCGCACCAGCTTTCTGGAAGTGCAACGTGCTCCTTGCATACAAGCTGCGCGCGGATATGGCATTCCCCGCACGCGATTGCTCTTTCGGCATATTCTGCCGCTCGCGGCAAATCCGGTTATCTCATTATTCGGTTTTTCACTGGCGGGCCTGCTCAGCGGGTCACTGCTGGTTGAAGTCGTCGCTGGATGGCCAGGACTGGGCCCCGTGATTCTCGATGCGACCTTATCGCGGGACTTGTACCTGGTCATCGGAGGGATCATGCTTTCGGCGGTTTTCATGCTTGGAGGCAACTTGATCGCTGACGTCTTGCTAGTTGTTTCGGATCCACGCATCAGCACGGGCGGCAAGGATGCGAATTAAGCGAACAGCGCTGTTGCTGTTGTCCAGCAGTCTGGCTGTGTTTCTCTTGCTTGCCGGTTTTGTTTCGCCCCACGGTCCTACGACGCAGTACCGAGAAACTCCGTATGCTCCGCCTACGCGACTGCACTTCCTGGATGCAACCGGCTTTAACTTGCGGCCATTTGTATACCTGTTGGTGCCCGATGGCGAAGGTTTTCGCGAGGATCTTGCTCGTCCGAACCCCGTGCACCTGTTCGTGCGAGGCAGCGAATACCAGCTTCTGGGAATTCTCAACTCGAACATCCACCTCTTTGGTGTCAACGAGCCCGCCCGAATATTCCTGCTGGGGACAGATGGCTTCGGCCGGGATGTTTTTTCCCGTTTGCTCTATGGTGGGCAGATTTCCCTGACTGCAGGGATACTGGCAACACTGCTTACACTGGCAACGGCGACCATCATCGGCACCATATCCGGGTATTACGGAAGATGGGTGGACGAGTTTCTGATGGGCAGCGCCGAGCTCTTCCTGTCCTTACCCTGGTTGTATTTCCTTTTTGGCGTGCGAGCGTTTCTGCCGCTTCATCTCGGTCCGGAAGCGACGTTCCTGCTGCTAGTATCGGTTATCGGTTTGATCGGCTGGGCGCGTCCTGCGCGGCTCATCCGGGGAGTTGTCCTGAGTGCGCGAGCGCGCAATTACGTTCTGGCAGCTCGCGGCTTTGGCGGCTCTGATCTCTACGTGTTACGTCGGCACATCCTGCCGGAGACACTTGGAGTGCTCTTCACCCAGGCGGCATTGCTGGTTCCGCAATACGTGGCCGCCGAGGCGACATTGTCCTTCTTTGGGCTCGGGATCAACGAGCCGGTGCCGAGTTGGGGAAACATGCTGAGCACGTTGCAGCAATACAACGTTCTGATCTCCTATAGCTGGCTGCTGGCGCCGGTCGGTGCGCTCATCGTTACCTCAGTAACGTTTTGGCTGCTGGCGGACGCCCTTCATTACTGGTTAAAATCTCCTTCAAGTTGAAGCCGCGATTCTGTGGGGAAGGGCTCCATTGAGACTCATAGTCCGCCTCACCCTGTTCGTGTTCTTGGTACAGGCTACCTTCCGGGCTGCTACTCCGAGCTCTGAGCCTCCGAAATCCGGAGAAGAACTGCAACGAGTCGAGTGCGAACTGGGTCGCTATGGTGGACGTCTTGTAGTAGGACAACGTTCCGAACCAAAAACTCTAAATCCGGTCATTGCGGTCGATGAGATCTCGCGCGAGGTGATTGGCCGCCTCATGGCTGACTTGATCACGATCAATCGGGCGTCACAACAGACGGAGCCAGGCTTGGCGAAGTCCTGGCGCATATCGTCTGATGGACTCACATTCACCCTAAAGCTCCGCAAGGGAATTCGCTTCTCAGATGGACATCCCTTCGATGCCGACGACGTGATTTTTTCTTTCCATCTCTATCTGGATCAGGCGGTGAACTCGCCTCAGCACGATCTGCTGATCATCGATGGGAAGCCGCTCGCGGTAACCAAGCTCGATCAGTACACGGTTCGGTTTACATTGCCCCGACCGTACGCAGCGGCAGAGAGGATTTTTGACAGCGTAGCCATATTGCCAAAGCACATTCTGGAAAAGCCATACCGCGAGGGCCGGTTGGTACAAACCTGGCCGGTCAATACACCTCCCGCCGAGATTGTTGGACTGGGGCCGTTTCGGGTCAAGGAGTACGTGCCGGGCCAGAGGATAGTGCTCGAACGAAACCCCTACTACTGGAAGGCAGATCGCGAGAACCACCGGCTGCCTTATCTGGACAGCCTCGTTTTTCTGTTCGTTGGGAGCGAAGACGCACAGGTAATGCGCTTTCAAGCGGGGGAGACCGATGTTGTTAACCGCCTGAGTTCAGAGAATTACCGGCTGCTATCGAGAGAGCAAGCTCGTATGGGAGCGCAACTCGTGGATCTCGGCCCTGGCCTCGAATACAACTTTTTGCTTTTGAATCTCAACGATTTGAGCACGAAGAAACTCGATGCGATCACGCGTAAGCAGGCGTGGTTCGGGGATCTGAGATTTCGTCAGGCGGTATCGTTAGCCATAGACCGTGACGCGATCGTTCGTCTCGTATATGGAACACGAGGAACGGCGCTTTGGGGAAACGTTGGACCGGGTAACAAGCTTTGGGTTAACCAAGTGATCCCGCACCCACCACGCTCTATGGAAACCGCACGCCAGATTTTGAAATCTGCGGGGTATTCGTGGAGTAATAGCGGACAATTACTTGATCCTTCAGGAACTCCGGTTGAATTCTCAGTCGTTGCGAGCTCTTCGAACACGCAGCGGATGAAAATGGGGATCCTACTGCACGATGATCTCGCTCATTTGGGCATGCAGGTACACGTTGTTCCTCTGGATTTCCGGGCCATGCTTGATCGCGTGTTCCACAGTTTCGATTATGAGGCGGCAATCATGGCGCTGGGCGGCGGAGATGCTGATCCCAATCCCGAGATGAACGTTTGGCTCTCGACCGGAAGCACCCATCTTTGGCACTTGGGAGAGACCCAGCCAGCCACTGAGTGGGAGCGAGAGATTGATCAATTAATGCGAGAGCAGATGATCACATTGAAATATCCGGAGAGGAAGCAGCTCTATGACCGGGTTCAGCAACTGATCGCAGAGAACCTGCCTTTTATTTTTCTCGCAACCCCGAACATACTCAGCAGTGCAAAGGCGCAAGTTGGAAATTTTCAACCTGCAGTTCTGGACCACTACACTCTGTGGAATTCAGACCGGCTCTTCTTGCGGAGTGAGGGCCAGCGCGTCCAAAGAGCTGACATTCGGTGAGGTTCTCGAAAGGCTCAACCGGTAGCGGCGGCGCCTTTCTGATTATTCAGAGTTTCTCTTATACAGCGGCCCAGAGCCGCTAATCGAAACGGCTTCTGTAGGAGGACCTGGCCAGGGGAGAGCGGATTGGAAAGCAGGTTATTTGAATATCCGGACATGAAGACTATTTTGGTTTCCGGATGAAGACATTTTATCTGCTCAGCCAGATCGCGGCCACTCATCGCAGGCATTACGACATCGCTTAGAAGAAGATGAATTGGCTGCTTGCGCCGCTCAGCTATCTGCACGGCTTCCAATCCGCAGCTGGCCACCAGAACTGTGTATCCGTTGCCTTCCAGGTATTCGGCCGCAGACTTACGCACCGCCTCTTCGTCCTCAACGAGAAGGACCGTCTCGTTTCCTTCAAGTGCATCGTTCGAATAGTGTGTGCGAATCGGTTGGACGGCTTCTTCCACGCGAGGAAGGTAAATCGTGAACGTGGTGCCCGCGTCAGGCTCACTTCGCACCGAGATGTGCCCCGAACTTTGCTGTACGATGCCGAACACCGTCGCGAGTCCAAGACCGGTACCTTTTCCTTGTTCCTTCGTAGTAAAGAAAGGTTCAAAGATGTGAGATTGCGTTTCTGAATCCATGCCACAACCATTGTCGGTAACGGTCAGCAGTACGTAATTTCCATCGCTCGCTGAGAACTCCAGCCTCTTCGCTGCCTGATCGAGTATCGCATTGCTGGTCTCAATGACGATCTCTCCCCCCTTTGACATTGCGTCGCGAGCGTTGATCACCAGGTTCATCACCAATTGCTGAATCTGACCGGGGTCTGCTTTAACTCTGCCGAGAGCGGCGCCTGGAGCAAACCGCAACTGGATGTTCTCGCTGATAAGCCGCTTCAACATGTCAGCCTGCTCAGCGATGAGCGCATTGAGATCAATCACCCGGGGCGCCAGCACCTGTTTACGACTAAACGCTAGCAGGCTTTGGGTCAGCGATGCCGCCCGATCAGTAGCTTTCACGATTTCATCAACATACTTGCGGCTCTCGTCTGGCGGCATTTTTCCATAGAGCAGTTCAGCAAAGCTGCTGATCGCCATCAAGATATTATTGAAGTCGTGAGCAACTCCGCCCGCCAGGCGTCCGATCGCCTCAATTTTCTGCATATGCCGCAGCTGTTGCTCCAATTCGCGCTGTTGGGTAATGTCCTGCACCGTGCCTTCAAAATATAGGATCCGCCCTTCGGCGTTCCGGACGACGTGAGCATTCTCCGATACCCAAATGATCTTTCGATCCTTGCGGTAAACCTGATATTCAAATGATTGAACGAAGCTGTACTGTTCCATCAATTGCACGAATTCCGCGCGTCGTTCCGGGTCGACGTATTCTTTTTGTCCTATATCGGTGTGCGACACGATCAGATCGTCGGCGGAATCAAAACCGAGCATGCGAACAAGAGCGGGATTAGCGGAGACGTACTTGCCATCGGGCGTGGTCTGGTAAATGCCGTCGACTGCGTTTTCAAAAATACTCCGGTACTTCTCTTCCGCTCTGCGGAGCGCCTGTTCCACATTCTTGTGCTCGGTTATATCAGTCAGGAATTTAATGATGCCTCTAACTTTATGATCGTTATCCCACAGCGGAGTCGCAGACAGGCTGAGGACAATTAACGAACCGTCTCTTTTCCTGCGAAGCACCTCTACCCCGGTGAGCGTTTCTCCCAAGCGCAAACTCTCAAATAAAACGGTCGCATCATCCGCGTTTTCAGGAACAATGGGATCAGGCCTGCCTAAGACTTCCGCCTCGCTCCATCCAAAAACCCGTTCGGCTGCTGGATTCCATATGGTTACTCGGTTCTGAGTATCGAGGGCAATGATGGGAACTGGAGAAGCGTAGACGCTGGTTTCAGTTGCTTTACGGAGGGCTTCTTCAGCGAGCTTTCGCGCGGTTATGTCACGGGCGATGGCGGAAATGCCGGTCAATTTCCCGCTGTAGTCCAGAACTGGAGAGACGGTCAGTGAGACATTAATCGGTCTCCCGTCCTTCGCCACTCTCACACTCTCGAAATCCTGGATCCGAAGTCCTGCAATAAGCTTGCCTTTGATTGCAGGGAGATCATCGGCTCGCCCAGGCGGAATGAGAATGGACACACTCTTGCCGATTACTTCTTCCGCAGAATAACCGTAGATTTGTTCCGCACCTTTGTTCCAGTTGCGAAGCGTGCCATCCATATCGCCGCCGTAAATAGCATCCTGCGATGACTCGACGATGGCCGCGAGCCTGACCACTGTATCTTCGGCACGCTTGCGTGCCGTGATATCCCGTACGCATACGGTGAAGATGACTTCTTTTCTGATTACAATTCGGCTCACTGTGAATTCGGCTGGAAATTCGCTGCCATCAGACCGAGCTGCTCTGGTCTCCAGCCGTTTGCCGATGACCTCCATCCCTGGTGCAATTGAGGCAAGCAATTCGCGTCGGTGATGTTCGCGTAAGTCGCAAGGAAAAACTATTTCAACCAGATCCCTGTCTACGGCTGCGGATTTCGAAATGCGGAAGGTTCTTTCCGCAGCAGCATTAAATTCAGTGATCCTGCCCGCCTTGTCCGCCCAGATGACACTGTCCAATGCAGAATCCAGCAGTGCCTGCCGCAGAGCTCTGCTCTCTGACAGCGCTTTCTCTGCTCGACGAATTTTGTTTAACTCTGCGACTGACATCATGCGCTACCAGAGGCGGCTTTTCGATGTGGCTGGATCAGAAATCGAGTGCAGTAGGATTTTTACTTCCCAATGAGGTCGCGGATCCTGTCATTTAGTCTGTTCAGCCGAAAAGGTTTCTGCAGTACGGCACTCTGCAAGCGATCAGTGAGCGAAGCGGGCAAGACTTTATTGGTGTCTCCCGATATATAGACGATTTTCAATCCGGGACATATCTCACCCAACCGATCTGCGACCTCAGGGCCACTCATTGCCGGCATCACGACATCTGTGACCAGCAGATCCAATGGCGAACGGTTCTGGAGCGCAACGTGAACGGCTTCCGCTCCGGTTCGTGCTTGTAATACTTTGAACCCTTCCATTTTGAGAAATTCTGCGGCCGGAACACGCACGGAATCATCGTCCTCGACAATAAGGAGGGTCTTCGCTGAAGGAGAGCTCTTCGCCGGCGTAGACCGATCCTGGATTTCTCCCGCATCAATTGCCGGAAAATAAACGGTGAAGCTGGTGCCCGAGTCTGATATTCGAATCAAGCCGCATGCGTTCTTTGCGAACTCGGAGCCGGCGGCTCTCACCAGTTTCTCTTCCAGCTTCCGCTCCGTGCTCTGCCCAGCGTCAGGAGCATGCCTTTCGCCTACAGCTTCCAAGCCGTTCAAGGCGAGCATGGCGTACTTCCCGGGGCTGGGCTCGCTGTTCTTATCAATCAAGTTTTTGTCCAACTCCACGAGTTCTGTGGATATGTTTACCGTTCCGTTGGTGCCGATCGTATTTCCGAGATGTATTGCCGCGCCGAGGACAAATTGTTCGAGTTCCACATAATCAGCCCTGATGCTTTGAACGTTGGAATCAAGGCTGATAGCAACGTCAAGGTTCTCTCCGATGATCGACCGAAGCAGGCCACCAATTCCGGTTATAACGCTGTTCAGTGATAATGGCTGAACCGAGGCCTCGTGCTTGCGGCTTAGCTGGAGCAATTTCTGAATCAACGATGTTGCACGCGCTGCGTTACTCAGGACTTGTTCGAGGTTGCGTTTTTGCGGGAGATCGGCTTTTTTGAGCTCCAGTTCCACACCGCTAGTAACGGCCATCATCGTATTGTTGAACTCGTTGGCCACAGCCTTCGCCACTTCTCCAATTAACGCGGTCTTCTGTGCGAGCAACGCGGTTTGCAAATCGTCCCTCGCATCAGAACCACAACGAGCCATCTTAGTTCCAGCATGTGCCATCAACTGTTCTCCCGTGTCGAGCGCGTAGCAGTGCCTACGATACTTTTGCTCCAGTGGGGGCTCAAATTACCGCGGTAATAAAGAAATGATGCCTGTTTGGTTCTGGCTACAAATTGCATCTGCCGAGAGCCGGTAACGTTACGCCGCGTGCAGTCTCGCAGGCTTGCCAGGACCAGAGTGTTCACTTTCCAGAAGATGGTGAATCCGTCTTGAAATTTCCCCTTGCCGCAGCATCGAAGCGATTTGTTATCAGTGCCCATCACAGTCCGCAGCTGGCACGCCGCGTGCTTTACTCAAGGCATGATGCAACGCATTCTGTTCCTCGACGACGATGAGCAATTAGCCAAGGTTTACAAGGAGTTCTTTTCAAACCTTGGCTATCAGGTTGACTGTGCCCAGGAGCTTGAGGAAGCTGAGGCCCTGCTTGACCACTATCCGTATGGAGTTGTGGTTACGGATTTACGGCTGAGCAAACTCGGCTTTGGGGGCCTGGAGCTTTTGAAACATATTCGAGAGCAGGCCTTGCAAACTCGAATAGTCGTCCTCACAGGATATGGCTGGCCGGAACTCAAGTCGGAAGCTTTGTCGTATCGAGTCGACGCCTTCGTGAGGAAGCCGACGCGCATGACAGAGTTGGCGCAGACCGTAGGCTTGCTAATGGGAGCTGGCGCATGAAAACTCCTCTTCTACAAGCAGTGCTGGACCCCGACAGATTGACGGTTTTCTTTCAGCCGATCTTTCACAGCCGAAGGATCAACCAGGTCTACAGTCTGGAGGCTCTGATCCGAGGGCCACGAGGCACGAACCTGGAGAGGGCGGACGTGCTGTTTGATTATGTTCGCCGAAAAAAGGCCGAGGCTTTAGTCGATCAAAGTTGTGTTGCCGCAATCTGCCGCGCAGCAGTGGATCTCCCTCCCCATTTTCGACTCAACGTGAACGTGCACTCGTCCACACTGGGGCAGAATTCCGCATTTGTGAAGTATTTCCGAAACCAGGCGAAGAAGTACTCGCTTGCGCTGGACCGCTTTACGGTGGAAATAGTGGAGCATTGTCCCACGTCGAATGTCCTGGGACTGATGCATAGCATCGGAGTCTTGAGAAGTGCCGGTGTACGCCTCGCGCTTGATGATGTTGGCCTTGGGCAGTCGAATTACCGAATGATGGTGGACTGTCACCCTGAATTTTTCAAGCTGGACTCCTATTTCGTGCGTGGCCTGAGAGTGGACCCGAGACGCCGCGCGGTGGTCCAGTCGGTGGTCACTCTGGCGCAAGCGATGGGAAGTTCAGTCGTCGCGGAAGGTCCGGAATCGAAGGAAGAGCTGTGGGAATTGGCCGAAATGGGTGTGGAATTCACCCAGGCGAACATTCTCTGCCCAGCAATGCCACTGCAGGACTTAGTGGCGGCGGGATTGTTGGGCAATGTCGACGCCGCGCAGGAAAGCGAAAAGAAAATAGAAGATATCGAAGGAGCTCGTCAAAAGCTTGCCGCGGCTGCAGGAGAGCTGTAACTTCACCCGCATCTCGAAAGTATAGCTGCTTGCAGCCTCCTCCCCCGAGGCATGACTCACTCCTGATGATTGACGCGGTTGATCCTCAGCGTGTTGACCTTGTTATAGAGGGAGCTCCGAGTCACTCCCAGGCGGGCTGCTGCCCGTGCCATGTTGCCATGCTCCGAAGTCAGCACCTTTTCTATGTGGAGCCGTTGAACCTCTCGGAGCGTAAGCTTGCCATCATCTTTTTCCACGAGAGCGTTCCCTCTAAAATCCAGATGCAGATCTCTGGGAAGAATGTTATCGCCATTTGCCAGCAGGACTGCTCTCTCAATCACATTCTTGAGTTCACGGATGTTCCCCGGCCATGAGTATGCAGCGATAGCCTCCATAGTCGAATCAGCCAATGTGAGATGGAGCCTGCCTAGATCGACTGCGGCACGCTGAAAAAAATGCCGGGCCAGTATGGGGATGTCCTCGACTCGTTCGCGGAGCGGCGGCACCGAAATAATCACCGTACTGATGCGGAAAAACAGGTCAGTCCGAAAGCTCTTTTGTCGAACCAGTTCACCGAGCTCCTGGTGACTGGCTGCAATCAAACGAACATCGAGCTGACGTTCCTGAACGTCGCCGAGCCGGCGGAATCTCTGTTCTTCCAGCACCTTGAGGAGCTTGGGCTGGATTTGCAGGTCCATGTCCCCGATTTCGTCGAGGAATACCGTCCCCCGTTGTGCAACTTCCAGCAAGCCCAGCTTGCGCTGCACCGCACCGGTGAAGGCGCCCGCTTCGTGTCCAAAAAGCTCGCTCTCCAGAAGCTCGCGCCCGAACCCGGCGCAGTTCAGGTCAACCATGGCTTCTTCGGACCTAGGGCTGTGCTCGTGGACCCACCTGGCCAGCACACCCTTGCCCGTGCCTGTCTCCCCTGCAATTAGCAGAGGACAATCGCTGCAGCATACTCGTTCAGCCTGCTCTGCCACCTTGCGAATCGCCAGGCTTGCCCCCACGAATGGGTCCACATGATCACGTTTGTCACGGGCCTTTCTTGCCAGCTGCTTTTGCTGATTACGCTGATTTCTGAGTGCACGCTCGAGCACCACCTGTATGACAGCTAGTTCCACCGGCTTAGTAAGAAAATGCTCGGCTCCGTCCTTGATTGCCTGCACCGCCAATGGGATAGTTCCGTTCCCAGTTAGCAAGATCAGCGGTACTGAGGGGTGGCTTTGCCTGAGGAAAGGTAAAAGGTCCAGCGCAGTCCCGTCCGGCAGGGAATAGTCCAGGATTGCGGCATCTGGGCAGGAGCTTCTAAATACTTGTTTAACGCTTTCGCAGCTGGTCGCCTCGCTAACCTCGTACTCAAGTGACTTCAGATATTCGCTCAGCCCGTAACGGACTGATGCATCATCCTCAGCGATGACTACTCTTCTTTTCGACATACGTCTGCACTGCTGCTCAACAACACGAGGCTCTCTGGAAGCTTAGAGAAAGTTAACGTGGGGAGGTACTGCCTAACAGATCACTTTAGTAACCAAATCGTCCGGAAATTCTCGCGTCGCGAGTGGCTGGCGCGTCTGGGAGGGAAGATCCCCGACGCGCTCTGCGCCGATTATTGATTTAGCGCTGACTCAGACTTGCAATCCAGGCCTGAACAGCCGCATACGTGTCGAGTCGGCCGTTGCCCAGTTCAGTGGAGATCCACTTAGCATGTGCGATCGCCCGCGACGCGCTCTGTTCATTGGAACTCCCCGGGATGTCAACCAGGAGTGCTGCTGTTCCCGCGACAAGTGGAGCGCTAAACGACGTTCCCCAGCCCGCGGAGTAGGTACCGTAAGGATAGGTGCTGACGATGCCTTCGCCCGGGGCGGCAACCCACACCAAAGAAGAACCGTAATTAGAGAAGCTCGACCGCGTATCGTAGTCCGTGGTCGAGGCCACACCCATCACGTTGTTCAGAGCTGCGGGATAGACCAACGTCTCTTGACCTTCATTTCCGGCTGATGCAACACAGATCAGGCTATGGTTGGTGGCGTAGGTCATCGCCCTCGACACCTCCTTGGAAGATGGGCTGAAGCTGAAGCTCATGCTGATGACCTTCGCCCCGTGTTGAGAAGCATAGTAGGTTGCTCGAATAATGTCGGAGACATACCCGCTTCCATCGGAACCGAAAGCCTTTAGAGGCATGATCTTGGCCTTGGGGGCCACTAGATGGACGATTCCCGCTGTCATGGTGCCATGCCCAAACGCGGCGTTGCCGCCATCGAGAACCGCGGCAGTGGACTGGTTTACCAGTGCGACGGTTGATCCGTTCAGATAGGTCGGATCGCCGCCGCCATCCAGCACCGCGGCAGTGGACTGGTTAACGTCACTCGTCTCGTCGGTATTAGTGGTGTTATGTGTGAAATCGTATCCCTGCACAATAACGGAAGACAGGGCCGGATGCTTCGGATCAGCTCCCGTGTCAATCACCGCGACAATGCCTGCACCGTCAACATGGAACGTGTTCTGAGTGTCAACAAGCCGGATTATCTGGCTGGCGGGCTGATACACGTAGCCGTGCCATACGGTAGAGCCGTAGTAAGTGATCGGCGTATTGTCGGCAAGTGATTCTGGAATCGGACCGACAATGGGAACAAGCAGATTGATCTGGCGGTCAACTTCCACATCGACGATCCCAAGCTGATTCTGCAGCAGAGTCAAAAAGACATTCGGGTCGACCAGGTCGCTGGTAGTCACCAGAAACAATTGCCCAGAGGGATCTCCGAGGTTGATTCCAACTTTACACCCCAGAAGGCTGCAAGTGGTCTGCAGAGTGCTTGCGCCTAGGCTTGAGCGCACAATAAACCGCTGATCAGCGGCTGCTGGTAGAACCGTTGCTGCTATCACCAGGACAACGAAAATCCAATGGTAGCGTTTCATACTCTCCTTGGCGACGCGAAACACACGGTTGCTTTCTTAGCGGAAGTTAACATTCCAGCACCTGGAGGGGAGAGGCTCAAGATTACGAGATAGCAGCAGGGCTGGTTACCTAGGGTATGACGGAATCATGAACCTAGGTGGCCGCTGGTACAGCATCGCCTTCGGCATCAGGCACCGGTATAACCAGCATCTTCCGCTTCCCCATGTCAAACACCAGCTGGAGGTCTCGGAACTCTTCGACGCCGAAGTCGAATTCGCCAACTTCATTCGTCTTCTTGTGGGAGACCTTATCTCCTTCGCACAGCAGAGTCACCGGTACATTTCTCATCCCGCTGGAAGGATTCTTGGAATTCAAAACGTGCCCAATCAGGACGACAGAGTCGGTTCCTGGCCTGGGCTGCATGTGCATGTCGACGCAAATGCTGCCCGATTTGTAGACCAGCTGCCTGAACGAGGGGGAACTACCGCGTACTCCTGCAGCCATGGTCGGTTGTCGGCTGTCGAAGACCAGTTGAGCCACTTCGACTTTGCTGCCAGGAAACGCTGGCATTTTGCGCAGTGAAAAGCTTGCTTGTGCCAGCCGCAACGCGGATTCTGGCGCTGTGTAAAAACTTTCTTTCTTTGCGAATTGCATGAAACGCCTCCAAATCTTCACACTTCTCCTGCATTCGTGACAGCCAGTATTGAGGTGCCGCTGCAGCTGGGCCCGATGTCTGGGTGGTGTTGTCCGCCGCACGAAATCGAGCGTCTCCTGCATAGAAAAGTGTTTCATCACGCTCCTGCCACAGAATTTGGAGTTTCTATCGTAGAAAGGGTGCTGACTGGCACAGAAAATATAGCCTGCAACGAAAAAACCGCACCCAAAAGGGTCATGCGGAAGTAACCTTACCGAGCAAAATGAAGGGTGCCCAATAGTAAGGGTGTGGATAGCTGGCGCGCAGCTTAAAAGAGGCCTGTTGCAGTGCCTGCGCCTTGTTTGTACAACTGGACAAACACTTGTAAAAACTGGCCATGAACTTACACGTACTTTCGTCATGGACATCCCAAAGTGTCAGCAGCGCAGATTGTGCTCCCGCATAGATCAAACCTCTTGCCAGCCCCACCGGCTCGTCTCCGGCAGCAACGACATTTAATCCAGTGGCGCAACCGCTGAGCGTAATCAGCTCGGCAGGAAGCCGTAGTTGGTATAGATCGTAGAGCGTAAGCAAGGAATCGCCGAGACGGATACCTGAAAACATCGGGTTATCGCGTCGAAAGTGGCCGTGCGTGGCAATGTGAATCAGACGGCTATGAGCGCCTCGTTTCCTCAGCACTTCAATGGTGGCCTTTTCTCCGAGAAGGAGTTCTGAGTGCGTAACGGTGGAGGCAATGGCTTTCGCCTCCTGCAAAACCAACGGGGCTGCTGGATCCGGGATCCCCAGGATCAACGCCGGTCCCTGTGACTTCGTCGACCTGGCGTTGCAAACTCCGTAGACGGCAGCGCTGGGCGCATACGAAATACTAAATAGGTCGACCAGGTATTCTCGACCTTCAAGCAAGGCCTGGAACGGCAGGGTGTGCAGGATGCCGTGAGGCACGATGACCAGATGACGCCCACTGATCTTGTTTCTTAGTGGGCCGACCAATTCCACATACAAGTCTTTCAGGTGCTGCTGGGTTGTTTTGAGTAGAGAGCTGCCGAAACCATGCGTATCTTGAGTTCTCACTCGATAATTCGAGAGTTGAAACTGCAGGCGTGTCAACAGATCTGCAACGCGAGAGGTGGTTCCCAGTGGGACGATCTCCAGCGTCTTACTCTCGAGTACGACAGCCACAAAGTGATCGCGTATTAGGAAGTACTCGATGAGGGTGGAATCGGATCCCAGGCTGGCGCGGATTTCTTCAATGGATGCGGGCGTCGCCGGCGCTAATCCGGTCCCATCAACTGACGATGGAGGCAGCTCACGCAACAGGCGCAGCAATTCCTGCTCCCGGTTCAGCATCTGAGCTCGAATTGCGCCCAGAGCCTTGAAAGGTTTCTTGTTCGAGCGAAGCTGCTCGATTTCATATCGCTTGGAGAACCAGCTTATTTCGGCGCGCAGATCGTGCAACCTGCGCTGAATTTTTCCATCGGAGTTAGACGCTGAATGGACCGGAGAGCCTGCGCTGAGCAACAGGTCACGCAGTGCCCGAGACTTTGCTTGTTCAATGTATTGGAACGCCTCCCATTTCCCGAACTGCTCCGGCTTGAGCTGGAGACAGAGCTCCACCAAACCTTCATAGAGTTCCTGCTTATTTCTCATGAAGGAGATCTTTAGTTCGTCTTTGTGGAGGGCGCTACGTAGCGTTTCCATCGACTCTCGCGCTTGCTGGTAGCACTGGTAGGCTTCTGCCGGTCTTGATGCTGTGATGTGAATCTGGGCCATGAGGCAATAAGCTTGAAACTTCAAGGCAGGAAATTCTGACTTGGCCAGATGGGTGAGAGCCGTTCTGCAGTGCGCCGCCGCCGCCCCGAGATTTCCGGTGTGCAATTGCAACCGCGACAGCACGAGGTACGACAAAGCCAGCTTATCGACCAGATTGGACTTCGCGAAAAAGTTCCGCGCAGAAATACAAGAACTCCGCGCTTCCGAATGGCGCCCAAGTTCCTGGAGCGTAACGCTGCGGTAAAGATCAATCACGGCAGGCCAAACGTAGTTCTCTTCGCCTACAAAAATCTTCCGCGCCGAGGCGAACCTCTCCAGGGCGGACGTGGGTTTCCGCTGCCGGCTCTCAGCAATCGCCAGGTTGGCCAGCGATTTTGCCGCCTCGTAGTTGATCCCGAGCTGCTGAAACGAAGAGAGGGCCTTCTCCGCCATTTCCGCCGCCTCCTCGGACAAGTTCAGCTCCAGATAAATTTCGGAAAGGTCCATTTGGCACACGGCAACATGGTACTGGTCCCCTGACTTCTGGCAGGTTTCTCGAGTCGAGCGCAAGAGTTCGATCGCACGGCCGTAGTCACCTCGCAAGTAGTGAAGCCATGCGATGTTGTAGTCAGCCTGGCTGGCCAGAAGCGGCAGGCCGTGTCGCTCAGCAAAGCTGCGCGCTTCCTGATACGTTGCAACAGCACGATGAAAGTCGTTAAGGCTGACCAGGCAGACTGCCATATTGTGCAGAGCGACGGCCACAGCTTCGGGATCTTTTTCCTGGTGTTCTCGGAAATATTCGTAGGCTTTTTCGTAACCCGCTAGAGCCTCAGTAAATCGATCCTGACGATGGAAGATATTTCCGGCGTTTAGTTCAACTCGTGCCAGACGCCAATGATTGCCCTCGGCCAGAAATATCTTGCGAGCCTGTTCCGCAGCATCAATGGCGCTTTTGTATTTTCCGAGCAGAATCAGAGGTTGAATCGAAGCGCTTAGGGTTCGCGCTAGTTCGGTCTTGTCCCTCAGCATCGCGAAGATTTTGCGAGCTTTTTCGTGGTGTTCGACGGCAGCGCGGTTCTGCCCCAACGAGTAAAGCGCATTGGCTTTTGCCCGGATGCTTCGAGCCAAAGCAAACTTATTGCGCAGCGATTGCGCAATCAGTACTGCCATATCCGCGAGCCGTGCGGCTTTCTTCGTGTCGGCTTTTGCCTGTTTGGGTACGGAATCGGCGAGTGCAAGCACAACATCCACGTGCAGCAGATTCTTGTGCCTGGAGAGGAATTTCTTTCGTTCAGCACTGCTCCTTAACCGGGAAAGGTGTGAAATCAGCTTCTGGCGCTCCTCGAGATTGGGGGGAGAAGGACGCGTACTGATACTCACTGGAAGCCCATTTTTTCCATGCGGCGCCGCAACTGGTCGAGGCAACGCCGCCGGATGAAGCCAATGGAACCCGGCGCCAATCTCAGATCCCTGGCCACCTGCTGATATGGACGTCGGGGCGTCTCAAAGAACAACATGTGAACGAGCTGCTGGCAGCGAGGGGTAAGCTCGGCCAGGGCCTCACGCAAAAGCTGCTCTTGCTGAACTTTCGCCACCAGGTCTTGGGGCGCGTCTCTGATGTAGTCTGCATCACAGTCAGGCACTGCCTGTGGCGAATGGCGTTTCATCTGGCGCTTTCGGTGGAAGCACTTATTCCGCGTCACTTGTATGAGCCATGCCGGAAGGGCATCTGGCCTACGTAGGCGGGGCAATTCGGCCAGCAGATCTATGCAGACAGCCTGAAAAATGTCCGCCGAATCTTCTTGCGAAAATCCATATTTGACCGGAATGGAGAAAATCAGATTCTGGTACTTGGCTATTAAAGCCGACCAAGCCGATTCGCTTCCTCTCCGGCACTCAGAAACCAAATGCGAGTCTTCCAGATGGCTCGTGCGCCAAGCGGTGCTGCTGCGGACATTAGCCATGGCAAGGGGGCGGAAAAACTGGCGAGCAAAAACGAGCAGGCGGGGGACACTCGCCCAGGCTATGCAGCCAGACCCTCCCCTGGGCTTTCTCCCCGGTTGTTCGACGGAGGACCGTCGATACTAGACATAGTTGTCGGACTTTCGTCTCTTTCGGCAGCGACCTGTCACAGTCCCATTCAGACGCAAAAACCAGTGAACGTAAGCTGTTTGGCCCTCCCGAATACTGCGCGGAATGCTTGGAACGGTCATCAACGGCGCGATCAAAATGCGTTTCATAGCAGCACACGCGATCAAAATGCGTTTCATAGCAGCACATAGGAGAAAACAATGGACCTGAGGCGAACTCAGACCCGAACAGAGTGAGATTTCCCGAATTTCCTGCAGGGCATACTACTCCATCTTTGCCCGGGGCGACTGATGCCGGAGCCAAGAACGGCAATGTTGATGAAGGTGAATCTCAAACACTCGCGGTCTGTTCGATTTCCAAAATCTGAACGCGCCTTTCCAAGGAGCCCTCGTGTCGGGAAACACTTAACTGCTTGCCGATGAGTGCCGCCCGTTGTCCGCAATACCTGGTTCCCAGATTGCTTCAATACCCGGCATGCCTAACTCAATACTGCTGCCGGAAGAAGATGAGCCCCGTTGCGAACGCCACATCGTCAGCGAGATTTCTCCCCTGCAACGCATGAAAGAATCGGAGGAGTTGCTGACCCGCTTCGATCCCGATCTCGTCGGGTTTGGAATCATCACCCCCTCGCCCTACGACTTTCTGCAAGCGGGTGATGATGTGTTGGATATTGGCCTAATCCAACTAACACCGAAGGCAGATTGCGAGGAGGAGAAATGAAAGCCTCGAATCTGGGCCTTGTACATCTAAAGAAGGCAAGCTTGTGTTTGGACTGCGAGATGATAACCGAGGCGCAAACAGATTGCCTCGCGTGCGGTTCCACCGCATTGTTAAATGTAGCGCGGGCCTTAAACCGGCCGGCTTCTGTTGGCCTCCTCCCTCGCCGAGCCCTCCCTGTTCGGAATGGAGTTCTGAGTGAGACCTCGGCGAAATTTACTCATCGACTTTTTGCCGTGGGCTCTGAGACGTTCTCATATGACAGCTTCGGGTCCAATCGTGTTTCGGGAGAGTAGCGACATGGCATCAAAGTGTCTGATTTCGGCTTTCTTACTAATCGCTCTTGCACAGGCAAAAGATGTCAAAGTGCATGAGAGCGGCACGCTGCTGCAGATGAACTCCGTGGAGTGCGGCTTTGATCAGAAGAGCGCCAAGAGCTTCGCCGGCGAGCTTCTGGGCACCGACTCCGAGCATAGGAAGACGTATCAGCTCTTATGCCAGGAATATGTGCTCCGCTCCGATCGCCTCGACTATCACATTCGTCCACGCAACGAAAAGCATCCTGTACTTTTGCCAGTTGGCGGCAGAGTGCAGTTCCGTATGGTGAAAGACAAGATGAGACTTCGCATCGAGGATCTGGACGACAAAGAACGTGAATACGTTGTCGTCTCCATGATACCGCGCACCGACAACAACACCAAAACTACAGCTGCAATAGATCGAAAATAATTCCCCAACGCCGCCCGCCGGCTCAGATTTCCTTCCCTCCTCATCTGAGCCGGCTGATGTCGAGCTTTTCTAGATCGATTCGCCACGCGCACACAACGTGAATCGTAGTTACCGATGCAGGACAGGAATGTATGCGAAGCAGACACCAATCCAGAATCTGAGTGCGTGAATTCAGGTTTGCTAAAACACAACGACGACCAGAAAGCCACCGGGGCCGTAAGGTTATTAAAACAGACGAGTTATAGGAGATCGTGGATGTTAAGGGATTACCAAACGGGCGCGCATTTGGCATCTCTCCTGCCATAGATAGTGGCAGAGGGATGCGATCCCAACTTGAAAGGATCTCTGCCTGGAGTCTAGTTGCGTGGAATTCAATGTAGGGGTTTTCGGAGAAGTCAATTACAAGGTTTTGGATCAACGGCAGCCCGAACTCAGAACGTTCGGTTTCTTACCCGGGTCGGCGGGAAATTTCTATACCGGCGATTTCGATCTCCTGCTCACATCACGGACAAATGACAAAACTAGCGTGCTTTCCGAAATTGTTTTTGGGGAAGGGGCGGCTCAATCCCTTAACGTAGATCTGGAACGCTTGCTGCTCAGGTATGACTACAACGACCACCTGAAGATGTCTTTCGGGCGGTACCACACTGGAATCGGGTACTACAACACTGCCTTTCACAGTGGCAAATGGCTGCACAACACAGCAGACCGGCCGCTCATTATGGAATTCGCTACCGATGGCGGCCTGTTGCCCACCCAAGCTATCGGCGTATCCGTGAACGTTCGTCCTGATACCGATGGCTCCGGACGATTTGATGATGAGAATAATGGAAATAACGTGAATGTTGGCTTGTATACTCGGCCGCCCGCGATCCCAGGCCTGCAGCTAGGCGCCTCTTTCTATCACGACAAAATCAGTAACGACGAGCCTTTGCTAACCGCCCGGCTCAACCAAAGTATTGCGAATGTCCATGCAATCTACACAGGACACGGGCTTGAGCTCCTCAATGAAGGACTTCTGATACGGCACGAAACGGAAGACGGGGCAGAAAGCTTCAATACACCCGCATTCTATTCTCAGATTTCACAGGGCTTCGGCCACATCCGTCGTTCTTCAGATTTTCAGTACGTCAACGTGAGCGCTCGTGGCTTCTGCGAGGATGTCGGCCTACGCTACGGCCCATCGTTCAGTGCAAGATACGACTTCAATGACAATGTTGCGTTCAAACTTCAGTTGGACCACACGGTAAGAAAGGGCAAGCCGGACTTGAACGGCCTGCAAACGCAGCTGGCATTTACCTTCTGAGTCCCTATGAGATCACTTCTAATAGCGGCGTTGCTGCTGGGTTGTATGGCAGGCCTGACCCACGCGCAAAGCTCTTCTTCGCAGATTACAGAGCTGGCAGTTGTGGTCAACGAGAGCAATCCCGTTCGCGTGCTTAACTTTGCTGACCTAAGAAAGATTTTCGCCGGCAAAAACGCTCTTGGCCAGGAGGCCGGCCTGTAAAGCTGATCGTTCGCTCCGCGGACTCCAGAGAACGGAGAGCATTGCTGAGACCGTTAGGAATGTCGGAAAGCGAGTTCAGCGTTATTGGACATTGCCAATATTCCGGGGAGAGGCCCAGGCCGAACCAATCACCGTACCTTCCAGCGGCATGCTTAGGGAGGCTGTGGAAGTGTTTCCGGGTGCTATCGGTCTTGTGCAGGCGAACGATGTAAAACCAGGCATGAAGGTTATAAAAGTGGACGAGCTTCTCCCCGGTGCTCCGGAATTCCGGTTTAGGTGAAACATGGTGTCCGCTCTCAAACTTCTGATTGTGGAAGACGATCCAGCCAGCCTGGAATTGATGGCGGAGGTCTTTTCCTCTCTGAAAGCAGATGTGGTCCCCATCAATGATGGGAAATATGCTGCCGAGCTGATCAACAGACAAAAGTTCGATGGTATTTTTCTGGATTTGGAAATGCCCGACATGAATGGACTCGATCTGGCACGGCGAATACGCAACTCCGCATGGAATAAATCTGCCCCACTGATTGTTGTGACGGGCTGTCATGACAGAAACACGATGCAAGCCGCATTTGAAACCGGAGTGACATTTTTCCTGCGAAAGCCGGTGAATCGGCAAAAGCTGACCCGCTTGTTCCGCACGGTTCGCGGGACCATGTTCGAGAATCGCCGCCGGAGCCTGCGCGTTCCCCTGCACACCGAGGTATCTTGTCTTGTAGGTACCAGAACCCTACGAGGCGTAACCTGGAACCTGAGCCAGGGTGGAGTTCAGATCGAGGTAAGCGACCTCGCCCCCGGAACCATCGTACGGCTATTATTTGGATTGCCTGGTTCTTCTATCATCATCGACGCATTCGGCAAGGCGATCTGGGCAAAAGAGAACCGCCAGCAGGGAATTCAATTCACGAAGATGAGCGCGATCTGCCAGGCGGAAATCCGGGCATTCATAGCTCAATCAGAAAGCCCGGACTGGCAAGTAAACTAAATATGTAAAACGTAAACTTGGAACTTAAGGTCGCGGGGGGCCGTGTACGGAACGACGATCTCTCCACCAAGTGATCGCCCAGCATCAAGCGCATTGTTCAGTCTCCAGCCGGCATCACTCAAAAGCCAAAGATTGCCGAGGCGCACCGCTATCGCATCAGATGGAACGCTTAGACCCAGGGCACCAGGATGGGCAGCAGATCACCGGCAGCGTGCACGATAACCAGCGCAGCATAAGCGGTCACCGCCAAGACCGGCAGTGTGGCCAGAGAGGGCTGCTCGCGGATTGTGCTGATAGCCGCAAAGCCATCCATCACAGGCATGTTTATGTCGAGCAGCACGATGTCGGGATGAATTTGTTCGAGCTTTTCCGGAGCCTCTTGACCATTACCGGCTTCATCCACGACATACCCGCGCCTCTCGAGGACCTCGAGAAGCAGTTCGCGATTTACCGGATTGTCTTCCGCAATCAGGACTCAGGTCGAGCAAAGGCGGCTGGGGATTGATTCTCTGGCGAGCAGCAAGATGGCCATTCTGGTCGACTACAGAGATCGTCTTCCCACCCTCGAGTTTGGTTTGCACCAAGCGCTAGCTTCTAGTGTCGAGCGCATCGGCGCCCATCAGAATGCCGATCGCCCTCCCGCGGGAATCTGCACAGGAACTGCAATCGCCACAACCAGATTCCGCACCAAAACGTCCGTTCGATAGACCTCAGAGACGTACGGCTCCCATTCACGACTTACACCCTTTGTACCAATCACGGTAGGCAAAGCTGCGACCCAGTAGACCCGGCTGAGATGCAAAACACGGTCGCATTGTGCGTCAGGATCGAAAACGCTGATAAATGAGAAATCAGGGCGCAAGCCACGTGCTTTCTCCAGATGCCAGTTGATCAGCTTCAGGTCATTCTGTCGTAACGCTTCAGTGAACGGCCTGCGAGTGGCAATCGATTCCAGGAAAGTTGTGCTTTGGCCAAAGTGCTCTTCAAGCAAGGTGGCCGAAACACGCGCAATCTGAATGCTCTCGGTCGTTGCCTGCGAGTCCGGTTGTCGATTTAAGACCCGGCCTATGGAATAGACGAACAGTCCGATCGGCACCACGATCAAAAACACAAACAACAGGTGTAGGCGCCATCGCCAGCGCGACACCCAGTCGCTGACTCGGGATAGTGTCTTCATGATCCGCTGGTATTGCGAGGTAGATATCTAATTCGTGCGCATGTGACCGTGCGGTTCATGTACATTCCGCAGCGCACTTTCAATCGCTTCAACCAGGATTGCGGAGTCTTTCTCCAGCAGGTCGTCCGCCTTCATTACGTACGCAGCGGCGCCTTCCTCACGAAGCTTCCTGGCGTTTGCCCCAGACAGGCTACTGAGAACGACAACCGGGATATCCTTGGTGGCGGAGTCCGACTTGAGATTTCGTAGTACCGTGAGGCCTGGCACCTTCGGCAAAAGCATGTCGAGCACGATGAGGTCGAAAGAGTCTTCATGCACAGCACGCAGAGCCTCCTCCCCATCGACAACAGCGGTCACCGTGTGTCCTGCTTTGGTAAGCGCTTTTTGATTCGCCAGTCGTAACAGTCTGCTGTCGTCAACCAAGAGTACCTTCATCTGATTCGCTCCAGACCTGCTCACTACACGCTTCTTGCGACTTGATACGACATGTGTGGTTGAGCCACCTCCCGCCTTGTTCGTGATACAAGGTCCTCTCTAAGGCATCCTTCGCGCCTTGCGCCATCGCGTCGTTCTGCGCTGCAACCAGGCTGACATTTCTACCTAGGCAGGAAGGCAGGCGAAAGCAGAAGTTCACTGCGCGAACAACCCCTCCCGGGTCCAGTCACCGCGTATGATCCTGACGTCGATGATCTGCGGCCTGGTCTCCCGCAATCCCATGGTGCGTAGCTGGGCGACAAAGCTGTTCATCGGTCCTTGCAAGTACAGGACAGAGCTGCCGTCTGGCACCAGCGCGGCCATCTGCCCCCGAATTCGCCCGAGTTCGACGTCGTCACTAGTGACTGTGAATGCTGGCGCCTGAAACTCACTCCTCAGATCAGCTATGTATTCCACCTCGCGATTCAGAGCCGCCCATCCGATGCCCGCCTGTGCCGCCGACCGTGCCACTTGCGGCATTCCCGAGCGGCCGACAGGGTCGACGATCAGCGCGTCGTGATGGCTTGTCGCCGGAGTTTGGATCGCCCTCACGAGTTGCTTCTCGCATTGACGAATGGAATCGTTCGCCGCATCCATCTGGTATTCATCCTGCAGCGTACTTAGTTAGAGAGTGGGCGAATTTGAGGGACTTCATGACCCATGAATGAAGGCACGCATCATACCAAAGGCAGCAGCCAGTCAAGCGGACTGTAGAACCCGTAAATTCAATGGCTTACGCGAGCTGGCCGAGACCAGGTAAGAACTTCAGCTCACGCACTGTCCGGAATAGCTTCCCCTTTTTCATAAAACGGACAGGGGCAAAACTCCTCAATATCAGTAACTTCACCGCGGAAGGCAGTCGAAAGAATTTTCTGATGCGGGGCTTGATTATCGGGATCGAGTACTCGCATCGGAGTACTTCGCTGAGGCATGTGCCTCACGAGGTTTCAGTAGAAATAATCCAAGGTTGAGTGCGCCCACCACGATGATGGTTCCGATGGTGCGCTCCATGCCAATTCCAAATGCACTCTTCAATTCATTGGCGAAGACCAGCCTTTCGGCAATTCGCAATACGCCGACCAGAATGGCAGGGTAAACCAGCGCGCCATAGCGGACCGGGTCTTTAGCAATGAACAGCAGCATGACACCAAACCCAACCACGTACGCTCCCAGAAACTTGGCCAGGTAAGTGAACTGCGCGTCAACATTGACGTTGGCGTGCCAGAGCGCGTGCGCCGCCCACGCTGCCATGGAACCCGACGCGATCCCGAAGACTCCCATCAAAATATGGTAAACGCCCATGAAACCAGCGAGGACCTTGATTCCTGTGTGGTGATTCATAGATTTTTCCCCTCCGAATCTGCTCAAATGCTGCGCCAACATTGTGGCGAATACCAGTGCAAACTGATGTGCGCCTTAAGACTCACAATGACTGCCGCCTACTCAGACGGCACACCCGGCCCACTTGATAACGGGCGCGCACGCGCTGAGAAAGCTTCATCCGGCCGGCGGTGATGGCACCGAGAAAATCCTGGTCGTAGTCCAAACCCAGGGCGAGGTTGCCAGCTTCGCCGCGAGATATATACGTACCGAACAGACGATCCCAGATAGCAGTGAAGTTTCCGTAGTTGCCCTTCAGCCTGGCGGCATGATGCAGCAAATGCTCACGCGGGCTAATCAACAGTAAGAAGCGAAATGATTTATCTACAAAGTCAAACCGACGAAGAAAGTTTGAATGGCTGGCGCTGGCCACGAATGCGAAACTCAGCAACAACGCCGGCAGCACATGCATGAAAATCGCGATCAGCTCCGGTTGGCCTAGCAAGCGTAAGACTCCGAATATGGCAGCGCAGGAACAGACGTTGATCAAAAAGTTCGGTACTACTACGAACGGGCGCGCCGCAATTCCCGGCATCACGTTGGAAACGACCGAAGGAAGATGATGGTTTTCGTGCAGTCTCCAGAGCGGCCCATGTAGCAAAAAGCGGTGAACGAGATAATCGAAAAAAGTGCCCGTGACAAAGGCCGCTAGAAAGATGGGAACAGCCCACACCCGGCTGGGTTCGACAGAATGTGTGGGCGCAAGCCCGGTTGCGATGAGCGTCAGCTTATCGAGAGTTGGGAGAGTCGATGCGAGGGCAAGCTGAATACCGAAATAGGCAAAACACGCGATACCAATTCCGCAAATCAGCGCGAGATTCTTATTCAACAACCTGCGTACTCCGAGATAGCGCGCAGAGTACCAATGCTCGAACAGGTCAAGGCTGATGAATCCAAGCTGCACGTACGCGAACAGCCACAAAAATGTCCTGGCGTTTGACATGCGATCCTAGCTCACAGCCTGCAGAGTCACCCGATCGTCGAGAATGCCATCGCGTGCGGCCAGTTTGCTTCGGAATTCTCTCCTCAGGAACCATAAGTTCATCAGCGCTTGCACCCAGATCGATCCGGCTGAGAGCAGCCAGACACGCCGCAAGGTAAGTCCCGGCACATGAAAAAGCAGCAGGACAGGTATAGCAAATGCAAATAGCCGCACGACAGAACTCACGAACGGAGGCCTGGTATTGGCCAGTCCCTGAAAGACACTGGAAGCGGCGAAAATGAAGCCAGTCGCGAGAAATGTCGCGGAAATCACTCTCAGGTACTCGGCTCCCACTGCTAGAACGTCGTCCTGCTGCGAGAAAAATCTCACTAAGAACGCAGGTGCGACCTGGCAGATGGCGGTCAGGAGTAGCATCACGACCGAGCCCACCAAACATGCAGCCCAAAAGGCTTGGCGCACGCGCGCGAACTTCTTGGCAGAATAGTTCTGACCCACAATGGGCGCATTCGCCATGCCGACCGCGACGGCAGGCAGAATCAAGGACTGCATGATCCGTGCTCCGATGGCGAATCCGCCCTGGGCGGCGGCGCCGAAGTGGCGGATCGCCGCATAGACCAGAATCAGGTAGACACCGAGAATCGCAAGCTCAGCTCCTGCGGGCAGTCCGATGCGGAACATGTCGCGCCAGAGTGAGAGGTCGGGTCGCCACACTCGCGGTTCGAACTTCAAGTACTTCTCTTTGATCAGGAAATATCCGAGCATGGCAGCAAGCCCCACGACCAGCGCAAAAAAAGTTGCCATTGCTGCACCGCGCACGCCGAAGCGATACCCCACGCCCCACCCAAAAATAAGGATCGGTGCCAACACGAGATTGAGAACGACCGTGAGCACGAGAATTGCTACGGTGGGCTTAACTACTCCGCCTCCTCTTAGGGCCGAGCCCATTGAAATCAGGGGAAACTGGAGAAACAGAGCTGGCACAAACCAAGCCAGATATTCGACACCCAGCCTCACGGTCTCGGGACTGGCGGCAAGCGACTGGCAGTAAGCGCGCCGAGAGAGGAAGGTGAGCAGGCAGAGTATTCCTCCTGCGAATACGGACAGCGCAAATGACTGGTTGAAGACACGACCTGCGCGGCTTTGGTCCTTAATCCCTGCAGCGTGCGAAATCAGCGTGGTCGTACCCACGCCCAGCATCTGGGTCAAAGAAAGGGTCAGCGCCATGAGATTGGCGGCGAGCCCCACAGCGGCAACTGACTCCTTGCCCAGGCGACCTACCCAATACATGTCGGCAAGCAAATAAAGCGCCTGCACGACCATGCTGGCCATGAGGAACGCAGACATGCGCACCAGGTTTCCAATTACCGAACCTTGTGTCAGGTCCTTCAAATACAATCCTGCGTGCGCGTGAGCGCTTTTATGTTATGAGACTCTGGCATTCGCTGGCGAACCTGAATCTGGCAATTCTCGCGCTCGATCATTTAATTACTGGATTGGCCGGAATACTCATCCCAGACCGTGCCGCTGCTCTTTACTCGCATCTGTTCGGAGCCAGTTTCCCAGCCGGTTCCCCCGCAACCGCAGTTCTGCGTCCCTGGGGAGCACTGGGCGTGTTTGCAGGAGTAGTGGGCGTCTTGCCCATCTATGATCCGGCACGCTATCGCCCGATTCTCGTTGCTCTGCTGTTGCTGCTAGGTCTTCGGCTATTCATCCGCCTGAGCTTTGGCCCCGACACTCTTCAACACTTTGGCCTCTCTTCGCGCCGGAACTATTTCCACATCTATCTGATCGCGCAATGCGCCGTCATCATCAGCTTGCAGCTAATCTGGTGGTAACACGCTCGCTTGGGTGTTGTTCGCAGGTTGTTTGCGCGCCGCTCGTTGCCTTCTGTTGTGCTGGTGTCAGTTTCACTTGTATGGGAGATCTCGGACGTAAGGTGATCTTGGCGTCGAGAACAAGCTTCGTCTGCGGCAGCAGTTCGATATTCCAGTTCCGCATGATAGTGGCCAAAGCAAGTACTCCTTCCATCCAGGCAAATCCTTCTCCGATGCAGCGGCGTGGACCGATTCCGAAAGGGAAGTAGGCGAACCGCTGCGTGGGGCTGTTTTCCAAAAACCGATGCGGATGAAAGCGCAACGGCTCATGAAAGAAACGAGAATCCCGATGGAGCAGATATTGGCTAACGAACAGAATTGAACCTGCCGGTGCGGTGTAGGGTCCGACAGAACAGGGCTGTGTAATTGCTCGCCCAAGGACCCACACCGGCGGATACAAGCGCATGGATTCGGCAAGCACGGCGCGAGTAAAAGTAAGGCGGTCGAAATCCTCTGCGCCAAGTTCTCTCTGCCCTGCGATCTTCTCTACTTCGATCCGGAGGTTCTCTGCGAAATCGGAGTGCTGCGCCAGGAGAAACAACGCATAGGTCAGCGCATTGGCGATCGTCTCGTGCCCGGCCAGGAGAATGGTTAGGCACTCGTCACGAACCTGGCGAATGGAACTAGCCGATTTCTCGCCGGCGGAGTGCAGCAGCATGGACAGCAGATCACCGTGATCCACACCAGAGCGCAACCGTTCGTCAATCAAACCGTAGATGAGGCGATCGAACCGGGCACGCACTCGCTTTAGTCGCCGCAGACCAGGAAGTGGTAGATATCGAGAGAATGGCACAAAAACGAGGTCAACAAGAGCCATCAGCTCGGTGACAGCTTCGCCGATTTCATTGGCGTTCTCGGAGATCGGTGTGTCGAAGAGTGTCTTGCCCAGAATGGCTAACGTCAGGGACATCATTTCTTTTCGCAGTTCGAGAGGCTCGCCAGGGCGCCACCGCGCACACACACTGCTGGTGTATTTGGCCATCACGGTTGCGTGACGGGCAACTCGGTCTCGGTGAAACGCAGGCTGGATCAGACGTCGCTGGGTCGCGTGCAGCGGGTCTTCACTGGTAAGCAAGCCATCTCCCATGATGGCGCGCGAGCGCTGCATGACAGGTCCACGAACGTGGCTCGGGCCGTGTGTCACCAGAAATTCGTGCACCAGGTCTGGGTGATTCAGCAGAAAAGCGTTCTTCCAGCCGAGACGGAAATGCGTGACATCACCATAATGCGAGGCGAGGTTTTGAAAGAAGGCAATGGGATCGCGACGAAAACTCACGAGGTCTCGAATCCCCAAACCTGGCTTCGGACCGGGTGCATGCTGAGATCGGTTCACGCCCTTGCCCCCTGCCAGTCCTTCCCAACAATAAATCTGCGCCACACGCAGAGCCATAAAGAGGGCTCGTTCAAGGATGGGTCCAGCCGGGGCGCCACGACGCGCTCATGAATGAGCGGCAGGACGCTCCAATGAGCAGGGGGAAACATGTGATGCGCAGTGTGATACCCGTTGTTCAAAAGCAGCCAATTCACAATGCGTCCGGTCAGGTTTCGAGAGTGATCGAACTCGGAATGAAAGTCACAATCCTGATGTTGCAGAAGGTTGATCGTGACCAGCACCCACTGCGCAAATAGCCAGGGGCCGGCGCAATATTTTAGGGTGGAACGCCAGTCGAGCAGAACCAACAGCCCCAGAAATGAATAAGTAAGAACGCGCTCGGCGATCGCCTGGCGGTACAAAGCGGGCCGTGATGAGCGCCACTCCTTCAGGTCAGTGGGTTTGTTTCGGTACATCTGTGTGACTGAAGCGAAAAAGAATGCCACCAGATTGGCGAGGTTATTGTGATAACGAACCAGCGAGCAGCGAACAAAATCTGCTTCACTGTTGTTTTTCCCGTGGTGCAGAACATTATGACTGGTGATAATGCCGGAAGTCGGATGCGCAGTAAGAAGGCTCAGCCAAATCTCGAAGCCGCTGTTCCAATTGTGCGCGCGAAAGGTCGGCGAGTGCACGTGATTGTGCTTTATCACCAGAGCCACGACCGCCAGTATGTACGTAGGCAGCAGCAGATACCAGCCTCGCGCAACATTCAGCCACTGCACAGCAAATAAGAAGTTGAGGATACAAAGGAACATCAACGTGCGCAGGTCGGCAGGGTAGCGTAGAGGTCCGAGAATGGTTCTGACACTCATCAGAATGTCGCCGCCTCCAGGTAGGGAATACGCCCGTCCAGTTTCCAAAACAGATCCTTACCATCATCGAAGGTCACACAGAACAGTCGTCCGCAGAATGGAGTCAAAGAATATTCGCCCAGCGCGGGCAGCAACAGGTCCCGTTCGTGCAGCGCCAGAATGGCATACAAATATCTGCCGCCGACAGCATCGTTGTACGCTGTTCGGAGCAACGCGCGAAATACCTGCAGGTCGTCGTAGTCCACAGCGATAAAGCTGATGTAGAAATAAGCAAGCTCCTCTCCGGGCTTCGGAAACCGCGGAGCACCCGTCAGTGGCCTTAGTGCATTCGCGAACGGAATTAACCAGCGCAATCGTGTGCTATAGCCGGCGACCCTCGTTTGCTTGAACGAACTCTGATCCCAGCAACCCAAGACGCCGATAACCCGGCTGTCGCGAACCGCAACATAGAAGTTGTCCGCTTCAAAATCGCGCCACTGCTTCCGGAACATCGAAATCGTGTGCACAGGAGCGAACTGGCGTCGCGCGTTGTTACGATTCAGGCAGTCCACAATTTCAGGCAGGAGTTCATAGGAGCCGCGCAAGATGTCACAACTGGCGGCAACTGCTGGTTTTCGGCGCCGAATGTTAATCCCCGGCGAATATACGACACCCATGTCGTGATAAATCGGCAAACCCGCCCGCCCGCTGGCGATTGTGTTGAGAGCCGTCGTATTTCCAGAAAAGATCATGGTCGTATACAGGCGAGTGCGGCCGTCCTCGTGCAGAGCTTTCAAAAAACGGTAACCGCGGGCAATCAGCGTTCCGCTGCGGTATTCGGGTTCGAGCCGCAGATCGGCCAGATAGCCGAGCCGCATAGGCTCTCCATTGACGAAAGCGGTAGCAATCGAGCGCGTGCCAAGACCAATGGTCCTTACGGTTCTGCGATCGCGTCCAATTCCGACCTGAAAGAATTCCCCGCGAATTCGACAGCAGGCGAAGAAATCAGGTTCCCGTTCAAAAGTCACACTGATCGAGCCGGGAATGGGATTGCGCCGCAGCAACGCCCGAAGTTCCCGGTCATCGGCAGAGGTCGCCAATTCAATATCGAATCGTGATTTCGGCAGAGGGAGGACTTGCGCAATCATGCGCAAACCTCTGTGTGATCCGCCAGCACGTAATTGCCTTCGAAGACTCGTTCCCAACCAACCCGTTTACTTAAAGAGACGAACTTAACCGCCCCAGCCCGCTGTCCCAAGGCCTCGCAGTGGGTCAAGAACGCCTCGCGTGCTCCCCTTGGAACCCGAAACACTCGTAGTTCTCCGAGTTGGCCGATGCGCCGGCAATACAGATAATGAGGATTGGCCTGCAGCTTCTCATCCAGTCGAACCGCCAGATCCGCCTCAAAGACCGGGCTTTCGAGAAACAGGGTGTAGTGTGGAATAGCCGCATCGGAGGGAGCCAGCATCGCGAATGTTGCCGAGCGGCAGGAATCGCACTCAGCGAGTGCATCCGCCACAAAGATCGCGTTGAGTTTCTCGCCCCGCAGATCGTTGACGCAGTCTTCCTTTCCCAAGAATTCCAGAATGGGGGTGCGCTTCGCGAATCCTTTTACCCTCACTTGATCGCCGAGCCGGTACCGCCATAGCCCTCCGCCGGTGGTCAGCAGCACCGAGTAGGTGGCTCCTTCTTCGAGTTCCGAAACCAGGCGGCAGTTTCCAAACTGATCGATGAACTCCAGAAAGTGCGATGTCACCGCGGCAACGCAACCTCCATAAGTTTCGATTGGGATGGAAACCACGCCTTCGGTAGCCAGCAGACCCTTTCCTTGAATCGCTACTCCCGGAAATTGCTGCTTGATTTCTGGCACGACTCTGGCCGCCTCCGCCGACGTCCAGCAACTGATCAGCCGCAAATGGGGCCAAAGCACGTTAGCTTCAATGCAGCCCCGATGGAGCATAGCTTTGAGCTTTTGCGCCTGGTACGCATCTGGTCGTAGGCTGCGGGACATTACAGGAAGAAGTCGACCTTCGGTCCGACCGTTCACTAAATCACGAACCAGCCGATCACCGTAGTGTTCGAGCTTCTCGAGCAGGATGAGAACAAAGCTTGGATTCCAGACGGAAATGAAGGTCAGCGAGCGCGCCTGTAGCAGGTAAAGCAGCGTGAGATAAATGCAGCTTTCAAGATTCGGAACGCGTGCCAGTTCCAGCGGAGTTGCCGTGACCTTACGCAGAATCCACCGAGCAACCGGGCTGAAATACTCAGTGTCACTCTCGAAGCCGACGGGAGTTCCTGCAACCGCGGTTTCCCGCTGGCGAGATAGCGGCGTCACGAGCCAATACGCCGAGCCGCCATCGAGTTCCCGAAAATTGCGATAAATATCGGTAATCCATGGACCCAATGCTGCCTGAAATTGTGCTTTTAGTGTTCGTGTATATGGGATGTACTTGGCGGCACTCGCAGATCCGCTGCTCTTCTCGAACATCGTCACCGGTTCTGTGGTAAGGACCTCAGCTTCGCCGGTTTTAATGCGCTCGATCCATGCAGCCAGATCGTCATAAGAAACGACTGGGACACGTTGCTGATATTCCTGAATGCTGCGAATGGAAGCAAAACCATACTTCTTTCCGTACAAGCTGTTTGCATTTCGCGGCAAGAGGTGCATCAGGATCTGCCGCTGCGGCTGCCCCGGTTCCGCCAGCGCGTGCTCAAATTCGCGCGTGGCAGACCGAAATCCGCTCAGAATCAAATGGTTCAGCGTGCGATGGAGAAGCCGATGCACCGT
>Ga0075434_100000268_pt1 | contig 37082 bp, 40 predicted proteins | sample RhiMethybrSRZTD3_FD_75298 | JGI IMG/M metagenome (GOLD analysis project Ga0075434, IMG submission 75298) | Populus rhizosphere microbial communities from Tennessee, USA - Rhizosphere MetaG P. TD hybrid SRZTD3 | ecosystem: Host-associated > Plants > Roots > Rhizosphere > Soil | place: USA...
TTCAGTGGGCCGTCTCGTTGCCAGGTCGGCGGCACCGGGACGGCCGGCAGCTGGCATAGCCCGCGCTGGCGCGCGCGCCGGCGTCTTGCCGGTCATTCCCAGGCGGCCGGGCCGCGGCTCGCCCGGTTCGGTGCAGGTGGCCTCATTTCAAGTGCGCCGCCCACTCGGGACGGCTTTTCAGGGCGCTGGCGTATCTGAGCGCAATCTTGCTGAGCCGCTCGGGCTCGAAGGCCTGCTGGGCCAAGGCCATGCCGCGGTCGAAAACCTCCGAGTAGCGTTTGATGCGATCGCCCTCGAGGTCGAAACGGCCGATGCCGTCAAAGACCACACGGCTCCCGTTGGCCTCTTTGCGCTTGGACTCGAAGGAGAAGCGATAGCTGGCATACCCGGTCTCTCCCGCGAGCGCCGGATCATAAAACTCCCAGCGGAAGTTCTGACCGCCCTCGGCAAAGTGGGCCAGCATGTCCTTGATCGCCGCGCGGCCGCGGCACGGCCCGAAGAAATAGTCGTCGTAGGTGCCGTCCGGCGTGAAGAGATCGGCCAAGGCGTCGCCATCGCCGGCAGCCGCCGCGCGCGCAAAGCGTTCGACGAGGTCCGCAAACGTCATGCTCACCCTCCCTTGCTTGCTGGTGATGGGGGCATCATGCTAGCGCCAGCAACGAGAAAAGGAAGGCCGATGCTTGAACTGAGACCGAACTGCGAGTGTTGCGACAAGGATCTGCCCGCCGATGCGGCCGACGCGCTCATCTGCTCGTTCGAGTGCACGTTTTGCGCGGAATGCGCGCAAAAGCGCCTCCCGGGCGGGCGCTGTCCCAATTGCGGCGGTGAGCTGGTGCGTCGGCCGGTACGGCCCGCCGAAAAGCTGGCGAAATTCCCAGCCTCGGCCAAGCGCGTGCTGAAGCCGCATGCAGGCTGCGCCCCGTCAAGGTGAGGCCACGCCGGCGGAACGCCCCGGGCGCGCTCGTCCCGTTCACCCGCCCACAATGCGCCCGGCCACAGCATCGAGCTTGGCGATCAGGGCGGCGTCGCGCGCCGCGGGCGGGGTGATGATGGCGACCTCGAGGGCCCGGTCGGAGCCGATTGGACAGGGGGGATGTTGGCGCGGAAAATCGCGCGCCAAGCGCGCGATCAGCGCGTGCGCTTTATCGACGTTTTCGCCAAGTACCTTGATCACGGTCGCAACATCGACTTCGCTGTGCTCGGCATGCCAGCAATCGTAGTCCGTCACCATGGCGACCGTGGCGTAACAAATCTCCGCCTCGCGGGCGAGTTTGGCCTCCGGCATGTTGGTCATGCCGATCACCGCGCAGCCCCAGCTGCGATAAAGGTGGCTTTCTGCGCGCGTTGAGAACTGCGGACCTTCCATGACCAGGTAGGTGCCGCCGCGCGTATAGGGGATGGAGAGGTCCTTGGCGGCCACTTCGATGCGGTCGACCAGCCCCGGACTGACGGGATCGGCCATCGAGACGTGGGCGACGCAGCCGGGCCCAAAAAAGCTCTTCTGGCGCGCAAAGGTGCGATCGATGAACTGATCGACGAGCACGAAGTGCCCGGGGGCGAAATCCTCTTTCAGCGACCCACAGGCCGACAGCGAGACGAGGTCGGTGACACCGGCACGCTTCAGGGCGTCGATATTGGCGCGGTAATTGATGGCCGACGGCGGCAGCTTGTGGCCACGGCCGTGACGCGGCAGGAAGCGCAGGGGCAGGCCATCAAGCTCGGCGAATAGGATTTGATCGGAAGTTTCGCCCCAAGGTGAAGGTACGCTTTCCCAGTGCAGGCTCTGCAGGGCCGGCATGTCGTAGAGCCCACTTCCCCCAATTATGCCGAGCACGGTCTTGGTCATGGCTTGCCCCTGTGGTTGGTCCCTTGAGAGGCCGCAAGCGCGGGTGTCGGCCTTCCGGCAAGAGTTTAGGGCGACGCGCGGCGCGCGCCCAGGCCGCCGTTGCGGACTGGCAGGGCGGATGCGGTCTTGTCTCGGTGGCGCGGCCGGGACAGGATTGGGCGCTCATTGCCAGTGGAGATGGACATGATCTACGAACTGCGCGTCTACAGCTGCCTGCCGGGGCGACTACCCGCGCTCCTCAAACGTTTCGAGGCTGACACCCTCAAGATTTGGGAGAAGCACGGCATCAAGCAGGCCGGGTTCTGGACGGTGCTGATCGGTGATGGCAACCACGATCTCTACTATCTGTTGGCCTGGAACTCGATGGCGGAACGCGAACAGAAATGGACGACCTTTCAGGCCGATCCGGCCTGGATCGCCGCGCGCAGTGCCAGCGAGCGCGACGGCCCGATCCTCGCCAACGTCAAGAGCATGTTCTTGGCCCCCACCGCCTTTTCGGCGGTGAAATAGGGCGCCGCGCGGGGTTGGGGCTCGGCGCGAGCCCAGCCCCCTTAATGGGAATCGCGCCAGATGCGGCGTTTGGCGAGGCCGAGCAACAACGCCGTCAGCACGATATAGGCCACCACCAGAAGACCCATGCGTTTGCGCTCTTCAAGCTTGGGATCGGCGGCCCAGGCCAGAAAGGCCGTGACGTCGCGCGCATAGTTGTCGACCGTGGCGGGGGTGGCATCGTCGTACTTCACCAGGCCATCGCCGCCCTGGAACGGGTTGGGCATGGCGGTCTGGTGTCCGGGGAAAGCGACGTTGTAGTTCATAAAGTCGGCGAGTTTGGTGCCTTGCGGCGGCTCCTTGTAGCCCGTCAGGTAGGCGTAGACGTAGTCGGCCCCGCCCTCCTGGTAGGCCGTCACAACGTCGCGCAGCATGCGATCGGGCACACGATAGAAAGGCGTGTTCGCCTCGGCCGCACGGGCCCGCGCGATGAGGGAAAGATCGGGCGGCAGCGCACCGTTGAGGGCGAAGCGGGCCTCCTGGTCGTTCTGGTAGGGCGGCGGAATGTGGTCGGCGAGCGTCGCGGGTCGCTTGAGGATTTTGCCCTCTTCATTGGGCTCGGCGTCGACTTGATAGGTTGCCGCCAGCGACTTGACCGCGGCCTCGGGGAAACTCGGGCCGCCGGGCTGCGCCAGGTTGCGGAAGGCCAGCCGGTGAACGCCGTGGCAGCGCGCGCAGACCTCGGTATAGACCTTGAAGCCGCGCTGCAGCTGCGCGTCCTCAAAATGCCCGAAGACGCCGCCGAAGCTCCAATGCTGCCGGTGAATTTCGGGGTGTGCATCTTCGGCGGCGCTGACCGGCGCGGCCAGCGCCAACCAGAGCGCACCGATGATGCTGCCCACGCTCGGGGCCCCCCTCCAGGCAAACCTCGCCGTCATATCGCTCCCCAGCCTAGCGCTTCTCTGGGGCGCTGGCCGCCCCGACACTGACCGGCCCGCCGGCCGCCCCCAGCACCGCCTCGCTGATCGAGCGCGGCAGCGGCCTTGGCGTCTCGATGACGCCAACAATCGGCAGCACCAGCAACAGATGGATAAAATAGTAGGCGGTGAAGACGCGGGCCCAGAACACGTAGAGCCCTTCGGGGGGTTTGGAGCCCAGGTAGCCGAGCGCAATCACCGTCACGATGAAAAGCCAGAAGAACCCCTTGTAGAGGGGACGGTACTTTGTGGAGCGCACGCGCGAGGTGTCGAGCCAGGGCACGAAGCACAGCAAGATGATGGAGGAGAACATCGCGATCACCCCCAACAACTTGTTCGGGATGGCGCGCAGGATCGCGTAATAGGGCAAGAAGTACCACTCCGGCACGATATGCGGTGGCGTGGAGAGCGGATTGGCTTCGATGTAGTTGTCGGCGTGTCCGAGATAGTCCGGCAGGAAGAAGACGAACCAGGTAAACAGCACCATGAACACGGCCAAGCCGAACATGTCTTTCATGACGGCATGGGGCGACATGGGCACCGAGTCGGACTTGGTCTTGATTTCGAGGCCCGTCGGGTTGTTCTGCCCGACCGTATGCAGCGCCCAGATATGCAGGACGACGACGCCGACGATGGCGAAGGGCAGCACATAGTGCAAGCTGAAGAAGCGGGTCAGCGTGGTGCCTGATACGGAAAAGCCGCCCCATAACCATTGCACGATGCGGGTGCCGAGGCCGGGCACGATCGAATCGATTGACGAAAATAGGTTCGTAATCACCGTCACGGCCCAGAAGCTCATTTGGCCCCAGGGCAGCGAGTAACCCATGAAGGCGGTAGCCATCATCAGCAACAGGATGACGACGCCCAAGATCCAGAGCACCTCGCGCGGGGCCTTGTAGGAGCCGTAATAAAGGCCGCGGCCAACGTGGATGTAGACGGCAAGAAAGAACATCGAGGCGCCGACGGCGTGCAGATTGCGAATGAGCCAGCCGTAGTTCACATCACGGCGGATCGCTTCCACGCTGGAAAAGGCGTCATGGGCGGAGGGCAGGTAGTGCATCGCCAGCACGATGCCCGTCAGGATCTGGGCGCCCAGGAAGAAGGTCAGCATTCCTCCCGTGGTCCAGAGGTAATTGATATTGCGCGGGGTCGGGAAATCCACAAATTGCGCGTGCATCATGCGCGCGATCGGCAGCCGCTCATCGAGCCATCTCTCGAATCGCGACTTCGGCTGGTAGGTCGATTCGTGGCCCGCCATCTCGCGCCCCCTTAACCGATCTTGATCTTGCTGTCCGACACGAACTCGTAGGTGGGCACCTCCAAATTGCGCGGAGCAGGTCCCCGGCGAATGCGCCCCGCCGTATCGTAGTGCGAACCATGGCAAGGACAGAACCAACCACCATAATCGCCGCGGCTGTCATTGAGGCTCTGGCCCTTGGGAATGCAGCCGAGGTGGGTGCAGATGCCCACCAGCACGATCCAGTTCTCCTTGCCCTTCTTGGTGCGGTTGGGATCGGTTGCCGGGGCGCTTTCGGGCAGGGCATCGTTGCGGGCCGAGCGATCGACGAGGTCGCCGAGCCTGACCTCCTTGGCCGCCTGCACTTCCTGGCCGGTGCGATGGCGCACGAACACGGGCTTGCCCCGCCACGACACCGTTATGGCCTGCCCCTCCTTCACGGGGCTCAAGTCGACTTCGATGGAGGCCAGCGCCTGGGTGGAGGCATCCGGGTTCATCTGCTGGATGAAGGGCCACAGCGCCACGGCGGCACCCACGCCAGCAAAAGCCTGCGCCGCGATGACGATGAAGTCGCGCCGATTCGGCTCTTCCACGCTTCCCGTTGCCAAAGTCGGCCTCCTTCTGCCCCTGCCCTGAGCCGCACAACGATCCGCCGGTGGCACAACCGGCGATGGGCGTGACAGGACGCCCCGCTCGCCGCGGCGCGGCCTCCTCAACGCCCCCGAAGCTCCGGAGCCCGTCTCAATATCCCGCGACAGTCTCGATCCGGCGATCCCGCGACAGTCTTGAGCCCGCGATCGTTCTGAGCCCGCGACAGTCTCGATCCCGCCACGGTCTCGGCCCTGCGGTAAGTCTCCGTGATCGCCCCGGCGCTCCCAACAGGACGTTTTGACGCGCGTTCTTTTTGCATTCTTCCCGCAGATGCACAAGGCTGTCGCTGCGCCCTCTTCAGGGCAATTTGGCGCAGATCTCTGTGCCTTTATGAGCGCCCGCCGAAACGGAGTACCGCGCACCCCATGCGCCTCGCCCTCTATCAACCGGACATTCCACAGAATACGGGCACCATCCTGCGCTTGGCGGCCTGCCTTGGCACGCCCGTGGATATTATCGGCCCGACCGGCTTCGACATGACGGAACGCACCTTGCGACGCGCCGGCCTCGACTACCTAGCCCACGTTGAGATCATTCGGCACGAGAGTTTTGCCGCCTTTGAGGAGGTGCGCCGGGCGCGCGCCTCCCGGCTCGTGTTGCTCACCACGCAGGCTGCCTTGCCCTATCTGGACTTCGTCTTCCGGGGCGAGGATACGCTGCTCGTCGGCCGCGAAAGCGCTGGCGTGCCCGCGCCAGTGCATGCCGCCGCCGACGCCCGGCTGCGCATTCCCCTGCTTGAGGGGCGGCGCTCCCTCAACGTAGCGGTCGCGGCCGCCATGGTGTTGGGCGAGGCCTTGCGACAGACCGGCGGCTTCAATTCAAGCGCACCGCCTCCCCCTCGATAACGCGGGCGCCGCCGAGGCGGCCGCGTTTCTCAAGGTGACGGCGGAGCAAGGCCAGGTTCTTGAGGTTGGCCCGAAACAGCACGTCGAACGCATCGCCGACGATCGGTACCGCGCCAAACACCGTATCAAGGGCGGTATTGGCGATCATGCGCCCGATCACCCAACGCGACGCGCCAAGCTTGCGCGCCTCCCAGATCAGATAGCTGGACACCACCGAGGCGATGAGGTCGCCGGCGATCGGCACCAAGCCGATCAGGGCATCGAGCCCGACACGGATGTTGGTGCCGGGGATCACGAAGGCGCCGTCCATCAGCTGGGCGAGGGCGTCCAATCGGGCGAGGGATTGCCGGGTCTGCTCCCCCTCGAGAGCATTCTTGCCAAAAGCTCGTCGTTGCATGGGCCTGATGCCGTGCTACTCGGGACTGCCTGAGCCCGTCATATGGGGTGGCGCGACCGCCGGCGCCACGGCGGCCGCTGGACCGAGCCGCCTACTCGGCGGCCTCCCGGGCCAGGAAGCCGCCGGATTGCCGCGCCCACAGCCCGGCATAGAGGCCGCCACGCTGCAACAGTTCGCTGTGCCGGCCCTCTTCGACGATGCGTCCCTCATCCATCACCACCAGGCGATCCATGGCCGCGATGGTCGACAGACGATGGGCAATGGCAATCACCGTTTTGCCGGCCATCAGGTTGTAGAGCTGTTCCTGAATGGCCGCCTCGACCTCAGAGTCGAGCGCACTTGTTGCCTCATCGAGCACGAGAATGGGCGCATTTTTGAGAAGCACCCGGGCAATGGCGATGCGCTGGCGCTGTCCGCCGGAGAGCTTGACGCCGCGCTCGCCGACGTGCGCCAAGTATCCGCCTCGCCCCTTCAGGTCCTGCAGCCGCGCAATGAAATCGTCGGCCTGGGCCTTGCGAGCCGCCGCCTCGAGTGCAGCCTGCCCGGCGTCCGGGCGTCCGTAGAGGATATTGTCGCGCACCGAGCGGTGCAGCAGCGAGGTGTCCTGGGTGACCATGCCGATCTGCGCCCGCAGGCTGTCCTGGGTGACGACGGCGATGTCCTGGTCGTCGATCAGGATGCGACCGGCCTCCAGGTCATAAAAGCGCAAAAGCAAGTTGACGAGCGTCGACTTGCCGGCGCCGGATCTGCCCACCAGGCCAACTTTTTCGCCCGGCGCGATCCTGAGCGAAAGGTCGTAGATCACCCCGCCCACCCGGGTGGTACCCGCACCGCTCTGGCGTCCATAGTGGAAGCTGATGTTCTCGAAACGGATCTCGCCGGCCTCGACCACGAGCGCTTTGCTGTCGGGCCGATCCGTGACCAGGGTGGGCCGGCTGATCGTCTCCATGCCTTCCTGCACCACGCCCATGTTCTCGAAGATGCCGGCCACCACCCACAGGATCCAGCCCGACATGGCGACGATGCGCAGCACCAGACCGGTGACGACGGCGATGGCGCCGATGCTGACAACCTCCTGGCTCCAGAGCCAAATGGCCATACCGCTGGCGCCGGCGATCAACCCGCCATTGAGCGCGTAGAGGACGAGCTCCATGGCTGTCTGCACGCGCAACGACGCCTGCCATTTGCCCATCTGCTCCTGCAACGCCGAGCGCGCGTAGGCGTCCTCGCGCTCGGCGTGCGCGAACAGCTTGACCGTCAGGATGTTGGTATAGCTATCGACGATGCGGCCGACCAGCATCGAGCGCGCCTCCGCCGCCTCCGTAGAGCGCTCCTTGATCAGCGGCACGAAGATCCAAAGCGCCACCAGATAGGCGGCAAGCCAGAGCAGCAAGGGCGTGAGCAGGCGCCAGTCGGCACTGGCGAAGATGACCGCCGCACCCAGCCATTGGACGGCCGCATACCAGATGGCATCGATCACCTGGACCACCGAATCGCGTAGCGCCGGGGCACCCTGCATGATCTTATTGGCTACCCGCCCGGCGAAGTCGTTCTGGAAAAAGCCGAGGCTTTGGCGTAGCACGTAGCGATGCGTGAGCCAGCGCACGCGGTTGGTGACGGGCGCCGAGATGATCTGGTTCTTGATGAGGTCGTGCACGGTCGACACCACCGGCCGGGCAACGACGGCCACCAGCGCCATCCACAACAAGATCGGCCCATGATCAGCCATGAAGTGGGCGGGTGATGCTGCGGCTCGCATCAGATCGACCAGATTGCCGATGAACGCCATCAGCGCCACTTCGATCAGCGCACCCAACAAGCCGGCGATCAGCAAGGCGGCAAATGCCGGCCACACCGGTCGTATAAAGTAAACGTAGTAGGCAAAGAGCGTGCTCGGCGGGCGCTCCAGCGGGGCTTCGGGGAAAGCTTCAATGCGGGTTTCAAACCAGCGGAACATTTGCGGTACCCAAAGATCGGCGCCGGGGACGGCTTGGCGCAGAGGGGCTTGAACAACGATAGCAGCGAAAAGAGACGACGGTCAGCCAGACCGTCTCGCGGGGAAGAGGCGCTGCGGCACAGGCAAGGATCGACCGGGCGCGCGCAGCGATGCGGGCGACCTCAGTGGTGCAAAGGCACGATGCGATCGATCATGGCGGTGCTCCCGCAAGATGTTGTAGCGTCGAGCGCGGCAGCTCATAGCACAAAGCCCGACAAGGCACCAGTGCGTGCGGACCGGCTGCCAAGCGCGCGCGGAGCCAGCAATGACAGGCCTCGACACAACTCCTGAGCCGTACAAGACGGGCGCGCGTGTTTGGTTTGAGAAACTGCGCGATGACCTCTGCGCGGCCTTCGAGCGGCTCGAGGTAGAGCTTCCCGCGTCCGCGCCGCTGTCCGATCGCCCAGCCGGTCAGTTCGCGATCACGCCCTGGCAGCGCCAGGACCACGGCGGTGACCCGGGTGGCGGCGGCCGCATGTCCCTTCTCAAGGGCCGGGTGTTCGAAAAGGCAGGCATTCACACCTCGACGGTGTTTGGCGAGTTTGCCCCGGAATTCCGCAAGCAGATCCCGGGTGCCGAACATGATCCGCGCTTCTGGGCCTCGGGCCTGTCGCTTATCGCGCATCCGCACAATCCACACGTTCCTGCCGCCCACATGAACACGCGCTTTGTCGTGACCAGCAAGTGGTGGTTTGGCGGCGGCGCCGACCTCACCCCCGTGCTCGAGGCGCGGCGCTCGCAAAGCGACCCCGACACGATTGCCTTTCATGCGGCCATGCAGCAGGCTTGCGCCCCCCATGCGCTCGCTGACTACCCCCGCTACAAGGCGTGGTGTGAGGACTACTTCTACCTGCCGCATCGCCAGGAGATGCGCGGCGTGGGCGGCATCTTTTTCGACTACCTCACACCCGCCGAGGCCGAGGGCGGCTGGGACGCGGGGCTGGCGTTTACCCAGGATGTGGGTCGCGCGTTCCTCGCCGTTTACCCTAAGCTCGTGCGCCGCAATTTTGCCTCGCCCTGGGGGGCGAGCGAGCGCGAAGCGCAGCTGGTCCGGCGCGGCCGCTACGTCGAATTCAATCTGCTCTACGACCGCGGTACGGTGTTCGGCTTGAAGACGGGCGGCAACGTGGAGGCTATTCTGTCCTCGCTGCCGCCCGTCGTCACTTGGCCCTGAGTGCAAGCTCGGCGCCGCGCCTCCGTCGCTGGCGCGGCCGGGCAGAAAAACAACCCGATCACTGCGATCGGCCATTGCAGCCGTCCGTTCACCCCGTGCTAGGCTGCCGCAGGAACAACTGGAACCGGGAAGGAAATAGCAATGCCTCACTTTGTGTCTCGCCGGCAATTCGGCGGGCTAGCCGCCGCCAGTGCGGCGCTCGCCGCCGCGGCCCCGGTGCTGGCTCAGCAGAGCAACGAAATCATCAAGTGGCGTTTGACCTCGAGCTTTCCCAAGAGCCTCGACACGCTGTTCGGCGCCGCCGCGACCATCTCCCGGATCGTTGGCGAAATGACAGACGGCAAGTTCACGATCCAGACCTTCGCCGCCGGCGAGATCGTACCCGGCCTGCAGGTGCTCGATGCGGTATCGAACGGGACGGTCGAGTGCGGTCACACCTACACCGGCTACTACATCGGCAAGAACCCGGCGCTGATTTTCGATGGCTCGCTCCCCTTTGGCCTGACCCCACGCCAGCACAATGCTTGGCTTCTGTTCGGTGACGGGCGCAAGCTGATGGACGAGATTTACGACAGTTTCAATGTGGTGGCCTTGCCGGCCGGAAACACCGGCGGACAAATGTTCGGCTGGTTCCGCAAGGAGCTGAAGACGGCGGCCGATTTCCAGGGACTCAAGATGCGCACCGCCGGTTTTGGTGGTCGCGTCATGGCCAAGCTCGGGGCCGTGCCGCAGCAGATCGCCGGTGGTGACATCTACCCGGCCCTGGAAAAGGGCACCATCGACGCCTGCGAATGGGTGGGCCCCTACGACGATGAGAAGCTCGGGTTCCACAAGGTCGCCAAGTATTACTACACCCCGGGCGTGATGGAGCTCGAAGCCACCAACCAGCTCTTTATTCAAAAGCCGGTGTTTGCCGCGCTGCCGCCCGCCTACCAGTCGATCCTGCGCTACGCCTGTTGGTATGCGCTTGTCGAAATGCTCGCCTCCTACGACGCCAAGAACGCCAAGGCGATCGCCCGCGTCGTTGCCGGCGGCGCGCAGCTCTCGGTGCTGCCTCCCGAGATCATCAAGGCGTTGCGCGGAGCGCTCGAGACCGTGCTCGACGAGGAAGCCGGCAAGAGCGAGCAATTCAAAAAGATCCTCGAGAATTGGCGCCACTTTCGCGCCGACCAGCACCGCTGGTTCTCGATTGCCGATACGCGGGCGGAGTTTGCCGTCTATAGCGGCTAGGATGCAAAGGGCAGAGGCGGGGCCCGCCTCTGCCCTTTTTTAGCGCATGCTGGAGAACAGCGAACGCGCTTCGGCCGCGTCGCGGCCGTAGCGGGCGACGCGAGCAATGTCCGAGCGATCAAGACCGATGTCGGCCAGCATACGGTCGCTCAGGGCTTCGAGCTGCAGAACGGCGCGGCGAACCCGCCGGCGCTCGGCCCAGGCGGCAGCCCAGGCTTTAAGCGCGCGGGCCACCGACGCCCAGGCCAGCGCTGCCGGCTGGGACCGCGCCAGGCTTGGCGCGTCAAGTTCGGGGTGGGCGATTGAGCCCGATAACATCCTCGACATGGCTGAGGTCTCCTTTGCGGGCGGCGTCAAGACGACAGGGGCGCGAGGCGGTGGCCCGGCAGCTGCAAGCCGCCCTGGCGCAGGGCTGCAATGTCCTCGGGGGTGAGGCCGAGCTCGAGGAGCCGGGCCTCGCTCTGCTGGCCGAGGTAGCGCAGGATCTGCCCCTCGGCGCGGCGCAGGCGTGCTTGCCACAGGCGCTGCAGCAGGCGCAGCGGAGCCCGTGCGCCGCCAACGACCGGGGTCGCCGCCACCCCCGGCCAGGTCAACGTGCTCATGATCGTCTCCATCTCTTTTCAGGCCCGCGGCTTAAGCGGTACCGTTGAGATGGGGTGGACTCAGCGATTGTTCAAATTTATTGTCTCAATGAATATCATTGGATTTATAAATAGATGCGCGGCCTCAACCCCGACCACCTCCGCACGCTCAGCGAAGTGCTGGCGCAGGCAAGCTTCACGCGGGCGGCGCGGCGCTTGAACCTGGCCCAGCCCACGGTCTCTTTGCAGGTGCGCGAGCTTGAGATGAGGCTCGGGGTGCGCCTCATCGATCGCCTGGGCAAGCGGGCCTTCGCCACGGCCGCCGGCCGCGAACTCCTAGAGCACGCCCGTCGGCTGTTGGGCGAAGAGGAGCGGCTGCTGGCCGCCATGCGCCGGCATCGCGAGGGCTGGCTTGGACAAGTGCGCATTGGCTCCAGCACCACGGCGCTGATCTACCACCTTCCGCCCCTGTTACAGCAGTTGCGCCTGAGCCAACCCAACATTGAGCTGATCGTCACGACGGGCACGACCAACAGCATCGTGGAGCGCATCATCCGCAACGAAATCGACGTCGGCATTGTCAGCTTGCCGGTCGCGGATCGCTTGCTTGCGGTGGAGCCGCTGCTGGATGAGCCGTTGGTCGCCATCTTTTCTGCCGATCAACGCGCGCTACCCGCGCACATCACGCCCGGCTACTTGCTGAAGCACCCTTTGCTGCTCGAGTTTGCCCGCGCGCACGTACGCGCCATGATCATCGACTGGCTATCGGTGGCAGGCGTGGAAGCCCGCCCTGCCATGGAGCTCGACAATCTCGAAGCCGTCAAGCGCATGGTCGCGGCGGGGCTCGGCGCTTCGATCGTGCCGCTCGCCGCCGTATCGCGCGAGAACGCCCGCCACGATTTGGTGGCGCGTCCCTTGCGCCCTGGCTTGACACGCACCCTCGCCCTCATTCAGCGCCGCGATAGGGTCGATGATGCCGCCTTGCGCGAAGTGCGCGCGGCTTTACGCGGCCTCAAGTCCGAAACGGCGGCCTCGTCGTCGCGCGCCTAGCGGTGGCCCCTCGTCGCGTCAGATCGGCATCGCCCGCTCGGCCAGGCGCACCCAATAGGAGACGCCGATTGGGATCGCCGCATCGTTGAAATTGTAGGCTGGGTTGTGCAAGCCCGGGCCAATCCCATTGCCGATCATGATGAAGGCGCCCGGGCGCTGGTTCAGCATGTGCGAGAAATCTTCCGCTCCCATAATCGGCCGCATCGCTTTGACGTTCTCGCCGCCGACCACTTCCGCGGCGACGCCGCTGACGAATGTGGTCTTGCCCGGTTCGTTGATGGTGACCGGCACGTCGCCCTGAAAGTCCGCCTCGGCCCTGGCGCCGAAGCTCGCGGCGGTGCCCTCGGCAATGGCGCGCACGCGGGCGAACGTATGGGTGCGCACCTGCTTGCTCAAGGTGCGGATGGTGCCCGTCAGGCCGACGCTTTCAGGAATAATATTGAAGGCATCGCCCGCACGCACCATGCAGGTGGAAACCACGACGGCGTCGAGCGGATCGATGCTGCGTGAGGCGACGGTCTGCAAAGCCATGATGGTCTGGGCGGCGATCACCACGGGATCGACGCCTTCGTGCGGCCGGGCCGCGTGCGCGCCCTTGCCTACAATTTCGATGGTAAATTTGTCGCACGCCGCCAGCATGGGCCCGGCGCACAGCGCAAACGAGCCAAGCTCGTGGTTTGGCGAGGTGTGCATGCCGTAGACCTGCTGGATGCCGAAGCGATCCAGCAGCCCGTCCTCGAGCATGGCCAGGCTGCCGGTCAAGCCTTCCTCATTGGGCTGAAAGATCACCGCGACGGTGCCGTCGAAATTGCGCGTTTCACACAAATACTTGGCGGCACCGAGCAGCATAGCGGTGTGGCCATCGTGGCCACAGGCGTGCATCCGGCCCTCGGCTTTGGAGGCGTAAGGTAGCCCGGTCGCCTCCTTGATCGGCAGCGCATCCATGTCGGCGCGCAGGCCGACGACGGTCCCCGACGTGCCCTTGCGCCCCTTGATGAGGCCGACCACTCCAGTTTTACCGATGCCAGGCACGACGGCGTCGCAGCCGAAGGCCTTGAGCTTATCGGCAACGATGCCCGCCGTGCGTTCGACGGCAAAGCCGATTTCGGGGTGAGCATGGAAATCCCGGCGCCAGGCCGCAACCTCCTCGCACAGGGCGGCAACGCGGTTGATGATCGGCATGCGCTTTGTGTCCTGACCTTAAGGTCCACGGAAGGGCTACGGGGGGCTAGCCTAGCCGCTCGCACGCAAAACGGAAGCCTCTCCCACACGGCCGCTCCGGCCAGGCGGACGCGGCCGCCGCTGCCGTGGCGGGCAGCGTGGTAAAATTCGAGCCATATCTATGCTTTGACTCCTGCCGACCGGTCGTTATGTAATTCGTCGACTGGCGTGGCCCTGGTGCCGTTTGCCAGCGTTTGTCAGAAGATTCAACTGGAGTAGACGATGGGCCACTTGCGCCGAAGTCTGTTTGCCTTGGCTGCTGCTGCAATTCTCAGCGGTCTCAGCGCACCGGCGAACGCCCAGAAAACGCTGCGTGCGGTCATGCACTCGGATCTCAAGATCCTCGATCCGATCTGGACGACGGCCTACATCGTGCGCAATCACGGCTACATGATTTATGACACCTTGTTCGGCACCGACGAAAAAGGCGAAGTTAAACCGCAGATGGTCGGGCAGTACGAGGTGTCGGGCGACCAACTCACACACACGTTTAGCCTGCGCGAGGGCCTGCTCTGGCACGATGGAGCGCCCGTCACGGCAGAGGACTGCGTCGCTTCGATCAAACGCTGGGCGGCCAAGGACTCGACCGGTCAGAAACTAATGTCATTCGTCGACAGCCTGACGGTCAAGAACGACAAGACCTTTGTCATGCAGCTCAAGTCGCCGACGGGCCTTGTCCTGCTTGGCCTGGGCAAGCCATCCTCGAACGTGCCTTTCATGATGCCGAAGCGCGTGGCGGAGACCGATCCCAACACGCAGATTTCCGAGTTCGTGGGCTCGGGTCCCTTCGTCTTCAAACGCGACGAGTGGAAGCCCGGGGACAAGACGGTCTACGTCAAGTTCGACAAATATAAGCCGCGCTCCGAACCGGCCTCCGGCTTTGCCGGCGGCAAGGTAGCCAACGTCGATCGCGTGGAATGGCGCGCCATGTCCGATCACCAGCAGGCGATCAACGCGCTATTGGCGGGCGAAATCGATTTCATTGAGGCGCCGCCGCACGATCTGCTGCCGCTGGCGATCGGCGACAACAACGTCAAACTCTACGACTGGAACGTGCTCGGCAACCAATTCACGTTCCGCCCGAATTGGACCGCCAAGCCCTTCGACAATCCCAAGGTGCGCCAAGCCCTGCTCTATGCCTTCAACCAGAAGGATTTCCTGGAAGCCGTGGTGGGGGATCCCAAATACTACAAGGTCTGCAACTCCTATTTCCCCTGTGGGACCGCGTTCTTCACGGAAAAGGGCCTAGAAGGCCGATTGAACTCGGATTTCAAGAAGGCGCAGGAGTTGCTGAAGGAGGCCGGCTACGACGGCACCCCGATCGTCCTCATGCACTCGACGGACCTGCAGATCCTGACGAATTTAGCCCCCGTTGCCAAATCGCTGATGGAGAAGGCCGGCTTCAAGGTCGACATGCAGTCCATGGACTGGCAGACCTTGGTGGCGCGGCGCGCCAAAAAGGATCCTCCCACGGCCGGCGGCTGGCATGCCTTCCTGACCTCCTGGGTTTCGATCGATATCACCAACCCGATCTTCACCGGCTTCATGAATTCCGCCTGTGATAAGGCGATGTTCGGCTGGCCCTGCGACCAGGAGATGGAAAAGCTGCGCGATGACTTCGCGCGCGAGACCGATCCTGCCAAGCAGAAGGCGATTGCCGAGCAGGTGCAGGTGCGCAATAGCGAGATCGTGACGCATGTCCCACTGGGGCAGTGGTATCTGCCCGCTGCCATGCGCAAGAACGTCGACGGCATGCTGAAGGCGCCGGCGCCAGTGTTTTGGAACATCTCGCTCAAGTGAGACTTGGTTGAGGGGCGGTGCCGCAAGCGGCGCCGCCCCAACGATGTTGGCCGGCAATGTTCTCCTACGTGCTGCGCAGACTGTTGGCGACGATCCCCGTGATGCTGATCGTCGCCGTTTTCGTGTTCCTGATGCTGCGCCTCACGCCCTCCGACCCGGCGGCCATCATTGCCGGTGACAATGCCAATACCGAGCAAGTAGCTGAGATCCGCAGACGTCTGGGGCTCGACCAGCCGATCCTGTCCCAGTTCGTGATCTGGATGGGCAAGACCCTGCAGGGAGACTTTGGCGAATCCTTCTTTTTCAAGAAGCAGGTTGCCGAGCTGATCGCTGATCGCTTGGAGCCGACCTTGTCGCTCGCGTTTTTTACGCTGTTACTCGCCGTCATCATTGCCGTGCCTTTGGGCGTGGTGGCGGCCTACCGCCACGGCGGATGGCTCGATCGCATCGTCATGGGGTTTTCGGTCTTGGGCTTCTCCGTGCCCGTGTTCGTCATCGCTTACGTTTTAATCTATATTTTTGCGATCGAACTCAACTGGTTGCCGGTGCAGGGCTATCAGCGCCTGGCGCAGGGCGTCGGCGGCTGGTTGCAGCGCCTGATCCTGCCATCCATCACGCTGTCGGTGATCTACATCGCCCTGATTGCCCGCATCACCCGCACCAGCGTGCTCGAGGTAATGAACGAGGAGTACATCCGTACCGCCCGCGCCAAGGGTCAGACGGAAGCGAAAGTGCTGATCCGCCACGCTTTGGCCAACGCCGCGGTGCCGATTGTAACGGTGGTCGGCCTCGGTGTGGCCCTGCTGATCGGCGGGGTCGTGGTTACCGAGTCGGTCTACACCATACCGGGCCTTGGCAGGCTCACGGTTGATGCCGTGCTGGCGCGCGACTACCCCACCATCCAGGCCGTGATCCTCCTGTTTTCGCTGGCCTATGTTCTCATCAACTTGGCTGTTGACTTGGCCTATACCTTTCTCGATCCAAGGATCCGCTATTGAGCATCGAAGCGCTGCCCGCCGAGCTTGTCGAGGGACCGCCGCAGCGGCGCCGAACCCTGCGGTTGGCCGCCCGCAATCCAAGCGTCGTGATCGGGGCGCTGATCGTTCTCGCGCTGGCGCTGCTCGGCCTGCTGGCACCCCTGCTCGACACCTTGCCACCGTCCGAGATTAATCCGGTCTTTCGCAACAAGAAACCCGGCGCGGAACGGCTGATCCGCGACAGCAACGGGACAGAGCACAAATACGTGCACCGTTTCGGCACCGACTCGCTTGGGCGCGACATTTATAGCCGGGTGCTCTACGGCGCGCGTGTGTCGCTGATCATCGGTATCACCGTGGCCGTGATCAGCGTTGCCGTCGGGCTCGTCATCGGCCTGATTGCCGGCTACGTGCGTTGGCTCGATGGCAGCATCATGCGCGTCATGGATGGGCTGATGGCAATACCCGCGATTCTGTTGGCAATGGGTGTCGTGTCGCTCTCGCGCGCGGGTTTGATCGCTGTGGTGATCGCCATCGTCATTCCGGAGATCCCGCGCGTGGTACGCTTGGTGCGCTCGATCGTGTTGTCGATCCGCGAAGAGCCCTACGTAGAAGCCGCCATTACCGTCGGCACGCCGACGCCCTTGCTGCTTATACGCCACGTGTTGCCCAACACGGTTGCGCCCTTGATCGTGCAAGGCACCTTCACCTGCGCCTCGGCGATTTTGATCGAGGCGGTGCTCTCCTTCCTCGGCGTCGGCATTCCGCCGGAGACCCCCACCTGGGGAAACATCATGGCCGAGGGACGCTCGCTGTTTCGTGTTTATCCGCACAACATCTTCTATCCGGGGCTCTGCCTGGCGCTGGCGGTGCTGGCCATCAACATGCTGGGTGATGGTCTGCGCGACACGCTCGATCCGCGCTTTGCCAAGCGGGTGTGAGCCGGCATGGGAAAAGTACAGGCGATTCTGGCGATCCATGACCTGACGGTCACGCTGCCGAAGGGGGCCGACCGGGCGAACGCTGTCGAGAAGGTGTCGCTCGAGGTGCAGCCCGGCGAGATCGTGTGCGTCGTCGGCGAGTCGGGCTCGGGCAAATCGGTCACCGCGCAAGCCATCATGGGCCTGCTGCCCGCCGAGCTGGCCGCCAGGTCGGGCAGCATCCTGCTCGAGGGTGAGGACGTGCTGAAGGCGGACAGCGCCCGTCTGCGCGACCTGCGCGGCACGCGTATGGCCATGATCTTTCAAGAGCCGATGACAGCCCTCAATCCCGTCATGACCATCGGCGAACAGATCAGCGAGGTGCTTGAGATCCACACCGGGCTTGGGGCTGGCGAACGTCGCCTGCGCGTGCTCGACATCATGCGCGCGGTGCGGCTCCGGGAACCCGAGCGCTTGATCGATGCCTACCCGCACCAGCTCTCTGGTGGTCAACGCCAGCGCATCATGATTGCGGCCGCGTTGGTGTTGGATCCCGCCCTGCTGATCGCCGATGAGCCGACGACGGCGCTGGACGTTACGACACAGGCGGAGATCCTCAAGCTCGTGCGCGAACTGCAGCAACGGCGCGGCACGGGCGTCCTCTTCATCACCCACGATTTCGGGGTCGTGGCCGAGATCGCCCATCGCGTGGCGGTCATGCAAAGTGGACGCATCGTCGAAATCGGCAGCCGCGAGGAGATCCTGCGGCGACCGCGCGCCGACTACACCCGCATGCTGATTGGCTCCGTGCCCGCTCTTAAGCCGCCCGTGCGCACGCCCAAGACCGGGCCGGTGGCACTGTCGACACATGGGCTTAGCAAGACCTACGGCACGCTGGGCCTATTGCGGTCGGGCCGCGTCGTGCGCGCCGCGCAATCGGTCGACATCGCCGTACGCAGGGGCGAGACCGTCGGCATTGTCGGCGAGTCCGGCTCGGGCAAATCGACCGTGGCGCGCTGTGTGGCGCGCCTGATCACTCCGACGGCGGGTGAGATTCGCATCGGCGAGGTCGACGTGGCCCAACTACCGGAGCGCCGACTACGCCCGCACCGACGTAACGTGCAGATCGTTTTTCAGGACCCCTATCGCTCCTTGAATCCGCGCCGCACGGTCGGCGCCTCCATTGTTGAAGGGCCGATCAACTTCGGGCTTTCGCGCGAGCAGGCACTCGATCGCGCCCGCCGGCTGATGACGCTCGTGGGACTGGCACAGGACGTGCTCGATCGCTATCCGCATCAGTTCTCCGGCGGTCAGCGCCAGCGCATCGCCATCGCCCGCGCGCTTGCCATGGAGCCCCAGGTGCTGATCGCCGATGAGGCCGTCTCCGCACTTGATGTTTCCGTGCAAGCGCAAGTCTTGAAGCTGCTCGATGATGTTCGTCGCCGCTTCGAGCTCGCCGTCCTGTTCATCACCCACGATCTCAGAGTGGCGGCCCAGATCTGCGACCGCATTGCCGTCATGCAGCAGGGTGTGATTGTTGAGCAGGGTGTAACCGCCGAAATATTCGCTGCGCCGCAACATCCCTACACCCGGGCCTTGTTCGATGCCGCACCCGGCAAAGATGCCGCGTTTGGCAGTGTGGCTGGGGCGGCTTAACCTGTCGGCCCGACGCCTGCCGCGGCGGGCCAAAACAGCAGGGTATGCCGGAACAGCAGGCGATAAAGAGACAAGTGACAACAAGCAGGAGGAACGCCGCCCATGAATTTGGCCGAATACGCGACCTACGATGCGCTGGGCCTTGCCGAGCTGGTCACCAAAAAACAGGTGAGCCCCAAGGAGCTGGCCGTCACTGCGGCGGCCGCCGTCGACAAGATCGATCGTGACGTCAACTCCGTAGTGGAGCTTTATCCGGACCGCATCGACAAGCTCGATGCGACGTCGCTGGGCACGGGACCTTTCCGCGGCGTGCCGTTTCTGATCAAAGATGTATTCGGGCACGAACAGGGGCGCAGGATCGAATTTGGTTCGCGCCTGTGCGAAGGCATGACTGTCGAGGTCGGCACCTATTTCGTCGACATGCTCAAAGCCTCCGGCGTGAACATCCTCGGACGCTCCGCGGCACCGGAATATTCGATGTCGGCCACCACCGAGAGCGTGATGTTTGGCAATACCTCCAATCCCTGGAGGCACGGCTACTCTGCCGGCGGCTCTTCCGGTGGGGCGCAGGCGGCGGTGCTGGCCGGCATCGTGCCGATCGCGCATGGATCCGACATCGGCGGCTCAATCCGTATTCCGGCAAGCCTGTGTGGCGGGGTGGGTCTCAAACCCTCGCGCATGCGCGTCTCGGTCGGGCCGGTGGTGGACGAAGGGGGCTGGGGCTATTCCATCAACCTGGTGCAAGCGAAATCCGTGCGGGATGTCGCCGCCATGCTTGACTGCGTATCCATCCCCCAGGCCGGCGATCCCTTCATTATTCCGAAGCCCGAGGAAGCCTATGCCACACTTGCCAAGAAGCCCGCCGGCAAACTCAAGATCGGTATCGTTCTTGATGAACTGACCGGGGTGAAGGTAGACCCCGAGGTCGCCGCCGCGGTTGAGGCCGCCGGCAAGACACTCTCCGCCATGGGTCACAGCGTGGATGTGGCCAAGGTCGATATGGGTGGCATCGAAGTTCTGTCCGCCACCACCGACCTCTTCTTTTTCGGCTTCGATTTGCGCCTTGATGCTTATGCCAAACGCACCGGGCGCACGCCCGGGCCCGACACTCTCGAGCCCGTCATGTGTTCGGTCTATGAGGCCGCCAAAACCATCACACCGGCGCGCTTCATTGCTGCCAATAGTGCGGCCAACGTCGCCCGCCGCAGACTTGGCGCATTTTTCACGGGCCACGACATTTGGCTGTCACCAACGACGGCGCGCGTCGCCGAGCCGTGGGGTCGCTACAATTTATCGAAGCCAGGGGTGGGTTGGGAGAACTTGATTGCGCAGCTGTTCCAGGTCCCCTGCCAATATACGATTCCCCACAATATCATGGGTACGCCGGCGATCTCTCTGCCGCTCGCCATGCATAGCAGCGGCGTGCCGATCGGGGTGCAAATTGCAGCCAAGCCGGCCGCCGAACACGTGGTCCTGCAGCTGGCGACGGCACTCGAGGAGGCCATGCCCTGGAAGAGCCGCATCCCGGCTTTGCACGTCTCCAAAGCGAGCTGACGGCCTGGCCTGCATGACCCGGGCGGCGGCTGCGCCCGCCGTCGCGGCGTCATACGGGTGGCAGCGAGACGGCTTTCGCCTGCCCAGCGCGATTGGCCGCGTGCAAGAGATCAGGTCGATACTCAGCGATTGCCGCCAGCAGGTCGCCCACCTGCCCTTCAACCAAAACCATGCTGATACTGACCGCGGGGACACCATAGGCCTGTTGACACAAGGCGCCGACGCGAACGGCCCAACGCGTCTGCCTCAATGTGACCTCGGGCCAGCGCAACTTGATGTCGAGCACATGGCTGCGCCGAGTGTCGACGTGGCAGATGCCCTCGATTTCTTCCCAACCGATCGGCCTCGACAGCAAGCGCCGGTCGAAAATCCCGCGCCGATCAACCGAGAGCACGACGACAGCATTGCGCAGGCGTCGCTGCAGCACGTGAAGGAGACAGGCGACCGCGATCAGCCAGGCGAGGCAGAGCCCTTGCAGCCAGAGTGCAGGTGCGGCTGAGCCCATGAGCGCGGGAAGACAGGAGCCAAAAAGGGCGATACCGGCCCGGCGCAGCTTGGCGACGCTCCAGGGAAATTGGATCGCGGCCCTCTCGCCGGAGGGCGCCAGCACCCGGACGGGAGCTCGCTTGGCCGTTGTGGCGCGGGCCATGCCGACCTCTTAGGAGCTTCGTCGACATCGGAGGGTCACGAACGTTCGCCGGAGCCTGCGTCTGCCGCCGCTGCTTTGGCAATATTAGGGTGCTCAAGCGCGAAAAAACAGTATAACAGAGGCATACGATCGAATTGATGCGCCATGCGGGCGTAGTTCAGTGGCAGAACATCAGCTTCCCAAGCTGCTGCTTTTTGCCATAACCATCTGATTTTTCAGAAAAATAGCTTTACATGTTCGGCCAAAATTTGCCCATCATGTAAAACAGATTTGTATGCCGACTTCCAGCGGTGCATCTAGCGCACTACTAACATTGTCGGCGGTTTCGTTGCTCTCAGCGGAGCTTATCCGAGTGGCATTCGCTCGAATTTCTGCAACGCGGAATCAATCGTATCCCACGCATGACCGCGGGTGGCGTATGTGACCACCTGCGGGTTGAATTGGCCAGGGTCGTCAAGGCTGGCCGCGGAGACCGCAATCAGTTCCGGCATTGCGACGAATGTCAGATAGACCGGCGTTCCACAGGTCGGGCAGAAGGCGTGCACCTTTTCGTTCCCGCTGTCGCCCGCTACCCGCCAGGTGTTCGCTTCGCCCGTAATTGTCACATCGGCTCGCCGGGGGAAGGTCAGATAGGATCCATGCCCCGTGCCACTTCGTCTCTGGCAATCGCGGCATTGGCAGTGGTTCTCGAAGATCGGTTCGCTGCTCGTTTCATAGCGGATCGCGCCGCACGCGCATGCGCCGGTATAGGTCTTGCTCATTGTCATTCTCCTGTTGGCAGACTTGTTGATTGGCACCGCAAGCGATCAGGCCGACTTTGCCTTGGCGAAGACGTCGATGGCCTGCCCGGTTTCCAGCAGCGACTTCAGGCTGGAAAGAACGACCGGCCAGCCCTGCTGGATGCCCTTGGCCATCCCGCTGCCAGCCTCGAGTTCGTCGTGGGTGACGGTCAGCCGGACCATGTTGTCGTATTCCTCGATCGCGAACGTTACCCGGCTGTGGCTTGCCGGATCGGAAACCTGCGAAGCGTTCGCCCAGGTGATGACGAGACGGGTTGGTGGCGAGACCTCAATGACCTTGCCGACGAGTTGGACAGTACGCTCATCGTTGGCTCGGATGTGTTCCCATTTCGATCCGGGCTGCCAGTCGGAGACGTTCTCGTGGCCCCAGTATCGCCGCGCGATCTCCGGTTTGGTGATGGCCTCGAACACCTTTTCTGGCGTCGCGCGGATGTAGGTCACGTAAACGAAGCTGGTCTTCTCTTTGCTCATTGTTGCTCTCCTTCGAGTTCCTTCTTCAGGTCGTGCAGCAGGCTGAGCCGCTGGCGTTCGAATTTCCGCACCCACCGCTCGTAGACCTCGTGCAGCGGCACGGGGTTGATGAAATGGAGCTTCTCCCGGCCGCGCCAGACCGTGCTCACCAGATTGGCCGCCTCGAGGATCCCGATGTGCTGGGTGGCCGATTGCCGGGCCATGTCCAGGTTTTCGCAAAGCTGGCCGAGCGTCTGCCCGTTCTTCTCACAGAGAAGGTCAAGCAGCTTTCTGCGTGTCGGGTCACCCAGCGCTTTGAAAACCTTGTCAGCGTGCATCGGTCTTACTCGAATGTGAGACCACAATATGCAGGTAAATACCTGCATGTCAAGTGGCAGCTAAGCCCGCGACCCGGCCGTTCAGATCGATGACGGCAATGCCCCACCAATGAGTGATAAAACGAGGTAATGGGCTGGCGGATCAGTCAATCGCCGCCGACGCCGCGAAAGCATGCTTTTGGGAACGTCTCTATGGCCAGCCAGGACCCCGCACTGCTGCGCCGCCTGTTGCGCGCGAAGGACCGCATGGACGCCGCCTCGGAAGAGGATTGGCCAGTCGAGCGGCTCGCCAACGTCAGCGGGGTCTCGCAAGCGCACTTTGCGCGGTCTTTCAAAGAAGCCTTCGGCGTCCCGCCGCATCGCTATCTGCTGACGCGTCGCATCGAGCGCGCCAAGGCGTTGCTCCGCGACACGGACGCGCCCATCATCGACATCGCATTCCAAACCGGCTGGAACAGCCTCGGCACCTTCGGGCGCGTGTTCCGGGACGTCACCGGCGAGAGCCCGAGCGAGCTCCGTGCACGCGAGCAGGCGAGCGCCCATCAGCTCGACCAGGTACCGCACTGCTTCGTCAGCGCTGCCTACAGGCCCGACCTCAAGATCGCAGTTTCGGAGAAGCGGCGCCGGGAGGCCGGCGATAGAAGCGATCCAGAGGAAACGGAGGTCCCCAAATGACCGAAGGTATCGGAGTAGTCGGCCTTTATGTGCACGACCAGGACGCGGCGCTCGACTTCTACGTGGGCAAGCTCGGCTTCCAGGTCCACACCGACGCGCGCAACGGGAACTATCGCTGGCTAACGGTCAAGCATCCAAACCAGCCCTCGTTCGAGCTTGGCCTGTTCCTGCCGCAAGAGCCCGTGCTCGATGCGGCGACGGCACATACCATGCGCGAAATGGTGGCGAAGGGCGGCATGCCGCCCCTCGTGCTTGTCGTCGACGATTGTCGCGCCGCCTATGACAAGCTGCGCGCCAAGGGCGTCGAGTTCATTCAAGAGCCGGTCGCGCGCTTCGGCGGTGTCGACGCCAATTTCCGCGACCCGTCGGGCAACGCCTGGAAGATGATCGAGGCGCGCTCATGATGTAAGCGCACTACATGCAAGTCCCCACGAAGGAGGTTCGCGTGGGCAAGTGGATTCGGCAAACTCACCGTTGGCTGTCGATCATCTTTACGGCAACCGTCATCGCCAACTTCGGCGCAATGGCCCTGGGCGAACCCTCGGCCTGGGTGGTCTATTCGCCATTGCCGCCGCTGTTCCTCATGCTGGTCACTGGTCTTCACATGTTCGCGTTGCCGTATCTGCCCAAGCGGCGCGCGGGAGCGTGAGCGCAAGAAAGTCGGCGAAAGCTGCGAAAGAAGACGCTGCCAAGCGCGACGCTAAATTCTTGCGCAAGGCAATTGCCGAACCCCACCAAGCAGCCGAAGCTCAGGCGGCAACCCGCAGCTCGCGAGCGGCTACGCGCCGGGTGCAGGCCTACATTGTGGCGCTAGCCCTTACCGCGATCGGGAGACCGTCCAAAGGCCGGTAATGGTGGAGGCCACTGGAAGCCTCCGCGTTTGCTAGCGATCTGGCACGATTCTGGGGAACCTCCCCGATCGTCCGCCGTTCCGACAGCAAGCAAGGAGCGCCCCCATGCCCAATCAACGCCCACATGCATCCAGGACAAGTGCGCCGCAGCGGTCGCCGAAAGCTGCGGTCGAAGAAGGACGCAAAGCCAAGTACCGCGGCGAGAAGATGAAGGATCGTCAGCGCCAGCAGCAACACCAGGCCGACCGTCCGGACCGTGGCGGCCCGCAGGGCCGGAAAGACAAGGACTTCCAGCGGAAGTTCTGACCAGCTGCGCTGTCGCGCGCTTTCAGCGAGATCCTCATGGACCAGGCGAGAACCTCAATGCGGCCGACGATCGCGCGCATTTGGCGCGGGCGCACAACCACGGCCAAGGCCGACGAATACGAGCGCTATATCTACGAGGAGGGCATTAAGCCCCTTGAGGAAAAGGCACTGGCCGTCCAATTGCTACGCGAGGATCGTACAGGCGAGAGCGAGTTCATCACGATCTCCTATTGGGAGAACGTGCAGGCCATGGCGCGCTTTGCCGGGGCAGACCCGACGCGCATCCACCACCTGGAACGAGATCAGGAATTCCTCATCGAACTGCCGCGTGGGGTCCAGATCCTTCGCATTCTCACCAGTCACGGAGTCTTTGGCGCTTGAGCCCGCCTTGTAGCCGAAGCGTTCCAAGAGCATGAGCGAGCTGGGAATTCAAGGCTTCGAGAGCCGAACAATTGCCACCCACGCCGGCGATGTCTTCGTCCATCGTGGCCCGTTGGCCGGGCCGGCTCTGCTCCTACTCCACGGATTTCCAGAGACCGCCATTATGTGGCGCGAAATAGCCCCGCTACTCTCGGCTGATTTCGCCGTCGTCGCCGCTGACCTGCCTGGATACGGCCAAAGCGCGTGCCCGACCCATACGGATGATCACGCCTCCATGTCGAAGCGGGCAATGGCAGTGACGCTGGCAGAGCTCATGCGACGACTGGGCCACGAGCGGTTCGCCGTCGTCGGCCACGATCGCGGCGGACGCGTCGCCTATCGAGCCGCGCTGGACCATCCGGGCCTCCTCACCGCAATTGCGGTGCTAGACATCGTGCCTACCTGGGAGGTTTGGAATCGCGCCGACGCCAGGCTTACGCTCTCCTTTTGGCCCTTCTCCCTGCTCGCGCAGCCCGAGCCGCTCCCAGAACGCTTCATCTCGGCCGCACCCGACGCTATAATAGACAATGCACTGTCGAAGTGGGGCACTCCGCCCGAGACCTTTCCCCCGGCGGTGCGGCGCGCCTACGTCAATGCTCTGAGCGATCCCGCTCATGTTCACGCGATCTGCGAAGAGTACCGAGCCGCTGCCAGCTTGGACCTGGCGCATGATGAGGTTGACCTGAGATTAGGCCGGCAAATTGCTTGTCCACTTCTCGCGCTTTGGAGCGGCGCGGGTGGTTTGGCGTCGTGGTACGAGAATGATGGTGGGCCGCTTGGCCTCTGGCGTCGCTGGGGTGCCAACGTGCATGGCCGGCCGGTGGAGGGCGGCCACTTCTTCCCCGAAGAACATCCCCGGTCAACGGCCCAACTGATCCGCAGCTTCCTCTTGGGTGCGGGCGGAGTCTGGACCCAGGCAGGCGCCTGAAAGGACATTGTTCCCGGATCGGGGACAGGTGAAGTTTCAGGGCTCCGCGGTCAGAGGCGTTGCGGACATGAAATGTGCTAGTGGTGTTCCGATGCTGCTAAAGAGCGGAAGCCACAGCCCGAGCGTTGACCCTTCGGCGATCATCGCACCGAATGCCACACTCGTCGGTGACGTGAGGATCGGAGCCCGTTGTGTGATCGGCTACGGTGCGTGCCTCATTGCTGAGGGTCGACCCGTCACGCTCGGTGAGCAAGTCATCGTGCGCGACAATGCGGTAATCCGCTCCACCGCCAACTACCCTGTTGACGTTGGCAACGCCGTGCTCATCGGTCCCCACACCGCGCTCTTCGGCTGCACAATCGAAGACGAGGTTTTCCTGGCCACAGGCACACGGGTATTCCACCTCGCCGTCGTTCGCAAAGGCGCGGAAGTCCGCGTCAATGCAGTCGTGCACCTGAAAACCGTTGTTCCTGAAGGCGTGACGATTCCCATTGGTTGGATTGCAGTGGGTGATCCCGCTCGCATCCTTGCTCCCGATCAACACGACGCCATTTGGGCTTCCCAGAAGCCGCTGGACTTTCCGGCAACTGCCTATGGGCTAACCCGTGGCCCCGATGGCTCAGTCGACATGCGTGAGCTCACCCGCAGGCTCAGTGAGTCGGCGCGCAGGCATCGACCTGAACAGCATTGACGGGCGCTCTCGCCAAGCTTTCGGGCCAGCCAGGTGTTGCTTGACGGATACGTTTAAATGACGGGTGATCGACCTCTATTGGCGATAGGAACATGAGAGGCCAGATCGCTTGCATCAGATCACCCGGCAGCCGCCTAAGTTAAAGGATAGGCATGTGCTCGTGTGACCCGCCTACCTTGTCGTCCATGAGAAACGGATTTGGCCGACGGCTGCGGCTCAAGCCGGGCTGAGCCGTTGGGAGAGGACGGCCTCGTAAAGCCAGGCCAGGAACAAGCACAAAGGAAGCGCGAACCATCTGAGCAGGAGGCGGACGTTCTGGCCGATGCCGCACAGGATGGCGTTCGCAACCGGGCTCGGAACAAGTCCTCGACCTCAGATCGCTCCGGCTTCTTCGGCTTCATCGTCCACCCCCCGAACCCCACGACATTCCACATACCGATCGCAATTTGTGGTGATCGAGTACCCCTGGCATCCGCTGCACGGAAAGCGCTTGCGGTTGGTCCAACGCGGCGACTATCGAGGCCGCGACAGTATCCGTGTCGAGACGCCCACCGGCCCATCGAGCGAGCTGCCAGCATGGATGTGCTCTGCTTCGGCTTGCGCGTCAATAACGGTTGGTACGCCTGTCGTTACGATTGAGGCGCTGCAGGGGTTGTCGGCAGCGCTCAAGTCGCTACTGCCGAATCGAATGCGACGAAGTCCTGTGAGCTTCCGCCCAAAGAAGGAGGCTCTCGATGCGACGACACTCAAGCCCGCCACCAGCACAACTCGCGCTCGATCTTCGGCGCGAGACGGGGGAGCTGCCGCTTCCACAGGTGTCGACGACGATACTGCAGGCGCTGGCCGATCTCCTGTTGCAAGCCCTCGGCGAGGTGGTGGAGGCCGAGGATCAGGCAGAGGGAGGGGACGATGAATCCGAAGATCACCGTTGACCATCTTGGCCGAAGTGCGGTCGTCTACGTGCGCCAATCGACCGCGACACAAGTGTTGGAGCATACCGAAAGTCAACGGCGCCAGTATGCCCTCGCCGAGGCGGCCCAATCAGCGGGGTTCGCCAAGGTGGAGACGATCGATGATGATCTCGGCCGATCCGGATCTGGCCTGATGGATCGCCCAGGGTTCCAGAAGCTCGTCGCGCTCGTTTGCTCTGGCTCTGTCGGTGCGGTCTACTGCATCGAGGCGTCGCGGCTCGCGCGCAATGGCCGTGACTGGCACCACCTCATTGATTTGTGCGCGCTGGTCGGAGCGTTGGTCATCGACGGTGACGGTACCTACGATCCTCGACTGGTCAATGATCGGCTACTTCTCGGTCTCAAGGGCACGATGTCGGAGTACGAGCTGAGCTTGTTGCGACAGCGTGGGCTCGCCGCACGCGATTCGAAAGCCAAGCGCGGTGACTTGCGTTTCACGCTGCCGCCAGGCCTCTGTTGGAGCGAAGCGGGACGGATAGAGCTCGATCCCGACGAGCGGGTCGTCGGCGCGATTTGCATGGTATTTTCCAAGTTCCGAGAACTTGGCAGCGCACGCCAGGTCCTTCTCTGGTTGCGCCAATCCCAGCTGACTTTGCCGGTCGTCATTCGCAATGCGACCACGTGTCGGATCGTGTGGAAGCTCGCCTACCACACCGTGTTGCAGGTTCTTCAAAATCCTCTCTATGCGGGTGCCTATGCGTTCGGCAGAACGACGAATCGCACCAGTGTTATCGACGGGCGGGCACACAAGACCAGTGGTCATCGCAAGCCCATGCCCAGCTGGCAGGTTCTCCTGAAGGGCAATCATGCTGGCTACATCAGTTGGGAGGAGTTCGAGGAGAATCAAAGAATGATGGTCGAGAACGCGCACATGAAGAAGCGCGCCGCACGAAAATCGGCCCGTGGAGGGCGAGCGTTACTGACAGGACTTGCGCGTTGCGGACGATGCGGCCGGATGATGCGGGTCTTCTATGGATCGCGCGTGCAATATTCGCATCGCTATCAATGTCGCGGCGACGACAGCCATATCGGCTCGGTTCTGTGCATCGGCATCGGTGGCGTACGTGTTGATCGCGCCGTAGCTGTCAAAATACTGGAAGCCGTCTCCGACAGCGCGATCGATGCGGCAATCCTCGCCGCCGATCAAATTGCACGGAACGCCGACGAGGTCCGCAAGGCGCTTGTCCGCGAAATCGAGGAAGCTCGCTACGAGGCGTCGCTGGCGTCCCGTCGTTACGAGGCCGTCGATCCATCGAAGCGGCACGTCGTTCGCGAGCTGGAGGCGCGATGGAACGGAGCTTTGGAACGCGTGTCGCAACTCGAGTTCCGGATGAAGGCGCACGACACGCAGACCGCCGCTCGACCGAAGATCGATCGCGAGATGCTGATGCGTCTTGCCCACGACTTACCGGCAGCGTGGAATGCGCCAACCACTGATACCCGCACCCGGCAAAGATTGACCCGTCTCTTGGTCGTGGAAGTGATCATAAACCTCGACAATGCCACCAACGAGACCGTGGTGACGATCCATTGGGTCGGCGGGCGGCACACTGAGCTGCGGATCGGACGCGTGCGCTGTGGCCGCTATCCGGAGGATCGCAAGCCGAACGCGGTCGACGTGATCCGCAAGCTCGGCGGTCATTGGCCGGACCGCGAGCTTGCCGTTACCATGAACCGGATGCGCTGCAAGGCCGAGAACGGCGATACCTGGACAACGGTGCGCGTCCGCGAGCTACGAGAGCGTCTTGGCATCGCCCCATTCGATCCGGAGACCGAGACGACACCGACAATCAGCGTGGACCAGACGGCACAACGTCTTGGCATAAGCGTGCAATCCGTCCATCGGTTGATCCGCGAGGGTGTACTGCCCGCAACTCAGCTCATGCCGTCGGCACCGTGGAAAGTGCCAGTCGCCGCACTCGAAACCCACGCCGTGGCGACAGGCGTACGAGCGGTGAAGAGCCGTCGACCCAAGAAGTACGTTGATCTACAAACACAAAAAATACCGCGGCTGCCAGGACTCTGACCGAAGGATGCACTATGTCGCGCGATCCCCAAGGCCTGTGAGGGTAGACAAAACTTATTCGCTCAATGTGGGGAATCCCGCACCGCAAAATTGCAAGCTTTTCCACTTCGAAGCGTGGCTTTCCGGCAATTCTAACAGCGGGCCTTCGACTGACTTGCCACGTCAGTTCAATCAATTACGCCGATCCTCACGGACGACTACTGCAGCGCTTCCAAGCGTGCTTGCGCCCGCGCCATGCCGAAGCCTAGCGATTTATGGTAGAGCGCCCTGGCCCTCGCCACGTCGGCGATGGCACCGCGCGTCCCCCACGCCGCCAGCATATTGGGATCGTAGGTCTCCGCCAGGGCGAAGGAGATCGGTCCCGGCGCACCGCCCTCTGCAGCCGTGAGAATGTCGCGCGCGCCAGACACGTCGCCCGATTCGATGCGCTGTTTGGCCTCCGCCAGCCGGTCATCGGCCTGGCGTACCGGCTCGGGCCGCGTGGCCGGCTCGGGTGCCTTTGCCACCGGCAGGGAGGCCGGCTCGACGACACGCACGGGCTCGGCAGGGATACGCGCGTCGATGCTGCCCGTCACGTATTGCGCGGCCGTCTGCGTGGCGCGGTCGACAGGGCGCACTTGCACCTTGACCGTCTTCACTTCGCCGGCACGAGGCTCGATCGGCTGCAAGGACGGTTCGGCGCTGCGCTGCGGCCGCGACTTCTGGGCGGCTTCGCCCAGCCAGCCGCTGAGCCAGAGCACGATCGGCACCACCACCAGCAAGCCCGCACACAAGCCCAAGAGCGTTGCCCCCATCTGTTGGCGCAGCCAGCGGTCATCGGTTGGAGTGGGTTCGCGCCACGTGGAGGGGATCGGCATCGGCTCGTCATCGGCGCTGAGGTCGACCGATGGCACCAAACTTGTCCCGCGCGGTGTCTTGTAGGCAAGCGCCGACAGCCCATCCCTGAAGGTCGGCTCCAAAATGCGTTGGTTCGCGCTGAGGCCCGCCAAATTGAGGGGCGGCGGCGCGGTTGCCGGCAAGCCGCCATTGAGCTGTCGTTGGGCGATGGTGGCGGCGAGCAGTTGCGCTAATTCATGCGTGAGGTCGGCGGTACTGCGCCTCTGTACGCCATCCGCGCTTCTCACCGGGACCTTGTCGCGCTCCGAATCCGCGCGTCGACCATCACCCGAGGACGCATCACTCACCATCGCAAACCCCCTCACACGCTACTCACGCGTGACCGAGCCGTCTCTGGCCCGGTCGATGAACCGTCATGGGCTTCGTCCTGAGCCAAGCCCTCGGGCGCCAGACACCACGCCTGTTAAAGAGTGAGCCTGCGCGCCTTGCGGTCCTCCCTAAAGCCCTTGATCGGGCGCCCCGTCGCCGTCAAGTCGTCCCGCGCCTTACGTCGCCGACCGGTTAACAGTTGGGCCGCCGCAAGCGGTTGGCCACCAGAGGCTGTTTTCGCGGTCAAGCTCGCGCAACTAGACTGGTGGAATATGGCACAAATTATGGCGGGCGCGGAATTGTCCATCGCTCGCCTGCTCGCTGAGCCCTTCGCCGGGGGCTCGCGCGCCCGCCGAGCCGCAAAAAAGTCAAAAAAATAGCGGCCCCATCGGCTTGGCGCGCCCTAAAGCTCTTCCGACCCGTCCGGCGCCGCGCTATTGATGGCTGGCACGCCTTGCTTTGAGATCCGCCAGCACCGTGGAAAAGCATGATCGACCAGAGAGATAGCCTCGCACGCGAAGTCGACGAAGAGTTGCGGCGCGAGCAGCTTTTGAAGCTCTGGGAAAAGTACGGCACCTACGTCGTGGCCGCCGTCGTGCTCATTGTCGTGGGCGTCGGCGGCATCAAGTATTATCAGTATCGCACCACGGTGGCAGCCGAGGCGGCGGGCGCGCGTCTCGCCGCGGCAACGCGGCGCCCCACTGCGGAGAGCAGCGCCGAGGCCCAGAAGATCTTGCAGGAGATCGGCACCTCAGGCCCGGCCGGCTATGCCACGCTCGCCCGCTTCCGGCTGGCGGCGGCCGACCGCGAAGCCGGCAAGCTGGCCGAAGCCGCGGCCGCCTATGAGGCCATTGCCAATGCGGGTGCTGGCGATCGGCTGCTCACCGACTATGCGCGCCTGCAGGCCGCCAGCCTCAAAGTGGATACGGCGGGCTTTACGGACATGCAGAATCGGCTCAACGATCTGGCCGCCGACGGCAACCCCTGGCGGGCGAGCGCGCGCGAGTTATTGGGACTGGCGGCCTTGAAGGCAGGCAAGACCGAGGCCGCGCGCCAGGAGTTCCAGCGCTTGTTGGGCGATCGGGACACGCCACCCAGTATCGCCGAGCGCGCACGCATCATGATGGCGATGCTGACCGAAGCGGAACTGTCCGCTCCCGCGCCGGCAGCCAAGCAGCCGGCTTCGACGCCCGGCGCGCCGGAGAATGAAAAAGCGCCGGCAAAAGAGAAATAGGACCGGGGTGGGGTCAACCTGGGGGAATGAGGATGGGCGCCAAGCGAGGGCATGGGGACAGCGGGGTGGCAGCCCTGTGCACTGTGCTCCTGTGCGCCCTCATCGTGGCGGGCTGCGAGGGCGCGAGCCTTCCGAGCCTGCCCAAGTTTCAGGACATCAACCCGTTTGCGGAAAAGGAAGTGCCTTTGCCGGGCAAGCGCATTTCGGTGATCCAGCAGGAAAACGTTGCCTCCGACCTCACCGCGGCGGACAAACCCATCGCGCTGCCGCCGCCGCGCCAAAACGACAGCTGGAGCCAGCCCGGTGGCGTGGCCAGCAACTCGCCGGGGCATTTGATGCTGGGCGCCGCCCTGAAGAGCGCGTGGACTGCGGAGGCGGGCACCGGCAGCAGTTTTTACGGCAAACTGACCGCCAGCCCGATCGTCTATGACGGCAAGGTCTTCACCCTCGATGCTGCCGGCACGGTAACCGCGTTCAGCACGGCAGGGGGCGCTGCCGCCTGGCGTGCCTCGACCACCCCGCAAGGCGAGAAGGACCAGGAGGGATTTGGCGGCGGCCTGGCGGCGGACGGCGGTCGCATTTATGCCGGCACGGGTTTCGGTTTGGTGGTCGCCCTGGACGCCAGGTCGGGCAAGAAGCTGTGGGAAAAAGCCGTCGGGGCACCGGTGCGCTCCTCGCCGACGGCCGCGACCGAGCGCCTTTTCGTCTTGACGACGGAGGGCGCCGTTTACTGTCTATCGGGCGCCGACGGCTCGGAGCTGTGGAATTTCCGTGGCAACGCGGAGCGCGCCAGCATCCTGTCCAATGCCAGCCCGGCGGTCGAGGGCGACGTCGTGGTCGTGCCTTTCCCGAGCGGCGATATCGTTGCGCTGCGCACTGCCGACGGTAAGGTCTTGTGGTCGGACTCCCTGGCGCGCACGCGTACGGCCTCCTCGCTGACCGCCATGAGCGACGCGGCACGTCCGGCTATCGATGGCGGCACGGTGTTTGCGGTCGGTCATGCCGGCCGCATGATTGCCGTCTCCTCCAAGACCGGGGAGCGGCTCTGGTCGCTCACGGTGCCGAGCATCCAAGCCCCCTATGTGGCCGGCGACACGGTCTTCGTGGTCGATACCGGCGGGCAACTGATGGCCATCACGCGCCGCGATGGCAAGATCCAATGGACCGCCAGGCTGCCTGGCGCCACGACCTGGTCGGGCCCGGTTCTGGCCGGCAATCGGCTATGGCTCGTCTCCAGCAAAGGCCAGCTCGTCAACGTCGAGGCGCACACGGGCAAGGTCGTTGGCACGCAGGACCTCGGCCAGCCCGTTTTCGTCGGCCCGGTGGTCGCGGGAAGCCGCATGTTTGTGCTCACGGACAAGGCGCGCTTGGTGACGCTCAATTGAAGTGCGCCAGGATTCGCGCTAGCGGTCAGGCAGTTGCACCGCCGCTGCCGGGCGTCTGACGCATGCCACCAGCCATTGCCATCGTCGGCCGGCCCAACGTGGGCAAGTCGACGCTCTTCAACCGCTTGACCGGCAGGCGCGCCGCGCTCGTGTCGGACACGCCGGGTCTTACGCGCGACCGCCGCACGGGGGAGGCGATGATCGCGGGTCACCCCGTCACGCTGATCGACACCGCCGGGCTCGAGGAAGCGCCAACCGCGTCGATCGCCGGGCGCATGCGCGCGCAAAGCGAGTTGGCGCTCTCCGGTGCCGATCTGGTGTTGTTCGTCTTGGATGCGCGGGACGGTGTCAGCCCCGCCGATGCTGCCTTTGCGCGGCGGGTGCTGGCCTCGGGAGTGCCGGCCATCCTTGTTGCCAACAAATGCGAGGGACGGGCGGGCACGCAGGGTTTTTATGAGGCCTACCGGCTTGGGCTTGGCGAGCCCATCGCGATTTCGGCCGAGCACGGAGAGGGCATGGGGGAACTTACCGCCGCGATTGGCGGCGCCTTGGGGCTCAAAGCGCAAGCCGGGGAGGCCGCCGAGGTGGGGCGCGAGCCCGCGCACACTGCCGTCCGCGTCGCCATCGTTGGCCGTCCGAACGCCGGCAAATCCACCCTCGTCAACGCGCTGCTTGGCGAGGAACGCATGATCACTGGCCCTGAGCCCGGCCTGACCCGCGATGCCGTCGCCAGCGATCTGAGCTGGCGCGGTCGGCCCATTCGCCTGTTCGACACCGCCGGCCTGCGGCGCAAGGCCCGCATCTTCGATGTGGCCGAGAAGCTGGCGGCGAGCGATGCCGTTCGCGCCATCCGCTTCGCCGAGGTGGTGGTCCTGCTCGTCGATGCCGAGCGCCCCTTGGAACATCAGGATCTCAGTATCGCGGACTTGATCGAAAGCGAAGGGCGCGCGCTGGTGATCGCCGTCAACAAGTGGGACTTGGTGCGGGACAAGCCGGCACGGCTGAAAGCGCTGCGCGCCATGGCGGCCGAGCGGTTGGCACAAATGCCCGACCTGCCGATTGTGCCGATCTCGGCGCGTGCAGGCGGCGGCCTCGACGCCCTGATGTCGGCGGTTTTCGCGACCTATGCCATCTGGAACAAGCGGGTGCCGACGCCTCATCTCAATCGCTGGTTGGCGGAGGCTGTCGAGCAGCACGCTCCCGCCGCCGCGCGGGGGCGACGCGTCAAGTTGCGCTTTATTACGCAACCGTCGGCACGGCCACCGACGTTCATCGCCTTTTGCTCGCGGCCGGAGGCGGTGTCGAAAAGCTATCTACGCTATCTCAGCAATAGCCTGCGCGCGACGTTTGGCTTCCCGGGCGTGCCCCTTCGCCTGAAGCTGCGCAAGAGCGAAAATCCCTTCATCGGGGGCTAACGGCCGGACCTGCCGGGGGAACGAATGGCGACCCCCTGCGTTGCCGGTGAAAGGCAATTAATCAAGCACACCAAGGAGTTGCCAATGGCATCCGCAACTGCCCATCCCAATCACCAGCTGATCTCCAGCGAAGACGTCGAAGGCACCGACGTTTACGACCTCAAAGGCACAAAGATCGGCGACATCGATCACTTGATGATCGACAAGCTATCCGGCCGGGTGACGTATGCGGTGATGAGTTTCGGAGGCTTCCTCGGCCTCGGGCACAGTCACTATCCCCTGCCGTGGGGCGCTCTCAAATACAATCCCCGCCTGAACGGCTTCGAAACCGGCGTGACGGAAGCCCAACTGCGCGACGCCCCGGCTTTCAGCGACGACTCCTGGACCGACCGCAACTGGGAAAAGCAGACCCACAGCTACTACAAGGTCGCGCCGTACTGGTGAGGGTGCGGCCCCCGCGCTGCGCAGGACCAGAAAAAACCCCGAGGGCTCACCGCAGGTGGGCCCTCTTCTATTCGTCATCTTCGCTCGGGGAGCTTTTTGCGCCGCGGCGGAAAGGGTCGTGCCTGCGGGCCGGTTAGCCCGCGGGCCCGAGACCCCGAATAGCCCGCGCGCGTCAGTCGGTCCTGCCTTCGGAGGAGTTATGCCCGCCCCGTTCGCTCGACCCATTCGTGTTGCCGCGCAGGCGCCGGCTTTGGGAAGCCTGTCCCCCCTTGCGGCCTGCCGCCGCGGCCAGCGCGCGATTTTGTGCGAAGCTGCGCGACTGTGGCGCCACGGAGCGCCCGCCTTTTCTGCCCGCCTCGGAGGCGAGCGCGCGATTCTGGGCGAAGCTACGCTTGTCATTGGGCACATTGGCCCCACCCTTACGGGCAATCTCGCGTTGTTTGTCCTGATCCATGCTGGCAAAGCCGCGAGGCGAGCCGCTGGCGTGGATTTTGCGCTCTTCGGCCATTCTTAACTCCCTGCAAAATCGAGCCGAATGAAAGGGATATGCTCCTAGTCAACCGACGGCAGTGGCCGAGGTTCCCAAATTTTCTGCGAGCTTGAGCTTGGCTAGAACGAAGCTGGCGCGTGCGCAGGGAGAGGCGCGCCGACGCAATGCGCGCGAAAACCGACCGGGCCCGGGGTTTGCGGCCGTGCCATGGGACCGGTTCTGCGAGATCTGAGAGGCCGGTGCGGATGCGCTCAGGCGCGAATCAACTCGGCGTTCCGGTCGAGCGTGCGCAGGATCTCCTCGCGGCTCGCATCGGGCACCTCGAACAAGACACGTTCAATGCCGGCCTCTCGGTAAGGAGCGAGCTTTGCCGCATCGGGGGGTGCCGCGAAGACCGTGATCGAAAGTGTCTTCGGATCCCGGCCGGCGGCCTCGGCGGCGGCCGCGAGGCGCTGCTTTGCCAGCTTTGGCTCAAAGCCCCGGCGGGTGCGCGGGAACCAGCCGTCGCAGAACTCTACCACCCGGTTCAAGGTGTGGTCGCTTTCACCGCCAAGGAAAAGCGGGGGATGTGGTTTTTGCTTGGGCTTTGGATAGATCCAGATCGGATCGAAATCGACGAATTCGCCGTGGTACTGAGCCTCCTCCTTGGTCCACATCTCCTTCATGGCCAAGACGCGCTCGCGCAAGAGCTTGAACCGGCTGTCGTAGCGGGCGCCGTGATTTTCCATCTCGTCGACGTTCCAACCACCGCCCATGGCCAGAATGAACCGGCCGTTGGAGAGCTGGTCGAGACTCGCCACCGACTTGGCTGTAACGATCGGATCGCGTTGCGGAATGAGCGCAATGCCGGTGCCGAGTTTCAGGGCCTTGCTGGCGGCGGCTGCAAAGGAGAGGGCAACGAAGGGGTCGTGCGTATGCTTATAGCGCTTCGGTAGGTCGCCGCCTCCGGGGAAGGGAGTTTTGCGGCTGACGGGAATGTGCGTGTGCTCGCATAGGAACAAGGATTCGAAACCGCGCTCCTCAAGGGCGCGCGCGAGCTCGCCGACGTCAATGCCGTAATCGGTCGGAAAGTAGTAGGCTCCATGGAGCATTGGGCACCTCCGGCGTTCCTGCGCGCCAAGCCGCTTAATTGGCCTCTAGCATAGCGCGTTCAGGGGTGCCGTCGCGCTCTTTTCTCTTAAGCCATGCCGGCGCTCCAAAGC
>Ga0075434_100000275_pt1:2500-36666 | contig 36666 bp, 33 predicted proteins | sample RhiMethybrSRZTD3_FD_75298 | JGI IMG/M metagenome (GOLD analysis project Ga0075434, IMG submission 75298) | Populus rhizosphere microbial communities from Tennessee, USA - Rhizosphere MetaG P. TD hybrid SRZTD3 | ecosystem: Host-associated > Plants > Roots > Rhizosphere > Soil...
TGCGGGCGACAGTGTATTTGGCAGCCAGCTCGATCATGCCGGACGCTCGCATCGCGCCAAACCAGCGCGAATTGAAGTCGATTACCGTCTTTTCGGGATCGAGGATCCTGAAAATTTGTTCCTGGTAGGTTCGCGCGTTCGCCTGCACTTCCTCGGGCGTCAGGCGCGGCCGGGTCGCATTCTTGCCGGAGGGGTCGCCGATCATCCCGGTGAAGTCCCCGATCAGGAAGATCGCCGTGTGCCCCAGCTGCTGGAACTGGCGCATCTTGTTGATGAGGACCGTGTGCCCAAGGTGCAGGTCCGGCGCGGTGGGGTCGAAGCCCGCCTTGACCCGGAGCGGCTGGCCCCGCGCGAGCTTCTTCGTGAGGTCGACCTCGGTCAGGAGCTCGGAGGCGCCGCGGCGCAATTCTTCCAGTTGTTGGGCCGGCGCCAGCATCGATCCCCCCGTGCCGGCAGACCGCTGCGGCATGCCTGCAATTCTGTGAGCCGGGCCTTGCCTTGGCAATCGCCGGCGGCGACTGTGTGCCCGAGATGTGTGACGGACTACAAAAGCCAGCCAATCAACGGGTTGACCTGACTTCCTTCATTGAATTACCGTCCCGCCCCTGAATCACCCGAAAGGGCCGCTGGTGACCCCACCCTTCCTCGCGAAAGCTGCTGCCGAAGTCGCTGCTGTCGCTGAACCGCGGCGGCTCGGCATCATCGCCTCCTGCGTCGTCGCGGGCGCGATCCTTTCGGCGGCTGGCGCGCAATTCCGCAATCCCCTGATCGATACCACGATGGATCGCCACGACGCGATCGTCGCGGATCCGGTGCCCGCGGTCGCCGCGGCGCCATTCGAGTTCGTCGCCGTCACGATCGGCCGCAACGATACGCTCGACCAGGTCTTCCGCGGATTGCAGCTCAAGCTTTCCGATCTTGCGGCCCTCCGGAACCTGCCGGAGGTGCGCAAGAGCCTCGACATGATCCGCCCGGGCGACGTCATCCAGATGACGCACTTGAACGGCGAGATCAAGTCGCTCTCGAGGCGCATCAACGAGACGGCGACGCTCTCCGTGACCCGCCCCGACGGCGTCTTCAACGCGACCGTCGTCGAGAACCCGCTCGAGATGCAGGAGAAGACGCTGCGCGGCACCGTCGACAGCTCGCTCTACGTCGCGGTCAACGCGGCGGGCGGCACGGACCGGCTCGCGGTCGAGCTCGCTGACGTCTTCAAGTACGACATCGACTTCGTGAACCAGGTGCAGCCGGGCGACCAGTTCGTCGTCGCGCACGAGCAGCAGTACCAGGACGGCGACTTCGTGCGCGACGGCGACATCCTCGCGGCGGAGTTCGTGAACAGCGGCAAGACCTATCGCGCCGTGCGCTACGTCGGGCCGAGCGGCCGGGCGGATTACTACACGCCGGATGGCCGTCCGGTGCGCAAGGCCTTCCTGCGCTACCCGGTCGACTACGCCCGCATCAGCTCGGGCTTCAGCCTGGCGCGGCGCCACCCGGTCCTGAATCGCGTGCGTGCGCACAAGGGCATCGACTTCGCGGCGCCGACCGGCACGCCGATCAAGGCGGCGGGCGCGGGACACGTCGTCAGCCGCGGCCGGAGCGGCGGTTACGGCAACGTCGTCGTGCTCGCGCACAGCGGCGGCGTCACCACGCTCTACGGCCACATGTCGCGCTTCGCGAAGGGGCTCTCGGTCGGCGACCGCGTGTCGCAGGGACAGGTGATCGGCTATGTCGGCATGACGGGCCTTGCGACCGGGCCGCACGTGCACTACGAGTACCGCGTGAACGGCGTGCACAAGAACCCGGCAAAGGTGACGGTCGCCAAGGCCGACCCGATCCCGGCGAGCCTCATGGCGGACTTCAAGGCGCAGACCGCGCCGTTGCTCGCACGCCTCGACGCGCAGCCGGCTCCGGCCGTTCAGGTCGCAAGCGCGACCGCCGGCGCCAGCGGCACGTCCTCAGGCGGAAAATAAAGGGGACGCGCCCCTTTATCCTTTCAGGTTGAGAACGACGACCCGCAGCCGCAGGTCGTGGTGGCATTCGGGTTGCGGATGACGAACTGCGCGCCTTCGAGGTCCTCGCGGTAGTCGATCTCCGCGCCCGCGAGGTACTGGAACGAGAGCGGATCCACCAGGAGCGTCACGCCCTGGTTCGGGAACTCGGCGTCGCCTTCCTCCACCTTCTCGTCGAACGTGAACCCGTACTGGAAGCCGGAGCAGCCGCCGCCGGAGACGAATACGCGCAGTTTGAGCCGCGGGTTGCCTTCTTCGCGTATGAGCTCGCCGACCTTGCGCGCCGCTGCGTCGGTGAAGATGAGCCCGTCGTTGCTCTGTGCCGATTCCACGTTCATTTCCGTGCCATTTTAAGTCCGCGCGCCCCCGGGGGTCAAAGAGCCGGCGCGTCCGCGCCGCCTTCCACCCGCCAGTCGAAGGTCTGCTTCGTCGGCTCGGGATTGCGTCCCAGCCGGTACTCCACATGGAGGCGCTCCGGCTGGAATTCCACCGGCAGCACGATCGGCACCTCGATCTGCTGGAAGAAGCGCAGCGAGAACGGGAACTGCTTGCGCTTGTCGATCTCGAGGTCTTCGAGCGCGAGCGTCACGGGAATCGTGCCCTGCAGGCCTTCGACCGCGAAGGTCACGGCGCCGTTCGCGATCGTATCCCGCGTCGCGGCCTGCACCAGCGTGATGAGCACCACGAAATGCCGCTCCTCGTCTTCCGCGCGCACGCGCAGCTCCTGCACGCGCAGCACGCCGGAGCCGTACTGCCGGACGACAAGCCCACGGTAGAACTGCAGCTCCTGCTTCTGGCGGGCTGTCTCCGCCTGAAGCTCGCCCATCATCTGCTGTGCGTCCGTCTGCGCCTGCTGGTCGACCTTCTGGCCAAGCTCGGCGACCGTGACGCGATGGCGGAGCGTCGCGTTGTCCGCCTCGAGCGCCTGCGTGCGCTTTCGAAGGTCGAGCCGCTCGAGCATCGAGCTCACGACGAAATAGCCCGCGCTGGCGCGGCCGAGCTCGAAGGCACCCCAGGCGAGCCCGATGAGGCCAACGACGATCAGCGCGAACTTCCAGCCAGCCATGCGGGCTTTCTCGCTCAAGGCCGGACCCCGCTAGAATCGCCGCGATAAGGGGAGCGCGGCCGCATGCACTGGATCAGGGCCTGGCACGTCATCTTCATGGTCACCTGGTTCGCGGGGCTCTTCTACCTGCCGCGGCTCTTCGTATACCACGCCGCGACGAGCGACAGCGCCGGGATCGAGCGGTTCCGCGTCATGGAGCGGCGCCTGTTCGCCATCATGACGATCGGTGCGGCGCTGACGGCCGCCTTCGGCTTGTGGCTCCTCGCACGCGAGCCGGTCCTGCTCGATACGGGGTGGCTCCGCGCAAAGCTCGTGCTCGTCGCACTCCTCATCGGCTACCACGCCTGGCTCGGCAAGCTGGTGCGCGACTTCGCGGCGGGACGCAACGCGCACAGCTCGCGCTGGTATCGCTGGTTCAACGAGATCCCGACGCTGCTCCTCATCGGCATCGTGCTGCTCGCGGTCGCGCGCCCGTTCTAGGCGTTTGGCTCCGCGTCGCGCTCGCCCATCCGCTCGCGCCACCAGTCGGGGTACGGCGGCAGCCCCTCCGGAAACGCGTGCCGGCCGAGCTCGTGGAGCGCGCGCGAGTAGACGTGGCGCTTGAAGAAGATGACGTCGTGCACGGCGTCCCACCAGTCCACCCAGCGCCAGCGGTCGAACTCCGGCGGCTGCTCCGTCGCGTCGAAGCGCAGCGCCGAGTCGCCGACGCCGAGCTTCAGGAGGTACCAGCGCTGCTTCTGGCCGATGCAGAGCGGGCTCGAGTCGCGGCGCACGAACTGCGGCGGCAGGCGGTAGCGCAGCCATGACTTCGTGCGCGCGACTTCCTCGACCTGTTCCGGCCGCAGGCCGACCTCCTCGGTGAGCTCGCGGTAAAGCGCCTGCTCGGGCCGCTCGCCGTGGCGGATCCCGCCCTGCGGAAACTGCCAGCCTTTCGCACCCACGCGCCCGCCGATGAAGACCTGGCGGTCGTCGTTCATGAGGATGATGCCGACGTTCGCGCGGTATCCGTCGGCGTCGATGTAGTCGGTTTCCCGATCCATGCCGGTGATTTTAATCGGCTACAGTGCGCGCATGGGGAGGATGCGCGCGGGGACGCTGATCGCGCTCTTGGCCGTGGCCGCGATCGCGGCCATCGCCGCCTCGCTCGCATTCGGCAGCTCCGGGATCGACTCGCCGTGGGAGCGGCTCGCGGCCGGCGACCCGCTGGTTCGCACGATCGTCTGGGAGCTGCGCCTGCCGCGCGCGCTCGCGGCATTCGGCGCGGGCACGGTCCTCGCCCTCGCCGGCGTCCTGATGCAGGCGCTGCTGCGCAACCCGCTCGCGGATCCCTACGTGCTCGGCGTGTCGGGCGGCGCCGCGGTCGGCGCGCTTGGAATGATGCTCGTCGGGCTCTCGGGCGTCGCCGTCGACAGCGGCGCGGCGCTCGGCGCCTTCGGAGCGATGCTGCTCGTCTTCGCAGTGGCGCACGGTCCCGGCGGCTGGACGACGACGCGACTCCTGCTCACCGGCGTCGTGGTCGCAGCCGGCTGTGGTGCCATCGTGAGCCTGCTGCTGTCGCTGTCCGATGACCTTCGCCTGCGCGGCATGCTGTTCTGGCTGCTCGGCGACTTCGGCTATGTGCGCACCCCCTGGTGGCTGCTCGCGCTCGCGCTCGCCGCGATTCCGGGTTGCCTCCTCGCCGCGCGTCTCCTCGATGCGCTCGCGCGCGGCGAGCTGCAGGCACGCCTGCTCGGCGTGCCGGTGAAAGGCTTGCGCATCGGGATCTACGTCGCGGCTTCCGTCATGACCGCGGCGGCGGTGACGACCGCGGGCAGCATCGGCTTCGTCGGCCTCGTCACGCCGCACCTCGTGCGACTCCTCGTCGGTTCGTCGCACCGCGCCGTGATTCCGGCGGCGGCGCTCGCGGGCGGCGCGCTGCTCGTCGTCGCCGACCTCGCCGCGCGCACGGTCGTCGCCCCGCGGCAGCTCCCGGTCGGTGCGCTGACGGCGCTCATCGGCGTTCCGCTCTTCCTCTGGCTGATGCACCGCCGGAGCGCAGGCTAGCGCCTCAAAACGTGACGCATTTCACGCGGACCGCGCAGCCCGCGCCTGCGCCCCGTGCCGCGGCGTCATTCGAGAGCGCGCCGGTTGGACGCTTCGCTCCCGCGCGGCCCGGTGCGGCCCTCCCAGTGGCTTGCCGGGCCCGGGCGGGGGGCAGTTTGGTCAACTCTGGCGGGCGGCCGCGCGGTCCTGGAGATAGGCCTGCCCGCGCCGCATCAGGCGCGCGAATCCTGCCGCGTCCTGGTTGGCGACCAGCGCCTGCAGGCGCGTCACGGCCTCGACGAGTGCCGCGAGCGATTCGCCGCCGTACTGGTTCAGCGCCTGGATCTCGAAGTAAAGCGCCGGGCTCTCGCCCGCCACGAGCGAAGCCACTGCGAGCTGCGCGTCGAAAGTCGTGCTGGACAGCCGCGCGAGGCGCGGCGCCGCCTCGCCGCTCTCCGCGAGCGCCGTGAAGAACGCGATGTTGATCGCGTGCGAGAGGCCGAGCACGTAGGCGATCAGCCGGTCGTGGTCGTCGAGCGTCGTGACGACCTGCTCGGCCATCGTGGATGCGAAGAGCGCCTGGGCATCCGCGACTGCGTCCGGACGGCCGACGTCGACGTGGATGATGTGCCGGCCGGAGAGCAGGTCCGTGTCGGGCCCGAACATCGGGTGCAGCGACGACACGCGCACACCCGCCTGGCGAAGCGCCTCGAGACCCTTGCGCAGCGGCGTCTTCAGCGAGCCGATGTCGAATACGAGCCCCGGAGGTCGATGGCGCGCAAGCTGCTCGAGGATCGAGGCCGTGATGCCGAGGGGCGTCGCGACCACGATCACTTCGTGCGAGAGCTCGTCCGCCTGCCAGTCCGTGCGGTGCGGATGCGTACCGAGGACGCCCGCGGGATCCGCGACTTCGACCTCGTAGCCCTGCGAGTCGAGGAACTCGACGAACCAGCGGCCCATCTTGCCTCGGCCGCCGATCACGAGGGCGCGCCGGCCGGCGCCCTGGCCCTGCGCGGCGACCTGGGCCTGCTCCTGGGTGGCGAGCGAGCTGCGGATCAGGAGCCGGAGAAGATTGTCGGCGAGCGCGGGTGAGAGCCCGAGGTTCTCCGCGGCGGTGCGCGCATTCAGGAGCACTTCGCGCTCGCGCTCGAAGTCCCGCGTCGGGATGCCGGCTTCGCGCTTCACGCGCGCGACTTCCTCGGAAAGGCGCTGGCGCTCGGCGATGAGCGTCAGCAGTTCACGATCGAGCTTCGTCAGCCGCTCGCGCAGCTCAGGTAAATCCATGCGGCAGTTCCCCTCACCCGGCTTCCCTGTGTACCGGCCCGCCTGCTGCCGCGCAAGCGGGCCGGTGTTGACGCGTCAGCCGATACGGAAACTGAAGTACCAGCCGCCCTGCGGGTCGTAGCCCCAGTAGTCCGGCCGATAGCCGCGGTCGTAGTAGATCGCGGCGTCACGCCAGCCCGCGTCGTAGCCCGAGCGGTACGGACTTTCCCCGCCGTAGCCGAAGAACGCGTTGCGCTGCCAGTAACGGTTGTAGCGGCCGTAGTTCAGCCAGTCGCGCCAGGCGAGCTCGTAGCCCGAGCGATAGCCGTTGTCGAAGCTATAGCGATACGGCGGGCAGTAGCGCCAATGGCGATTGTCGTTGAACCGGTAGTAGCGCCAGCCGTCGTTGCGCCATCCGTTGTAGACCCAGCCGCGGCGCCGCCAGTCGTCGTCCCGGCGCCAGTCGCGGTCGCGCCAGTCGTCGCTGCGCCAGTCATGATCGCGGTCGCGCCAGTCGTGGTCGCGATCGCGGCCGTCATGGTCGCCATCGTGATCGCGCCAGTCATTGTCGCGATGGTCCACGGCGCGCCAGACCCGGTCCGGCGCGTCGCGCTGCGTTTCGCGCCGATCGCGAAGCTCGTCCCGCCGCAGGTTCACTTCGCGCGGCAGGTTGTCGCGCTTGTCGCGAACCGGCATGGGCATCCGCTCCTGGTTCTGGACGGACGCCTGGTGTTCATCCTTCTTGCGATCCTTTTCCGGCTTCGCCGGGGCATCCTTCGAATGGACGCGGTTCACCATCCCAGCCACGCCGTCCTCGTCACGTTTTCCGGGGCCACCCGCGAGCGCCGGGCCTGCCAGCAGCAAGGCCAAGGACGCGGTCATCAGGGTTTGCTTGAGCATGTTGGGCTCCTACACAGGGTGCGTGGAGGCAGTGTCGGCCCGGAAAGCTGAATCGCCGCTTAACCGCCCGGAGCGCTACCATTTGGGCATGCACGCGCGCTTCCAGACGCTGCCGGACCCCCTTCCGGCCGACCCGATGCCGCTCGCGGCCACCTGGTTCCGGCAGGCCGCCGACGAGCAGGTCCAGCGCAACCCGAACGCGATGAGCCTCGCGACGACCGGCGCCGACGGCAAGCCGTCCGTGCGCATCGTGCTCTGCAAGGAGATCGTTTCGGACCCGGGTTATCTCGTTTTCTATACGAACTACAACTCGCGCAAGGGACGCGAGCTCGCGGCCCATCCCTGGGCCTCGGTCGTCTTCCTGTGGGATTCGCTCGGCCGGCAGCTTCGGGTCGAGGGGCCCGTGGTGAACGCGCTCGCGAGCGAAAGCGACGACTATTTTGCGAGCCGCTCGTGGCAGAGCCGGCTCGCGGCCATCGCGAGCGACCAGAGCGCGCCGATCGCCTCGCGAAAGCTCCTCGTCGAGCGCATGCGCGACACGGCGGAGCGCCTCGGCGCGCCGGATCCGCTCAAGGCCCCCGACGATGACCAGGAGCCGGGGCTGCGACTTCCGCGGCCCCCGCACTGGGGCGGCTATCGGCTGTGGGCCGCGGCCGTCGAGCTCTGGGCCGAAGGCGCGCATCGCCTGCACGACCGCGCGCGCTGGAAACGGGTGATCGCGCCGGCCGGCGACGGCCGCTTCCAGGCCGAGCCATGGCAGAACGAACGGCTGCAGCCCTGACGCCCGGCGAAACGTTGCGCCTCGCCTGCCGCGGAGTCGACGTCACGGTCGCCGGGCGCATGCTCGTGCGCACGCTCGAAATCGAGGCACGGGGCGGCGAGTTCATCGCCGTGCTCGGGCGCAACGGCGTCGGCAAGACGCTGACGCTGCACACGCTCGCAGGGATTCGTCCTCCGTCGGCCGGGACGGTGACGCTCGACGGGCGCGAGCTCGGCGCCTGGCCCGGCCGCGAGCGCGCGCGGCGGCTCGGATTGCTGCCGCAATTGACCGAGGATCCGTTCCCGTCGACCGTCTTCGAGACGGCGCTGATCGGCCGTCATCCGCACCTGCCGTTCTGGCAGTGGGAGGACGCCGCCGACTACGCGCTCGCACGAGAGGCCCTTGCCGCCGTCGACCTCGCGGGCCTGTCGGAGCGTGCCGTCGACTCGCTCTCAGGCGGCGAGCGCCGGCGGCTCGACATCGCGACGCTGCTCGCCCAGGATCCCGCGGCCTATCTCCTCGACGAGCCGACGAACCACCTCGATCCCAGGCACCGCAACGACATGCTCGCGATCTTCCGGGCGCGCGCGGACCAGGGCGGGCTCGTGATCGCGGCGTTGCACGACGCGACACTCGCCGCGCGGTGCGCGGACAAGGCCTTGCTGCTCTTCGGCGACGGGCGCTGGCGCTTCGGCGATGCGGCGACAATCCTGACGGACACCAACCTGTCGGAGCTTTACGAAGTGCCGGTCGGCGAGCTCGCCTGGCGCGGCCAGCGCGTGTTCGTCAGCGCCTGACCGCTCAGCCGCCCAGAGACTCCAGGATCGCGTCGTGCAGCGCGCCGTTCGTGGCGAGGATGCTCTTCGTGCCGAGGCTGATCGGCGTGCCCTCGAGGTCCGTCACGCGACCGCCCGCTTCCTCCACGATCACCGTGAGCGCCGCGATGTCGAGGATCTGGATGTCCGATTCCAGGACGGCATCGATCTTGCCGGCCGCGAGCAGGTGGTAGTGCAGGAAGTCGCCGAATCCGCGGATGCGGTCGAGGCGCGCGACCAGCCGGCCGAATGCGGCCCACCGCGGGCCGCGCGCGAGCGTACGCAGGTTGCCGGTCGACAGCGTCGCCTTCTCGAGCGTCGCGATGCGGCTGACGGCGATCGGCTCGCCGTCGAGAAAGGCGCCGCCGCCACGCTCCGCCCAGGCGGTCTCGCCATAGACCGGCGCGCAGGACACGCCGAGCTCGAGCCGGCCCCGGCGCATCACCGCGATCTGCGTCGAGAACATCGGGTAGCGACGGACGAACGACTTCGTGCCGTCGATCGGGTCCACGAGCCAGAGATGCTCCGCATCCATGCGAAGCGCCTCGGATTCCTCACCGAAGAAGCCGTCGTCCGGGAAGCGCGCCGCCACGATTCCGCGAATCGCCTCCTCGGCCGCGAGGTCGGCATCCGTCACCGGCGAGCCATCGGGCTTGGCACGTGCCTCGATCCCGCCCCGGTAACTGGTGCGGATGAGCTCCGCCGCCAGCGACGCGGCGGCGAGCGCGGTCTCCAGTCTGGGCGATTGCAGCATCCGGGCACACTGCGGTGCGCCCGCAGGGCCGTCAACGGCGGCTTGACCCGCCCCGGGCCGCTCCCCAGAATGGCCCGCGATGACAGGTGTCCCGGGTGTGAGCCCGGGCTAATCGGGAAGCCGGTGCGCGAGTCGCTCGCCATCCCGGCGCTGCCCCCGCAACGGTAAACGGCGCAAGCCGCATCACGCAGGAAATCCTGCAGCCACTGCCGGCCATTCCGGTGGGAAGGCGATGCGGCGGTCCTCGAGGGATCCGCCGTGAGTCCGGAGACCGGCCCGTCAGCAAGCGCCAGTCGCGGCGGGCGACCGGGAGTGCGGGCCAAGCCCCCCTTCCTCTCCGTTCCGCCTCGGCCGGTGAATGCCAGTCACCGCTCGGGAGGAGCCCTATGTACGCCCTGATCCTCGTCGCCGCTGCCGCCGGCAGCGAAGCCCTCGAACCCGTCATCGTCACCGCCACGCGCATGGAACAACCGGCCAGCGAAGCTCTGGCCACCGTCGAACTGATCACTGGCGACGAGCTCATCATGCGGCCCGCCGCGGAGCTCAGCGACGCACTGCGCTTCGTGCCGGGCATCGAACCGGTACGCCTGGGCGGGGCCGGCCAGCAGACATCGATCTTCGTGCGCGGGACCGAATCGAACCACGTGCTGGTGCTGATGGATGGACTGCGCATCAATCCAGGCACCCTCGGCACGGCCGCAACGCAGAACATCGCGCCGGAATTCGTCGAACGGGTTGAGATCGTCAAGGGACCGCGCTCGACGCTCTACGGCTCGGACGCGATCGGTGGCGTGATCAACATCATCACGCGCGGCGCCGAGGACAGCCGCAGCGTGCAGGCGGGCTTCGGCAGCTTCGACACCGGCAGCGCGAGCTTCAATGCCGGGTTCGGCGACGACGACCGTGGAGGAACCATTGCCGGCGCCTGGTTCGACAGCAAGGGTTTCCCGACTCGCGCCGGCGACGGCACGGATCGCGGCACCGAGAACACGTCCTTCACCGCGTCCGCGCACAGCGGTGTCGGTGCGGTCAAGCTTGGCGTTCGGGGCTGGTACGCTTCGGGCACCACGGACTACTCGGAATTTACGCTCGCTCCAGTCGATCAGGATTTCGAGAACTTGGCGCTCGCCGTCACGGCGGAACTCGAGCCAACCGAGTCCTGGTCGTCTCGCCTGATGCTCGGGCACGCGGAGGACAACATCGAGCAAAACCAGTCAGACGACTTCATCGACACGAAACGCGACACGATCGACTGGCAGAACGACATCGAGGTCTCGGATACCGCAACCTTGACCGCGGGTCTCCTGTGGCAGGACGAGGAAGCCGATGCATTTTCCGACTTTGGGTTCGGCTTCGTCGACGCGTATGACTCCGACATCACGACGAGCCAGCTCTACCTCCAGGGGCAGGCGAACTCGGGTCCCCATCACGTCCTGCTCGGCGCCGCCTATACGGACCACGATACCTTCGGCGGGCATGAAACGTGGAATGCGGAGTACGGTTACGCATTCGGCGGCGGCGGGCAACTGACTTTCTCCGCCGGAACGGGATTCCGCGCGCCGGACGCGACGGATCTCTACAGCATCTTCGGCGGCAACCCGGATCTCGAGCCGGAGGAATCGACGAGCTACGAGATCGGCTTTCGCCAGCCGATCGGCGAACGGCAACTGGTTTCGATCGCCGCCTTCCGCAACGACATCGACAGCCTGATTGCTTTCGTCCCCACGGGTCCATTCACCGGCATCAACCAGAACGTCGATAGAGCGCGGATCGACGGCGTCGAGGCTTCCTGGCAGTACGACGGGGATGCCTGGTTCGCCCGGGCGGCTGCAACGCTGCAAGATCCCCGCAACGAGACCACGAACGAGCGCCTGTTGCGGCGCGCCCGTGAAAATTTCACGGCCGAGCTCGCACGCCGATTCGGCGCTCACGAAGTCGCCCTCGACGTCCTCTACGCCGGCGAGCGGCGCGACTTCAATGCGGTAACCTTCGACGGACTCGTTCAGCTGGACGCTTACTGGCTCGCCAACCTGGCAGCAACGGTCGCTTTGGGCGAGCACTTTACTTTGGTCGCGCGAATAGAGAATCTGTTGGACGAGGACTACGAATTGGCCCACACGTACAACACGATGGGGCGCAGCTATTTCGGCGCGATCCGCTACCAATTCCGCTGAAGGAGCCCCTTGGGCAACCGGCTGTCGAAGATCTACACGCGCACCGGGGACGACGGAACGACCGGTCTCGGCGACGGCAGCCGCGTGCCGAAGGACGACCCGCGCGTCGAGGCCTACGGCTGCGTCGACGAGGCGAACAGCGCGCTCGGCGTGATCCTCGCCGTGCCGGGCCTGCCGGCCGCGGTCACGGAGGTGCTGACGCGCGTGCAGCATGAGCTCTTCGACCTCGGCGGCGAGCTGTGCATCCCCGGGCACCGCGCCATCGAGCCCTCGCACGTGATCGCGCTCGAGAAATCCCTCGACGCGTTCAACGAGGGCCTCCCGCCGCTCAAGGAGTTCATCCTGCCGGGCGGCGGCCCGGCTGCCGCGGCTTGCCACCTCGCGCGCGCGATCTGCCGCCGCGCCGAGCGGCGCGCCTGGTCGCTCGCGCGCGTCGGGCACGTCGCGCCGGAGCCGCTCCAGTACCTGAATCGACTTTCCGATCTCCTGTTCGTCGTCGCGCGCGTGCTCGCGCGCCACGAAAGCGGCAGCGAAGTGCTCTGGAAGCACGCGCGCCGCGGGGCAGCGCCCGCGGGCTAGGCCTTGGGGCGCTTCGCGCGCGCCTCGTCGAGACGGGCGCAGACGTCGGCGGCGCCGTCCGCGATGCGCGGGCTCGGCCGCGCGAGCAAGTCCGCTCGCGACTGGTAGATGTTTCCGCGCGTAACGGCCGTAAGCTGCGGGAAGCGTGCCCAGTAGGGCGCTGGGTCGCCCGTGTCGGTCGAAAGGATCACCTCGGGCGCGCGCGCCAGCACCGACTCGAGGTCGACCGGTAGCGCCTGCGCATCGGCGTCCGAAAAGACATTCTCGCCGCCGCAGAGCCCGAGGATCTCAGTGATGAGATGCGGCCCGCCCACGGTGTAAAGCGGCACGTCGTCGATCTGCACGAAGACGCGCACCGCGGGCCGGCCGCGATACCGCTCGCGCAGCGCCGCGATCTGCTCGCGGAAGTCCCGCGCCGCCCGCTCGGCGGTATCCCGGGTGCCCGCGAGCTCGCCGAGCTCGATGACGCCCTTGGCGATGTCGTCGAGCGTGCGCGTCGGGATGTTCATGACGCGGATGCCGAGCGCCTCGAGGCGCTCGGCAACGCCCGCCGGCGTCCCCGTCTCCCAGACGACCGCGACGGTCGGCGCGAGCGCGACGATGCGCTCGAAGTCGAGGCGGAACGCGTCGCCGATCTGCGGCAGCTCCTTCGCGGCCTCGGGATAGTCGCTGTACGCGCTGACGGCGACGACCTGGTTCGCGGCGCCGGCGGCATACAGCATCTCCGTGAGGTTTGGAGCGACGCTCACGATGCGCTCGCGCGCGGGCGGCGTGGAATCGCGCGCACAGGCAGCGAGCAGGAGCGCGAGCGCGAGGATCGCCTTTTTCAGGCGAGCACCTCGCGGCGGAACTCGGCGCCGCGGTCGCGGACGGCGCGCTCGACGCGGCTCCAGTCGAACGCCGGCCCCGGGTCCGTCTTCCGTCCGGGCGCGATGTCGTTGTGGCCCGCAATCCAGCCGGCGGCGAGCGATGGGTAGGCGCGCTGCAGCCCGGCGACGAGGTCCGCGAGCGCCTCATACTGCCGCTCGTCGTACGGCGACTCGTCCGTGCCCTCGAGCTCGACGCCGACCGAGAAGTCGTTGCAGCCGCTGCGCCCGCGCCATTCCGACGTTCCCGCGTGCCAGGCGCGAAGCCCGAACGGGACGTACTGCACCAGGCTTCCGTCACGGCGGATCAGCACGTGCGTCGAGACGCGCAGCTGCTGGATGGCGTCGAAGTACGGATGCTCGCCCGGCGGCAGCGTATTCATGAACAACCGCTCGATCCAGGGCCCGCCGAATTCCCCGGGCGGGAGGCTGATGCCGTGCACGACGACGAGCTCCGGCTCGACATCACCCGGCCGGGCGTCGCAGTTCGGCGAGAGGGCTGCGCGCGCGCCGGCAACCAGGCCCATTGCGATCAGGGGAATCGTCATCGCGAGAGCTTAGCCCGCGGCATCCGTCGCTTCCAATCGCATACACTCGCCGTGATGAAGGGTCCCTCGAAGAACGCGGCGATCGCCGCCCGCGACCTCGCCGTCGTGTGGCATCCCTGCACGCAGATGCAGGATCACGAGCGCCTGCCGCTGGTGCCGATCGAGCGCGGCGAGGGCGTGTGGCTCCACGACTTCGACGGGCGGCGCTACCTCGACGGCATCAGCTCGTGGTGGGTCAACCTCTTCGGGCACGCGAACCCGCGGATCAACGCCGCGATCTGCGCGCAGGTCGAGCGCCTCGAGCACGTGCTGCTCGCCGGCTTCACCCACGCGCCCGTCCTCGAGCTGTCCGAGGCGCTCGTCGGCATCGTGCCCGCGGGACTCACGCGCTGCTTCTGGGCCGACAACGGCTCGGCGGCGGTCGAGGTCGCGGTCAAGATGAGCTTCCACTACTGGCAAAACCTCGGTAGGCCGGGCAAGCGCCGTTTCGTCACGCTCGGGAACAGCTACCACGGCGAGACGCTCGGCGCACTCGCGGTCGGCGATGTCGAGCTCTACAAGAAGGTGTACCAGCCGCTCCTGATGGACGTGACCACCGTGCCCTCCCCCGACTGCCACCTGCGGGAGGCCGGCGAGAGCTGGGAGTCGCACAGCCGGCGCATGTTCGCGGAGATGGAGGCAACGCTCGCCGCGAGCGCGGACGAGATCGCGGCGGTGATTGTCGAGCCGCTGGTGCAGTGCGCGGGCAACATGCGCATGTACCACCCTGTCTACCTGAAGCTCCTGCGCGAAGCCTGCGACCGCCACGGCGTCCTCCTGATCGCGGATGAGATCGCCGTCGGTTTCGGGCGCACGGGCACGCTCTTTGCGTGCGAGCAGGCCGGCATCCGGCCGGACTTCCTGTGCCTCTCGAAGGGGCTCACGGGCGGCTACCTGCCGCTGTCGGTCGTCGTCACGACCGAGCCCGTCTACCAGGCGTTCTACGACGACTACCTGAAGCTGACGGCCTTCCTGCATTCGCACAGCTACACGGGCAACCCCGTCGCCTGTGCCGCCGGGCTCGCGACGCTCGGCATCTTCCGCGACGAGGACGTGATCGGCCGCAACCGCAGCCTTGCGCGCCGCATCGGCGAGGCGCTGGCGCCGCTCGCGGACCATCCCCACGTCGCGGAAGTTCGGCAGACCGGCATGATCGCGGCGGTCGAGTTCGTGAAGGATCGCGCGACCGGCGCGCGCTACGACTGGCGCGAGCGGCGCGGGCTGGCCGCTTACCAGTACGCGCTTTCGCAGGGCGCGCTGCTCCGGCCCGTCGGCAATGTCATCTACTTGATGCCACCCTACGTCATCACACCCGAGGAGATCGACTGGCTCGCGGGCGTCGCGCGCGGCGCCCTGGACGCGGCGTGCGCGTGATCCGCGTGCACACTGACGCGGCCCTCGCCGAGGGCGCTCGCGTCACGCTCCGCGGCACAGCGGCGGCGCACGTCACGCGCGTGCTGCGCCTCGGCATCGGCGATGCCGTGACGCTCTTCAATGGCGACGGGAATGACTATCCGGCTCGCATCGGCGCGCTGGGACGCGGCACGGTCGAAGCGTCAGTCACCGGGCTCACCGCCGCACGCGCCGAGTCGCCGCTCGCGGTGACGCTCGCGCAGGGCATTGCGCGCGCCGAGCGCATGGACCTCGTGATCCAGAAGGCGACCGAGCTCGGCGTCGCGGCGATCGCGCCGGTTGCGACCGCGCGTAGCGTCGTCAAGCTCGACGCGGAAAACAGCGGGCGCAAGGCGGCGCACTGGCGCGGCATCGCCGTCGCCGCCTGCGAGCAGTGCGGCCGTGCACGCGTCCCGGAGGTCGCCGAGCCGGTGACGCTCGCAGCCCGGCTCGCAAAGCCGCGGCCGGACGGCGTGCGCCTTCTGCTGTCACCCGACGCCGATGTCGCACTCGTCGCGGCAGTGCGCGGCGCGACGGCGGTCGAGCTCCTGGTGGGTCCCGAAGGCGGGCTCGAAGAGTCGGAGAGGGATTCAGCGCTGGCCGCCGGCTATCGCGCCTGCCGCCTCGGGCCGCGCGTGCTCCGCAGCGAAACCGCCGCGATCGCGGCGCTCGCTGTCTTGCAGGCGATTGCGGGTGACTTCGGTTAGTGGATCCGGGAGCGAGCAAAGGGGACGGTCACTTTTCCCTTCGGTCCTTTGGGGAAAAGTGACCGTCCCCTTTGCGCGTACCTAAGCTGCTGTAACCGTCGTCTCGTCCGAGATCATTTCCTCGAGGCGCTCGAGGTCCGGGATCAGCGGCAGCTCGTTGACCATCCGCACCTGGCAGAGGACCGGCGAGCGCTCGGGAAACGCGCGCGAGTTATCCGCCGCGATCACGTGCGGGTTCACGCGCACGAGCTGCGGAAATCCCTGCGTCGCGACGCCGAAGTGCCCGGCCGGCAGCTTCTGGCCGAGGCAGGAGAAGATCACGATGCGCGTGCGCCCGCCGATCACGGGGATGCGCTTGCCGCAGGTGCCCTCGAAGGAGACGACCGGCACGCCGCGGCCATTCCAGGCCTGGATGCCCAGGTACCAGGGCGGCGCCCCGGGCATCTCCTGCAACGGCTGAAAGCTCGTCACCTCCGCGACGCAGGCGCGCGGCACGAGCAGCCGCTCGTCGAGGAGCGGCACGAGGAGCCCGTAAAGCTCCTGCTCCGCGCTCACGTCGCCGCCCGCCGCACGAGCGGCTCGATGGCCTGCAGGAGCTGGCCTTCCTGGTAGGGCTTGCCGAGGTATTCGTTGACGCCGAGCTCGATCGCGCGCGCGCGGTGCTTCTCACCGACGCGCGAGGTGATCATCACGATCGGGACGTCCTTGAGCCGCACGTCATTGCGCACGTGCGAGGCGACTTCGTAGCCGTCCATGCGCGGCATCTCGATGTCGAGCAGGATCACGTCGGGCACTGCGTCCTGGAGGACCGACACCGCCTCGAGGCCGTCCTTCGCCGTCACCACGCGCATGCCATTGCGCTCGAGCAGGCGCTGCGTCACGCGACGCACGGTGATGGAATCGTCGACCACCAGGGCGAAGATGCGACGGTCCACCGGCGGCGCCACCGGGATCGGTGCGCGCACCTCGGCGGCGGGCTTGTGCCGCCATTCCGAGCGTACCAGCGCGCCGACATCGAGGATGATGCAGATGCGCCCGTCGCCGAGGATGGTCGCGCCCGAGATGCCGCGGATGCCGGAGATCTGCGGCCCGACCGTCTTGACGACGATCTCGCGGCTGCCGATCAGCTCGTCCGTCACGATCGCGGTCGAATGCTCGCCGGCGCGCACGAGGATCACCGGCACCGCGGCGTCCTGCTCGGGCACCGCGGCCGGCGTGCCGCCGACGAAACCCGCGAGGTGCTGGAAGCGATACTTGTGGCCGCCGTAATCGAAGCTCGCGGCCTCCTCGGCAAGGTGCTTGTGCACTTCCGAGCGCGGCACGCGCACGACGCCCTCCACCGTCGGCAGCGGCAGCGCGAACAGCTCCTCGCCGACGCGCGTCACGAGCGCCTGGCTGATCGCGAGCGTGAACGGCAGCCGCACCGTGAAGCGCGTGCCCTTGCCCGCCCAGGTCTCGGTGTAGAGCGAGCCGCCGAGCTTCTTGATCTCGGTTGCCACGACGTCCATGCCGACGCCGCGGCCCGCGGACTGCGTGACCTTGCCAGCCGTCGAGAAACCGGGCTCGAGGATGAGCTGCAGCGCCTGCTCGTCGGAGAGCTCCTGCTTCGGCGTGATGAGCCCGAGCGAGACCGCGCGGTCGCGCACGAGCTTCAGGTTCACGCCCGCGCCGTCATCGGCGACGGTGATGACGACCTCGGAGCCCTCGCGCTTCAGCGCGACGTCGATCACGCCCGTTCCGTCCTTGCCGGCGGCGACGCGCGCGTCCGGCGCCTCGATGCCGTGCACGATCGCGTTCCGCAGCATGTGCTCGAACGGCGCAAGCATTCGCTCGAGCACCTGGCGGTCGAGCTCGCCCGCGGCGCCGTTGATGCGGACCTCGACCTTCTTCCCGGTCTCCGCCGCGGCCTGGCGCGCGATTCGCGTCAAGCGCTGGACCTGGCGCTGGAACGGGACCATGCGCGTGCGCATGAGCCCGCCCTGGAGCTCGGAGACGATGCGCCCCTGCTGGGCCAGCAGGTTCTGCACGTCGCGCAACTGCGTCGCGAGCAGTCCCTGAACGCTGCCGACGTCCGACGACGACTCGGTCAGCGCCCGCGAGTACTGCTGGATCGCGGAGTAGCGGTCGAGCTCGAGCGGGTCGAAATCGTCGCGGCGCGCGCCGGAATCGACGTGCCGGTGCAGTATCTGCGCCTCGGTCTCGATCTCGAGCTTGCGCAGCTGGTCCTTGAGCCGCTGCACGACGCGGCCAAGCTCGGCGAGGTTGAAGTCGATCGACGACACCTGCTGCTCGAGCCGCGCGCGATAGATGCTGACCTCGCCCGCGACGTTCAGCATGTTGTCGAGGAGGTCGGCGTCGACGCGCGCGACTTCGCCGCGCTCGGCGCTCGCATCGCGCGTCGGCGGGCCCGCGGGCGTGGGCCGCTCCTCGGCTTCGGGCGCGGCTTCCGGTTCCGGCGCCGGCATGGGCACCGCGGCGGGCACCGGCGGAGCGACGGCTACCGGCGGGACAGCGTCAACCGGCGCGCGCGGCTGCGGCGCGGCCGGCTCGGGCTCGCGCGGCCCTCCCTTGGCCACCAGCCGGATACGGGTGATGAGGTCGCGCGCGACCGGCACGGGCCGGCCGGCGCCGACGTAGTCGCGCATGCGCGCGAGATCGTCGAGGCTCGCCTGCGCAACTTCGAGGCTGCGGTCGTCGAGCCGCGTGGCATCGTCGCCAAGCTGGATCAAGAGCGATTCGAGCTCATGACTGAGGTCGCCCATGGCGGTGATGCCCGCCATGCGCGCGCCGCCTTTCAGTGTATGCAGCACGCGCTTCAGCTCGGTGATGCGGTCGCGATCGCCCCGCTCGGAGCGCAGCGCGCCGAGCGCGGCATCCGCGGCCTCGAGGAGCTCCGTCGCCTCTTCGCTGAAGATCGAGGCGACCTCCGGGTCGTAGTCATCGCTCCGCGCCGGCGTTTCTGCAGCCGGTGGCGCCGCGGGACGCGCGGCTTCTTCGGCCGGCGCTTCGGCGGTGCCGAGGTAGGGCGGCTTGCCCTCGATGCCCGATGTCGGCGGCGCTTTCGGCAGCACACCGTGAACGTCGCGCTCGGAGGTGACGGCTGCGCCGCGCACCGGCAGCAGCGAACCGAGCGAAAGCGGCGGTGGCGCGGCCGGCGCCGGCGGCTCGACCGGCGGCGGCGGTGCCTGCGGCGCGGGCTCGATCACCTGCGTCGCCGTCAGCGGCGGAGGCGCTTCCGCGAGGCGTTTCTCGAGCGCCGCGTCCTGCTCCTCGATGCGGCGCACGAGGCGTGCGAGGTTCGTGAAGTGCCCGGTGTCCTCGTGCACCGCGGCGATGATGTCCTCGAAGCCGACGACGCTGTCCGCGAGCACGGCGAGGCCCGTCTCGTCGAACGGCGCGTCGTGGTCGAACATGCGCCGCAGCCATTTGTGCAGGGGCTCCGCGAGCCGGACGCTGTGGCGGATCCCGGCCGTCCGCGAGGCTCCGCGCAGCGTGTGGCAGGCGCGGTAGAGGTCCTCGGTCACCGTGTGCGTGCCGACCGCAAGCCAGGCATGCCTCAGGTAGGCGCGGATCGTCTCGAGATGGCTCTGCACTTCCTTCTGGTAGATCTCCTGCAGCGAGGAGTCGCCGCCCTCGGCATAGGCCACCGGGCGGCCGCGCCAGGCGTCGTCGATGGGCGGCTCCGCAGCGGGCGGCGGTACCGGCGGCGGAAGCTCGGGCAGCACTTCGAGGCGCTTCGTCTCTGCGATCACATCCACGTTTTCCTGGATGACGACCGTCTTCTCGGGCGGTGGCGCGACCCCCGGCTTCACGCGCGCGGCGTGGCCGGCCGCATGCGCCTCAAGCCGTGCGACGAGATCATCGAGGCCCGCGACTTCCGATTCCGTTCCGCCCAGCTCGCCGACGAGCGCTGGCAACGCGGCGATCGACTCGCGAAGCGTCGCGAGCATCGGGGAGGAGCGCTCGAGCGTACCGTCGATGACGCGGTTGAGGAGGTTCTCGACCGCCCAGGCAAAGTCGCCGATCCGGCGAGCGCCGACGACGCGGCCGCTGCCCTTCAGCGTGTGGAAGGCGCGGCGGACGCGCGTCAGGGACTCCCGGTCCGCGGCGTTTTCCGCCCAGAGCGGGAACAGGCGCCCGATCGTCGCGATCTCCTCGCCCGCCTCCTCGATGAAGAGCATGAGCAGCTCGGGGTCCACGGCCACCCTGCCCTCGCGCGACACCGGCTGCGGAACCGCGGCCGGCTTCGCGGCCGGCGGCGGGGGCGCCGGTTTCGGCTCGACGCGTGGGGCCGCAGGCACGCCGCCGCGAATGCCGTCGAGGGCAACGAGGCAGCGCTCGGCGTTATCCAGCATGTACCAGGGGTCGCCGCGGCCCGCCTGCAGCGTCTCCATGTAGTACTCGATGCCGACGATCGCGTCCGCCAGGCGGTCCACATACTCGTCGTTGCGCGCGAGGTTTCCCGGCCCGAGCAGCGTCGCGATATGGTCGCCGATGCGGCGCATCACCTCCATCGCGCGGTTGCGGCCGAGGAGCAGGAGGCCCGCGGTGATCCCGCGCGCGAGCGCCGGCGCCGCGTCGAGTCCTGACGGCTCCGCGGTCGGCTCGAGCGACTGGCCGAGGAGCTCTTTGATGCGCGCGAGGTTCACGATGCATTCGCGCAGCACCGTCTCCGTGACCTGCCGGAAATCCGGGTCCGTCTCCGCGCCCGGCGCCGGCGCGCCCGGCGGCATGATGAGGCGCACGAGCGAATCGTCGAGCCCGTCCTCGACACCGATCAGCGTGGCGGCGATCGCGATGAGCGTGTCCTGCTCGGCGGGCGCGCGACGCGTGATGATGTCGGACAGTCGCGCCAGCTCGCCCTGGACCTGCTCGCGCACCGAGCCGAGGCCGAGCACCGCGAGCGTGTCGCCAATCTTCTTGAGGAGGTCGACCTGCGGCGCGAGCTCCTCGGGCGGCCCGCCCTTGCGCGTGTAGAGGTCGAGCGCGTCCTTGACACGGCTGAGGTCCTCCTTGATCGCCGCGGCGACCGTGCGCATGAGGCGCACGGACGGCGCGGAGAGCGACTCGCGCTCCTGCTCGACCGACTCGTCGACCGGGAGCAGCTCTCCGAGCCGGAAGGAGCTGCGGACCGCGTCGACCCGCTCGCCGCGCGTTGTCGCGCGTGCCACGTAATAAAGGAGGTTGTTGAGGAGCTCGATCGGCGGCGCGCCGGTATAGGCTTCCTCGCCGTCCGTGTAGAGGCGCTTCAGCTCGCGATCGGCGTGTCCAAGGAGGCGCTTGACCGTGACGCTCGCATCGAGCCCGCCGGCCCGCAATGCGTCGAGCAGCGCGCCCGTGACCCACCAGAGCTGGTACAGCGGCGCCGTCGTCGCGGCCGACTCCATCCGGTTCGCCACCTCGATGAGCGCGAGCAGCCCGCGGTCCTCGCCGTCGCCGCGGATGAGGCCGAGGAGCCCCGCCTGGAACTTGGGCCTGAGGCGCCGCGCCCACTGGGTCACCGTGAGCTTTGGCTCCGGTGTGCCCACCACTTGCACTTCGGGCGCCTTCTCGGAGCTGAGGTTGAGCGAGAGCAGCGTGCCCTCGGACAGGAGCGGCGAGCCGCGCACCGCGCGCAGGTCGTTGAGGAGCGGCAGCAGCACCAGCGCGAGGTCGCGCCCGCCGCCCAGGACCCGCTCGAGGTAGGTCGGCAGCTGCACGCTCGCGCGCATCAGCGCGTCGAGCCCCTCCACGAACTGTCGCGCGTCGGTCTCGCTGCCCGCCAGCCAGCGCGCGCTCAGCTCCATTTCCTCGGCGAGGATCGCCGCGCCGTAGACCTCGACCACGCGCAGCACGCCACGCGCGCTGCGCATGAGCTCGGCGACTTTCGCAGCGTGCGTCTTGTCCGCCGGCGTCTCCGCCGCGGCCTCGAGCGCGACTCGCACGTCGTTCAGCGTCGCGGCGAGCTCGCGCGCGACGAGGTGCAGTGCCTGCTCGTTGACGGAGGGAAAGCCGGCCACGGCGCGGTTACCTCACGCTGCTCCGCTCGCGGCGCGCCGTGTCTCTGCGTTGTCCGCACCGGCCGCGGCCGGCGCGGGCTTGATCTTGCGGCCGGGCGCCGGCAGCGCCTGCGGTAGCCGGAAGCCGGCGACCGACTTGCGCAGCTGCGCCGACATGTCGGCGAGCCGGCCGATCGCGGTCGAGGTCGCGCTCGTGTTGTCGGCGGTCTGCTGGCTGATCTCGCGCAGCACCTGCATGGTGCGCGAGATGTGGGCGGACGTGGCGGCCTGCTGGCGCGCGCTCGCCGAGATGTTCTGCACGAGCTGCGCGATCTGGTTCGAGACGTCCTCGATCTCACCAAGGGCGGCGCCCGCGTTCTCCGCGAGCAGCGCCCCGCCCACCACATCCGTCGTGGTGCGCTCCATCGAGACGACCGCCTCGTTGGTATCGGACTGGATCGTGCGGACGAGCACCTCGATCTGCCGGGTCGCGTGGCCGGCTCGCTCGGCGAGGCGCTGCACCTCGTCGGCGACGACCGCAAAGCCGCGTCCGGACTCGCCGGCCATCGAGGCCTGGATCGAGGCGTTGAGCGCGAGGATGTTCGTCTGCTCCGCGATGTCGTTGATGAGCTCGACGATGTTGCCGATCTCCTGCGAGCTCTCGCCGAGGCGCTTGATGCGCTTGCTGGTGTCCTGGATGTTCTCGCGGATCGTGTTCATGCCGTCGATCGTGCGCCGCACCGCCGCGCCGCCCTTGTGCGCGACGTCGACCGCATGGCGCGCGACATCGGCGGACCGCTCGGCGTTGCCAGAGACCTCCTCGATCGAGGCGGCCATCGCGCCGACCGCGTCTGTCGCCGCCGCCACCTGGCGCGACTGGGCGACGCTCGCCTTGGCGAGGTGGCCGGCCGCGGCCTGCGTCTGCCGCGCGGCCTGATCGAGTTGCATCGCGGTGTCGTTGATCGTCGCGACGAGCTCCCTGAGGGCCTCGATCGCGTAGTTGATGGAGTCGGCGATCGCGCCCGTGATGTCGTCGGTGACGGTCGCCTGCACCGTGAGGTCGCCGTCCGCGAGGCTCGACATTTCGTCGAGCAGCCGGAGGATCGCGTCCTGGTTACGGCGGTTGCGCTCGGACTCGAGGCTCGCGACGCGGCGAATGCCCGCCTGCGAGGCCCACGCCCAGATCGCGCCGGCGAAACAGAGCGCGGCAATCACGATCGCGATGAGCGCGGGCAATCCGCCGAGCGATCCGCCCGGCTCCGCGCTGGACTGTGCGTCGAGCGCCTTCAAGAGTCGGTCGGCGGCGGTGCCGACGTCCGCCGCGGCGCGCTGCGCGGCCGCGAGCGCCGAGGCCTGCTCGAGCGTGCCCTGAAGCTGCTTCTCGTAGGCGGCGAAGGCTGCCTGGACGTCAGCGAGGCGCTTGGCGGCCTCGCCCTCGATGGCCGGTACGCCGGAATTGGTGTCGAGGCCGGCGAGCCCCGCGAGGAACTGCGAGAGGAGTGACGTGTTTTCGGTGATGCGCTGCGAGACCTCGGCGGGGCTCACGGCCGCCTCGAGCTGCTCGAGGTCGTCGCTGGTGCGCTGCGCCACCGTTTCGAACCGCGGCAGCACGCGCATCGCCGGCAGCCCGCCAGGCGCCGACACGGCATTGCCGGTCGCGGCCAGCACGCGTCCGAGGATCGTGCGCGCCTCGCCCGCGGACTTCCTGAGGTCGCCGGCGACCGTACGTGCGCCGAGCACCTGCTGCGACGCGTCGAGGAGCGTGTTCCAGCCGGCCTCTCCGCCGAGCTTACGCGCGCTCTCGGATGAAAGCGCCGCGAACGGCGAGCGCCCTTTCTCGATCTCCGCGAGTACGCGCTCGAGGTTGGTGCGCGACGCGGCCAGTCGGTCGAAGGCGGCAGGGTCGCCACGCGCGGCCGATGCGGCCTGCGCCGGCATCGCGCCGGCGAGCACGGTGAGCTCCGAGAGGTTATCGCGGTACCCGCGGTCCGCGCTCTCCGCGCGCGTGCCGAGCACGACGAGGACGGCCGCCACGAGCACGGCCACAAGCCCGACGCCAAGCATGGCCGGCATCCAGCGCGCGATCGCGAATCTTTCCTGCGTCGTGGCCATCTCGCTTTCCGCCCCTACGCCGATCCCTGCAGGAACGCCGGGCTCTCGACCAGCGTCCGGAGGCTCAGCACGGGCCAGGCCTCGCTGCCGCGCCGGAACGACCCGGCGAGGTAATGTTCGCAGCGGATTATCGTCGGCGGCGCTTCCGCCGTGAACTCTCGCTCCGCGAAGCGCCGGAACCCCAGCACTTCGTCCACCACGAGGCCCGCCGGAATCTCGCGGTGGTTGACGACGATGACGCGCGTGTTGCGCCCCGAAACCAATTCGCCGCTGCCCAGGTACTGCTTCAGGTCGATCACCGGCAGCAGCTGTCCGCGCACGTTCGCGAGCCCGAGGATCCACGGCCGCGCACCGGGCACCCGCGTGATCGGCGCCGGCACGCCCATGACCTCGCGCGCCTCGTCGCGCTCGACCAGGAAGGTCTCGCCGCCCATGCGGAACGCGACGCCGATCCACTCCTGCGCCGCGGCGCCATCGCGCTGGCCCGCGGCGACTTCACGCGCCCGCGTTTCCAGTGCCAGCAGCAGCTCGAACGGCCGGTCGCGCAGGGCCCTCAGGGTCGGCTCAGCCTGCATCCGGTCAGCCTGCGAGCAGCGCGGCCTGCGCCTTCTCCACGAGTTGCGCCGGCGTGACCGGCTTGACGAGGTAATCGACCGCGCCCTGGCGCATGCCCCAGATCCGGTCGGTTTCCTGGCTCTTGCTCGAGACCATGATGACGGGGATCGCCCGCGTCGCCGGGTCGTTGGCGAGCGTGCGCGTCGCGCGGAAGCCGTCGACGCCCGGCATCACGATGTCCATCAGGATGAGGTCGGGCCGGATCTCGCGCGCCTTGCGGATGCCCTCCGCGCCGTCGGCCGCGCCCACGGTCTCGAAGCCGTGGCTCTCCAGCATGCGACGCATCTGGAAGACCTCGGTCGGCGAGTCGTCGACGATCAGGATGAGCGCCATGGATATCCTCCCGCTCCCGTCATTCCCGGCTGACGTGCCGTTCGATCGCGGACAGGAGCTCGTCGCGCGTGAAGGGCTTCGTCAGGTAATGCTCAGAGCCGACGATGCGTCCGCGCGCCCGGTCGAACAGCCCGTCCTTGGAGGAGAGCATGATCACCGGGATCGAACGGAACACCTTGTTGTGCTTGATGAGCGAACAAGTCTGGTAGCCGTCGAGTCGCGGCATCATGATGTCCACGAAAACGATGTCCGGCTGATGGTCGGCGATCTTCGACAGCGCGTCGAACCCGTCGACCGCCGTGAATACCTCGCAGCCTTCCTTGGCCAGCAGCGTCTCCGCCGTGCGGCGGATCGTCTTGCTGTCGTCGATGACGAGCACCTTAAGCCCGCTCAGGCGGTGCCCATCATTGACGGCCGCAGCACTGTCCATCAGTTCCTCCGGGGGCGACCACCTTTTAACATATCGGTCTACCCCCCGCCACGCCGTAGCACCGGCCGCGCGGGCGGTCGAGACCGGTGACAGGTGTACTATGACAAGGCCCCCTGACGTGCAGTATCCGCGTCACATTCCCGCCAATCGGCTGGAGACCCCTTGATGCCTGCCCGACCGAGCCTCGCGGTGTTGATGGACCCGCTCGAAACCATCAAGCCGGCAAAAGACTCGACGATCGCGATGCTGAAGGCGGCTGCGCAGCGCGGCTGCGATGTTTTCTGGTTCGGGCAGCGGGATCTGTGGGTCCGCGACGGGCGCGCCTTCGCGCGTCTGACACCGATCGAGGTCGTCGGAGACGGCAAGGCATGGCATCGCACCGGCGAAGCGGCCGTGCGCGAGCTCCGCAGCGTCGACGCCGTGCTGATGCGCAAGGACCCGCCGTTCGACATGGAGTACATCTGCTCGACGTACCTGCTCGAGCGCGCGGAGGCGGACGGCGTCCTCATCGTGAACCGGCCGCAGGGCCTCCGGGACATGAACGAGAAGGCCTACACGGCCTGGTTTCCCGACTGCTGCGCCCCGACGTTGATCACGCGCGACATGGCCGCGATGGAAACCTTCCTCGCCGAGCACGGCCAGGCGGTGTTCAAGCCGCTCGACGGCATGGGCGGACGCTCGATCTTCGTCGCGAGCCAGGGTGACCGCAACGCGCGCGTCATCCTCGAAACGCTGACCGACTACGGCAGCCGCTATGCGATGGCCCAGCGCTACATCCCCGAGATCGCGACCGGCGGTGATGCGCGCATCCTCCTGGTGGACGGCGAGCCCGTTCCGCACGCCCTCGTGCGAATGCCGGCTGCCGGTGACCACCGTGGCAACCTCGCGGCCGGCGCAAAGGCCGAGAGCCGCGCCCTCACCGAACGCGACCGCTGGCTCGCCTCGCGCATCGGGCCTGTCATGCGCGAGCGCGGCATGCTGTTCGTCGGCCTCGACGTGATCGGCGACTACGTCACCGAGATCAACGTCACGAGCCCGACCGGCATCCGCGAGATCGAGGCGAAGCACGGCCACGACATCGGCGGCATGCTGATCGACGCCGTGCTGAAGCGGCTCGCCAAGCGCTGACATGCACGCACGGAAGGTGCCGAGTGGGCCCGGCTCCGGCGACCGCCTCACGGTGACGCTGTTCCTGGCCGGCCTCGCGCACCTGATCCTGATCCTCGGCGTCAGCTTCGCGCCGCCCGCCGCGGACTCGAAGAGCGTCCCGACGCTCGAGGTGCTGCTCGTCAACAACTCGCTGCCGGACAGCTACCGCAACGACGACGCGAACTACCTCGCGGAGCGCACGCAGCAGGGCAGCGGCAATTCCCCGGACGGACGGACCCGCCAGCCCGCCGCCGGCAGCGGCTCCGTCACCCTGCCGGGCGCGCCTGAGGGCGGCGCGGAGCTGCCCGCGCCCGAGGGTCGCCTGGCGGGCGAAGGCGAGGTGCTCGCTGGCCGAAGCGGCAAGCAGCGCATGGTCGCCGCCGATGCCGAAGCCAGCTCCGCGCCGGCGATGCTGCCGCGCGAGACGTTCGCGGGGTCGAGCTTCCCTTTCGCCGGGACCGACGACGACGCGGAGCTTCAGCTGAAGGGCGCGCCGCGCCGGGAGCTCGTCGTCACCCCGAACACGCGGACGTCCGAGGTCGCCGTTTACCTCGACGCCTGGAAGCGGCGCATCGAACAGGTCGGGACCGTCAACTTCCCGAACGCGGCGCGCCGCAGCAATCTCTCGGGCAACCCGGTCATCGAGGTCGTGCTCGCCTCGAGCGGCGGGCTCGTGCGGGCCGACGTGCGCAGGACGAGCGGTTACGGCGAGCTCGACCGCGCGGCAATGGACATATTGAAGCTCGCGACGCCGTTCGATCCTTTTCCCGAGGACCTCGCGGCCAAGCACGACGTGCTCCGCTTCGCCTACGAGTGGCAGTTTGTCGGCGGCCGCCTCGCCGGCTCGTCGGTCCAGGTGCCGGTCGACGAGGCGCAACGCTGACGCTGCATTAAGTCCGCTCGCAGAAATCAAGGGGACGTGCCCCTTTATTTCTAGGGGAATGTCCCGGTTGCCGCCGCAAATCCGACCTTTACCGCCGATGCCCGCGGGCCGATACTAGACTCATGGGCGCGGGCGCTTACCTCAGCAATCAGCTCCTGGTCGCGATGCCCTCGCTCGCCGATCCGAACTTCTCGCACAGCGTCACGCTCATCTGCGAGCACAACGAGCGCGGCGCGCTCGGACTCGTGATCAACCGTCCGCTGGAGATGCGCATGTCCGAGGTGCTCGACCAGCTCTCGCTCAAGACCGACGATGCGCGCCTGCGCGACATGCCGGTACTGGGCGGCGGTCCCGTGCAGCGCGACCGCGGCTTCGTGCTGCACCGCCCGGGTCCGCAGTCCTGGGAGTCGACGATGCCGATTTCGGACACGCTGCACGTCACGACCTCGCGCGACATCCTCGCCGCGATGGTCAAGGGCAGCGGGCCGAAGACTGCCGCGATCGCGCTCGGCTATGCCGGCTGGGAGGCGGGCCAGCTCGACGAGGAGCTGCTGCAGAACGCCTGGCTCACCGTGCCCTGCGACGATTCGCTGATCTTCGAGTTGCCCTTCGAGCAGCGCTGGCACGCCGCGGCGCGCCTGCTCGGCATCGAGCTTTCCCGCATCAGCACCCAGGCGGGGCGTGCCTAGGCGCAAGGCGACATGATCGCACCGGCCGCGAGGACGGTGCTCTCCTTCGATTACGGGCTCAGGCGCATCGGCGTCGCGGTCGGCAACACCCTCACGGGCACGGCCGAGGCACTCGCGACCATTGCCGCCCAGGACGGCGAGCCCGACTGGGCGGCCATCGACCGCTGTGTCGCCGACTGGCGGCCGGCGGCGATCATTGCAGGCGTTCCCTATAATATGTCCGCCCGCAACGACCGCCTCACCCAGGCGGCCCTGCGGTTCGCCGACGGGCTCGGGCAGCGCTACGGCATCGAGGTTCACCGGGTGGATGAAAGACTGACGTCGCGCGAGGCGGAGGACGACCTGCGCGAGCGCCGTCGCAGCGGCGCGAAGTCGAAACGCGTGCAGCGCGGGGACGTCGACCGCGAGGCCGCGCGCCTCCTCCTGCTCCAATGGCTGCGCGCGCAGCCGGGGACATGAGCCCGGCTTTCGCCCAGCTCGACGCGGGCGGCCGGCTACGACATTTCTTGACGCTCGATGGGCTGCCGCGCAGCCTCCTCGAGTCGTTGCTCGAACGCGCATTCTCCTTCGCCTCGCGGCCCGGCCGTGCTGCCACGCGCGGCGAAGCGCTCCGGGGCTCGACCGTCGTCAACCTGTTCGCGGAGCCTTCGACGCGCACGCGCGCGTCCTTCGAGCTCGCCGCCGTGCGGCTGGGCGGCGACGTACTCAACTTCGACAACGCACTCTCCTCGCGCGTGAAGGGCGAAACGCTGCTCGACACGGTGCACACGCTGCTCGCCATGCAGGCGGACTACTTCGTCATCCGCGATGCCGAGGCCGGCGTGCAGGAACTTGTCGCGCGCGAGGTCGACAGCGAAGCGGCCGTCGTCTCCGCCGGCGAGGCGCACCTCTCCCACCCGACGCAGGGATTGCTCGACGCGATGACGATCCGCGAGCACAAGGGCGACGTCGGCCAGCTCACGATCGCGATCGTCGGCGACATCGCCCGCTCGCGCGTCGCCCGCTCCGCGCATCTCGCTCTCAGGACGCTCGATGCGCGCGAGATCCGGATCGTCGCTCCGCGCGCGATGATGCCCGAGGCCGCCGAGTTCGCGGGCGCGCGCCGTCTCGAATCGCTGGACGACGGAATTGCCGGCGCCGATGTCGTGATGATGCTCCGCATCCAGCACGAGCGTACGGGCGCCGCGGGGCCGGTTGACCTCGCGGCTTACCACCGCGAGTTCGGGCTCACGGCCGCGCGGCTCAAGCACGCTGCGCCGAATGCGATCGTGATGCATCCCGGCCCCATGAATCGCGGCGTCGAAATCGACTCCGACGTCGCGGACGGGCCTCAGTCGGTGATCCGCCGCCAGGTCGCAAATGGCGTCGCGGTGCGCATGGCGGTGCTCCAGCACCTTGCCGAGGCGCGCCGGACGCGCGTCGGATGAGCTTGACGCCTGCGCATCGCGGCACGATCTTCCTCGAGGACGCGAGAGTCCTCGAACACCGCGAGTTCCCCGGTTCACAGTTCGTGATGCGGCTCGCCGCGCCGCGCTGCGCCGCTGCGGCGACGCCAGGCAGCTTCGTCCACCTGACTTGCGGCCCGGACCTGCCGATGCGCCGTCCGCTCTCGATCATGCGCACGAGCGCCCGCGAAGGCTGGGTCGAGGTCCTATATAAGGTGGTCGGCCACGGGCTTGCCGAGCTCGCGCTCCGCAAGACCGGCGAGACGCTGTCCTGCCTCGGTCCGATCGGCCGCGGGTTCACCGCGAATCCCGCCCGGCCGCGGCTGCTCCTGATCGGCGGCGGCGTCGGCATCCCGCCCATGGTTTTTCTCGCCGAGACGCTCGCGGCTGGCAAGGGCGCGTGGAAGCCGCTCGTGCTGATGGGGTCGGAACTGCCCTACCCGTTCGAGCTCGCGACCTCGCGGCTTGCCGTCAGCGGCCTGCCAGACGGCGTGACCGCCGCGATGCCGCTGCTCGAATCGCTCGGCGTCCCCTCCCGCCTAGCGAGCCTCTCGGGGTTCCCAGGCTGCCACCGCGGCTTCGTCACGGAGCTCGCCGACGCCTGGCTCACCTCGCTCGGAGCGAAGGAGAGCGCGGAAGTCGAGCTCTTCTCCTGTGGACCGCACGGCATGCTCATCGCCGTCGCCGCGCTCGCGCGGCGCCACGGCGTGCCTTGCCAGGTCTCGCTCGAGGAGAACATGGCCTGCGGCGTCGGCGGCTGCGCCGGCTGCACCGTGCTCGTGCAGACCGCAGACGGGCCCGCCATGAAACGCGTCTGCGTCGACGGGCCCGTCTTCGACGCCGCGACCGTTTTCAGCAGCTAGACCTCGCGCGCACTTCGCCGGCGGGTCCCCGAGCGAGCGACTAAGTTCCGGCGGAGCGAGTGAGGGTGCCCGACCGGCGCGAAGCCCGCGCCGCCGCGACGGGTCACCCGAAATTGATGCGCGCCTCGAGGTTGGTGCGCGAGTCGGCGTTGTTCAGCGCCTCCTCGATGTCGATCTTGCCCTCCTTGTAGAGGTGCAGGAGCGCCATGTCGTAGTTCTGGATGCCGCGCTCGCCCGAGGTGAACATCGCTTCCTTCACGCCGATCACGTCGCCCTTCTTGATCAGGTCCTGGATGTGCGGCGTGTTGAGCATGATCTCGACCGCGGCGACGCGCTTGTTGTTGCGGCCGCGCACGAGGCGCTGCGAGACGATCGCGCGCAGGTACTGCGACAGGTCGAGGAAGATCTGCGCGTGCTGGTCGCGCGGGAACAGGTTGATGATGCGGTCGAGCGTCTCGGCGCTGTTGTTCGCGTGCAGCGTCGCGATGGCGAGGTGGCCCGTGCCGGCGAGCGCGATCGCCGACTCCATGGTCTCGCGGTCGCGGATCTCGCCGATCAGGATCACGTCCGGCGCGGCGCGCATCGCCGCCCGCAATGCGCGGCTGAACGAGCGCGTGTCGAGGCCGACCTCGCGCTGGTTGACGATCGCCTTGCGGTTCTGGTGCAGGAACTCGACCGGGTCTTCGATCGTGAGGATGTGGTCGGAGCAGTTCTCGTTGCGGTGGTTGATCATCGCCGCGAGCGTCGTCGACTTGCCGGAGCCGGTCGCGCCGACCATCAGCACGAGGCCGCGCTTCAGCATCGCGAGGTCGCGCAGCGTGTCCGGGAGCCCGAGCTGTTCGAGCTTCGGCGTGTCCACGCTGATGTAACGCAGGACCATCGCCGGGTAGCCGCGCTGGTAGAAGACGGCCGCGCGGAACCGGCCGACGCCCGGCTCGGAGATCGCGAAGTCGATCTCGAGCTCGTTCTGGAAGTGCTCGAGCTGCTCCCCGCTCATGAGGCCGTGGGCGATGTCGCGGACGGTCTCCGCGTTCAGTACCTGCTTGTTGATCGGGTAGATCAGGCCCTCGATCTTGATCTTGACCGGCGAGTTCGACGTGAAGAAGAGGTCAGAGGCCTTCTTCTCCGCCATCAGCTTGAGCAGCGGCTTGATGCTGAAGCGGCCCTCTTCCGCCTCAGGAACCGTCACCTGCTCGCCGTCGGGCTTAGTAGACTTTGCCGTCGTTGGACTCATCGACGATCCTCAGCGTGCTTGACGCCTCGGCCTGCAGCCGGTCCTCGCGCTTGCTCTCGAGCTTGATCCGCAAGCGCAGCTCGTTCTTCGAGTCGGCATTACGGAGGCCCTCCTCGTACGAGATCGTGCCCGCCTCGTAGAGGTCGAACAAGGCCTGGTCGAACGTCTTCATCCCGAGGCGGTTCGAGCGCGACATCACTTCCTTGATCTTCATGACCTCGCCGCGGAAGATCAGGTCGGCGACGAGCGGCGTGCCGATCATGATCTCCATCGCCGCGATGCGGCCCTCGGTCTTCTCGCGCGGGATCAGGCGCTGCGAGACCATCGAGCGGATGTTGAGCGACAGGTCCATCAGGAGCTGCTCGCGCTTCTCCTCCGGAAAGAAGTTGATGATGCGGTCGAGGGCCTGGTTCGAGCTGTTCGCGTGCAGCGTCGCCAGCACCAGGTGGCCGGTCTCGGCGAACTGGATGCCGTACTCCATCGTCTCGCGGTCGCGGATTTCGCCGATCATGATGACGTCGGGCGCCTGGCGCAGCGTGTTCTTGAGCGCCGTGTGCCAGCTCTCGGTGTCGACGCCGACCTCGCGGTGAGTCACGACGCATCCACGGTGCGAGTGCACGTACTCGACCGGGTCCTCGATCGTCACGATGTGGCCGCGCGTCTTCTCGTTGCGGTAGCCGACCATGGCGGCGAGCGTCGTCGACTTGCCGGAGCCGGTCGCGCCGACGACGATCACGAGGCCGCGCTTGGACATCACGATGTCCTTCAGGATCGCCGGCAGCTCGAGCTCCTCGATCGTCGGGATCGTGGAGTTGATCTGGCGGATCACGCAGCCGGTCATGCCCTGCTGCACGAACGCGCTGACGCGGAAGCGCCCGATGCCCGGCGGGGCGATCGCGAAGTTCGCCTCCTTGCTGGCGTCGAACTCGCGCGTCTGGCGGTCGTTCATGATCGAGCGGACGAGGACCGCGCTCTGCTCGGACGCGAGTGCCTTGTCCGTCTGCGGCCGCACCTCGCCGTCGATCTTGATCGCCGGCGGGAAGCCCGAGGTGATGAACAGGTCGGAGCCCTTGCGGTCCACCATGCGCCGCAGCAGGTCCTGCATCAGCCTGATTGCCTGTTCGCGATCCATTCCGGTCTCCCGGGGCGCGGCGCGCCCTTACATCGTGTCCTTGTTGGCGGCCTTGTAGCGGGCCTCTTCCTTCGAGACGAGGCCCTTCTGGATCAGCTCGGCGAGGCACTGGTCGAGCGTCTGCATGCCCTGCGCCTGGCCGGTCTGGATGGACGAGTACATCTGCGCGATCTTGTTCTCGCGGATCAGGTTCCGGATCGCGGGCGTCGCGATCATGATCTCGTGCGCGGCGATGCGGCCGCCGCCGAGGCGCTTCAGCAGCGTCTGCGAGATCACCGCGCGCAGCGACTCCGAGAGCATCGAGCGGACCATTTCCTTCTCGGCCGCGGGGAACACGTCCACCACGCGGTCGACGGTCTTTGCCGCCGAGCTCGTGTGCAGGGTGCCGAACACGAGGTGGCCGGTCTCGGCCGCGGTCAGCGCGAGCCGGATCGTCTCGAGGTCGCGCATTTCGCCGACCAGTACGACGTCGGGGTCCTCGCGCAGCGCGGAGCGCAGCGCCTCGCTGAAACCGAGGGTGTCGCGGTGCACCTCTCGCTGGTTGATGAGCGAGCGCTTCGACTCGTGCACGAACTCGATCGGGTCCTCGATCGTGATGATGTGGTCGGGGCGGTTGACGTTGACGTAGTCGACCATGCCCGCGAGCGTCGTGGACTTGCCGGAGCCCGTCGGGCCGGTCACCAGCACGAGGCCGCGCGGCAGCATGCACAGGTCCTTGAACACCTTCGGCGCGTTCAGGTCGTCCAGCGACTTGATCAGCGACGGGATGTTGCGGAAGACCGCGCCCGCGCCGCGGTTCTGGTTGAACGCGTTGACGCGGAAGCGCGCGAGGTTCGGGATCTCGAAGGAGAAGTCGGTTTCGAAGAACTCCTCGTACACCTTCCTCTGCTTGTCGTTCATGATGTCGTACACCATGCTGTGCACTTCCTTGTGCGTCAGCGGTGGCATGTTCACGCGCTTGACGTCGCCGTCCACGCGGATCATGGGCGGCACGCCTGCGGACAGGTGCAGGTCGGAGGCGCCATTCTTGACTGCGAACGCCAAAAGTTGGGCGATGTCGACGGCCATCAGGACTCCCTGGCTCGATGCACGGCGCAAGGTCCCTGCGCTCCGCGGCGCGGTGCCTCGGGACCGGGGGCAGTATATCCCCGGAACTGACGCACCAATATGTTAACTGCTCCGCAGAATCCCGCTGAGAGGCTCGCTGCGCTGCGGAAGCGCATCACGGAGTCCGCAAGGGCCGCGGGACGCGACCCTTCAGCGATCACCCTGATCGGCGTCGCGAAGTCGCAGCCAATCGAGCGCGTCGCATCCGCTCTCGATTTCGGACTCGATGACCTCGGCGAGAACTACATGCAGGAAGCGCGCGCGCACTTCGCCGCGCTCGGCGGGCGAAAATTCGGAAA
>Ga0075434_100000277_pt1 | contig 36475 bp, 37 predicted proteins | sample RhiMethybrSRZTD3_FD_75298 | JGI IMG/M metagenome (GOLD analysis project Ga0075434, IMG submission 75298) | Populus rhizosphere microbial communities from Tennessee, USA - Rhizosphere MetaG P. TD hybrid SRZTD3 | ecosystem: Host-associated > Plants > Roots > Rhizosphere > Soil | place: USA...
AGCGTGATGCGGATCGCATGCTCGGCGTGCTCGGCCGGGAAGACGTCGATCACGTCGCCGCGCACGCGGAAGGTGCCGCGGCGGAAGTCGAGGTCGTTGCGCGTGTACTGCATCGCCACCAGGCGCGCCAGCGCGTCACGCTGCGAGAGCTTCTCCTTCTCGCGCAGGTGCAGGATCATGCCGTGATACTCGGAGGGGTCGCCGATGCCGTAGATCGCCGACACGGTCGCGACGATCACCACGTCGCGCCGCTCGAGCAGCGATTTGGTGGCGGAGAGGCGCATCTGCTCGATGTGCTCGTTGATCGAGGAATCCTTCTCGATGTAGAGGTCGCGCGCCGGGACGTAGGCCTCGGGCTGGTAGTAGTCGTAGTACGAGACGAAGTACTCGACCGCGTTCTCCGGGAAGAACTCGCGGAACTCGGCGTAGAGCTGCGCGGCGAGCGTCTTGTTCGGCGCGAGCACCAGCGCCGGCCGGCCGAGCCGCGCGATCACGTTCGCCATCGTGTAGGTCTTGCCCGACCCAGTCACCCCGAGCAGCGTCTGGAAGGCGAGGCCGTCGCCAATGCCCTCGACCAGCTTGTCGATCGCTTCCGGCTGGTCGCCCGAGGGCGAATAAAGCTCCGCGAGGCGGAAAGGGCTGTTGGGAAACGTCAGGGCCACAGGTATGATGTCGTTGCTGCAGTGCGAAACCCACCATTTTAGACGATGAACGCTCCGCACTCACCCTCCCTGCTCTCCCAGGTGCCCATGGCGCCGGGCGACCCGATCCTCGGCGTCACCGAGCAGTACGTCGCCGACGCCAATCCGAAGAAGGTCAACCTCGGCGTGGGGGTCTACTACGACGACAAGGGCAAGGTGCCGGTGCTCGAGTGCGTGCGCCGCGCGGAAGCCGAGCTCGTGAAGAGCGCGCCGCCGCACGGCTACCTGCCGATCGACGGCCTCGCCGCCTATGACCGGGCGGTGCAGCAGCTGGTTTTCGGCTCCGAGAACAAATCCTGCGTCACGGTGCAAGCCCTGGGCGGCACGGGCGGCCTCAAGATCGGCGCCGATTTCCTGAAGCTGGTCGCGCCGCAGGCGCAGGTCTGGATCAGCGACCCGAGCTGGGAAAACCACCGCCAGCTGTTCGAGGCGGCCGGCTTCACGGTGAAGAGCTACCCGTACTACGACCCGAAAACGCACGGCCTCGACTTCGAAGGCATGCGCTCGGCGCTCGAGAAGCTGCCGGCAGGAAGCATCGTGGTGCTGCACGCGTGCTGCCACAACCCGACCGGCGTCGACCTCGACCAGCGCCAGTGGCAGACGGTCCTCGACATCGTCGCCTCGCGAGGCCTGATCCCCTTCCTCGACCTCGCCTACCAGGGCTTCGCCGACGGGCTCGACGCGGATGCCTTCGCGGCGCGGCTCTTTGCCAAGGCGCTGAACCCGGTTTTCCTCTCGAGCTCGTTCTCGAAATCCTTCTCGCTCTACGGCGAGCGAGTCGGTGCCTTCAGCGCCGTCACCGCCAGTCCCGAAGAGGCGGCGCGCGTGCTGTCTCAGCTCAAGCGCATCGTGCGCACCAACTACTCCAACCCGCCGACCTACGGCTGCAAGATCGTCGCCTCGGTACTGGCGAACGCCGAGCTGCGCAAGCTCTGGGAGAGCGAGCTCGGCGAGATGCGCGATCGCATCAAGCGCATGCGCCTCGACCTGGTCAGCAAGATCAAGGCAAAGGTGCCGGGCAAGGACTTCGGCTTCATCCTCAGCCAGCGCGGCATGTTCTCCTACTCGGGCCTGACGCGCGAGCAGGTCCTGCGCCTGCGCAAGGAGTACTCGATCTACGCCATCGAGACCGGGCGCATCTGCGTCGCCGCGCTCAACTCCGGCAACATCGACTACGTCGCCGGGGCAATCGCGGCCGTCGCCAAGTAGGTCACTTGCAGCCCCCGCCGGCACCGCCTTCGATGCGGCTGCCAACCGATGCGCCGCCGGCGGTGCCGATGCCGGGCAGCAGCACCGATCCCACGACCGCGCCGAGCACGTAGCCCTTCGTCGGACGGATCGTCGGGTCGGACGCCTTGCCTGACAGCGCGACCGGCACGCTGACGAAGCCCGAGGTCCTGGCGAGCGCGACGTCGAGCCGCCCGGAGAGCGTCTCGTCGGGCTCGATCTGGATGAACCCGCCCGCCTGCAGCTTCGGCGAGCGGACGCAGAGCTCGTTGATGCGCACGCGCTCGCCGCGCAGCTCGAGCTTTCCGGTGAACTGCTCGAAGTGGGTCGCATCCTCGGCGCTCTTCGAGCCGGTGATGTCCGCCACCTTGCTCAGGTCGACGCCCTGATAGGCGCCGCCGACGACCTCGAACGGGCCATCGAGCGCAAGCGCGGCGCCGAGCAGCTCGGGCGATTTGGCCTGCGCCGAGAAGCGCGGCTCGGCCTTCAGTCGCCCCGAGAGTCTCGCCGGCTTGGCGAGCGCGCGCTGCACCGGCACGAGGTCGACGCCGGCGATCTTCGCTTCGCCGCCGATCTGCCATTGCTTCGCCCAGTCGACGCGTACGTGTCCAGTGAGCGTGCCGCCGTAGAGTGCCGCCTCCACGTCGGGAAGGTCGAGCTGCTCCCCGCGCAGCCGCCCTCGCGCGAGCAGTCGTTCGAAGGTGAGCGGCGCACCGACCGGCAGCGTCCAGTTCCGCCCTTCCAGCTCGATGGACGAAATGCCGCCGCCCTGCGGCGCAAGGCGCGCTTTGAGGCCGTCGCGGCTCTCGAAGCGGGCCTGCTCGACGCTGTAGCCGGGGCCGAGGTCGGCCTCGAGGTCGAACTCGGGCAGCTTCACCTTCGAATGCTTGAGCTGCACCTGCTTCAGCACCAGGCGGCGCAGCTCGAGCGCCTCGCCGCCTGCGCCCTTCGGCATCGCGCCCGGGATGCCGAGCGCGGCCTCCTCGAGCTCGACCTTCTGGGCGCGCACCAGCCGCAGCGCGCGCGGGCCCGAGAGGAACGACTTCAGCTCGGGAACGATCTCCAGCTCGCCGATCTTCGCGAGGTCGGCCTTGCCGACACGGATGCCGTGCGCCACCACGCGCGGCGTCGGCAGGATCGACAGCCGCAGCTCGGCGATCTCGACCGGCTGGCCGAGCTTCTGAGAAGCGACGCGCTCGATTTCGGGGATGAAGCGCGACACCGGCACGAGGAACGGCGCAGCGAGCGCGACAACGAGCAATAGCGCAAGGATGCCGAGCGTCCAGCGCAGTTTTCGGCCTGGCATGAGGGCCTCGAACATACCCGATAAGGTAGAATCCGCGCTCCTTTCAGGTCCCCGATAGCTCAGTTGGTAGAGCGACGGACTGTTAATCCGCAGGTCCCAGGTTCGAGCCCTGGTCGGGGAGCCACCTACACGTTCCGCGAACCGGCTGTCGCCCGCAGGCGACACTTTTTCTCTAGCGGTTGCGGCTTCACACGATATTGACTACATACCCGCAATGACCGCGAGCGAGCCCAGCAAGCACAGCGCGCCGACGCGCAAGCTGCGCATTCTGGTCGCCGACGACGATCGCGATACGGTCGTGACGCTCTCCACGTTGCTGCAGCAGGAGGGTCACGACGTGCTCGAGGTGTATCGCGGCGACGCGGTCATGAGCATGGTGACGCGCTACCAGCCCGACGCCGTGCTGCTCGACATCGGCATGCCCGGGCTGACCGGCTTCGAGATCGCGCGGCAGCTGCACGAGACACTTAAGGACCAATGCCCGCTGCTCATCGCGGTGACCGCCTGGAAGATGGATACGGCCAGGGAGCTGGGCAAGCTCGTCGGCTTCAACCACTACCTGATCAAGCCTTACTCGACCGACGAGCTGCTCGGGCTGCTTGCGCCGCTCAGGGTTTCCGGGCCGGAGCTCTGACGTGGCTCAGGAAGTGCGCCGCGTCGGCGAGCGCCGCCTCGCTCAGCCCTGAAACCGTTTCCGGCATCACGGCATTGCCGTATCCGGTGCGCGCGCCCTTCTTGTAGTCGCGCAGCGCTTTGAGCAGGTAGTCCTCGCGCTGGCCTGCAAGGCGCGGCACGTTGTCGTGGCCGGCGAAATCGGCCTGGTGGCAGCTGCCGCAGCGCTCCTTCTCCACGACCGCGCGCCCGCGAGCGAAGCGCGCCGGGTCGGGTCGGCCCGCCGGCGCGGGCGGCGGCAGCTTGACGATCAGCTCGGCAAGCGCCTGCAGGTCGGCATCCTTGAGGCCGGCGGCCGCAGCGCCCATCACCGGGTTGTCGCGCCGGCCTTCGCGGAAGAGGAAGAGCTGCGCGAGCAGGTAGAACGAAGGCTGTCCGCCGAGCGATGGCGTGAGCGGCGTGCTCGAGGTGCCCTTCGCCCCATGGCAGGCGAAGCAAGCCTCCTTCCGCTGCTCGGCCGGCTGGCCGGCAGCGGAAAGAGAAATCAGCAGAAGCGCAAAGCCTGCCTTACTTGCCTGCGTAAGTGATGCGATAGATCGCGCCGTTGTGGTCGTCGGAGACGAGCAGCGACCCGTCCTTCATCACCAGCACGTCGGCCGGCCGGCCGAGGTAGGCGTTCTTCTCCACCAGCCCGGTGAGGAACGGCTCCATTCTTGCGTTGCCCTTCTTGTCGATGAAGATGGCGACGACGTCGGCCGCGTATTTCTGCGTGCGGTTCCACGGGCCGTGACGCGTGAGGAAGATCGCGTTGCGGTACTTCTCGGGGAACATCTTGCCGTTGTAGAAGCGCATGCCCAGCGGTGCCGCGTGCGGCCCGATGAGGAGCACGGGCTTCACGTAGCTCTTGCAGTCCTTGCCCCAGCCGAACTGCGGGTCGGTCATCGCGCCGGCATGGCAGTACGGGTAGCCGAAGTCCTGCCCGGTCTTGGTGACGCGGTTCACCTCGTCCTGCGGCATGTCCTCGGCGAGCCAGTCGCGCTGGTTGTCGCCGAACCAGAGCTCCTTGGTCTCGGGATGCCAGTCGAAGCCGACGGTGTTGCGCATGCCCTTGAGGATGGTCTCGACGTTGCTGCCGTCGAGGTCCATGCGCAGCATCGTGGTGTACTTGCTGCGGTCGGGCTCGCAGATGTTGCAGGGCGCGCCGACCGGGACGTAGAGCTTGCCGTCGGGGCCGATCTTGATGAACTTCCAGCCGTGCGGCACGTCGCCCGGCAGCTTGTCGTAGACCATGATCGGCTTGGGCGGGTTGTCGAGCTTCGCCTCGATGTCGTCGTAGCGCGTGATGTCCTTGGGCGTGGCGACGTAGAGCGCGCCCTTGTGAAACTCGATGCCGTTCGGCAGGAAGAGCTTCTCGGCGATCGTCTTCAGCTCGCGCTTGCCGCCGCGGTCGACCACCGCGTAGATCTTGCCGGCGACGAAGAGCGAGCTGACGAACACCGTGCCCTGGTCGCCCTCGCGCATGCCGCGCGCGTCCAGGATGCCGCTCATCCACACCTCGGCCTTGAAGCCGGGCGGCAGCTTAATCTTCTTCACCGGCAGCTTGTCCGCCGCCGTGGGAATGGGATGCGCCGGGACCGGCGCCATCTTCGAGGTGGCATCGCCCTTGGGCCGGCCGACGGCCCAGAACGGCTCCTCTTCCTTCTTCTCCTGCGCGAATGCGAGCGATACGGCCAGCATGCCGACCGCAGTCATAGCGACAAGCCTCATGGTCCACCTCCTCTGATGGGCCGCGGAAGCTTACTGCTTGCGCCGGCCGAACACCAGAAAGGCGATGGGAATGGTGCTGATCGCGCCGATGGCGGCGAGGGTCCAGCCGACCGCCCGGCGCTGCTCGGCGTCGAGCCTGCCGGAAAGCAGGAGGGCGATGCCCGCGCCCAGCATGCCGCGCGTGCCGGCGAGCAGGCCAAGCTCCGGGAGGCTCAGTTCGGTGCGCTTCATGCCCCCATGCAGCAACGCGCGTGCCCGGGGCGGGCTATGCCGCTCGCCCGGCGAGCACCTCTTTCGCGATCAGCGCTGCGCTCCCGGCGGCCGGCCAGCCGCAGTAGAACGCGAGATGCGTGATCAGCTCGACGATCTCCTCGGGCTTTACGCCGTTATCCAGCGCGCGCTCGAGGTGGCCGCGCAGCTGGTCTTCCGCCTTCTGCGCCACCAGCGCCGCCAGCGTAACGAGGCTGCGGTCGCGCTTCGCGAGCCCTTTGCGCTCCCATACGTCGCCGAACACGACCTTGTCGGTGATCTCGCCGAGCTTCGGAAACACGTCCCTGACTCTGGCGATGGTGGAATGCGGGCGCGTGGCCATTGCGAACCTCCCCTGAAAAAAAGTCGGGCGACTCTATCATGCGGGTCGTGAGCGCCCGACTGCCCGATTCCCGCTACGCCTGGCTGCGCCTCGCCGCCTCGCTCGCGCTGATGACCCTCGGCGGCGTCGGCATGTACGGCGTGGTGGTGGCGCTGCCCGCGGTGCAGGCGGAGTTCGGCGTCGCGCGCGCCGACGCGTCCTTCCCTTATGCGCTCACCATGATCGGCTTCGGCATCGGCGGCATCGTCATGGGACGGCTCGCCGATCGCTTCGGCGTGATCGTGCCGGTGCTGATCGGATCGCTGTGCCTCGGCCTCGGGCTGGTCCTCGCCGGAATGGCGGGCAGCATCCTGATGTTCGGCATTGCGCACGGCCTGCTCGCCGGCTTCCTCGGCTGCGCCGCGACCTTCGCGCCGCTGGTCGCCGACACCTCGCTCTGGTTCAACCGCCGCCGCGGCCTCGCGGTCGCGATCTGCGCCAGCGGCAACTACCTCGCCGGCGCGGTGTGGCCGCCGATCCTCCAGCATTTCTTCGAGCAGGCCGGATGGCGCGCGACCTACATCGGCGTCGGAATCTTCTGCATCGCGGTGATGCTGCCGCTCGCGCTCGTGCTGCGGCAGCGCCCGCCCGCCATTCCTTCCACGGGAGATGTCCCGCGCAATATTGACGCTGCAAGGCCGCTTGGCCTTTCGCCCAACGCGCTCACCATCCTGCTCGCGATCGCCGGCGTCGCCTGCTGCGTGGCGATGTCGATGCCGCAAGTCCACATCGTCGCCTACTGCGCCGACCTCGGCTACGGCGCGGCGCGCGGCGCGGAGATGCTCTCGCTCATGCTCGGCGCCGGCATCGTCAGCCGCCTCGTCTCGGGCTGGATCTGCGACCGCATCGGCGGCCTGCGCACCCTGCTCCTCGGCTCGGTGCTGCAGGGCATCGCCCTCTTCCTCTTCGTGCCGTTCAACAGCCTCGCCTCGCTCTACGTCGTGGCGATGCTGTTCGGGCTTTTCCAGGGCGGCATCGTGCCCGCCTACGCGATCATCGTGCGCGAGTTCTTCGCGCCGCGCGAAGCCGGCACGCGCGTCTCGATCGTGCTGATGGCGACGCTGTTCGGCATGGCCTTCGGCGGCTGGGTCTCGGGCGCGATCTTCGATTTAACCGGGTCTTATCGCGCGGCGTTCATGAACGGCATCGGCTGGAACCTGCTCAACCTGGCGATCGCGCTGTGGCTGCTGCGTCGTTCCTTCCGCTGGGACGGCTTATCCCAGCGTCCGGCCCCGGCAAGAACCTAGCCCCACCCGCAGAATCCGAGGGCTATACTGCCGCGAAAATAACAAAGCGGTGGGGAAGTCCAACTTTTCGGGAGCTGAAAAATGATAGACCGGCCGATCATCGGGCAGATCGCTCGCACCGACGCCACTTCACAATCCAAGATCGAGATCATCGGCGAGCTCACATGGAAGGAGTGGGAAGAGTTCTACGAGTGCATCAAATCCTGCGCCGCCGCATACAAGGGCAGAGTCGCCGTAAGGCAGCAGACCTACAACGAGCACATCAAGATCCTGGATTTCCTGCCGAAGAAACCCAAACCCTAATCAGCGCATAACGGCACGGAGCCTTCCATGAGGGCGCGAGTCCTCGTGCTCGAGGCGGGGTCGGCACCCGCCAATAATCTCATCCGCAGCCTGCGGGCGGGCAGCCGATCCATCACCGTCATCGGCTGCAATACCAGCCGCTTCTTTCTAAAGAAGTCGGAAGCGCATCGCAACTACGTGCTGCCGATCTCGACGGAGGCCTTCTCCTCCGCGTTGCGCAGCATCATCAAGGCCGAGCGCGTCGAGCTCGTGATTGCCACGAATGATGGCGATGTCGCGGGGCTCCTCCGGCTTCGCGGCAAGCTCGGCTGCCGCACCTTTCTGCCGGGCAAGAAACTGCTCGAAGGCTGCAAGGACAAGTATGCGCTGACCATGCTCCTGCGCGAGCGCGGAATTCCCGCTCCGGAGACCTATCCGATCGAGACCCCGAGCCAGATCCCCGGGATCTTTCGCCGCTTCGGAAATCCCGCAAGGCTCTGGTGCCGCATCCGCGCAGGCTCGGGCTCCTACGGCGCCATTCCGGTGAAAACGCCTGAGCAGGTCCGTGGCTGGATCGCCTTTTGGGAGGAAATGCGTGGCGTGCCGCGGGGCGCCTTCACGCTCTCCGAATACCTGCCGGGGCGCGACTACTCCGTGCAATGCCTCTGGAACAAGGGCCGGCTGGTGCTGGCGAAGATGGCGCAGCGCATTACCTATCTGGACACGGGCAGCCCGAGCGGCCGCTCGTCGATGCCCGCGCTCGCGAAGACGGTGCACGACCCGTATGTCATCGACGTTTGCGCCAGGGCGGTCCGTGCAGTGGACCCCAAGGCGTCCGGCGTTCTGTTCGTCGACCTCAAGGAAAGCGAGAAGGGCGATCCGTGCATCACCGAGATCAACGTCGGGCGCTTCGCCACCATGACCAACATCCATGATCTGACCGGCAAGCACAACATGGCGCTGACCTACGTTCGCCTGGCGCTCGGCAAGAAGGTCGAGATCCCCCATGCGTACGACTACGCAGAAGGCTTCTACCTCGTGCGGTCCGTCGACACGCTGCCAGCGATCGTGGCCAAGGATGAGCTTCTCGAAGACATCGAGAGCGTGAGCGCATGAAGGCCTTCCTGCTGGCCGTCGGCCTGGGCCTCCATTCGGCGCTTGCCGCCGCGTTCAACTACGCGATCGTTCAAGACGCTTGCATCGGCGGCATCCAACCGGTGCCCTCCTTTCCAATCGCTCCGATCCCGGTCGGTTGCGAGCTGGTGGACTGCTGTCCCGGCTGTCCGGGGACCGGACCGATCGAATGGCGCATCAAGTTCGAGAGCAAGCTCGCGACAAGCGCGGAGCTGCGATTCGACGGCTTGTCGCGGGAGCAGATTGACAAGCTCGACGTCAGGGGGACGGCGAAGCGCGACGGCGAGCGCATAGTTCTTCGACCCGGCAGCACGCGCATCGGCGGAATCCCGCAGGATGGCGGTGCCCCGGTCGCCGTCGGCATGCTCCAGGCCCTGGCGAGCGAGCAGGCGGCAACCCGCCTGCCCAAGCTGCCGCGGGGACAGCGCGAGCGCATCCTCGTGGAGCAATTCATGGGGCCCTTCCTCGTGAACCGCTTCAGCTGGACCTGGGTGCCGCTACCCTGCATCAAGCCGCCGAAGCCGCCGGTCACCGAGGACGTGCTGAAGATCGAGGGCATAGCCGCCGGCGAGGACGTGAAGGTGATGCTCGACGCGCGCAGCACCACCGATGGCTGCATGGACGGTGGCTCCACCCCTGAACGGACCTTCTCCAGCACCGGCTATACGTGGCTGGACAACATGCGCTCCCCGGACGCCTCGTGCCGCTCCGAGGTCGCCGTGTTTTCCCAGAAGTACCGGATGTATTGGCAGTCGCTGGCGTGGACCAACTCTCTGGGAGACGTGCGCACGGTGACGCCGGAACCGCTGATCGACGCGGCCTTGAACGTCTGGATTACGGACGAGGCGTACCGGGCAGACGCGGAAGACGCGGCCCAGAAGGCTCACGATCTCTTCCTCGAGAACCGGGTCGGCGTGAACCTCGTCTGGAACGTGCAGAACGTCACCGCCGTGCCAAACGCTCCGACCAACGCCGTGCAGATTGTCAGTGCCGGCGTCAGCGACGATCTTTTCGCCGATTGCCTGGATCTCGCCTCGATCCGCGCCCAGCCGTTCTACATCGCCAACACGCTGAACGTCTATTACGTGAACAAGCCCTGGACCGGGAGAAACTGCGCAATCAAAAAGGTCCCGGGGCTTTGCATCACGTCGCCCTCGGCGCCGGATTTCGTGAAAGCCGATGCGAATATCACCTTTATCGGCCTCGATGCCAACCCGACCACGCTGGCGCATGAGCTCGGCCATGCCTACGGGATACGCCCGGCCGTCTGCGCCGGGGCCCACGTGGCTCCGCCCGATTTCACCGCCGAAAACATCATGTTTCCGAGCGGCAGCACCAGCACCACGCCGCGCAGCACGCTGACGCTCGGTCAGGTCTTTCGCATGAACACTCACTCGGATGGCTGGGGCGGCTCGATGATGCTGCAGAACAACGCCACCGGTCGCATGCCGCAGCCCTGCTTTCCACATCTTTTCAGCGCGGCTTGTCCGCGGAGCAAATTGCCGTGGCCGCCCTGACACTCCGCCGGCTCGCAATCCTCGCGGTGCTCGTCGCGACGTTGCCGAGCGCGCTCGCCCAGCCCAAAAAGGACATCAAGCAATCCGAGCAGGCGACGCGAGCGCTGGCGACTTGGCTCGAGTCCGACGACTTCGAGCCGCGGCGGCTGGCGCCTGTCACCAAGCTGGGCCAGCTCGTGGTGCCGAGCCTTGCCGCCGCGCTCGAGCGCGGGCCGTCCCCGGCCAAGCGCGAACTCGTGCGCCGTTCGGTGGCAGCGGACTACGAGGCGCTCGACAGAGGGGCTCGACCCGCCTCGGCCCGGCCATTGAGGAGCAAGTCGGATTTCACCCGGCATTACCTCGCAAACTTCGACGCGCTTTACCGCATCCGCGCTGCGCAGGCGCTGGGGGCGATCGGTGGACCGTCGGCCAGAAAAGCGCTCGAGGGCGCGCTTCCAAAAGCCCCGCGCGATGACGTACGCACCGTGATCGAGCAGGTTCTCAAGCAAGTACCGTAACGGATTACGGTTCGAGGCGCGGCGCGCGCATGCCGAGCTCGGCGTAGGCAGCGTGCGCCGCGGCAGCCAGGCGCTCCGCCGCCGCGCGGTTCCCCCGCTTGCCTTCGACAAGTCCGAGCGTGGCCTGGCAAATCGCGGCCAGGGGCCTCGATTCGTTGGTCGTCGCCATGCGATGCGCCGATTCGAGATCTTGTGCCGCCTCGTCGAGCTCACCTGCGGCCAGGCGTGCGCGCGCAACCAGAAGCCGCGCCCACGGCTCGTCGCGCCTGTTTTCCTGGGAGATCGCGAACTCGAGGGCGCGTTTGCCCTGTGTGAAGGCCTCGGCAGAGCGCCCGCTCAGCAGCAAAGCCTCGCCGAGATGGAAGTGCAGCATCGGCCGGTCGACCATCAGGCCCATGCCTTCGGCTCGCGCCAAGGATTGCTTCGCGAGCTCCACACCTTCGTCGGCCCTGCCGCTATGCGCGTATGCAATGCCAAGGGACGACTCAAGGCGCAGCCGCCACATCGGCAGCGAGTAGCGGGCGCTGAGCGCCATGCCCAGCTCGAGGGCCCGCATTGCGGCTTCCAGCTCGCCCTTGCGCCGCAGCAGGTGCCCCTTCGCGAGCGTAGCCAGCACTTCGCTCAACGGATGGTCCGCCTGGCGCGCGATCTCGAGCGCGCGCTCCGCGTGCGCCAGGCCGGCAGCGAAATCGCCGCACTCCGCGAGGATGGTCACCAGCCACGTGCGGTTGCCGACGGACGAAATCACGGTGAGGTCGAAGCGCTCGCGCTTGCGCTCCTCGGTCGTGATCGCGAGACTCTCGTCCATCAGGGCGAGCGCTTTGCGGTTGTTGCCCAGCACGTGATAGCACTGCGCCACCCGAAACAGCAGCTCCCCCTTCGCCCGCCTGTCGCCCGATTCGTCGGCCAGGCGCAGGCCGTTCTCGCCGAATTCGATCGCGCGCCGCTGCTCGGCGGCGAGGAAATGGTGATTGCACCGGTACGAGGCATAGCGCGCCGCGAGCCGCTTGTCGCCGAGCTCGCGCACGGCCGGCTCGATCTCTTCGAGGCAGGTGCGGATGCTGTCGAGCTCGGGCAGCGCGATCAGCGCGTTGCGTAGCTCGAAATGCAGCGTTACCTGCTGCTCGAGCGCGGCGCGGTCCCGCGGCAGCCTCTTGAGCGCGTCCAGCGCGCCACGGAAATACCCCGCCGCTTCGGCGTTGGCGTAAAGCCCGAACGCCTTCTCTCCGGAGCGTTGCAGGTATTCGACGGCCAGCAGCCAGAGCTCGCCTTTCTGCGCGTGCTGCGCGACACGCTCCACGTGTTCGTCGACCCGCCCCGGGGCGAGCTGGACTATCGCTTTAGCGACCTCTGCGTGAAGCGCCTTTCTCCGCTCCTCCACCAGGCTGGAGTACGCGACTTCGCGCGTCGTCGAATGCTTGAACGTGTATTCGTGCTCCAACCCGGCCGCGCTCTCGTAGAGGAACTCCGCTTCCTGCAGCTCGCGCAGCCCGTGCTGCAGGTCGCCGAGCGGAACCGGCGCGACCGCGCCGAGGAGCGCCCCGGGCACGTCGTTGCCGATGACGGCGGCGCATTGCAGGATTTCCTTGTACCTGGGCCGCAGGCGATCGATGCGCGCCGCGACCAGCGACTCGATCGACTGCGGCACCACCACGTCCAGCAGGGGTCGGATCGGACGCCACTGGCCCGCCCCGCCCGCGAGCACGCCGCTCTCAAGCAGGGTGCGGACATATTCTTCGAGAAAGAGCGGATTGCCCGCCGTGAGCTCCACCAGGCGTTTTTTCACCGGCGCCAGGTCCGGATGCGTTCCCAGCAGCGCCTCGAGGAGCTCGCTCGCGCTCAATGGAGTCAGCGGCGCGATCCGCCCGGGGTGGTAATAGCTCTTCTTAGCCCAGCGCGCGGAGGGGCTGTAATCGGGCCGGTAGTTCATCAGCAGGAGAACGGCCGCCGAGGGCAGGCTCTCGACGAGCATGTCGAGAAAGACCTGCGTTTCGTCGTCGATCCAGTGCAGGTCCTCGAACACCACGCACAGCGGCTGCCTGCGCGACTCGAGGAACAGAAGATTCCTGAGCGCCTCGAACAATTCCCTTTGCCGCTGCTCCGGCGCGAGTTTCTTCCACGCTTGGTCGCCTCCGCCCCAGCCCAGCGCCCCGAGAAACAGCGGCATCTGGCCTTGCAGCTTCGGGTCGCCCAGCGCCGCGACCTTGCTGGAGATCTTGTCCCGCACCCGTCGCTCGTCGTCGCGCCCCTGAAGCTCGAAGTACCGCGTGAGAAGATCGACCAGGGGCAGGTAAGACGTCGCCTTTCCGTAGGAGACGGACCCGGCGTCGAGCACGCGCCATCCCTGCATGCGCGTCGAGCGGGTGAATTCCCAGAACACGCGCGATTTGCCGACGCCCGCCTCGCCGACCAGCCCGACGGCCTGACCGCGGCCCGATGCCGCATGCTCGGCGGCGCTGGCCAGCAGGTCCATCTCGTTCGTGCGCCCGACGAACTTCGAGAGCCCGCGCGCGGCGCGCGCCTGGATCCGCAGCCGGGTATCGATGCCCTGCAGCTCGCAGACTTCTATCGGCGCGTCGATGCCCTGCACCTGGAGGATCCTGAACGGGCCTACCCGCACGAAGCCCTTGGCCAGGCCGAACGTTTCCCGGCTCAGCGCGATCGTGCCGGGGGCGGCGGCCTCCTGGAGGCGAGACGCGAGATGCGTGGTCCGGCCCACGGCCCGGTAGTCGACGAAGGCATCGCCGTCCTTGTAAATGACCTTGGCCAGCACCTGCCCGGAATTGAGGCCGATTCGGACCTGCAATGTCAGGTCGTGCTCGCGCTTGATATCGGCCGCAAGGGCGGCGATTGCCTCCTGCATGTCGAGCGCGGCGTGGCAGGCGCGCACAGCGTGATCCTCGTGCGCGATCGGCGCGCCGAAGATGGCCATGATGCTGTCACCAGGGGTCTGCGTCACGGTGCCTTCGTAGCGGCCGACGGCCTTGATCATGCGATCGAGGGTGGGCTCGAGGATGATGCGGTTGGCGCGCTCGGGCGTGAGCTTCCAGATGAGCCGCGTCGAATCGACGACGTCGGCGAACAGAACGGTCACTAACTTGTTCTCGCCTTCGGCGGACGAAGCGGATCCCAGGAATTGCTCCGCAAGGTGTCGCGGGGTGCGAACACGCGTCAGCGCGCCCTGAATGGCCGGCAGCGGCTTGCCGCACTTGCGGCAGAACGGCCGGCCCGAACGTGTCGTCTGGCACTCGGGGCAGCGCAGCCCGAAGCCGCAGGATTCGCAGTAGCGCGCGTCTTCCTCATTCTCGAAGTCGCATTGCGCGCACTGGATCTTCATGGGCGAGACGATTCTACGACCGGGGCTTTATCCCTCCGTCCCGGTTTAGCGCCGAAGCGCGTTCTTCTTCCACAACTCCCACGGCCGCTCGAGCGTGCCGCGGTTGGACGCGGTGGAGCGGCGGCCTTCCTCGTCGCTCAGGAACTCGACCGGTCCCTCGAGCTGCATCGCCTGCAGCTGCAGCCGGGCGTTCATCTCGGTGTAGATCGCGCGGAATACCGCCTCCTGGACGGTGGCGCCGACCACCGTCATGCCGTGGCCGCGCATCAGCACGCAGGTGCAGTTGCCGAGCGTGCCGGCGAGCGCCGCGCCGAGCGGGCGGTCACGGACCAGGAGGTCGTTGTCCTCGCGGAACTGGCGGATGTCCCAGACCGGCGCGCCCGACCAGAGGAATGAGCCCATGTGGTAGACCGGCTTGAGCTTGGTCCGCGTGACGCCGAAAGGAATCACCGACGGCGAGTGGCTGTGCACCACGGCCATGACCTCGGGGCGTGCGCGGTAAACCTCGCCGTGGATGTAGCGCTCGATGAAGCCCTTGCGTTTGTCGCCGGCGGCGGGCTCGCTGTCCAGGCCGAGCTCCATCAGGTCGGCGGCGCTGACCAGCGCCGGCGCGCGGGAGCGCGACATGATGAAGCGGTCGGCGCGCTTGTCGCTTCGCGCGCTGACGTGCCCGTAGGCGTCGAGCACGCCGTGCTCGGCGAGGATGCGGCTGGCCGCGACGAGGTCGGCGAGCAGCGCGCTTCCGGCGTTGAGCTTCATCCGCGGCGCGCGGCCGCCGTGGCGCCACCGCTCATGTTGGTGTCGTACCCGGGCGCGACGCGTACGTCGACGACGCAGACGGCGCCGTTCCTTGCGTGACTCACGCCCTCCTCGATCGAGGAACGGAGTTTGGCAAAGTCCGTCACCGGCCCGATGCCGATCGCGCCCTGCGCCCGCGCCATCATGGCGAGGTCGATGTCGGGCCCGTCGATGCGCTGGCCGATCCACTTGTTCTCCACCGGGCGGCCGCGCTCGCGCGCCACGCGCTCCTGGTGCAGCTCGTCGTTGTAGAACGAGCGGTTGTTGGCGACGAGGAAGAGGCACGGCACGCGGTAGTGCGCCGCGGTCCACAAGGCCGTCGCGCCCATCAGGAAGTCGCCGTCGCCGAGAATCGCGACCGGCAGCCGGCCGCTCCCTTTGAGCGCGAGCGCCGCGCCGACGGTGATGCCGGGCCCGGAGCCGACGCCGCCGCCGCCGTCCCCGCCGATGTAGTCGAGAGGATGTCGGAAGTGGCGATAGGCGCCGTTCCACCCGAGCGGCAGCCGCGTAAGGGTGATCGGCACGTCGCGCGTCGCCTCCTCCAGCGCCTGCGCAAGGCTGCGGATCGATACGATTGAATCGGTTCCCCGCTCATCGACCTTCCTTGGCGCAACCGCTGCCGGCCGGGCCTTTACGGCATCGAGCAGCAGCGGCACCACCGCCTCGGAATCGCAGAGCATGTAGACCTCGGCCGGCGGCAGCCCCTGGTAGTCCATGCTCCAGCCGCGATGCAGGTGCGCATCGGGCGAGACCAGGACCACCTTCGCGTTGCTCTCGGCCTGCTTCAGCGCACCCGCGGTGTCGGTCCAGTCGAGCGAGAGCACGACGTCGGCCGCCCGCAAAGCCTGTTTGCCCTCCTCGCTCAGGAAGGTGGCCGGCGCCACGGCGTGCAGCGGGTGATCGGTCGGAAAGACAGCGGCCGCCTTGATGTCGGTGAAGACACGTGCCTGCAGCTTCTCGGCGAGCGCCACGCGCTGGTTCCACGCCTCCTCGCTGCGGCCGCCGCGACCCATCAGGATCGCGGGATTTCTTGCCCCGGACAGCAGCTCGGCTGCGCGCTTGAGCAGCTTGGGCGAAGGCAAAGCCGGCTCAGGCGCCCGATAGCGCGACGCCTCCGGCAGCGGCGGCAGGGCGGCGAGCTTCGTCTCTTGCAATGCTGCGTCGAGATTCACGTAGGTGGGGCCGCAGGGACGGGTGTTGGCGATCTGCGCGGCGCGCAGCAGCGCTTCGTAGGCGGCCGGAATCGACGCCGGCTGGTTGTCCCACTTGGTGTAGTCGCGCACCAGCGCGCCCTGGTCCGCGCTGGTGTGGATCCAGTCGATCCACGGCCGGCGCTTGGCCGCGTCCCACGGGCCGGTGGCGCCGAGGACCAGCATCGGCACGCGGTCGCACCAGGCGTTGAAGATCGCCATCGTGCCGTGCATCAGGCCGACGTTGGAGTGCAGCACCACGCCCATCATGCGGCCCGAGGCCTTGGCATAGCCGTGCGCGATCGCGACCGCGGACTCCTCGTGCAGGCAGAGCAGCATCTGCGGCCGCTCGTTGCCGAGGTAGTTCACCAGGCTGTCGTGCAGGCCGCGGAAGCTCGCGCCGGGATTGAGCGCGAGGTAGGGCAGGTCGAGCGCGCGCAGCATCGCCGCGATGGCGTCGCTGCCCCAGGTCTCCTTCTGCCCCGGCACCGGCGCCGGGATGTCGCGCAGGAAGTCGGCCATCTCAGTCCGCCTTGATGCCGGCTTCGCGGATCACCTTGCCCCAGCGCGCGTTGTCCTCGCGCACGAAGCGCGCGAAGTCCGCGGGCGAGTTGGTAACCACCTCGATGCCTTGCGCATTGAGCCTGGTCTTGAGCTCCGGCGAGTTGAGGATGCGCGCGACCTCCGCGTTCACCCTGGCGACGATGTCCGCGGGCACCCTGGCCGGCATGAAAAGGCCCAGCCACGGATCGAGCGAGTAGCCCGGCACGCCGGCCTCGGCGATCGTCGGCACGTTGCCCAGGATCGGGAAGCGCTCGGCGGCCGAGCTCGCGAGCAGGCGCAGCTTGCCCTCCTTGATGTGCGGCAGGAGCGAATTCGACGCGCCGATCCACACCTGGATGCGGCCGGGCAGGAGGTCGGCGATCGCCGGCGCCGCGCCCTTGTAGGGCACGTGGTTCATCTGCGTGCCGGTGAGGCGCTGGAACATGAGACCGCCGAGGTGCTGCGGGCTGCCGTTGCCCGAAGAGCCGAAGTTGAGCTCGCCCGGATGCGCCCTGGCATAGGCAACGAGCTCCTGCACCGATTGCGCCGGCACCGACGGATGGACCACCAGCAGGAATGCGATGCGCGCCACCTGCGTCACCGGTGTGAAATCGGCGAGCGGATCGAACGGCGGCTTGCCGATGTAGGGATTGACCGAGAAAACGTTGTCGGGCGCGAGCAGCCAGTTGTAGCCGTCGGGCGGGCTCTTCGCGACCACGTCGGCGCCGATGTTCTGGCTGCCGCCGGTGCGGTTCTCGACCACCACCGGCTGCGTCCAGGTGCTCTGAAGGCCGTTGGCGATGGCGCGCGCGAGCGTGTCGGGCGAGCCGCCCGGCGGCAGCGGCACGACGATGCGCACCGGCCGCTCGGGGAAGCCTTGCGCCAAGGAAAAGGATGAAAACAGGGCCAAAACCGCGGCCGCGAGCCACTTCTGCAGCATGTCTTCCTCCCGGTTTTGCAGTGCGCAGTTTACCGACATGGGGCACGGGCATACGATGGCCTCCCGCTCATTTCACCGGAAGAGGAGCCGTCGCGTGAGCCCCGTCAAATTACCGCTGTTCGCCGCCGTATTCGCCGCTCTTGCGGCTCCGGCATGGAGCCAGGACACCGCCAATCCAGGCAAAGCCATGGTCGATGCGACGTGCAATACCTGCCACCCGATCGGTGCGCGGGTCGGCACCGGCTACACCGAGGAAGGCTGGAAGACGGTGCTGCGCATGATGACCAACCACGGCGTGAACATCGGCCCGGAGCAGATGCCGGCGATGCTCGACTACCTCGCCAAGACCTATCCGGTGAAAGGCCGGCCCGACGCGGTGATCGTCCCCGGCCCGGCGAAAGTCTCGATGAAGGCCTGGCACGCGAAGACACCGGGCTCGCGCCCGCACGATCCGCTCGCAGCGCGCGACGGCTCGTTCTGGTACACCGGACAGATGGTCAACGCGCTCGGTCGCGTCGATCCCAAGACCGGCCAGGTGAAGGAGTACCCGCTCAAGACGCCGCACTCCGGACCGCACGGGCTGGTCGAGGACCGCGCGGGCAACATCTGGTACACGGGCAACACCGGCGCGCTCGTCGGCAAGTTGAATCAGAAGACCGGCGAGGTCACCGAATACAAGATGCCCGATCCCGACGCCAAGGATCCGCACACGCTGCTGATCGACAAGGCCGGAACCGTCTGGTTTACCGTGCAGAACGCGAACAAGATCGGCCGGCTCGACCCGAAGAGCGGCGACATCAAGCTGCTCACGCCGCCGACCGCGAAGTCGCGGCCCTACGGCATGGCCTTTGGCCCGAAGGGCGATCTCTTCGTCGTGCAGTTCGGCACCAACAGCGTCGCGCGGGTCGACACCAAGGCGATGGCGATCAAGGAGTACAAGCTGCCCGACGCCGCCTCGCGGCCGCGCCGGGTGGCGACCACCGCCGACGGCATGGTCTGGTACACCGACTACTCGCGCGGCTACCTGGGCCGCCTGAATCCCGCCACGGGCGAAGTCAAGGAATGGCAGTCGCCGAGCGGCCCGAAGTCGGCGCCCTACGGCATTTCCGCGATCAAGGGCGTGATCTGGTACAGCGAGTCGGAGAGCTCGCCCAACACGGTCGTGCGCTTTGATCCGAAGAGCGAGAAATTCCAGAGCTGGGCCATCCCCGGCGGCGGCAACATCGTGCGCAACGTCGACGTCACCCGCGACGGCAACTGGGTGCTGGCCAACAGCCTGACCAACGAGGTGACGCTAGTCTCGATCGGCAAATGAGCGATCGCCGCGAGTTCCTCGCCGCGGGGCTCGCGGCCTCGGCGCTGCTTTCGTCGCGCGCCAGTGCGCAGTCCGTGCCGCAGCCAGGTGGTACGGAGCATTGGACGACCAAGCGCACGCCCGAAGGCGACGTGCGCCTGTTCCTCTGGCGCAAGCGCCTCGCCGCCGCGCCCAAAGGCGCGATCGTCTGGGTGCACGGCTCGTCAGTGCAGTCGGTGCCGGCGTTCGACCTGCAGATCCCCGGCAAGCCCGAGGCGTCGACCATGGACTGGTTCGCGCGCCTGGGCTACGACTGCTGGTGCTTCGACTGCGAGGGCTACGGCAGGTCCGACAAGAAGCGCGCGATCAACGCCGATGTGGCCACCGGCGCCGACGACATAGCCGCCGTGGTGGATTACATGAAGAAGAATGGGGTCACCAGGATCCACATGTACGGCTCCTCCTCCGGTGCGCTGCGCGCCGGGCTCTACGCGCAACGCCATCCCGAAGACGTGGCACGCCTTGCACTCGACGCTCTGGTCTGGACCGGCGCCGGCAGCCCGACGCTGGCCGAGCGGCGCAAGCGCCTGCCGCAATACAAGGCGTCCAACCGCAGGCCGATCGACCGCCCGTTCGTGCGCTCGATCTTCACGCGCGACGGCCACGGCGACGCGGCCGACCCGGTGGTGGTCGAGGCGTTCGCCGACGCGGTGCTCGCGCTCGACAACTCCATGCCGACCGGCACCTACGTCGACATGACCGAGAAGCTGCCGCTGGTCGATCCCGAGAAGCTCAAGGTGCCGACCCTCGTGATGCGGGGCCAGTGGGACGGGATCGCCACCTTCGAGGACGTGGCCGGCTTCTTCGCAAGACTGCCGCATCCCGACAAGCAGCTCACCGTCACGCCCGGCGCCCACACCACGATGCGATCGAAGAACTGGCAGCGCGCCTACCACGTGCTCGACACCTTCTTCGACCGCCCGGCGCTCGCCTACACCGGCTCGGGCTAGCGCTACTTCTGCTGTGGCATACCCTCGGTGTCAGAGCTCGGCGCCGGCGCGCTGCTGCCGCTGCCCGAGGAAGGCGTGCTCGAGTCGGGCATGGAGCCCGAGGCCGGCGCCGCGTCCTTCGATTCCTCGCTCGCCGGCGATTTTTCGCTCTGGTCCAGCGCACCCGAGTTGCCGTCGCGGATGCAGCGCTCGCGCTCCGCTCCGGTCAGCGCTTCGCAGCGCTCCGGAACCGCGGTCACGGACGGGTCCTTGCTGTCGGTTGCGCTGCCCTGGCTGGAAGTCTGCGCGAGCGCAGCCGCGGAAAAAGCGAGCGTTGCGGAAGCGATCAGCGCACTCAATTGGTTCGTGGTCATCGTTGCTCCTCGGAGGGTTGAACTGCTCCCTGCGTGAAGCAAGCGCGGTGCCTTGCACGCAATGACAGGTGCACTGTTTCGCCGAAGCTTTCAGGCGGCTGAACCGGCGCGCGCGGCCTCGACCCGCCTGAACGCAGCGTAGAGCGCGAGGTCGTAGGCAATTTTCAGCACGCCGCAGGCGACGAGCGGCGTCGCCAGCGCTCCCGCCGCGAACATCGCGCCGGTGATCGAGGGGCTCACCGCCGCCGCAAGGCTGCGCGGCACCGCGGTAAAGCTCGCCGCCGCCGGCCGCTCGGCCGGCGTTACCACCGACATGACGAACGCACCGCGCGCCGGCACGTCCATCTGCGACAGGGCGCTGCGCGCGAGCAGCAATCCCAGCACGACATCGAGGCTGGAGGCGAGCGCGGCGCCGATGAGGAACAGGCTCGACGGGATATGCGTGAACACCATCGTATTCACCATGCCGATGCGCCGCGCGAGCGGCCCGGCGACGAGCTGCGAGAAGGCCGCGAGCAGTCCCGTCCAGAAGAAGAACGCGCCCGCCGCGGCGAGCGACATGTCGAAGCGCTGGAAGAGCCACAGCGCGAGCAGAGCGTTGAGGACCAGGCCGCCGGCGAATGAATCGACGCTGAAGAGCGCGGCCAGCCGCCACACCGTGGCTCGCGAAGGCCCGAGCGGCACGGCAGGCTTGTGCTCCTCCGCCTTCGGGTCCGGCAGCCCCAGATACAGCAGCCATACCGCGATCCCGACCCCGGCATACAGCACGAACATGATCCGCAGGCCGTCCAGGAGCGAGACGTGCTTCGCCAGGCCATCCGGCAGCGCGGCGGCAAGCGCGCCCGCGGCGCCGGCGATCGAGCCGACGAAGCTGTAGCGCGAGAAGACCGCGGTGCGGTCCGCCGCGGTTGCGAGCATGGTGTGGTCGAGCGGCATGAAGATGCTCGCATCGCCGCTCGAGGGGTTGAGCGTGCCGACGAACGCGACCAGCAGCAGCGGCCAGAACGAGCCGAAGCCGGCGAAAGCGAGGCCGGTGGCGGCCATCAGGAGCGCCGCGGCGAGCAGCAGCCGCCGGATCGAGAAACGATAGCCCCAGCGCCCGATCGCGAGCGTGCAGAGCGCCGAGCCGAGCAGCGTCGAGGTGCCGATCACGCCGACCTCGAGCTGGCCGAGGCCGAGGGCGAGCAGGTACGCCGGCAGCACCACGGCGATGAAGCCGTCGGCGAACGAGCGCAGTGCGCGGGCGAGAAGAACGCGGCCGATCATGCGCTCAGCCTTTCAGCAGCGGGTAAACCACCAGCCCGACCGCTGCGGCGACAGCGACGACGAGCGGCTCCGGAACCTTTTTCATTCGCCAGAGGATCGCCAGGGTCGCCGCCATGATGAGGAGCGTCGGCCAGTCGACGATCGAGCGCCTGCCGAGCACGACCACCGCGCCGGCGATGGTGCCGATCGCCGCTGCCGTGCAGCCATCGACGAAGGCGACAATGCCCGGCTTCTTGCCGTGCTTGCGGAAGTATGGCGCCGGGATGATGGTGAAGAGGTAGCACGGCAGGAAGGTGGCCAGCGCTGCGACCGACGCGCCGGCAAGCCCCGCCACCAGGTAGCCGATGAAGCCGACCGTGATGACCACCGGGCCCGGCGTAATCATCGCCACGGCCACCGCGTCGACGAACTGCCGTTCGGTCAGCCAGTGGTGCCCGTTGACCACGCCGCCGTAGAGAAAGGGAACGATGGCAAGGCCGCTGCCGAATACGAACGCGCCGGCCTCGGCGAAGAACACGCCGATCTGCGCAAGCACGGACCAGTCGGCCGTGCTCGCCAGCGCGGTCGCGGTCGATGCCTGGTCACCGACGCTCGCCAGAGCGAAGCCCGCCGCGCCCCGCCCGGATGGAAACCAGTCCTTTGGCGGCGCCCTCACCAGCCAGACCAGCACGCCCGCGACCAGGAATACCCAGACGATCTCGGACTCGGTGACGACGGTGATCACCGCGGCAACCAGGTAGATGGCCCACAGCAGCTTGTCCTTGCCGATGCTCTTCGTCGTCAGCTTGTAGGCGCTGAGGGCGATGATGCCGATCACCGCGGCGCCGACGCCGTAGAACACCGCCTGCATCCAGGTCAGGCCGCCATAGGCCACATAGGCGGCACCGAGCGCAACCACCATCAGGAACGACGGCAGCACGAACGCGATGCCGGCGAGCGTTGCTCCGGTGATGCCGTAATGGACATAGCCAAGGTAGATCGCGAGCTGCGCGGCGAGCGGGCCGGGCATGAGCTGGGAAAGCGTGAGGCCTTCCTTGTAGTCGGCCTCCGCGATCCACTTGCGCTGCTCTACCAGGTCGCGGTGCATGTAGCCCACCAGCGCGACCGGTCCGCCGAAGCCGATCGTGCCGAGCTTCGTCATGTATTGGACCAGCTGCCACAGCGAGTAGCCAGCGTTCATGCCGCTCCGCGATAGGCCTGCGGATTCCAGGTATGCACCTCCTGCTTGCCTTCCTTGCACCACGTGTAGAGCGCGTCGTACATCACCATTCCGTGCCTGAGCATCTCGTGGTCATCGCGGAAATTGCGGGACAGCCCGAGCGAGATCGCTGCCAGGCCGGGTGCCTGCGGAGCGAGGTCGAGGCGCGCGGTGTCGGCGCCGCGCACGATCGTCGCCAGATCCTTGAGCGCCGGGTCGGTGAGGCGGTAATGCTTCAGGAAGGCGTCGAAGCTGCAGAGCTCGCCGTCGTGCGAAAAGTGCACGCCGGGTATGTCATAGGGAATGGCGTCGCGCTCCTTGGCGGCGCTGAGCACGTCGGCGGACGGCACATAGACGAACTCGGCGTCGGGATCGACGAAGCGCGCGATCAGCCATGGGCAGGCGATGCGGTCGATCTTCGGCCGCTCGCGCGTCACCCAGCGGGTCGCCGCGTTCGCCGGCTTGCGATCGAGCGGTCCACGAGCGGCCTTCCAGCCTTCCTCCAGCCCGCCTTCGAGATAGCTCGCCCGGATACCGGCCTGCGCCAGCGCGGCCGCAGCGTTCTGGCTCACCTCACGGCCGTGCACGCAATAGACGACAACGCTGCTCGCCGCGGGAAGCGACTTCGCCCACGCGCCGACCTGCTCCGGATCCCGGCGCAGGGCACCTCCTATGACTTCAGCGGATTGACTGAACGCCGTACGCCGGCGCACGTCGATGACGATGGGCGGCTCGGCGGCGGCGAGCCGCGTGCGCAGATCCGTCGCTGAAATTGGCCTCATGTTCATGCTTCCTTAGAGTGTAAAGGCAACGCCCGCGTGCGCATCCAGCGCGCGCCGGTATGCGGCGATGGCGGCTGCCACGTCCTGCAGGCCGGTGCCGGTCGAGTCGAAAATGGTGATCTCTTGCTCGCTCGTGCGGCCGCGCTTTCGCCCGGTGACGAGCTCGGCGAGCTCGGCGTGCACGTCCTGTCGCGACATCGCGCCCGCGCCGATCGCATGGTGCAGCTCGCCGATCTTTGCGGCCTGCTCGGTGAGGTCGGTCACGACCGTTCCATGGGCCATCAGCTCGGGATCGATCTCCTGCTTGTTCTCGCTGTCGGCGCCGACGGCCGCGATGAACGTTCCCGGGCGCACCATTTCGCGCGTGATGAAGTAGCGCTGCGCCGTGGTGCAGGTCACCACGATCCGCGATGCCGCCACCGCCGGTACGAGCTCCGAAACCGCCTCGGCGCCCGTCGCGGCGCCGAATCGCGCCGCCTTCGCGTGATCCTGGTCGTAGGCAAGCACTTTACGCGGCTTGCGCACCCGCAGCAGCGCCGCGAGCTGCGCCCGCGCTTGCCCGCCGCAGCCGCAGATCAGCGCGCTATCGCATTCCTGCGGCGCCAGGTGCTTCGCCGCCACGGCGCTCGCCGCCGCCGTGCGCAGCGCCGTGATCGAGCCCGAGTCCATGATCGCGAGCGGCACGCCGTTGCCCGCATCGGAGAGGATCACTGCGCCCTGGATCGTCGGCAGTCCGTGGCGGGCGTTGCGCGGGAAGTTGGCGTTGAGCTTGGCGGCGAAGTACGGCCGGTCGGCGGCGAGGAAGCCGGCCTTGACGTGAAAACTGCCCTCCTCTCCGTGCAGGCCGAGGATGCCGGGCGGCGGCACCCTGCCCTCGCCGAGCTGCCGGAACGCATCCTCGAGCGCCGCGATGCAGACCTCGGGCGTGAGCAGGCGCTCGACGTCGGCGCGGGAGAGGAGGAGCGTTTCCTTCACAGCTGGAACTTGAGCGTCCCGCCGAGCGCCTTCCAGCCGGAATGCCCGCTATTCATGTACTTCGCGTCGAAGCCCGCCTCGCGCAGCTTGATCGCGGTCTTGCAGCCGACGTGGAACCCGTAGGCGCAGTACACGACCACCGGCTCCGACTTCGACAGCTCGCCGACCCACTGCTGGAACTGCTCGGGGTCGCGCCACCGGACACCCTCGGCGATGTCCTCGCCGCGCGTGACCGACGCGCGCGGCCGCACGTCGATAACCTGGACGGGCTTGCCGGCGGCCATCATCTCCTTTACTTCCTCCACGCCGATGCCCTGGACGTCGCCGAACTCCGGCTGCTCGAGCACCCTCGGCGCGGGAACCTTGGCCGCGTCCTGGTAGCGCTGCTCCAGCGCCTGCCAGTCGATATTGCGGAAATAAGTATCGACATAGGCCCGCGCGTTGGCGCCGAAATCCATGTGGTAGGCGTGCTCGTACATGTCGAGCGCCAGGATCGGCACGCCGCTCGCGACCGCCTGCGAGTGCTCTGCGGCGTACTGGTTGATCAGCCGGCCGTCCCGCGGGAGGTAGGTGAGCAGTACCCAGCCAGATCCGCCGCCGAGCGCGTATCCCATCGCCCGGAACTCCGCGCGCCAGCGATCGAACGAGCCGAAGTCGCGCGCGAGGATCTCGTTCATCGCCTTCGTCGGCTGGCCGTCGCCGCCCATGCTCGCGAAGTAGAGCTCGTGCAGCAGCGTGGAATTGAGCGCGACCAGCTCCTCGCGCTTGAGACCGTTCAGGACATGGGCCGGGGCGCTCGCGAAATCCAGCGACTCGAGTTGCTCGGTGATGGCGTTCAGGCGCCGCAGCGCCCCGCCGTAGTTGTTCTCGTAATGGCTCTCGATCAGCTTCACCGAGAGGTAAGAGAGCGTCCAGGGGCGGCATTGGATCGGCTTCAGCTTGTAGCGCATGTCATTCTCCTTTGCGGAAAGCGATGTCGAGGCCGACGCGCGGGTCGGCGCAGGACTGGTTGTGGACGTAGCCCGAGCGCTGGTCGGGGGCGAGGTAGACGGCCTGCGCCATCGCCTTGCCGAGCGCGCAGAGAACCACGGTGCGGCGCACTTTCGTCCGCTCCAGGGACAGCGAGCAGCCGCCCGCGAGCGCGCCGGAAAGCGGGATTTTCTGTGCGCGGCCGAGCAGCGGATCGATGCGCCACAGCGAGCGCTGCACCGAGCTCACTGCGTAGAACACGCCCTGGTCGGGCGCGAACGCCAGCGCCGTGAATCCGACGTCCTTGCCCGCATCGGCATCGAGCGAGGGGTCATGGATCGTGACGCGCGAGGTAACGGGGTCGATTCGCCAAAGCCGCGCAATCACGTTGCTCGAGACGATGGCGGCGCCGCGCGCGTCGATCGCCAGCGCCGGCGCACAGGCGTATGCCTCCTTGACGTAAGTCCAGCCCGGAAGCGCGAAGCGTTTCTTGAACGCGCCTTCCTGCAGGTAGACGCCGTCGCTTTCGAGCGTCCAGATGCGGCTGCGCGCCGCGTCGTGGACTACGCGCAGCTCGGCAAGCGCGGCCGAGGCGAACAGAACCAGTGAAGCGGCCAGGATCCTGGCGCGGTAGGTGCTCATGAAGGCTCTCCTTCCCCGAAGGGTCAGAGCAGCGCTTGGGACGAAGCGTCCTTTCGTACCGGGTGTCTGCATCGGACCCGGCTAGAGCGGGGTTGCCGCCCTACATGGAGATGCAGGCTAGGCATCGCGCGCCCTGGGGTCAACGGTTTTGTGTATCTTTTGTCACTTCCATGTGATACATATAACACCCATGGAAGCCTATAGCGCCCTCGTTCTCAGCCTGCCCACGCGCAATTCGACGCTGCGCATGCGACTCTGGCGCGCCCTGAAGGACACCGGCTGCGGCGTGCTGCGCGATGGCGTCTACGCCCTCCCCCGCGATGCCGACGCATCGGCATTGGCGAAAGTCGAATCCGATGTCCGCGCTTCGGGCGGCTTCGCCATGACGCTGGAGCTCAAGCCGCGGAGCGCCGATCAGCTGCTCGACATCCGCCGGCTCTTCGACCGCAGCGTGGACTACGGCGCGCTCGTAACCCGGATCGCCGAGACCAAGGCCTCGCTGCCGCGCCTCGGCGCGCGCCGCGCGCAGACGGCGATCCGCCGCCTGGAGCGCGCGATGGAGAAGCTGTCGCGGATCGACTTCTTTCCTGGCGAAGCGAAGCAGCAGACGAGCGCGGCCCTTGGCGATTTGAAGGCCGCCTACCAGGAGATGCACGGCGGCGGCGAGCCGCGCTTTTCCCAAAGGGCGCTGCGCAAGGTCAGCGACGGCCGCTACCGCAAGCGCGTGTGGGCGACGCGCAAGGCGCCCTGGGTCGACCGCCTGGCGAGCGCCTGGCTGATCAAGCGCTTCATCGACCGCGAGGCGAGCTTCGCCTGGATCGCGCGGCCGAGCGAATGCCCGAAGAAGGCCGTCGGCTTCGATTTCGACGGCGCCGAGTTCACGCACGTCAAGAACCGCGTCACCTTCGAGGTGCTGCTCGCCACGTTCGATCTTGAGAAGGACGCGGCGCTTGCCAAGATCGGCGCCGCGGTGCATTTCCTCGATGTCGGCGGCATCCCGGCGGCCGACGCCAAGGCGCTGGAGGCCATGCTCAAGGGCGCCAAGGAGAAGGCGCGCAGCGACGACGCCCTGCTCGCCGAGGCGATGCGCATCTTCGACCTGCTCTACTCGGGCTACTCTACTTCGAGCCGTAGCTGAAGTCGTCGAAGGCGGTGACGCTGTCGGCCTTGGTCCACAGGCCGACCGCGCCCGCGCCGGAGATGTGCGCATCCTCGAGGTCGATGTAGGTCTTGCCGTTCAGCGCCACCTTGATCCGCGCCCCGCTGAACTCGACGCGCAGCGCATGCCAAACCTTCGGCGGCACCGGCGCGTCGACGTACTTGATCGTGTTGCGTCGGCCGTTCTCCGTGTAGTAGAGCGAAACGTTGTTCTCAAGGGCGTTGGCTCGCGCCACGTAGTAGTTGTCGCCGTCCTTCCAGCGCCAGACCACGCCGCCCGCCTGGTCTTCGCGGCCCGAGAGCGCCTTGAAGCGCACCTCGACGAAGCCGTCTGCGACCCGGGTCTTCGGCAGCACGCACCAGGGAAATGTGCCGCTCCCCGATTGCTGAAGAACGTTCGGCTTGCTCGGCGCGGACTCGTCCTGGCGCACCGCCCAGCGCGGGGCGCCCTTGCCGGTGACGCCCTGCTGCCACGCAGCGGGCAGCGCCCCGGGGTTGTCGCCGTCGAAATTGACGGTCTCCGCGAACGCGGCACTGGTGGCGAAGATCGACGCCATGGCGATGCAGGCTTCTTTCATGATGGCTCCTCCAGGACTGCGCTATAGGATACGCAATGGCTCACTGGCGCAATCCCGGAGTCCTTGCCGCTCTGGCGGCGGCGGTGCTGTTCGGCGCGAGCACGCCGGTCGCCAAGCTCCTCCTCGGCGCGGCGTCGCCCTGGCTGCTGGCGGGACTGCTCTATCTCGGTTCCGGCCTCGGGCTGCTGATCGTGCGGCTCGCGATGCGCTCCGCGCGCGTAACTGTGCCGCGCGGCGAGCTCGCCTGGCTCGCCGGAGCGATTGTCGCGGGCGGGATCGTCGCCCCCGTGCTCCTCCTCTACGGATTGACGCGCATGCCTGCCTCGGGAGCCTCGATGCTGCTCAATGCGGAGGGCTTGTTCACCGCGCTGATCGCATGGTTCGCGTTCAAGGAGAACTTCGACCGCCGCATCTTCGTGGGCATGCTCGCGATCGTCGCCGGCGCGGCGGTGCTGTCCTGGCCCGGCGAGGCGCGATTCGGCGCGCTCTGGCCGGCGCTTGCCGTCCTGGGCGCGTGCCTCGCCTGGGGTCTCGACAACAACCTGACGCGGCGCGTCTCGCTCTCCGACGCCAGGTTCATCGCCATGGCCAAGGGACTCGCCGCCGGCGGCGTCAATATCGCGCTCGCCTTCGCGGCCGGTGCCGAGCTGCCCGCAGCGCGCCCGCTCGCCCTGTCCCTTCTGGTCGGCTTCTTCAGCTACGGTCTGAGCCTCGCTCTGTTCGTGGTCGCGCTCCGCCAGCTCGGCACGGCGCGCACCGGCGCCTACTTCTCGACCGCGCCGTTCGCGGGCGCGGCGCTCGCGCTCGTGTTCCTGCGCGAGCCGGTGACCTGGCCGTTCGTGCTGGCGGCGCTGCTGATGGCGCTGGGCGTGTGGCTGCATCTCTCGGAGCGGCACGAGCACCGCCACCGCCACGAAGGGCTCGAGCATACCCACGAGCACGAGCACGACGAGCACCATCGCCATGCGCACGACGCGCCGGTCGCGCCGGGTGTGCGCCACACGCATCGCCACCGGCACGAGCCGCTCGAGCACAGCCACCCGCATTTCCCCGACGCGCACCACCGCCACGAGCATTAGCCGGGTTACACTCGCGCCTTTTCCGGGCGGAGAACACGATGGCGGAGCTGAAAATCCTCGGCGTTTCCGGCAGCCTGCGCAGGGCCTCGCTCAACACCGCGGCATTGAAGGCCTGCGCCGGCCTGATGCCTGCCGGCATGTCGATGACGATGGCGCAGATCGGCGACATACCGATGTACAACCAGGACGTCTTCGACGCCGGCATCCCGCAGCCGGCGAAGCGCTTCTACGACGAGATCGCGGCCGCAGACGGCGTGCTGATCGCCTCGCCCGAATACAACTTCTCGGTGCCGCCGGTGCTGAAGAATGCGATCGACTGGGTGTCGAAGATGCCGAACCAGCCGTTCAACTACAAGCCGATCGCCGTCATCTCCGCATCGCAGGGGCCGATGGGCGGCGCGCGGGTTCAATACGACCTGCGGCGCATCCTTGGCCAGCTCTGGGGCCTCATGTTCGTCAAGCCGGAGGTGTTCATCGGCGTGGCGCAGACCAAGTTCGACAAGGAAGGCCGCCTCACCGACGAGACCACGCGCAAGTTCCTGACCGATCTCCTCGCCGGCTTCAAGGACTGGATCATCAGGATGCAGAAGAAGTAGCCATTTTCGGAGGACACATGGACAAACGTGCACACAAGGAACGCTTCGACGCCGGCCTGAAGACGCGCCGCGAGGTGCTGGGACCGGCCTACGTCGACAAGGCGATGGCGGGGGTCGACGACTTCAACCGCGAATTCACCGATCTCCTCAATACCTATTGCTGGAACGACGTCTGGAATCGCCCCGGCCTGCCGCGCAAGACGCGCTCGATCCTGAACCTCGGCATGCTCACCGCGCTCGGCAAGGAGCATGAGCTGAAGCTCCACATCCGCGGCGCGCTCAACAACGGCCTCACCAAGGACGAGATCAAGGAAGTCCTGCTGCAGACGGCGATCTACTGCGGCGTGCCGGCGGCGGTGGTCGCCTTCCGCTGCGCGAGAGAGGTCTTTCAATCGGACAGCAAGTAGTCGGCTTCGTCGGCCTGGGCACCATGGGCGCGCCCATGGCGGCCAACGTCGAGCGGGCCGGCTTTCCGGTTCAGTCTTTTGATCTGAACGGAAAAGGCAACCGGCGCTCCGTCCGCGAAGCCGCGAAGGGCGCCGACGTGCTCATCACCATGCTGCCGGATGGCGACGCCGTGCGCGAAGTCGTGCTCGAAGCGCTGCCGTGCCTGCGCGCAGGCAGCGTCGTGATCGACATGAGCTCGTCGGATCCGACGGCGACGCGGGCGCTGCAGGCCGCGCTGACGCCGAAAAAAGTCTTCCTGCTCGACGCGCCCGTGTCCGGCGCGATCGCCAAGGCGCGCGACGGCACGCTCGCGCTCATGGTCGGGGGCGCCGCCGAGGTGCTGGAGAGCGTGCGGCCGGTACTGAAAGCGATGGGCAGCGACGTCTTCCACTGCGGCCCCCTAGGCGCGGGCCATGCGGTAAAGGCGCTGAACAACTACCTGGGGGCGGCGGGAACGCTCGCCGGATTCGAGGCGCTGCTCGTGGCGCGCGCCTTCGGGCTCGATCCCAAGCCGATGCTCGAGGCGATCAACGCCTCGACCGGGAAAAACAGCACCACCGAGCGCAAGATCCCGCAGCAGGTGCTGACCGGCGCCTTCGCCTCGGGCTTCAAGCTCGCGCTGATGGCGAAGGACGTCGCCATCGCCGCCGGCCTGGCGCGCGACCTGAAGCTGAAGACGCCTTACCTGAAAGAGACGCTCAGGCTGTGGCGCGACGCGCGCCGGAAGCTGCCGGCGCAGGCTGACCATACCGAGATCTATCGGTATCTGGAGCGACTGACGTCTCCATCTCGCGGCGCACGCGCACCGCGGTCGAGTTCGCGTCGACCGCGACGTCGCTCCAGGCGAGCGCCTGGCCGGTCTTGACCGGCTTGAGCAGCTTCCAGCCGTGCGCGAGGCCCAGCGGCAGGCAACCCCTCGCGAGGGAATCGGCCGCCGGCATCAGCCTTCCCACCACCGTGTAGCCGCCCTCGCCGTCGAGCATTTCGCCGACGGATAAGTCTTTTTTCGCCACCGCGACCGCATCGGCGCGCCATCCGGTCGCGCATCCCGTGGGCTCGCCGCGCAGGCCGACGGAGGCGACCGAGATGCCGACCTCCAGCCCGATCAGGTGCCAGCGCTTGTACATGCACGCGTAGCGCCCCGACGGATCGGTCTTGACGCCGTACTCGCTGAAGCAGCGCTGGATGTACTCGCTCTCGCCTTCGAACACCACGAACACGCCGAAGCGGATGTCGTAGGGGATCGGCGTGCCGTCGGCCTTCAGGCTGGAAATCACCTCCACCTGGCCTTTGTGATGCAGCACGCCGCCCTCTCCCCGCGGCCGCATCAGCGCGGGGATCTCGTCGATCGACCCCGGCGGATACGCGAGGCCTTCGGGCGCCGGCGTGAGCCCGGTGGCATTGCAGACCGCGGTGGTCTCGATCGCGGGCTTCGAGCCATCGAGGAACGAGTTGAACATCTTGGGATTGAGGCCGCCGATCCTGGCCTGCTCGGGCGTGAGCCCGTAATAGCCCCATACCGTCTCGGGCGTCGACTGCGCGAAGTGCGGAAGCCACTTATGACCGCGCCCTGCCGCGACCACCGGGAATCCGGCGGCGCGCGCCCAATCGACGAGATCGCAGATCAGCGCGGGCTGGTCGCCATAGGCGAGGCTGTAGACCACGCCCGCTTCCTTGGCTTTTCTCGCCAGCAACGGACCGCAGAAAGCATCCGCCTCGACGGTGACCATGACGACGTGCTTGCCGTTCTTGAACGCGGCGAGCGCGTGCTCGACGGCGGCGATCGGATTGCCGGTCGCCTCGATGACGATGTCGACCTGCGGATTCGCGACCAGCTTCTGCCAGTCCTCCGAGATCGGCGTCTTCTGCACCAGCTCGGCCGGCCAGCCCACGCGCTCGAGGTTCGCTCTGGCGCTGGCGGGCGACAGATCCGCGATCGCCACGAGCCGGATTCCCGGCGTCTTCGGCACCTGCGCGAGGTACATCGCCGCGAACTTGCCCGCGCCGATGAGGCCGAGCCGCAGCGGATTGTCTTTCCGCTGCAGGAGCTTCGAATGGAGATTCACGCCGCTTTCAGCTCGTCGTTGGGCGTGCCGTTCTTCCAGGGAAGCGGAACCTCGTAGTGCTTGAGCAGGCAGTCGTCCGGCAGGCAGCGGATCGGCGCGAAGTCGCGGTGCGCGATATAGCCCGGGCGCTTGAAGCGGCGGATGTGGTTCGAGACCGCGCAGAGCGAGAGATAGACGCTGACGCGGTTCCACGGCGAGAGGTTCGAGGTCGAGGCGTGCACCAGGCAGCCGTGGAACAGGATCATCGAGCCGGCGGGACCCTTCGGCGCCACGATGCCGCCCTTATCCACCATCTTCGTGATCGTTTCATGGTTGATCACCCACAGCGGATAGCTGGTCGTGCTCGTATCGTGCGCGGCATCGAGCACGCCCTGCTTGTGGCTGCCCGGAATGAACATCAGCGGGCCGTTGAACTCGTTCACCTCGTCGAGGAAGATCGCCACGTTCATCGCGCGCGCCTCGGGCATCTGGTCGTCGTTCCTCCAGGTGCCGTAGTCCTGGTGCCACTGCCAGACGTCGCCGTCGAACGCCGCCTTGCCGTTGATCTTGAACTGGTGCATGTACACGTCTTCGCCGAACAGCTGCTTTATCGGCTCGACCATGCGCGGATGGCGCGCGAGCTTGGCGAAGGGATAGCTGTACATGTGCGCGGCGAAGTTGGTGCGCACCACGTCGCCGGTCTTCTCGCGCACGTTCTCGGGGCGGCGCTGCTCGTAGAGCGCGGGCACCTCGTCGGTCAGCGCCTTGATTTCCTTGGGCGTGAAGAGCGAAGGAAAAAACAGGTAGCCTTCGCGGTCGAATTGCTCGAGCTGTTGGGGGGTCAGTTTCATGGCCGGGAAAGCGGATTCGCTGAGGACCGTACTTTACGCCCTGGGTGCGAACCTGGCCATCGCCGCGGCCAAGACCGGCGCCGCGATCGCCACCGGCTCGAGCGCGATGCTCGCCGAGGCGATCCATTCCTTCGCCGACAGCGGCAACCAGGGCCTCCTGCTCTGGGGCATGCGGCAGGCGAAGCGGCCCCCCTCGCCCGACTACCCGCTGGGCTGGGGCAAGGCGGTGTTCTTCTGGTCGTTCATCGTCGCGCTGGTGCTGTTCTCGCTCGGCGGGCTGTTCTCGGTCTACGAAGGCTGGCACAAGCTGCACGAGCCGGCGGAGTTGAGCTACCCCTGGGTCGCGGTCGGCATCCTCGTGTTCGGGCTCGTCGCCGAGTCGATCTCGATGCGCGCCTGCCTGGCCGAGGTGCGCAAGGTGCAGGGCAACCGCAGCCTGTGGCGCTGGTTCCGCGAGAGCCGCCAGAGCGAGCTGGTGGTCATCCTCGGCGAGGATTTCGCCGCGCTGGTCGGGCTCGCGCTGGCGCTGGCCGCGGTGCTGCTCGCGATCCTCTCAGGCGACCCGATGTGGGATGCGCTCGGCTCGATCGCGATCGGCGCGGTGCTGATCCTGGTCGCCGCCGGGCTCGGCATCGAGATCAAGGGCCTCCTCATAGGCCAGAGCGCAGATCCCGAGGTGGAGGCGCGCATGCGCCGCCTCCTCGACGGCAGCGACGACGTCGAGGCGATCTACAAGATCATCACGCTGCAGCTCGGGACTTCAGTGATGGTCGCGGTGAAGGCGAAGATGAGGGGCGCGAGCGCCGAGGAGCTCGTCGCCGGCATCAACCGCTGCGAGACGGCGCTGCGCGCCGAGTTCCCCGAGATTCAGTGGCTGTTCTTCGAGCCCGACGTCGCCGACTGACTGTCGTCGTACTGGTAGAAGATTTCGTTCTGGCGCAGCATGCCGAGCTCGCTGCGCGCGCGCTCCTCGATCGCCTCGGTGCCGGTCTTGAGGTCGCGTACTTCGGCGGCGAGCGCGGCGTTGCGCGCGTCGAGCTGGGCGTTCCTGTCCTTCTGCCGCGACACCTCCTGGTCGAGCTGCCAGGCGCGCAGCCACCCGCCCTTGCCGAGCCATAGCGGGTACTGCACGAGGAGGATCAGGATGCCGAGGATGCCGGCGAGGATTCTCATCCGTGCCGGGAGAACGCGTCGCGCCCGGGGTAGCTCACCGAGTCGCCGAGGTCCTCCTCGATGCGCAGCAGCTGGTTGTATTTCGCCACGCGGTCGGAGCGCGACAGCGACCCGGTCTTGATCTGCAGCGCGTTGGTGCCGACCGCGATGTCGGCGATGGTGGTGTCCTCGGTCTCGCCCGAGCGGTGCGAGATCACCGTGCCGTAGGCGGCGCGCTTGGCGAGCTCGATCGCGGCGAAGGTCTCGGTGAGCGTGCCGATCTGGTTGACCTTGATCAGGATCGCATTCGCGACGCCCTGGCGGATCCCTTCGCGCAGGATGCCGGTATTGGTGACGAAGAGGTCGTCGCCGACCAGCTGCAGCTTCTTCCCCAGCCGGCCGGTGAGCGCCTTCCAGCCTTCCCAGTCGTTCTCGGCCATGCCGTCCTCGATCGACACGATCGGGTAGCGCGCGGCGAGCTGCTCGAGGTAGCCGGCGAACTCGGTCGAGCCGTAGCCCTCGCCCTCGCCTTCGAGCACGTAGCGGCCGTCCTTGTAGAACTCGGAAGCCGCGCAGTCGAGCGCGAGCATCACGTCCTGGCCGGCGCTGTAGCCCGCCTTGCCGATCGCCTCGACCAGCAGGTCGAGGGCCGCGGCGTGCGAGGCGAGATCGGGCGCGAAGCCGCCCTCGTCGCCGACGGACGTGGACATGCCCTTGTCGTCGATGATCTTCCTCAGCGCGTGGAAAATCTCGGCGCCGCAGCGCAGCGCCTCGCGGAACGACTGCGCGCCGACCGGCACGATCATCATCTCCTGCATGTCCAGCCGGTTGTTGGCGTGCGCGCCGCCGTTGATCACGTTCATCATCGGCACCGGCATCTTCATCGCGCCCGAGCCGCCGAAGTAGCGGTAGAGCGGCAGCCCAGATTCCTCGGCCGCCGCCCGGGCCGCGGCCATCGACACGCTCAGCAGCGCGTTGGCGCCAAGGCGCGACTTGTTCTCGGTGCCGTCGAGCTCGATCAGAGTGCGGTCGATGAAGGCCTGCTCGGCGGCGTCGAGGCCGACGATCGCCTCGGAAATCTCGGTATTGACGAACTCGACCGCCTTCAGCACGCCCTTGCCGCCGTAGCGGCGCTTGTCGCCGTCGCGCAGCTCGATCGCCTCGCGGCTGCCGGTCGAGGCGCCCGAGGGCACCGCGGCGCGGCCCATCACGCCCGATTCGAGGAGCACGTCGGCTTCGAGGGTGGGATTGCCGCGCGAATCGAGGATCTCGCGCGCGACGACGTCGACGATGGAGCTCATGCCTTCACTTTCATTTCAGCAAAGCCTTTCTTCTTCACGGTGCGATCGAGCTCCACCAGAGTTTCGAGCAATCCCTGCATCATGCCCAGCGGCCAGGCGTTGGGCCCGTCCGAGAGCGCCTTGGCCGGATCCGGGTGCGTCTCCATGAAGAGCCCGGCGATGCCGCTCGCCACCGCCGCGCGCGCGAGCACCGGGATGAACTCGCGCTGCCCTCCCGAGGCCGTGCCCTGGCCGCCGGGCAGCTGCACCGAGTGCGTGGCGTCGAACACCACCGGGCAGCCGGTGTCGCGCATGATCGCGAGCGAGCGCATGTCGGAGACGAGGTTGCCGTAGCCGAACGAGAAGCCGCGCTCGCAGACCAGGATGTTGTCCTTGCCGCTCGCCTGCCTCGCCTTGTCGACGACGTTGCGCATCTCCTGCGGCGAAAGGAACTGCCCCTTCTTGATGTTCACCGGCCGGCCGGCGGAAGCGACCGCGTGAATGAAGTCGGTCTGGCGGCAGAGGAAGGCCGGCGTCTGCAGCACGTCGACGACCTCGGCGACCGGCTTGACCTCCTCCTGCTCGTGCACGTCGGTCAGTACCGGAACGCCGATCTGGCGCTTCACCTCGGCCAGGATCTGCAAGCCCTTCTCCATGCCCAAGCCGCGGAACGATTTGCCGGAGCTGCGGTTCGCCTTGTCGTAGGAGGACTTGAAGATGAACGGCACGCCGAGCTTGGCGGTGACTTCCTTCAGCCTGCCCGCGACGTCGAGCTGCAGCTCGCGCGACTCGACCACGCACGGGCCGGCAATGAGAAAGAGCGGCCTGTCCAGGCCGGCGTCGAACCCGCAGAGTTTCACGCTGCGACTACGGAAAGCGTGCCGCCGGGCCGCTGGGCGCGCGCGCGCTGCCGCAAAGCGGCCTCGACGAACGCCTTGAAGAGCGGATGGCCCGCCCTCGGGGTGGAAGTGAATTCGGGGTGGAACTGCACGCCGACGAAGAACGGGTGCCCCGGCAGCTCCATGATCTCGGGCAGTTTCTCGCTCGGCGTGCGCGCCGAGACGCGGTAGC
>Ga0075434_100000279_pt1 | contig 36373 bp, 34 predicted proteins | sample RhiMethybrSRZTD3_FD_75298 | JGI IMG/M metagenome (GOLD analysis project Ga0075434, IMG submission 75298) | Populus rhizosphere microbial communities from Tennessee, USA - Rhizosphere MetaG P. TD hybrid SRZTD3 | ecosystem: Host-associated > Plants > Roots > Rhizosphere > Soil | place: USA...
GCGTTGCCGGCCCGCTCGCCGATGCCGTTGACGGTGCATTCCACCTGCCCCGCACCGGCCCCGATGGCGGCGAGGGAATTGGCCACGGCGAGGCCGAGGTCGTCGTGGCAATGGGCACTGAACACCACGCGGTCGCTGTTGGGGACGCGCTCGCGCACCGTACGGAACAGGCCGCCGTACTCCGCGGGCGTGGCGTACCCCACGGTGTCGGGCAGGTTGATCGTCGTCGCTCCGGCGTCGATCGCCGCCTCCACCACCCGGCACAGGAAGTCGTGATCGGTGCGGGTCGCGTCCTCCGCGGAGAATTCCACGTCGTCCGAGTACCGTCGGGCGCGCAGCACCGCCGCCCGGGCCTGCTCGAGACAGGCCTCCCGCGTCAGGCGCAGCTTGTGTTCGAGGTGAATGTCCGACGTGGCGATGAAGATGTGCAGGCGGCGGCGCCGCGCCGGCGCCAGCGCCTCGGCCGCCCGGTCGATGTCGCGATCGTGGCAGCGGGCCAGGGCGGCGATCACCGGTCGCCGTACCTGGCGGGCGATCGCCTCGACGCCGCGGAAGTCGCCCTCCGAGGCGTTGGGGAATCCCGCTTCGATCACGTCGACGCCGAGCTTGTCGAGCTGAAAGGCGATGCGGAGCTTCGCCTCCGGTGTCATGGAGTTCCCGGGCGCCTGCTCGCCATCGCGCAGCGTCGTGTCGAAGATGATGACGTCGCTCGGCATAGTCGATCCTGTCCCCTTCTCGATCAGAGTGGAAACGAAAACGCCGCCGACCTCTTGGGGTCCGCGGCGCCTGGCCATCCTGTCTCGGTCGTTGCTACCTGATCATGTCACCGATTCGCGCGCCGCGGTCCCTGTCTGAGCCAGAAGGCCCAGCAGGATGAGCAGCAGGACGAGGAGGAGCGCGAACTGCATCACGAGTCGATCAAACTCCGCGTGTCGGTACGTCATGACCCGGCCGAGACCGGACGAGTAGGGTACGGCCTGCCGGCCGGGCTGTCAAGGCTTGGCTCGCCAGCAGGCGCCGGGGGGACCATCTTCCGTTACGAGGTCATCATGAAACGCCTGATCAAAGGTGCCTGGATCGCGGCCGCCTTTTTCACCCTGTCGGCGGTGGGCCTGCGGGTCGCCCGTGGGCCGTCGCCCGCCGCGATGGCGGCGGCGGCCGCGGCCTTTCTGGAGAGCCTCACCCCGGAGCAGCGGCAGCAGGCGGTGTTCGCCTTCGACAGTAGCGAGCGGACGCACTGGCATTTCGTACCGACCGAAATCTTTCCGCGCCACGGCCTGACCATCAAGCAGATGAGCCCGGCACAGCAACAGCTCGCCCACGACTTGTTGAAGACCGGGCTGAGCCAGCGCGGGTACCTGACGGCGACGCAGATCATGGATCTGGAGCGCGTTCTCGGGGCACTCGAGGCCGCGCAGCGCGCCGCGGCGCCGCAGCCGCCGCAGGGCAACGTCTTCGCCCGCGACCCTGAGCGCTATTTCGTTTCGATCTTCGGAACACCCTCGACGCACGACACCTGGGGCTGGCGCGTCGAGGGGCATCACGTGTCGCTGCATTTCACCGTCGTCAACGGGACGCTCGTGGCCGGGGCGCCCTCATTCTTCGGGGCCAACCCGGCGGAGGTTCGGGACGGACCGCAGAAAGGCTTGCGGGTGCTCGGCTCGGAAGAAGACGCTGCGCGCGCGCTGCTCGAGTCGCTCGACAGCGCGCAACGCCGGGCGGCGACGATCGACGGCGTCGCCCCGAACGACATCGTCACGGTGGCGAAAGTGAAAGTCGATCCGCTCGCGCCGGTGGGAATCCCCGCCTCGGCCCTGACCGCCGGCCAGCGGGCGCTGCTGAAACAGCTGATCGATGTCTATGCCGGTTTCATGGCGGACGACATCGCGGCCGATCGCCTGGCGCGCATCGAGCGGGCGGGATGGGACCGCGTCGCGTTCGCGTGGGCCGGTCCCCTGGAGCGAGGACAGAAGCACTACTACCGCGTGCAGGGACCGACGTTCTTGATCGAGTACGACAACACCCAGAACGACGCGAATCACATTCACTCGGTCTGGCGTGATTTCGACGGGGATTTTGGAGAAGACCTGTTGCGCGAGCACGTCACCGGAACGCCGCACAACTGATGAGTCGTCATCGCCGTTTCGACTCCTGTGCCCCTCCCTTCGAGGCGCCGAGCTGAGTCGCGGCTGCGGCTCGCCAGATGTCGTTGGCGAGACCATCTTTAGGGTCTGCATGCCCGACGTCCTCACACGTCTCACCACTGCCCTCACCGACCGTTACCGTATCGAGCGCGAGCTCGGCGCGGGCGGGATGGCTACGGTCTACCTCGCGCGCGACCTGAAGCACGACCGCGAGGTCGCGGTGAAGGTGCTGCGGCCCGAGCTGGCGGCGGTGATCGGCGCCGAGCGGTTCCTCTCCGAGATCAAAACCACGGCGAACCTCCAGCACCCGCACATCCTGCCGCTGTTCGACTCCGGTGCCGCGGACAGCTTCCTCTTCTACGTCATGCCCTTCATCGAGGGGGAATCGCTGCGGGAACGGTTGACGCGGGAGAAGCAGCTGCCCATCGCCGATGCGGTGCGGATCGCGACGGAGATCGCGGGCGCGCTCGACTACGCCCACCGCCACAACGTCATTCACCGCGACATCAAACCCGAGAACATCCTGCTGCACGACGGCCGGGCCCTGGTGGCCGACTTCGGCATCGCCCTCGCCGCCAGCAAGGCCGGCGGCAGCCGGATGACCGAAACGGGCATGTCGCTCGGTACGCCGACCTACATGAGTCCCGAGCAGGCGATGGGAGAGCGCGAGATCACGGCCCGCTCCGACGTGTACGCGCTGGGGTGCGTGCTATATGAACTGCTGACCGGGGATCCGCCCTTCACCGGTTCCACCGCGCAGGCGATCGTGGCGCGGGTACTCACCGAGACGCCACGGCCCATCACGGCCCAACGGAGGACCATACCGCCGCACGTGGAGTCGGCGGTCCTCACCGCTCTCGAGAAACTCCCGGCGGACCGCTTCGCGAGCGCCGCCCAGTTCGCCCAGGCGCTGGGCGACCCGAGTTTTGCAGCTCCAGGTGCACGAGCCGCCGCCCCAGCGAGGCGAGGTGCCCGGGCCATGGTACCGCGGCGTTGGCTCGGCGTGGCACTCGCCGCCAACCTGTTATTGATCGCCGCCGCCGCGTTGCTGTGGCGGCGTGGGGCGCCGGACACAGCCACGAGTCGCCAGTCGGTCATGCTGTGGCATTACCAGCTCCCCCAGCCCCTCGAGCCAGGCGCGCCGTTCGTGGCCTCGCAGGCGGCGATCGCGCCCGACGGCTCGAGTATCGTCTATTCCGACTCCACCGCCGGCGGCGTTCGGCTGATGCGGAAGCTCCGGGACGCCGCCGACGCCACGCCGATTGCGGGCACGGAGGGCGGGGTCTCCCCCTTCTTCTCTCCCGACGGAAAGTGGATCGGGTACCTCACGCTCGATGGACAGCTTCGCAAGCAGCCCGTGGGCGGCGGCGGCGCGATCACGCTCGCCCTGAACGCCAGGGGTGACCTCCAGGCCGCCGCATGGCTCGACGACCAGACCATCGTCTATGTCGACCGCCGTGGCTGGATCACGAGGGTCTCGGCCGAAGGTGGCACCGGCAGCGCGAAGGTCTACACGAAGCCGGCCACTGCGGACATCGCCACGCTTTCGCCGCTGCCCGGTTCGCGCGGCCTCCTCTTCACCTACTGCAACGGAAACTGCGCGGTCCAATCCGACTTGTATGTCTACGATCTCGCCGCCGACAGCGCCCGCGTGCTGGTCCCGCAGGCCGCCGGCGGCTGGTACTCGCCAACCGGTCACCTCCTCTATACCAGCCGTGACGGCGGACTCTACGCCGCGGCCTTCGATCTGCGGCGGCTCGTCACGCGGTCGGGGGCGATCCCGGTGATCGACGGGGTCGAGCCGACCCGTTTTGCCGTGTCGCCCTCCGGAGTGGTGGTCTACTCGATCGATCCCGCCACCCGCGAGCCGGCGGAGCTGGTGTGGGTGACGCGCGATGGGCGCGTGACGCCGGTCGATTCGTCGTGGCGCGGCCCGTTCGAGTACCCTGCGCTGTCACCGGACGGCACGGCCCTGGCGGTCAGCCTGCGGGGGAAGACCACAGATTTGTGGATCCGGCGCGCGAACGGTACCCGGCAGAAGGTCATCGCCGATGGTGTGGCGAACTGGCGCGCCTCGTGGATGCCGGACGGCAAGGCACTCACCTTCATTTCGATCCGTAGCGCCGACAGCGCCGACGCCGAGTCCGTGTATCGGGTGCAGGCGGACGGCAGTGGGAAGGCGGAGGAGATCCTGCGTCATCGCTACGGCATCTGGGAGACGGAGGTGTCTCGGGATGGGCGGTGGCTGGTCTTCCGGTCGGATGAGAAGGAGGGAGATGGCAACGTCTATGCGCGCCGGCTCGGTGGCGACACGACGCTAGTCCCCCTCGTGACCGACCCGAGCAACGCGTATCAGATCGCCCTCTCGCCGGACGGCCGCTGGCTCGCCTGGTGCTCCAATGAATCCGGCGTGGAGAATGAGATCTACGTTGCCTCCTTCCCCGACATGGGGTCCAAGCGGCTGGTCTCGCGGGGCGGTGGCATCGAGCCCCGCTGGTCCCGCAACGGACGGGAGCTCTTCTTCAAGAGCGGCGGCCAGCTCATGGCCGTGCCCGTGCCACCCGGTCCTGCCTTCTTGCCTGGCGATCCTCGTCCGCTCTTCTCCGTGGCGGGCTTCCGGGCGGCGAGGAATCGTCCGCAGTACGATGTCGCACCGGACGGACGCTTTGTGATGATCCGGCAATCGGGCCGGGTGAGCGGTGTGGTCTACGCCGAGCACTGGTTTGCCGAGCTCCAGGCGAGAGTGCGCCGGTGACCGATCCGGCGCGGCTTACCGCGGCCCCTTCGGCGCTCTCAAGCGCGGAGATCGCTTCATGACGATCGAGCGCCTCAGGGCAAGCCTCGCAGACCGCTACCGCATCGAGCGCGAGCTGGGCGCGGGCGGCATGGCCACGGTCTATCTCGCTGAAGACCTGAAGCACCACCGCAAAGTCGCGGTCAAAGTCCTGCGCCCCGAGCTGGCCGCGGTGCTCGGCGCCGAGCGGTTCCTCGCCGAGATCAAGGTCACCGCCAATCTGCAGCATCCCAATCTGCTGCCGCTGTTCGATTCCGGTGAGGCGGATGGCTTCCTGTACTACGTCATGCCCTATGTGGAAGGCGAAACGCTGCGCGCCCGCCTGGAACGCGAGCGGCAGCTGCCGGTGGACGAGACCGTTCGCCTGGCGACACTGCTGGCCAATGCGCTGGACTACGCGCACGCGCGCGGCGTCATCCATCGCGACCTGAAACCGGAAAACATTCTGCTGCCGGCCGGCCAGCCGGTGATCGCCGACTTCGGCATCGCGCTGGCCGTGGCCCAGGCCGGAGGGTCCCGCGTGACCGAGACCGGGCTCTCGCTCGGCACGCCGCACTACATGAGCCCGGAGCAGGCGGCCGGCGACCGGGACCTCGATGCGCGGTCCGATCAATACGCGTTGGCGGCGGTGACCTACGAGATGCTCACCGGCGAGCCTCCCCACACTGGTCCGACGGCACAGGCCATCATCGCGCGACTGATGACCGAGAAGCCGCGCAACGTCCGTCTGACCCGGCCCGCTGCGACAACGGCCGTAGATCTCGCCATCGGTCGGGCGCTCGCCAAACCTCCGGCCGATCGGTTCCCCACCTGCGGGGCATTTGCTCACGCGCTCGTCACAAGTCCCGTGCGGCGAAACCGTAGCGTATTGATTGGCGCCGCGGCCGCCGGTCTGATTGTCATTGCCGGTGTGGCGTGGTTGGCGGCCAGCCGGAAGTCTGCCGTTCACGGTGCGGACGCAAAGTCCATCGCGGTCCTGCCGCTCGCCAACCTCAGCGGCGACCAGGCCGACGACTACTTCGGCATCGGGCTCTCGGAAGAAATCACCCGGGCGCTGGCCAAAGCCGGCGTGCGCGTCATCGGACGCGTGAGTGCCGGTGCGCTCCAGGCCAAGGGACTCGACGAGCGCGCCATCGCCCGGGAGCTCGGCGTCAGTTCCCTGCTCACCGGCACCGTCCAACGCGCTGCCGGCCAGGTGCGGATCAACGTCACGCTGGTCTCGGCCGCGGACGGAGCGGTTCGCTGGACCGAGAAGTACGACCGGCCGCTGGCGAATGTATTCGCGGTGCAGGATGAGATCGCTCGAACCGTCGCGGACACTTTGCTGGGATCGTTGGGCCGCCCGCCGGCCGCGGCGGCGACGAGAGCGGAAACGACTGACCCCGAGGCCCACGCCCTGTTCCTGCAAGGGCAGGTGCTGTTCAACCGGCGGACGGCGCGGACCCTGAATCAGGCGATTGGACTGTTCGAGCGCGCCGCGGCGCGGGACCCGACGTACGCCCGCGCGCAAGCCTCGTTGGCGATGGCCCTGGCCGTGCTTCCCGCGTACGTGCAGGACAGCACCACACCGATCGTGACCCGAGCCGTCGCCGCGGCCGAGCGCGCCATCGCGATGGACTCGACCATCGCCGAATCGTACACCGCCCTGGGGTACGGATACTCCTTGCTGGGCGAGCTGAGCCGGGCTGAGGAGAGTTTCCGCCGTGCCGTGGCGCTCGACTCCACGGTGGCCACGGCGTGGGGCTGGTACGGACTCCTCGCCAATCGGTTGGGCGATTTCCGCGCCGCGCACGAGCGGATTGCGCGGGCGCGACGGCTCGAGCCGGCCTCGCTGATCGCACGGCAGTGGGAAGCCCAGGTCTATTTAATGGAGCGCAACTTCCCAGCCGCGGATTCAGAGGCCAGGGTCACCATGGCGCTCGATTCGACATTCGTGCTGGCGTGGCAGCAACGGGAGAATGTCCTGCTGGCCGTGGGGCAGGTCGCGCAGGCCGTGGCCCTGCTCGAGCGCCATGTCGCGGCGCTTCCCGCCGGTCGCCCGGAAGAGGCCCACGGCATGCTCGCGTACGCCTATGCACGAGCGGGCCGGACCAGGGAATCGCGCGCTGTGCTCGAGGCCATACGGGTGCAATCGGGCGGACGAACTCCGGCCACGGGAGCGATCGCCGCGGCGCTCGAGGAGCTGGGCGACCACGAGGCGGCAGTGGCGCTGCTCGGCCAGGCGATCGACCGGCATGACGTCTGGCTCGTGCAGTTTCCGCAGGCCCCGCGCTACGACAGGCTGCGGAAGGACCCGCGTGCCGCTGCGATGCTGGCCAGGCTCGGCACGAGGTGACAATGTCGCCTCGCTGGTCGCTGAGTTGACTTAGTCACATAACTTAGCTAATGTCTCCCCATGAAGAAGGCTAAGCCCAAGTCCTATAACGTTCACGAGGCAAAGACCCATCTCTCCCGCCTGCTCGACCAGGTAGCGGCGGGAGAGGACGTCATCATTGCCAAGGCGGGTGTTCCGGTGGCGCGCCTGGTGCCGGTGGTACTTCAGGCTGAGGAACGCCCGCTGGGAACCGAGTCTGGTCGGGTTTTCATCGCCGACGATTTCGATGCTCCGCTCCCGGCGGACGTGCTGGACAGTTTCGAGACGTGAGGGTCCTGCTCGACACGCAAGTCTGGTTGTGGATGTTGGCGGCGCCCGAGCGGCTCTCTGAGCCAGCTCGGGCGCTCGTCATTGCGACGGACAACGAGCTGCTGCTCTCCGCCGCGAGCGCCTGGGAAATCGCGATCAAGTACGCGCTCGGCAAACTGCGACTGCCGGAAACGCCGGGCGATCTCATTCCCCGATTGATGACACGCACCGGCATCACCCCACTTCCCATCCATCATCGCCACGCGCTGCATGTCGCGTCGCTGCCGGCGCGGCATCGCGATCCGTTCGACCGACTGCTGATCGCGCAGGCGCAGATCGAACAGCTGCCGATCCTGACCGCCGACCGGAGTTTTGCGCTGTACGAGGTGGAACTGTTGCACGCATGACCCTCTCGCCAACCGCGCGACCGGCCCGTTATCGTGGTCTTGAACGTGGGGAAGTAGCGTCGCTGGCTTCGGTCCAACGGACCAGTGCCTCGTCCAGCGCCTGGCGCGCCTTGGTGAGCTCTGCGTTGAGGCGCCCGGCCTCCCGCGCCCCGTCCGCCCCGCGGTCATAGAGCGCCGGGTCCGCGAGGACTCGCTCCAACTCTTTGATCCGGGCCTCCGCGGCGTGCACTGCCTGCTCGAGGTTCAGGGCTTCACGTTTCGCCGAGCGGCGTGCTTCCTCGGTCCCACGCCGCGTGGCGGCGGCTTTCCGAGCCTCGGTTCGCGTCGTGCGGTTCGCTTCCGGTTCTTGATCTCGCTCGCGTCCGCGCTGCGCGGCCTGCTCGGCGCGCTGCTGCTCCCACTCCACGAACGTCCCGCCGTAATCCTGGATGCGCTCGCCGTCGAAGGCCCACACCCGCGTCGCCAACTCGCGCAGAAACGCGCGGTCATGGCTGACCAGGATGACTGAGCCCTCGTACTCCTCGAGTCCATCCTCCAGCGCCTCGATCGACTCCACGTCCAGATCGTTGGTCGGCTCATCCAGCACCAGGAGGTTCGCCGGGCGCAGGGTGAGGAGCGAGAGCGCCACGCGCGCCCGTTCACCACCGGACAGGATCCTGGTGTTGCGGAGCACGTCGTCGCCAGAGAATCCGAAGTTGCCGAGGTGATTCTGAATGTGGCCCCGGGTCCAGCGACCGCGCACCTGCGCGATGCAATCGTAGATCGTCCGGTCCTCGGGTACCTGCGTCAGGTCCTGCCGGAACCACTCGGCGACGATGCCGGCGCCAAGCCGAACTTCACCGGCGGCCGGTTCGCGAGCGTCGAGCAACGTGGCGAGCAGTGTTGTCTTCCCGGCTCCGTTCGGACCCACCAATGCGATGACGTCGCCGCGCCGGACCACGGCGCTGAAGTCGCGCACCAGCGAGCGATCGCCGATCGCCACCCGGAGGCGTTCGGCCACGAGCACCTGGTCGCCACCTCGCTCGGCGGCCGCGAACGTGACGCTCATTGCCTCCCCTTCGCCTGGTGGCGGCGAGAGGCGAGGGAGGCGCGCGAGGCGCGCCCGACGCCCCTTCGCCTGGGCGCTGTTCTGTCCGGCGATGTTGCGCCGGATGTATTCCTCTTCTTTGGCGATGACCTTGCGCTGCTGCGCCACCTGCCGCTCGAGTGCCAGGTTCCGCTCGGCGCGTTGGGTCACGAACGCCGTGTAACCACCCCGGTACGCCGTCGTGGTCCGCGCCGACACGTGGAGCACGTGATCGACCGTGTCGTCGAGGAAAGCGCGATCGTGGCTGATGACCAGGAGCGTCTCGCCGAACTCGGCGAGATAGCGCTTGAGCCAGTCGATCGTTTCGAGGTCGAGGTGGTTGGTGGGCTCGTCGAGCAGCACGAGATCCACCGGTGCCGCGAGCTGAGCGGCGAGTCCGACGCGGCCACGCTCACCACCACTGAGCGAATCGAGCGCCCTGGTCCGCGCTTCCCCCGGGTCGAACCCGAGGCCCTGGAGCACGGCGTCCACCCGCGCCTCGAGCTGATAGCCCCCCTGGTGGGCGAACCGCTCCTGGTCACGACCGAAGCGCTCGAGGTCCGCCGTAGTGACGCGGTCGCCCAGCTCGGCCATGCGCTCCGCCTGCCGGGCGATGCGATGCTCGAGGGCCACCAGCTCGCCGTAGCCCGACGCCGCCGCATCCCAGACGGTGTCGGCTCCGCCAAAGACACGGGCCTGGTCCAGGACCGCGATGCGCAGCCCCGCCTGCCGCACGACAGCGCCCTTGGCCGGCGCCACGCTGCCGTCGATCAGTCGGAACAACGTGGTCTTGCCGGCGCCGTTGCGGCCGACGATGCCCCAGCGTTCGCCGCTGTCCACATTGAACGTGACACCGCTCAAGAGGGTGGTCGCGCCGAACTCGACGGCGACGTCGGAAAACGACAGGACGGGCACGAGAGGAATATGGCGAGGCACGGCGCTCGCGCCGCAATGGTGCAGGTCGCATCTTTCCCCGCCCATGACGCATCCCGCAGCCCGCCTCGCCACTGCCCCTTCGGCGCGTTTGGGCACCTCGATTTCACCGTGACCACCGAGCGCCTCAGGGCAAGCCTGGCCGACCGCTACACGATCGAGCGCGAGCTGGGCGCGGGCGGCATGGCCACCGTCTACCTCGCCCAAGACGTCCGCCACGATCGCAAGGTCGCCCTCAAGGTCCTGCGCCCCGAGCTCGCCGCCGTGCTCGGCGCCGAGCGGTTCGTGGTCGAGATCAAGACCACCGCGGCGTTGCAGCATCCGCATATCCTGCCGCTGTTCGACTCTGGCACCGCGGACGGCTTCCTCTATTACGTGATGCCCTACATCGACGGCGAGACGCTGCGCAGCAAGCTCGACCGCGAGACCCAGCTCGGTATCGACGAAGCCGTCCGCATCGCGACGCAGGTCGCCGACGCCCTGGATTATGCGCACCGGCGCGGTGTGATCCATCGTGACATCAAGCCCGAGAACATCCTGCTGCACGACGGCCGGCCGATGGTGGCTGACTTCGGCATCGCGCTGGCACTCTCCGCCGCGGCGGGCGGGCGCATGACGGAGACGGGCCTCTCGCTCGGCACGCCGCACTACATGAGCCCCGAGCAGGCCACGGCGGAAAAGGACCTCACGAACCGCTCGGACATCTACTCACTGGCCTCGGTGCTGTACGAGATGCTCGCCGGCCAGCCACCCCACCTCGGCGGCTCGGCGCAACAAATCATCATGAAGATCGTGACCGAGGACGTCGCACCGGTCACGAAGCTCCGGAAGTCGGTGCCGCCCAACGTAGCGGCCGCGCTGGCGAAGGCGCTGGAGAAGCTCCCGGCCGACCGGTTCGAGAGCGCGAAGGCGTTCGGCGACGCGCTCGGCGACCCGGGATTCCAACACGGCGGCAGTCGCCGAGAAGCAGGCGCCTCGACCGCCGCCCGGCCCCGCACCCGCGACCCCGTGTTCATCTCGGTGTGCACCGCCGCCCTTATGGCCGTCGCGGGCCTCGCCTGGATGCTGCGGCACCGCGCGGCCGAACCCGCAGGCCCCGCCTCCTACGATGTCGCCCTTCCCGACAGCGCGTCCTTGGCGGTCACGGGACAGCAGCCCTTCAGCGTCGCGCGCGACGGGGGCTTCGTCGTGTACCAGGCACAGGAGAGGGACGGCTCGGCCCTGTGGTACCGCTCGCTCTGGGACGCCACCACGCGGCGCATCGAGGGCACCGACCAGGGCCGGCGGCCGGCGATCTCGCCCGACGGGTCCCGGGTGGCGTTCCTTCGATTCCGGGAGCCGCCGAAATGGACGCTCGAGATCGTCCCGGTCACGGGCGGCGCGGCCGCCACCCTGGGAGATGGCTCCGGGGAAGCCAACCTCCAGTGGCTCCACGACGGGCGCATCCAGGTGGTGGAGGGCGACGGCGCCCACGCCCGCTGGTTCGAACCGGGCGGCGGAACAACCACGGATCAGCGGATCGTCTACTGCCTCCTCCCGTCCCCGCTTCCGGGGCGGAACCACCTGCTGTGCGGTGGCGGAGGGCAAACCTGGGCCTACCGCGACAGCGCGGGCGTCGTCACTCCGTTCTGGACCGGGTCGCCCGATTCGACGCAGGTCTTCGGGTCGAACTTCCAGATCGTGGACGGACGCTACCTCGTGTACCTCTCCATGGGGGGGGATCTCCTCGCCGCTCCCGTCGACCTCCCCAGGCGGCGGGTCGGACAGTCCGTCCGGCTGGTGACGGGCCTCGACCGGAGCGCGTACTTCGGGTTCGGGAGTTACGGCCTGTCGAGCGCCGGGACGCTGGTCTACGCCCTGGGCTCAAACCGGGCCGTGGGCAACCTGGTGACGACCGACGGCCGCTCCGCCGACACGCTCGCAGTGGGTCGGGATGCATTCCACCTCTTCGCCGTGAGTCCCGATGGGCGGCGGCTCGCCGCCGTGGTGGACGGGCTTCAGAAGCAGGAGCTCAGGATCTACGACCTGCGGTCGGGAGAGCATCAGACGTGGGTGCGACGTCCCGTGATCCACCAGCCCGTCTGGAGCCCTCGTGGGGATCGCCTGCTGTTCAGCGGGCGGGATTCGGTCTTCGTCGGTGACCCTGATCGGTCGGAGCCGCCGGAGCTGGTGGCCCCGGCGCCGGAGGAGTTCGAAGCGTTCACGTGGATCGGCGGGGATCGGGTCATCGGCGGACTATGGACTACGTACCTGGCCATGTCGCTGGACCTGACGAGGCACCCTGCCGCGTGGGATACCCTCGCCACGGACGCGTCCTTTGCGGTGGGCTCACCGGACGGCCGTTGGCTCGCGTACAACGATGTGGACGAGAGCACCGTCTGGCTCGCGCCGCTCCCGGCCGGAGGGCGGCGCTATCAGGTGGCCTCGGGTTCGGTGGGGGAGCTGGGTTGGCTGAACGACCGGGAGTTCACCTTCCTGTCCTGGGCAGACAATTATGAACCCACAATAATTCGTGCAAGCGTGGACGTCTCGAGTGGCACTCCTGTCGTCGCCCGGCGCAGGTGGATGGATCTGCCCGGGTTCATCGACACCGCCGGCGAGTCGTACAAGCTCACGCCGGATGGGCGCGTGCTCTACGTGCGTGGCGCGAGCGACGAGCCGAAGCGCTACCTTCGCGTGATTCCGAACTGGGTGACGCGGATGGAGCGCGCCGTGGACGAGGCCAACCGATGACAAGCCCCCGCGACGGCCTCATCGCCGGCCCTTCGCGCACCACAATGCGGTGAAGATCCGATGACGGTTGATCGCCTCACGGCAAGCCTGGCCGACCGCTACCGCATCGAGCGCGAGTTGGGCGCGGGCGGCATGGCGACGGTGTATCTCGCCCAGGATCTGCGTCACGACCGCAGGGTCGCGGTCAAGGTGCTGCGACCCGAGCTGGCGGCCGTCATCGGCGCGGAGCGGTTTCTCTCCGAGATCAAGACGACCGCCAACCTCCAACATCCGCACATCCTCCCGCTGTTTGATTCCGGCGCGGCCGACAGTTTCCTGTTCTACGTCATGCCCTTCATCGAGGGCGAGTCGCTGCGCGACCGGCTCAATCGCGAAAAGCAGCTCCCGATCGGCGACGCGGTGCGGATCGCCACCGAAGTCGCGGGCGCGCTCGACTACGCCCATCGCCACAACGTCATCCACCGCGACATCAAGCCGGAGAACGTCCTGCTGCACGATGGCCGGGCCCTGGTCGCCGACTTCGGCATCGCGCTGGCGGCGAGCAAGGCCGGCGGCACCCGGATGACGGAGACCGGGATGTCGCTCGGCACCCCCACCTACATGAGTCCCGAGCAGGCGATGGGACAGCGGGAGATTACCGCCCGGAGCGATGTGTACGCGCTGGGGTGCGTGCTGTACGAGCTGCTCACAGGGGACCCACCCTTCACCGGCTCTACGGCACAGGCCATCGTGGCGCGCGTGCTGACCGAGACTCCGCGCCCGATCACGGCACAGCGCCATACGATCCCACCGCACGTGGAAGCGGCGGTCCTGACCGCGCTGGAGAAACTCCCGGCCGACCGGTTCGCCTCGGCCGCGGATTTCGCCGCGGCGCTGGCGGGCCCCGGGTATGCACGGCCGGGCGGAGCCCGCACTGTGGCTTCGGTGCACCCGCGGTGGCGTTACGCTGCCCTGGGCGCGGCCACCGCCCTGCTGGCGTGCGCCGCCCTCGCGGTTTGGGCGTTGAATCGTTCCGGCAACCCGGCAGCGACACCGGTCCGCCGCTGGAACATCGTGTTGCCCGATTCCACTCCGCTCGATTTCTTCGCCCCCAGCCTGTACGGCGAGGGACAGCCCGCGCTCGCCATTGCCCGGGACGGCACCCGGATCGCATACGTCGCCCGATACCGCAGAACCACCATACTGTGTCTGCGGCAACTGGATGAGGCCGTCTCCCACCAGCTAGCCGGCACCGAAGGTGCCTCCCAGCCTTTCTTCTCGCCGGACGGCGAGTGGATCGGGTTTTTTGCCGGCGGCGAGTTGAAGAAAGTGGCGGTCGCCGGCGGCACGCCGTTGACCATCACCCGAGCGGGAGCACCGCGAGGCGCGGCATGGACTTCCGATGGACGGATTGTTTTCTCCGACTTCAACACCCCGGGGATCTCCTTCGTGTCCGCTTCCGGCGGGAACCCGTCACAACTGCCTGGACCGAAGGGGGACCTCGCCGGAACAGGAATCAGCCGCCCCACGCTCTTCTCGCCCTCTCTGCTTCCCGGAGAGCAATGGCTGCTGGGATCGTCGAATGAACGACGGCTGGTGCTGTGGTCGCTCAAGGGCGGTCGGCGACTTGTCCTGGGGGTGAACGGTCCGGTTCCCATAGAAACGTCCGATACCGCCAACCTGCTGATTGGGACCTATCCCAGGTACGCCGGCAGCGGGCACCTCTTGTATCTGGCGGGAAACACCCTCATGGCCGTGCCGTTCGACCCGGAGCAGTTGCGGGTGCTGGGCCCACCAGCACCGGTGATTCAGGACCTTCGTCGGGAAAGCTGGGTCGGGGCTGGACAGTATGATCTCGCCGCGGACGGCACCCTGCTCTATGCCCGCGGCGCCGACGCGGCGAAGAGCGTGCCCGTGTGGGTCGACCACACAGGGCGAGTCACGGACACCGTGCCGGTGCCACCCGGTGACTACTTCAACATCTTTGCGTCGAACAATGGAAAACGCATTGAACTCACCTCCTACCAAGCCAGCGGAGAACAGACCGTATCGATCCTCGATGTGGACAGGGGCCTGACTCAGACACTGCGTGTCGCTGAGTGGGTGAGTTTTGCCTCCTGGTGGCCGGATGGGGAGTATGCATGCATCTACTTGGGGCCGATGACGGCCTTGGAGCGGGGCATCACCTGGCGGGTTCCCGTCGGCGGGGCGGGGAATCGGGACAGCCTGCTCGGTCCCGGCTGGATGGTCAGGGACGTCTCACGGGATCATCGGTACTTGGGCGTCCTTCGATTCGGTGACTCCGCCGGGGTCTGGCTCGTATCGGCGGACGGGAAGCAGCGACAGTTCCTTTACTCGAGCGGCTACTGGCCGGTGTTTTCGCCGGATAGCCGCTGGCTCGCCTTTCCATCTACTGAGGGGTTGAAGATCTCGGGAATTCCGCCCACCGGCAGTCTCCAGACGGTGGGTCCCACAACTGCCGATGAGCCGGAGTGGTCACCTCGCGGCGACGAGCTCTACTATCGCGATGGCAAGCGCTGGATGGTCCTGTCCGTATCCACGCGGAGCGGGCTCACCGTCGGGAAGCCACGGCTGCTGTTCGAGGGCCGGTACCTGAACGTGTGGTCGAAGAGCTACGACGTGGGACCAGACGGCCGATTCCTGCTGCTCCTCGGGCCGCCGGAGGAAACCATAGGACACCTCGATGTCGTGACGGGTTTCTTTGCCGAGCTGCGCCGGCTCGCGCCGGCGGGGAGGAAGTGAGTGGCGTGAGCACGCCCATCGCCATCCTCGACGAGCAGGACGTCGCTCGGCTGCTCCACTACCGGGAGCTCATTCCCGCCGTGGCGACGGCCCTCGCCGACCTGTCGGCGGGCCGCGTCGTTCAACCCGTGCGCTCCGTTCTCCCCATCACACCGCACCAGGGCTTCTTCGCCGTCATGCCGGCTTATGCCGGAGCGCTGGGTGCCAAGCTGGTGACGTTCTATCCTCGCAACGAGGGGATTCCCACTCACCACGCGGTGATCGTTCTGTTGCGGCCCGAAACCGGGGAGCCGATCGCGATGATGGACGGGCGGCTCATCACCGAAATGCGAACCGCCGCGGCCTCCGCCGTCGCCACGCAGCAGCTCGCCCGGCCCGAGAGCTCGGTGCTCGGCATCCTCGGGTCCGGCGTGCAAGCGGGGAGCCATCTGGAAGCGCTGCGCCTGGTCCGGTCGTTCTCCGAGGTCCGGGTCTGGAGTCCCCGCAACGCCAAGGCGTTTGCCGAGCGCCACCGCGTGAAGGCGACGACGACTCCGGAGGAGGCGGTGCGCGGCGCGGATGTGGTGGTCGTGGCCGCAAACTCCCAGGTGCCGGTGTTGTCCGGCCGCTGGTTGTCGCCCGGCACGCATGTCAACGCCATTGGCGCCACCCGGCCTGAATGGAGAGAGCTGGACGACGAGGTCCTCGCCCGGGCACGCCTCTATGTCGATTCTCGCGCGGCGGCAACGAAGGAATCCGGTGATGTCATCGCCGCGCGCGAGGTGGTGGCCGAGATCGGTGAGGTAGTCGCCGGCACGCACCCCGGCCGCCGAACCGCCGACGAGATCACGTTGTTCAAATCAGTGGGGGTCGCCGTGGAAGATGTTGTGTCCGCGGCCCTTGTATACCAGGCTTCGCAGAGCGCGAGATAAGAGGATATGACAACGACCGACGGCGCAGCGATCCTTACCCGTTTGCAAGCGCATGCCACGCTCGGCAAGTCTCCACCCCGCGAGCTCGAGTGGCTGGCCGCGAACGGTCACTTTCAGCGGTTGGCGGCCGGCGGATTCATGGTGCGACAGGGTCAAAGCGCCGCAATGGCGCTGTACGTGCTGCTCACCGGCCACATCGTGCTGTACGTGGCCCGGGGGCGGGGGCGATCCAAGCTCGCCGAATGGCACGCGGGAGAGGTCACCGGCGCGCTGCCGTATTCGCGCGTCGACGTGGCGATCGGGGACGGCGTCGCCGAAGCGGATACGGAGCTGTGGTTGGTGGACCGCGACCGTTTCCCCGAGCTGATTCGTGAATGTCCCGAAGTGACGGCCATCCTGGTGCACATCATGCTGGACCGTGCCCGCTACTTCAACGCCGCCCAGCTGCGCGACGAGAAGCTCGTGGCGCTGGGAAAGCTCGCCGCGGGATTGGCCCACGAGCTCAACAATCCCGCGTCGGCGATGGTGCGGAGCGCCAAGGCCCTGCTGGAAATGCTCGACCGGGGCGAAGCGGCAGCCCGTGCGCTGGGTGCCCTGGGACTCACGGAACGTCAGCTGGCCGACGTGGACGCGCTCAAGACAGCATGCTACGCCGCCCCGGTGCGCACCTGGTCTCCGCTGGAGCGCGCGGACCGCGAGGACGCGCTGGTGGCCTGGATCGAGTCGCACGGCGCCGATCCCGCCCTGGGGGCGTCGCTGTTAGAGACGTCCGTCACCGAGGAGGGGCTGGAGCGGCTCGCCGCTGCGGTACCGCCCGGCGCGCTCGACGTCGCGTTGCGGTGGATCGCCAGCGGTAGTGCGCAGCGTGGTCTCGCCCAGGAGATCGAGAGCGGTGCTTCCCGCGTGTTCGAGCTGGTGTCGGCGGTGAAGGGCTTCACCCACATGGACCGCTCCCCCGTATCGCAGCCGGTGGACGTCGGCCGTGGGATGAACGACAGCATCATCGTGTTGAGCGCCAAGGCCAGAGCCAAGTCGATCAGCCTCAAGACCGACGTCGATCCCGACCTTCCTCCGGTGCACGGGGTAGGTGCCGAGCTGAACCAGATCTGGTCCAATCTGGTGGACAACGCGCTCGACGCCGTGGCCCCCGGCGGCCGCGTCACGATCGTCGCGCGGCGGGAGGGAGACCGGGTGGTGGTGGAGGTGGAAGACGACGGGCCCGGCATCCCGGCCGACATCCGTGAGCGCATCTTCGAGCCGTTCTTTTCGACCAAGGACGTGGGGAAAGGCGTCGGCCTGGGGCTGGACCTCGTGCGGCGCACGCTGGAACGGCATGACGGCGAGATCGAATTGGAGTCGCGCCCCGGCCGGACCGTATTCCGCGTCAAGCTTCCGGCCGAGGGGATGCGATCCGGCGGCCGCTGGTCGCGCTCGACGTCGCGGATTCAGATCGAGGAGTAGCTCACACCGCTTCCAGGTACTTGTGGATCAGTCCGACCGCCGCCGCCCCTTCGCCGACGGCGGACGCACATCGCTTGGTCGATCCGTGCCGAACGTCGCCCGACGCGAAGATCCCCGGCACGCTCGTCTCGAGCGGAAACGGGTCGCGATCCAGGCCCCAGCCCCGGGGGCGCTTGCCTTCCCTGACCAAATCGGTGCCGGTGACGATGAACGCGCTCTCGTCCCGCTCCACGAGGTCGGCCACGAACTGCGACCGCGGGGTCGAACCGGTGAAAATGAACATCGCCGCGGCGGGCAGGGTGCGGACTTCGCCGGTCTTGCGGTTCTCCACTTCGATGGACTCGAGGTGCCCCGCGCCGTTTGCCTTCCGAACCACCGTGTCCAGCAACACCTCGATGTTCGCGGCGGACTTTATGCGCTTCACCAGGTAGTCCGACATGGACGCTTCCAGCGAGTCTCCCCGGACCAGCATGACCACGCGGCGCGCTTTGCTGGCGAACAACACGGTGGCCTGGCCGGCGGAATTGGCGCCGCCCACGACGAAGACGTCCTGGTCCCGAAGCCCCTCCGACTCGGCCAGAGCAGCGCCGTAATAGATGCCGGCGCCCGTCAACGCCTCGACCCCCGGGGCGTCGAGTCGCTGGACGTCCATTCCCGTCGCGACAAGGACGGCGTAGCTGCGCAGCTCCGTTCCGTCATCGAGCGTCACGACACGGTACGGGTGCTCCACCTTGATCCCTGTGACTTCTCGTGGCGACACGATCTCCGCACCGAAGCGGCGCGCCTGCATATAGGCGCGCTGGGCCAGGTCGGCGCCGGTCAGCCCCTTCGGAAACCCGAGGTAGTTCTCTATCTGGGCGCTCGCGCCCGCCTGGCCCCCCGTCGCCCGGCACTCCAGCAGGATCGTGGGCAGTCCCTCGGAAGCGCCGTACACAGCAGCCGCCAGTCCACTCAGACCCCCACCCACCACGATGAGCTTGTAGAACGGTTTGGTCGCGGCTGTCTGCAAGCCGATGCGCTCGGCGAGGTCACGCGTGCCGGGCTCGACGAGCGAAGACCCATCGGGGAAGAAAACCACCGGCAATCGCGCGAGCCCCGGACTCACCTTCTCCACCAGCGCCCGGGTTGATCCGTCCGCATCCACGTCGATCCAATCGTAGGGCGTATGCGTGCGCGAGAAGAAATCCTTCACCACGTGGCTCTGCGGCGACCAGCGCGAGCCGGCCACCCGGATGCCCTGGAAGGGCGGGCGGTACGTGGCGGACCAGGCGTCGATCAGGTCGTCCAACACCGGGTAGAGATGCACCTCGGGCGGGTCCCACGGCTTCCTGAGGTAGTGATCCAGGCCGATCTCGTTGATCCCGGCGATTGCCGCTTCGGTATCGGCGTACGCCGTCAGCAACACCTTGCGCGCCCCGGGATAGAGCTCTTTCGCCGCGGTGAGGAACTGCGTACCGGTCATCTCCGGCATGCGCTCGTCCACCACCAGCAAGGCCACCGCCGCGCTGCGGGCCTTCAGCTCGCGCACGGTCTCGAGGGCCTGCCGGCCGGAGTCCACTTTGAGGACGCGATAGTCGCGGCCGTAGCGCTGGCGCAGATCGCGCTCGACAGCGTTGAGGACGGTCGGGTCGTCATCCACCGTAATGATCACTGGCTTCATCAGTCGCCCCGGAGCTGGACGGCTTGGGAGTAGTCGTGTGAGTCACTCAAGGTGCCCGTGGCAGACCGCGAGCGGAAGGGGCGGCGGGCCGAACGGGATCACGATAGTTTGCTGGGCAGCCACGTCACCGAGGTTGTTATGGAGCACCGGAACGCCGGGCTGTGCCTCCTCGCCGCGCTTGCGTGCATCGTGTTGCCGGTGCGCGCGCAATCAGCGGAGAATCTGGATCTCACGGCGGTCGGGAAGGACGCTCGATGGCGCATCGCCGGCCGCACGGCATCGGTGGTCGATATTAAAGGAAAGCACGCCCTGCAGCTGAGCGAGGGCGCCGGCATGGGGGTCGTGTGGCTGACCGGCTACGACTTCACCAATGGCGTCATCGAACTGGACGTGCTGGGGCGCAGCCAGCCGGTTCAAGGCAGCTTCGTCGGCGTCGCGTTCCGCGTGGTCGATGAGCAAACACACGACGCCGTCTACTTCCGGCCGTTCAACTTCCGCGCGACCGACTCGACGCGTCACAGTCACGCCGTGGAATACGTCTCCCATCCGCGGTGGACCTGGCAGACGCTCCGCTCCGAGCACCCCGGCGCATACGAGAAGGCGGTCGTCCCCGAGCCGGACGGCGATGCCTGGTTCCACGTTCGCGTCGTCATCGAACGGCCCAAGATCCGGGTGTTCGTAAACGATCAAACCGAGCCCTGCCTCGTGGTCGACGAATTGAGTGACCGGACGGGCGGCTCGGTCGGCATTTGGGTGGGCGAGGGCTCCGGCGGATCTTTTGCAAACCTGCGAGTGGCGCGCACACGATAGCGCCGGCAACCGTGGCCGACTTCGACGAGGACAACGATGACCACTCCCGCCCCGACCGTCGATTGCGAGCAGCAGCACCCGTCCCTCGCGGCCCCGGATATCCCGGCCGCGGTCGACTTCTACACCAGGAAGCTCGGGTTCCGGGTGGGCTTCACCTGGGGCGATCCGCCGCAGATGGCCGGCGTGAATCTCGGTCAGGTGCAGATATTCCTGGAGCTGGGGACGCCCAGTCCCGACGGCTGCTCGGTTTATTTCGTCGTCGGAGATGCGGACGAGCTGTTCGCGTTCCAGCGCGCCAACGGCGTCGCGATCGTCCAACCGCCGACCGACCAGCCCTATAACCTCCGCGACTTCCGGGTCCGGGACCTGAACGGCTACCTCCTGTCCTTTGGACACCGCCTGCAGGAACGGGAGCCGGGGGTCGAGATCGAGCGTGTCGATCTCCCCGTGCGGCTGGAGAAACGCCTCGCGGCGGTCCTCCGCGACCTGGCCGAGCACAAGCATATGAGTCTCACCAGCTGCCTCGAGGAGACGCTGCTGCACACATTCGAGCCGCTGGGTGAGGGAGTGGCCAGCCCCCACACCAAGGCAGACCTGAGGTTCATTCAGGTCTTGAAGCAGAAGCACGGCATCGACTACGACTGTCACGCGAGCTACCGCTTTGTCGAGCGGCGACCAGCGCCGTCATGATCGTCTCACCGGCCCCGTAAGTGGCAGCGCCGATCCATTCGCTCCTTCCCCGGCTGGCCATCGGCCTGGTCCCGCTGATGCTCGGCACCGGCGCCTACGTCGGATATCGCCGTCTCACCCGTGTGTACGACGTCCCGCCCGGGGCGGACATTTTCCGTGTGGTCGAGGGAAAATGGGCGAGAACCCGCTCCGACACCGCGTGCGACTCGAGCTTCATCGCGATCCGATTCACCCCCAGCCGTGGCGACATGATCGTGATTCGGCCGCACCCGGTCAAAACCGACTCGGGCCTGTTCGATACCGTCACGCAGTATCCCGTCCTGGGACACACGCGACACTCGATTCGTGTGGCGTCCCGCGGCGAAACAGTCATGGGCCCGGATGGGGCCCCGGTGGTGTGGGACCTCATGCTGCGATCTCCGAACAGCTATGTGTGGCATCGGTCCGACTGGATCTCCATCCAGTCTTCCGCCCGGTTCCACCGCTGCCGCGCGCCGTGAGCCGGTTCCTCGACGTCCTCGTCGTATCGCCGCTCGCTGACGGCTACACGTGGTACCTCGATCGCCCGTTTGGCTATCGCACGGATATCGGCGCCACGAAGACCATCGTCGTCCCGTCGTGCTTCGAAACCGACTTCGCCTCCGTCCCGTCGCCCTTGTGGGCCATTTTTCCCAAGTGGGGCACCTACGGGTCCGCCGCCATCGTGCACGACTGGCTCTATTGGCGCCAGGAGCTCCGGCGCGACCAGGCCGATGCGGTCTTTCTCGAAGCGATGACGGATTCCCGCGTGAAGCCGTGGAAACGGCGGATTCTCTACCACGCCGTCCGCTGGTTCGGTGGCGCGGCGTGGCGCGAGAATGCTTCGCTCCGTGCCCGGGGCGTCACGCGGATGCAGCCGGCCGGCGCGCCCCCCGCCGGTCCGCGGCGCCCGAGCTGGAAGCGCTGGACCGTCCTGCCGCGGCGCCGCTGGGCATGAGCGGCACACGGCTTGCTGGTCATTGATCCGGGGAAGTCAAGGAAACGAGGCGACCCGTGACCGTGGACCAATTCGTCAGGGCGAGAGTGCTGCCGGAGTACCGCGGCATCGTGAAGCAGGTGCGCGAACTCATGCGGAAATGCGCCCCGGACTCCCAGGAGATCATCAGCTACGGAATCCCTGCCTTCAGGCGAAACCGGATCCTGGCGGTCATCAGCCCGACCAAAAAGGGGATCACGTTCGCGTTTTCGCGCGGTGCGGAATTCAAGGACCGCTACGGTTTGCTGGAAGGCGTGGGCACCGTATCGAAGAACGTCCGGATGAGCGACCCGCAACAGGTCAACCCGACCGCGCTCCGCTACTATATCAAGCAAGCCGTCGCGCTGGATGGCGCGCTCGAGCGCTGACCAGCGCTCGAGCGCCTCCCCCCCCTTAGGCGTTCTGCAGTTTGGCGATGTCCAGCTTGGTCATTTGCAGCATCGCCGTCATGACCCGTTTCGCCTTCTCGGCATCTTTGCTGTTCAGGAGCGGGCCGAGCACCGACGGCACAATCTGCCACGCCACCCCGAACTTGTCGGTCAGCCACCCGCATTGGTCTTTGTGCCCGCCCGCCGAGAGCTTCTCCCACAGTTCGTCGATTTCCGCCTGCGTTTCGCAGCTTACGAACAGCGAAATGCCCAGGGCGAACTTGAACGTGGGGCCGCCGTTCAGCGCGATGAATTGTTGTCCCTCGATCTCGAACGTGGCGGACATGAGGCTGCCCTTGGGGCCGGGTCCCGCGTCCCCGTAGCGGGACGTGCTCACGATCCGGGAATTCTTGAACACCGACGTATAGAGCTTCACGGCCTCTTCGGCCTGATTGTCGTAGGTCAGGAACGTTGTGATCTTCTGCATGTCGCTATCCCCTGTTGAGTGGTTGCGCCCGTCTCACACGAGCGTCGTGAGCAGCGCGTCGAGCCGGGCGTAGCCCTGCTCCAGTCCATCCTTCATGCCCGTCTGGAGCGCCGCGTCGCGCGCTTCCCGCGACGGATAGGTGATGGTCAGCGTGATCGTCGTGCGACCGCCGGACTCGGCGAGCACCAGCGTGTTCACCGTTTCAGGCCACTGGGGCCCCCACGACTCGGTCGACACCAGCCGTTCGGGCGGCACGACCTCCTTGTAGCTGCCGCGCATCGCCATCTCACTGCCGTCTGCCTTGCGCCAGACGTAATGCCAGGTCCCTCCAGGCCGGAGATCGATTTCGCACACGGGCATGGTCCATCCGGGTGGGCCGAGCAGCCAGCGCGGCACGTATTGCGGATTGGTCCAGGCGTCGAAGACAATGCGCCGCGGCGCGTCGACGACGCGTTTGATCACGACCTGGGTGTCTGTAGGTGTCTCATACGTCGTCACACCGACCATGCCTGCCCCGCTCATCGCTCTCGCTCCTCGGTCTTGGGAATCGAACCTGTGGGTTAGCGCCGGGGGTGTCCGCGCTTGCGGTCCTGCGGCTTCAGCTCATCGAGCAACGCGTCGAGGCGGCGGAAGTTGCCCTCCCAGATCTCGCGGTAGCGCTCCAGCCACCCCGTGGCCTCGGCGAGTGGCTTGGCCTCGAGTCGGCGCGGGCGCCGTTGCGCATCGCGGCCGCGCGTGACCAGGCCCGCGCGCTCCAAGACCTTGAGGTGCTTGGAGATGGCGGGCTGGCTCATGGCGAACGGCCTGGCCAGCTCGGCCACCGATGCTTCCCCCGTCGCCAACCGGGCCAGAATCGCCCGCCGCGTCCGGTCGGCCAGCGCCGCGAACGTGGCGTCGAGCCGGTCCGGCGTAATCCGTCCATAACCCTTCAGTTGCATAACCATACAGTTATATACAACGGGCAGCGCCGCCTGTCAAGCGGGCGCGGCCGACTTGTCTCCGGTCGCCCCACGGCGCAGCTTGACCGTGGATGCCGGATTGCCGCACGCTCCTGACGGGAGGCTCCCATGATTCCTCGCTGGTTCGCCGGTCTCGCCCTGTTGCTGCCGGCTGCTCCGCTGGTCGTCGCCCAGGCCCCGGCGACCGATACCGCGTCCACCGTGCAGGGATTCGTCCAGGAGGATCCCACCACGGGCGCGATCATGATCGTGACGCCCCTGCCCGTGACGGCCTTCGAGCACGCGAGCTATGTAGTGAAACTCACGACCCGCACGGATAAGTGGACCAAGTTCAATGGCCAGTTCGTCGAGGCCTCGGGGCGGTTGGGTCGCGACCCCGCTGGAGCGCTGCTGCTCGCCGCCGACGCGATGAAAGCCGTCGACCCGCCCGGCACAGCCCACCGCGTGTACAATTCCGGGTACACCGTGCGCGTCAAGCTCGCCCTTTCCGTGATCCCCAACCGGTTCGCATGGCTTCAGGACGGGCGCTCCACCGGCGTCAACCCGACGGTGGTCTACACGATCCGGAACACCCGCAGCGATCCCATGATCATCGTGCTGCAGACCGATGACCTCGTGTGCATGAGCGTGCAGCAGGCGGGGATCACGATCTGGGATTCGACCACACTGGCACCCCGCCCCAATCACCGGCGTTTCGTGTTTCAGCACGGCGGAGATTTCCGGGAGCTGTTCCAGCTGCCGCGGCGCGCCGCGCCCGGGCCGGGGCGTTATACGCTCAGGATCGGGATCTGCCAGGTAGACGATTACGACATGTCGCTGGAATTCGTGGTACAGTAGGCCGCATGAGCGGACGGGGCTGGGTGGTCGGGCTCGCCTGGACCGGACTGACGGCGTCGGCATTCGGCCAGAACGCCTCGGCCGGCCCCCATTTCGACAGCGGTCGCCTCCGGTTTGGGACCGACACCTTCGCCGCCTACGTCATCAACGGGACCGACACCTCGCTCAACGGCTACGTGATCACCAGCCTCGAGACCAACGGCGCGCGGCTCACGCGCACCTATTCGGAGGTAGGGCAGATCATCTCGACCGAGGACACGATCGTCGATCGCCGCGACGATTTCCGGCCGCTGGCCCACTCCACGCACTCCCCATACTACGTCGCATGGATCGCGTTCGACTCGGCAGCCGTCACCGGATGGCAGCGCCTGCCCAACGGGGACTCCGTGGTCGTCCGCGTCGCGCTGCCTTTCCCGATGTACAATGCGGCGAGTTTCGATCTCATCGTCCGCGCCAGCCCGCTCCAGGACCGCTTCGAGGTCAGCCTGCCTGGATTTCGCACCGGGCCCAACAGCATCGTGACGATGCGAGGGCGCGTGACCGGGGCTGAGGCGGTCGATGGCCACGACTGTTGGGTGTTCAAAGGCGACAATGCCAACACCCCGGTCACGTTCTGGATCGACAAGCAATCCGCCGCCCTGCGTCGCCAGCTGATCCAGTTTCGCGTGGACATGTTTCACCTCCTGACCGCCGTGCCACCCACGCTGGTGTTCATCACGCCGGCTGAGCAGGCGGGGTTGGTCATCGGCCCGACGTCGCTCCGGCATCCGAATTTCGGCTTTTCCGCTCCCCTCCCGCACGGGCTTACATCCGACACGGCGCTGCAGCGACAGTCCCTGAGGGGAATCGCCGGTCACCCGAATCTCTACGCCTGGGTGCTGGCGGATTCGGCGCGCGCCTCGATCATCATCATCGAGGTGTACAAGGGTTTTCCGGGGACGCTTCGGGCCTTACAGCGCTTTGCCCTGGAACTCAGCAGCGGCTTCAAAACGAATCCCAGCTGGGAGATGCTGGTGGATTCGACCTACTGGGAGGAGGGACGCCGGGAGGCCCTCTTGACCGCGCACGCCAGGAACGGCAACTACGTCTCGTCGCGCTGCGTCCCGTCGCCGGAAAACCGCAGACCGCTGCTGCTCGTCTGCATGCAAACGGTTTCCCCGGATCAGCATGCGTTCGACCGCGTCCGAACCGGCCTGGTGGTCGCGGGACCGCCATCGCAGAAGCCGTAGCATCACGCCCGCGTACCTGTAACCAAGGAGAGGATCCCCGTGCTGCTCGGATTGCGAACCGCCATCTACCGCGTTCCCGATCTCGCCAAAGCCAAAGCGTGGTATGCCCAGGCATTCGGGACACAACCGTACTTCGATGAGCCGTTCTACGTCGGGTTCAACATCGGCGGGTACGAGCTGGGGCTCGATCCGGACTCCAGCGGCGCCAAGACGGGGCCCGGGGGATCGGTTGCCTACTGGGGCACGAAAGATCTCGAGGCCACGGTGCGGCACTTCGTCACGAGCGGCGCGACGGTGACGGCGGCTGTGCAGGACGTGGGCGAAGGGATCCGCGTGGCGACGGTGGCGGATCCGTTCGGCAATCTGATCGGACTGATCGAGAATCCCAGCTTCAAGCCGGGAAGCGCCGGCTGATCAGCGCCACAATCCGGCGGCGATCGCGAGCGGGACCAGGACGTAGAGCACCAGATCGCGCACCAGGTAGGCCAGCACGAACAGCGCGACGAACGTCCACCCGCGCCGCTGCACCAGGCCTTTCCAGCCGAGCCGTCGGCGCTCGTCCCGGAGCGTGCGAAAATAGCTGAACGGTCCCATCCCCATGGAAACTTGGGTCACACCCGTCGCGACGCAAGGAGGTCTCGAGACATCGTGCAATGCCGGGCCCTGTTGTTCGATCTGGATGGCGTCCTGGTGGATTCGATGCCTGTGGTCGCGCGTGTGCTGCGCGCCTGGGCGGCCACGCGGGGACTCGATGCCGATCTTTTGATCAAGACCAGCCAGGGCCGACGCACCAGCGAAACGCTGCGCGCGGTGGCTCCCTGGTTGGACATCCCGCACGAAGTCGAGATCCTGGACGACATGGAGGAGCGAGAGACCGAAAGCATGCATGCCATGGCGGGCGCGAAACAGCTCCTCGACCAGCTCACGCCGGGCCAATGGGCGATCGTCACCTCCGGCAGTCGACGCCTGTCGACGTCGCGGCTCGAGAACGCCGGCCTCCCCATCCCCCCGGTGTTCGTCACCGGCGACCAGGTCGAGCGGGGCAAGCCCGACCCGCAGTGTTATCTCCTGGCCGCATCGCTCCTCGGCGTGGCGCCGGCGGACGCCCTGGTGCTCGAGGACGCGCCGATCGGTATCGCGGCCGCTAAGGCCGCCGGCATCCGCGCAATCGGCATAGCGCCGAACGGGGTGACGCTGGCGGACGCGGTGCTGACCGTGCCGGCTCCCAGCGGCCTGCGTCTCGAGCAGTTACCCGGCGGCTGGATCGAGATCCGTTCGGCTCCGTAGGCTACAGCCGGAAGTAGTAGACGAACTTCCCGATCAGCGCGCTCCGCTCCGGGCGACGCCAGGGAATGCCGCCCGCCAGTCCCGTGGGCCAGGCGGAATTCCAGACCAGATAGGCATCGCTGCCCGGGCTCGGGATCCAGTGCAGCCGGCCGTTGACGGCCAGCCGCTCCGATTCGTTGTCCCACTGCAGAAATACCGTTCCGTTGAGCCGCGGATCGCGGGCGTAATCGAGTCGCAGACGGTGGACCTGAGCGGTGAACGCGCTCGAGGCCAGCCGCACCCATTGCCACGCGCCGTCGAACCCGGCGATCACGTGTGGCTCGAGTCGCAACGTGAGCTCGTATTGCAGCTCCCGGGCGGAGCCGTCGTAGAACCCGCCGGCGCTGCCTTCCAGCGCGGCGACGACCGGATGGGTCGGCGCCGTTTCGAGGGCGAGCGTCGCGCGGTTCCACCCGTAGCGGCCGGGGGCCAGCCCGGCCCCGGGGAAGATTTCGAACGAGTCGGGCGGGACGTCGTCAGTGTGGCTCAGCTCGAGCCGGGCGGCGTCGCCGCTCTCCATTTCGGCGCCGATCGGGATCAGCGTGTAGCTGGCGTTGTCGAGCGATCCATCCAGGTGCTCGCTCAGGTCGAATTCGAACTGCGCCACGAGCAGCCGGCGGATGCCCCAGCGCCCCGGGCGCGGGAAGACGTGGATCGCGCCGGTCTGGCGCTGCACACCGCTCTGACGGACAAACCCCAGGGCCGGATCGAACCCCGGCTCGATCCGGCTGATGGCCAGGAAGTTGTCGGCCCAGTCGTTCGGGTAATCGAGAAAGAGCCGCCACGCCGACGCCCAGGGACCGCCGGCGGCCGGACGCGTGGCGGCCACGAACGCCTGAGGGATGAGGTTTTGGCCGTGGAGCTGCAGCGGGATCGCGATGTCGGCGCCCGCCCCCAGGGCTTCGCCGCTGATGCCCGGGCCGCCCTGGTAGGTCGCCATCGCCCCGACATAGCCGCGTGAGAAGACGTCGTGCTGGACCCGGGCCACCGCGTCCACGGCATCCTCTGCACCGCCGGTGCGGACGGCCAGCAGGCCGACCCGCTCGCGCCCCAGGCGGCCGGTGAGCCGTGCGCCGGCGAGGATCGGCACCACCCGGCCCAGTGTATCGAGCCCGATCGTGCGCGAATGAAACAGCAGCGTGCGCCCGCTCTGGCCCAGCTGGAACGAGGCCGCGGATTCGAGAAAGAACTGACGCTGCTCGGGGAAAAACACGGGAAACCGGGTCAGGTTCACGACCTGGCGGTCGGCTTCGACCTGAGCGAAATCGGTGTTGACGGTGAGATCCAGCGCCAGGCTAGGCGCGACGGCGACCTTGGCGTCGATGCCGGCTTTCGCGCTGGCCCCGCCTGCGTCGATCACGCTGTCCAAACCGGTGGCACCGTAGGCGCGCGAGCGGCCGTCCGCGCTGGCCGCGACGTACGGCCGGGCTTCGACGATGCCGCGCGAGGGTAACCGAGCCGGCAGAACCAGCGTGCCTTCGTTCTCCTGGTGCAGCAGTCCCTGCTGCCGGCGCCACGACGTCCACATCACTGCTTCGTTCGTCCGCCGCATCAGGCGCTCGACATTGAACCCCAGCGCCGTCGCCCCCGCGGGGTAGCGCAGGTTCTGCCACGGGATGAAGAACTCCGCCGTCCATCCGGTCGCCCCGACGTTGGTGCGAACGTCCCACACGCCGTTCCAATCGGTATTGAGGTTCTCGGCATTCTCCACTTCGCCGTCGAACAGCATTCCGTTGGGATTGGTGCCGAACACATAGCCGGATCGACGGTCGCGCTGCGAGTCGATCAGCAGGGCGAAGGAGTCGTCCGACTCCAGATCGTCGTCCCGGCGGACGTGCGCCCGGACCAGGCGGTCGGGGTGGTCGTCGTCCATCCAGACCCCGACATACAATCCCACGCCGTCGGCGAGCACGCGCACCACCGTGCGTTTCGTGCCGGGCTCGCCTTCGGCGGGGTCCTGCTGGCGAAATGCCGTGATTGAATCAGCCGTGAGCCAGACCGGCTCGTCGGGAACGCCGTCCAGCCGGATCGCGCCGGCCAGGGGCGCGGCCCGGACGGCGGGCGGAGCGGCCGTCTCCTGCGCCGATCCCGCGTGTGGCGCGCCCATCCCGAGCACGGCGATCGGCAGCAGCCACCCTCCGGTGCCGTGCGTTACGGAGCCTTCACGAGGTGAAAGTCGTACTCGAGGCGAATGTCTCACCCCGGCAGTGGGCCAGTGCCCCGGCGACGTAGGTCGCCGCCACCGCGCGATCGTCTCCCAGCGTCATCAGGGCGAACAACACGTCCTCGATCGACTCCGCCCGGGCGGTACGCAGCTCGAGCAGCGGGGTCGCCGACGGATCGAGCACCACGAAGTCGGCTTCGCGGCCCGGCGCGAAGGAGCCGATCCGCCGCTCGAGTCCCATGGCCCGGGCGCCGCCCAGCGTCGCGAGGTAGAAGCCGCGCAGCGCGGTGAGCGTGTCGCCGTGCAAGCGGGCCACCTTGTACGCTTCGTTGAGCGTCGCCAAGGTCGAGAAGCTGGTGCCCGCCCCCACGTCGCTGCCCAGGCCGACGTGCACCGGGCGCCGCGCGTCCTTGGCCAGGTGGACCCGGAATAACCCGCTGCCCAGAAACAGGTTCGACGTCGGGCAGTGGGCGATGGCCGCGCCGGTCTCGTGGCAGCGCACCAGCTCCGGCTCCGTCAGATGCACCCCATGCGCCAGCACCGTTCCGCGCCCGACCAGCCCGAAGTGCTCGTACACGTCGAGATAGTGGGTCCGCTCGGGGAACAGCTGCCGCACCCACGCCACTTCCTCGACGCTTTCGGAGATGTGCGTCTGCACCAGGACATCGGCGTGCTCACGCCACAGCGCGCCCGCCGCTTCGAGCTGTGCCACGCTGCAGGTCGGCGCGAACCGCGGCGTGATCGCATACAGCGCCCGTCCCCGGCCATGCCACCGGGAAATCAGCGCTTTCGATTCGTCGTAGCCCGATTGCGCCGTATCCAGCAATCGCTCCGGGGCGTTGCGATCCATCAGTACCTTGCCGGCCGCCAGGCGCAGGTTGCGTTTGGCCGCTTCGGCGAACAGCGCGTCGACCGACTGCGGAAACACCGCGCAGAACACCAGCGCCGTCGTGGTGCCGTTCCGCAGCAGCTCATCGCAGAACCGCACCGCCATGGCGGCCGCGTGCGCGGGATCGGCGAACCGCTGCTCGGCCGGGAACGCGCGCGTTTCGAGCCAGTCGAGCAGCTGCTCGCCGCCGGCGCCGATGATCTCGGTTTGGGCGAAGTGGACGTGCGCGTCGACAAAGCCCGGCAGGATGACGGCGCCCGGGTAGTGCACCGGCCGAACATCCGCGGGGAGCGTCGTGAGCAGGCGGCCGGCGGGGCCAACGGCCTCGATCATCCCGTCGTTGCACACGAGCAATCCATCCGCCTCGTACACGAAGGCGGTCTCCGGATCCACCAGAAACGGATCGTCCACAAAGTAGGCGAGGCGTCCGCGAACGGCGATCGGTCCCGACATGACTCACCCGGTGGCTGGCCGCCCCGAAGCTACGCTAATTTCCAACGCCATGCGTAGCGGCGACTACTTTTCGGCCGCGGCCGAGGCGTACGCGGCGTTTCGTCCGACCTATCCCGACGCGTTGATCCACTTCCTGGCCTCCGCCGCGCCGGGACACGATCTCGCCTGGGATTGCGCGACCGGGAACGGGCAGGCCGCCGTCCCCCTCGCGGAGCGGTTCGCCCGCGTCGTGGCGACGGACGGCAGCGCGGCCCAGCTGGCGCACGCGCGGCCGCACCCACGCGTCGAGTACCGGCTCGCGACGGAAGCCGCGTCCGGACTGAATTCCGGCGCCGCGGATCTCGTCACCGTGGCCCAGGCGCTGCACTGGCTCGACCTCGACGCGTTCTATCCTGAAGTGCGGCGCGTCCTGAAATCCGATGGCGTCGTGGCCGTGTGGTGCTATGGCGGCTGCCGCGTCGGGCCGGACATCGACCCGGTGCTCGACTGGTTCTACGCGGAGCGGGTGGGCCGGTACTGGCCGCCGGAACGTCGGCATGTCGAAACCGGGTATCGCGATCTTGCCTTCCCCTTCGACGAGCTGCCGGCCGGATCGTGGTCCATGACGGCCCCGCTCACGCGGGCCGAGCTGCTGGGCTACTTCGCGACCTGGTCGGCGGTCGCGGTCGCGCATCGCACTGAGGGGGCGAGTCCGATCCCGGATCTCGAGGCCAGGCTGAACCCGGTCTGGGCGTCGGACTCCGAGCGTCGCAGCGTGACGTGGCCGCTGACGGTGCGAATTGGTCGAAGTGTTTCCTCTCGATGAAGGAGCGATCCATGCGTGTTCGTGTGGCGACCCTCGGAGCCCTCGCGCTCGTGTCCGCCGCGTGCGCGCGTTCACGCGACACGGATGTCGCGGCCGAGGCGTCGCGCATCAGGATGCTCGAGCAACAGTCGTTTCTCGACCTGGCCGCGCGCCGCATGGACGCGGTGAGCGCGCTTTACGCCCGGGACGCGCGGATGCTGCGGGCCGACGCGCCGGCCGTGGTCGGACACGATTCCATCGCCGTGGTGTTTCACGAGATGGCGGTCGCCCTGCCCCAGTTCCGGAACGAGCTGACCACCGACTCGGTGGTCGTAGCTCGGAGTGGAGAGATGGCGGTCGCCACCGGCAGATACCGCTTTACACCCGACACCCTGCATCCCTCGGTGTTCGAAGTCGGGAAGTACCTGGGCGTCTGGAAGCGCGAGGACGGCGACTGGCGCATCGCGCTCGACATGACCAACAGTGACGGCACCGGCACGGCGCCGGCCCTGGGCGATGCGGCCGCCGTCCGGGAAGTCGTAGAGGCCTACCTGCATGGTCTCAAGTTCAACGACGTCGCGAGCCTCCGGCGAGCGTTCTGGCCGGAGGCCAGGCTGTTCTTCGTCGATCGGGACGGTCACCTGGGCCAGCTGACCCAGTCCCGCTGGTACGAGGGATTCGCGACGGTGGCGGGGCACGAAGAAGAAGGCGAGTTGCGCATCGCGTCGCTCACGGTGACGCGCGACATCGCGAGCGTGACGGTGGTCGAGGAATATCCGCGCTCCCGCTACACCGACTATCTCTCACTCGTGAAGTTCGATTCGGGCTGGCGCATCGTGAACAAGGTTTATACTTCGGAGCCACGCACGCCGTGACCGCCGCGCCGCTCCCCGAGACCACCCGCCTCGAGGCGTTCAGCGACGGCGTGTTCGCGATCGCGATCACGCTGCTCGTCCTGGAGATCCACGTGCCGACGATCGCGGAGTCCGCGGCCGAGGGTGGCCTGCGGCATGCGCTGGCCGAGCGGTGGCCGTCCTTCACGGGCTTCGCCATCAGCTTTCTCACGATCGGGATCATGTGGGCGAATCACCACGCGATCTTTCAGTACGTCCGCCGCGCCGACCGCCGCTTCCTGCTCGTCAACATCCTGTTCCTGATGGGCATCAGCTTCGTCCCCTACCCCACCGCCGTGTTGGCGGAACATCTGCCGGACGCTGCGAGCCGCCTGACCGCGACCCTGTTCTACGCGGGCACGTTCGTCGTGATGGCGGTGTTGTTCAACGCGGTCTGGTGGACGGGGATCTACGAGGGGCGGCTGTTGGGCGCGGACGTCGACCGCGAGGGCCTGGAGGTGATCTCCTCCCGCTACCGGCTCGGCCCCGTCGCGTATCTCGCGGCCCTCGCCCTGGCGCCCTTGTCGGTGTGGCTCACGCTCGGCCTCCATGTCGTGATGGCCCTGTTCTTCAGCCGCTCCGAGCGGACCCGGAGCTAGGCCTGAGACGCTCCGCTTGGCCCTCGCGGCCTTTCATTTATTGGCCCTGGGGATCGGCTTGGGCGCCGTGTGGTCGCGCGGACGGGCGCTCTCGGGAACGCTCGACCCGCTCACCCTGCGACGTGCGTTCACGGCCGACAGCTGGTGGGGGATCGCGGCCCTGGTGTGGATCTCCACCGGGTTGTGGCGGCTGTTGGGGAGCGTCGAGAAGCCGGCGGGATACTACTTCCACAACAGCCTCTTCCTTATCAAGATGGTCTGCTTTGGATCGATCTTCCTGCTCGAGCTGGCCCCGATGATCACCCTGGTCCGGTGGCGCGTGCAGATCGCAAAAGGGCGTGCCATCGACACGCGCCGCGCCCGGGTCTTCGGCGTCATCAGCCTGATCCAGACGGGGCTGCTCCTCGTGATGGTCGGGCTCGCGACCGCCATGGCGCGCGGCTACGGCGCCCGCCTTCCATGACCCGCCGTCTCGTCGATCTCAGCCACACCGTGGAAGACGGCATGATCACTTACCGGGGGATCCCGGCTCCCGTGATCCGCGACTGGCTCAGCCGCGAGGCTTCACGTGGCCGTTACGCCCCGGGCACCGAATTCCAGATCGGTCATGTAGAGCTGGCGGCCAACACCGGGACCTACCTGGACAGCCCGTTTCACCGCTTTCCGGACGGCGAGGACCTGGCCGGTCTGCGGTTGGACCAGGTGGCCGAGCTGGGCGGGGTGGTGATCCGGGCTCCCGTCACGGCCGGTCGGGTGGTCGGAGTCGAGGCCTTCGCGAGCCGGGAGCTCGAGGGGAAAGCCGTCCTCATCCACACAGGGTGGGACGTTCACTGGCGTACCGACCGGTATTTCGAAGGCCACCCATACCTTACAGAGGCGGCGGCGTTGCACCTGGTTGGCGCCGGGGCGACGCTGGTCGGCATCGACTCCCTGAACATCGACGACACCGCCGACGGCACGCGGCCGGTGCACACCACTCTGCTCGGGGCCGGCGTTCCGATCGTCGAGCATCTGCGCGGTCTCGAGCAGATCCCCGACTCCGGGTTCCGGTTCTCCGCGGTGGCGGTCAAAGTGAAGGGGTGCGGCTCGTTCCCGGTACGCGCGTTCGCGTCGTTCGCAGGATAGCTTTGGCGTTCCCATGACCGCTCCCGGCGAACCGCGCGGCCCCATCGTCCGCATTCAGGTTGGCAAAGCGGGTGAGATCTGGATCGACGGCGCCCGCACGACGCTCGAGGCGTTGCGGCCCCGGCTGGCGGAGCTACGGGCCCGGGACGGCGTCGTATGGTACCACCGTGCGGCGGCCGGGGCCGAGCCGCCGCCCGAGGCCATGGCCGTGATCCAGCTCGTAATCGAGCATCGCCTGCCCATCTCCATGTCTTTGCGCCCGGACTTTTCCGACGTGGTCCGGGCCGACGGCAGCGTGGCTCCGCGTCGCGGACCGAACACCCTGAGCTGAGTCCGGCGGTTGCCGTGCCCGAGCTTCCCGACATCTCGCTGTACTTGCACGCCCTCGAGCCCCGCATCGGCGGCGCCCGCCTGGAGCGCATCCGCATCACGAGCCCGTTCCTCCTGCGGAGCATCGAACCGCCGGCCTCCGCGCTCGAGGGCCGGGGAGTGACGTCCCTGGGACGACTCGGCAAGCGCATCGTGATCGGGCTCGAGGGAGAGTTGTTCATCGTGTTGCATCTCATGATCGCCGGACGACTGCGCTGGGGCGCCAGCGGCGCGCGGGTCCCCGGCCGGCTTGGGCTCGCGGCGCTCGATTTCTCGAGCGGCACGCTGCTCGTCACCGAGGCCGGGTCTACGCATCGGGCCTCCATGCACTTCGTGGACGGTGCGGCGGCACTCGCGGCTCACGATCCCGGTGGGCTCGATACGCTGACGGCTACCCTGGAACAGTTCCACGCCGCGCTGACGCGCGAATCGCACACGGTCAAGCGGACGCTCACGGACCCGCATGTGTTCGACGGGATCGGGAACGCTTATTCGGACGAGATCCTGCACGCGGCACGGTTATCACCCCTGGCGCTGACGTCGCGGATGAGCGCGGATGAGATCGAGCGCCTGTATCGGGCGACACAGGTCACCCTGACCGCCTGGATGGCGCGCCTGCGCGAGGAGACGGGCGATGGATTTCCGGAAAAGGTGACAGCCTTTCGGGAGGGCATGGCGGTCCACGGCCGGTATCGCCGGCCCTGCCCGGTTTGTGCTGCGCCGGTGCAACGCATTCGCTACGCTCAGAACGAAGTCAACTACTGCGCCACGTGCCAGACCGGCGGACGAGTGCTGGCCGATCGTTCGCTGTCGCGCCTCTTGAAACAGGACTGGCCGCGCTCGCTCGATGAATGGGAGGCCCGGATCGGAGACCGTGACCTTTAGGTCCATTCACGAGTAGAACAAGCATGTCGCGATCCATGATACGTCGCGCGATGGCGGGCCTGGCGGCCGTGGCGTTCGCGTGCACAACTCCGGCGGATAACGGGGGCGGGGGCGGCGGAGGCGGAGGCGGCGGCGCAGGTGGAGGTGTCCTGCCGTCGTTCGGTCACGTGTTCATCGTCGTGGAAGAGAACCACGACTTCGCCCAGGTCGACAGTACCAGCATGCCGTATCTGTGGTCACTCATGACGCACTACAGCCTGGCGACGCAGTACTACGCCAACACGCATCCGTCGATCGGCAACTACTTCATGATGACGGCGGGCAAGATCGTCACCAACAGCGACAGCTATTCGGCCACGGTCACCGACGACAACATCGTGCGCCACCTGCTCGCGGCCGGGAAGACGTGGAAGTCGTACGCCGAGGATCTGCCGTCGGTCGGGTATACGGGGCAAAAGACCGGGCTGTACGCGCGCAAGCACAATCCGCTGTCGTTCTACTCGGACGTGGTCGACGACTCCGCCCAGATCAAACGGCTGGTGCCGTTCACCCAGTTCGCGACCGACCTCGCCGGCGATACGCTGCCGAACTACTCCTTCGTCGTGCCCAACCTGTGCAACGATGCGCACGATTGCGACCTGCCGACGGCCGACGCCTGGCTCCAGACGCACATCGCCCCGCTGATCGCGAGCACGACCTTCCAGGCAAACGGACTGCTGATCATCGTGTTCGACGAAGCCGATACCGACAATACGAACGGTGGCGGTCGCATCGTGTGGACGGCGGTCAGCTCCAAGGCCAAGGCCGGCTACACGTCCGCGGTCCTGTACCAGCACGAAAACACGTTGCGATTGACGGCCGAGGGCCTGGGACTCACGAGCTATCCAGGCGCCGCGGCCAACGCATCCAACATGGGAGAGTTCTTCAATCCATGACCGGTACCGCCGTCGTTCCCCATCGCCACTTCCTGGTGACGCTGGCTGGGGCAACCGCGCTCTGTCTCGCCGCCTGCAGCGA